>Ga0307985_10002452_pt1 | contig 10369 bp, 9 predicted proteins | sample EllFjometageno80_FD_203155 | JGI IMG/M metagenome (GOLD analysis project Ga0307985, IMG submission 203155) | Marine microbial communities from Ellis Fjord, Antarctic Ocean - #80 | ecosystem: Environmental > Aquatic > Marine > Unclassified | place: Southern Ocean | collected 2014-10-09 | reverse complement strand
GTCACAGTAAAAGCGTCCCCCACCTACCCTGCCCTAACTTTCCCGCCAGTCCACTGCATCAAGGCCTTCGAGAAGTGCGGCCCTTCCATCTACTCAACATTCAGCGAACCCTGGTCATCTGAGGACCACAATGCCCCCATTGTACAATTGACCCTGGAGGATCTCATGGAGAACCGGCGAGCACAGTGCGACAAGCTTTGACGGGAAGGCGGTCTCGCGCTCCTTCGCGAACTCGAGTGTCTTTGTGAAAGTGGAAGACCTCATAGTGGCCTGTGCATATAGCCCTATGTTTGGCTACCCAGGTTATATCGTTGGTGATAAATAAGCTGGCTTCGCGCTCGTACATGATCTGGTGCCTGTTGTCGTCCATTACGAACTCGAAGTGCGTTTCCTGGTGCCTGTTGTCGTCCATTACGAACTCGAAGTGCGTTTCCGACTCCTCCGTTTTCCGTCGCAGCTGCACGAGCGAAGCGAGCTCCTCCAACATGTCCCCCACCGCCCTCCCAATCGAAACAAACGGCACACTGTACTGCTGGGTGCCTTGTCCGGCGACGTGGCGCGGCTTACGGTGCGGGGCACTACGTACGCGGTGCTAAGAATCACGGCTGCGGCGCCGGCGAGCGCGAGCGCGAGGTAGAGGGAGGCTGCCACACACACTGTGTGAGCCACACACACGGCACACACACGGTGTGAACGAAGGGGAAGGCGTTGTGAACGAAGGGGAAGGCGTTGTGAACAAGGGGGCGTTGTGAACAAGGGGGCGTTGTGAACAAGGGGCGAGGGGGGCCCTTCGATGACGTAGAGGAGCAAGGGGAGAGGGTAGTAGTGTTGGATAATAACCGATGGACCATTGTATGTATTCCGCTTGTGCCCCCTCTTTCGCACCACTTTCTTATTCTAATTACTGTTCACCCAACTTAACTCGTGAGTTCCGAGTTCATAAAGTTCATCTCGTTCGCTCCCCCAGCATTCGCTCCTCCTTCGTTGTTTTCGTCCGTGCCCGCGATTCTGTCCATGTTCCCGCTGATCTTATTCAGCACCCCCTGCAAAGTGTTCTGAGTCGCCGTCAGCTCCTGTATCCTCCCCATGGCCTCGTCGTAAAGTCCCTTGAACTCGTGTTCCATCTTCTTCCTCGCCTCCCTCTCCAAGCTCTCCGGCGTCATCGTCTTCTCCTTGATCCTCTGCTCCTCTTCCTTCTCCTCCAGCTCCTTCACCTTCTTCTTCATTTCCTCCTCCTCCGGGTTGATACTAGCGCCCTCCCCCACAAACAAGTGGTAAATCGTGCTCAGTGCGACGGCGGGGAAGGTTACTACTCGGAGAACGTCCTTGGTCAGCGGGTCGAGCTCGTTGCTCTTGTCCGCCAGCCCCTCTCTGACCGCCTCGTAAGCGCTGTCCACGATCGCGAGGAACATGCTGATGATGATGAAGAACATGATCACGATGAACGTGACGAACAGAAACGCGCCCAGGACCTGCCACACACCATGTGTGAGCAAGGGGCGGCACCATACACCAAGTGTGAACAAAGGGGCGGCGGTGTGAACAAAGAGCGAGCTGTGAGTTTGTGGGCGTACCTGGTTATACGACCTCAACTCGTCCATGTCAAAGTCACCCAACGTCGCCAAAAACAACGTGAACAAGCTCTCCGTGAAGTCCCTGTACTCCGTGACAGCGTGCCCGAACGCAATGTGGAACGCGATCCCGTACCCCGTGCTGATGACGGCGATTATTACCACGATGGACATCATGTCTACGCTTGCCAGCTCGAGCGTGTCGATGAGCTGGCTGAGCTTCTTGTTCTCTCGAGCGAACCTGGGGGCGACAGTTGTGTTAGGCTATAATACGAGAGAGCGAGAGAAGAGGAGAATAGGATCACGGAACAACAAGGCCACGACGCCGCCCTTTGTTCACACGCGTTTGCTCGCAGCAGCGGTGTGTGTGTGTGTGCGCGCGCGGACTCACTTGAAAAGTTTCATGAAGCTGAGCACGGCGTTGAACGAGTTGACGTTCTCCACCTGCCTCGCGAAGTAGACAACGTAGTCCAAGTCCACGTAGTGGTCGCTGGTCCCGAACTCGTCGTAGCTGCTACCGACAAGAAACAAACTGCTCATCCTGAGGAATCCCACCACCACGAACAGCACCAGGTTGACGAACTCCATCACGTTCCACATACTCTTGAAGTACTTGTGCCCGTGATCCCTGACGATGTAAATCTCCACCGCGCAGTACGCCAAAACCGCTCCGTAAAAGCACATCTCCAGGATGAACACCCCTCCGTCATACGCGCTCGCGCCATCCCCCAGCAGCACTCTCACCGGCCGAATCAGCGGCAAGCACCTGATCTGTGCGCTGGGGTAAATCGCGCCGGACGCGCTGATCTCGATCGAGAAGCGCGCCGCGCTCACCAAGTCCACGTTGGGGTTGTACAGGTTCACGTTCACAAACACGGCGCGGGTGGCGGGGTCCGTGAGCCAGCCCTGGGCCTTCATTTGGTTCCAGTCGGGGGTCACGAGCGCCCGCGTCGTGTTGAACTCGTGGGTCTGACCGCCGCCGGAGTACCGGAGTTTGGTCGTTGGCGACAGCCAGGAGGATTCTGGGGGGCACACTGTGTGAACAGTTGTTCACAAGGGGGGGTTCGCAATACTAAAGGGCTTACCTGCTTCCTTCTCATACTTGATGAACAAGTCGCCCCCCAACCCGTTGTCAAGATTGTGTGTCACGTTCCCAAAGTCATCAGTCCGCTCGTTCTCCTCGCTCGCCTGCCCGTAACACTCCTTGATCTTCCCCTGCAGCATCTTGGGAATGTTGCAACTGTCCTCTACCACCTTGACAGTCCTGATTCTGACAGTGCCAACCACCTTGTTGTACGTACCCACGAACCCCTGCTCCAATTCATCCAGCGCCTCCCCCGCATAGTCCTCAATCGGCCACAGTCCCGGGACGAGTATCTTATCGAACCACGAAATCATCTGTTCCCTCGAGTTAATATTTGTGAAGTCAATCCCATAATCGAACTCGTTGTGCGTGAATATGTCCTCGAGGCCTTTCTGCATGAAGTACGGATCAGCGTTGCGTGGCGCGAAGATGGTGGCGCAGAAGAGAGCAAGGAAGGCGAGGTAGGATGCAAAGGAGAGGAATTCAGGGGACCATGAATTGAGGAAGGCTTTGAGGGGGGATACGGGGGGTACGGCTGCCGCTGCTGTTTCGGTCTGAGCAACCATGGTGGTGGTGAGGGGCGCTTCTGAGAACTCTGTGCTTTGTTTGTGTGAGAGTGGCGTGGGTGGGGCGGTTCACGGCTTAGGATGTTCGCGTTGCGCTCTGGGGAAAAGAGTTTGGGCCGCCGTGTTTAGGGTTAACCCATATTACTTACAAAATCCTGCCGTCCCTTTTAGTCCGTTTCCATAACCTTCGTTGCAATGCACAGCGGCAGGCAACCAGTCGGCGCGAGCAACCGCAGCGACATGTTCTCGGCGAGGTCCGGCACCGGCCAATCTGTACGTTACCGAGCGCCGTGCTAAGTGGGATTTACACACACACATCACAAACCGGGGGCAGTGATGTTAAATATCTGTTGGAGGGGGGCACAAAAACACTGTTTATATACACGCAGTATATATAGATGCATCACTGCAACTAACCCCCCCCCTCCCCCTCAGACAACCCGGCGCGAGTCCGCCCGCGCAGGTGTCCCCGACCAGCGCCAAACAAACAGTGGTCCCAGTGGTGGCCCCAGTGATGGCCCCAGTGGTGGCCCCAGTGGTGGCCCCAGTGGTGCTCCCGGAGAGTTTGAAGGCATCGGCGCCGCGTCAGACATGCTCGAGCTTGAGCACATGATCGGATACACTGGGAACTACTGGGAAACGTTGATCGCTCATCCCACCAACCCGTCCATCTACTACAAAGCCATGGGTTCTGTAGTGGCTGTATGCAACATTACTGACCCTCATAGCCAGCACTTCTTGAGGGCGCACGACATGGAGGTTAGCGCGATGAGCGTAAGTCCCACTGGAGCGCTGGTCGCGACGGGGCAGGTGGGGACGACCCACGCGACTGGGTACGGGGCGCCGGTTATTGTGTGGGATGGGGAGACTTATAGAGACTTGTTTGTGTTGCAGGGGCATACTAAGCAGGTGAGGCTGCTGGAGTTTAGCCCGGATGAGCGGTTTCTGGCGGGGACGGGGGACGACTGCCTGCTCTACATCTGGGACATGACGACGGGCGAGGTCGTGTTCGGGTCCAAGTTCGAGCAGCCCGTCGTGCTCTTCGAATGGGCGTCCATCAAGGCGGCGGGAAGGAGGGCGAGTTATGAGATCATTATGAGCAGCCCCGGAGGCGGCCCGCAGGACGACGTGCGCCACTGCGAGCTCGCCTACGACCCCGTCCGCGCGCAGTGGATGCTGCACAGCAACGCCGTCAACATGCCCTCCGGCGGGCTCTCGCGCACGTACTACTCCGCGATGCTTTCCGGGGACAACGAGTTCATGTTGTGCGGTACTAGTGTGGGGGATATGCTGGTGTTTAACCTGGTCAACTCGGTTTACAGAGCGAGTATACCGGTTTGTTCGAACGGGGTAGTTTCCATCGCGGTGAACTACGACACGGGCGACGTGTTCTGCGGTGGGGGGGACGGCACGCTCAAGAAGCTCACGGGAAGGGACATGAGGTGGGAGCTGCACGGAGAGACGAGGTTGGACGGGAGGATTGTCAGTCTGTCGATCATGGCGGGGAATACGGAGATGCTGGCGGCGACTAATAAGGGCACGCAGTACAGGGTGCTGCTAGATGACTTGAGCGCGACGGTCATTAGCACGAGTCACACGGCTAATGTAAGCATAAGCAAGCAAGGGGCGCGAAGGGCGCGATTTATTCGCGCCAGGCTTCGCAACGCGGCCGGCCGCGTTGCTCACGTGCCGCTCTACACCCACTCGTCTCCACCCCAGCCGTCTCATCTCATCTCATGTCATCTCTCCACGGCACCCCCTCACCCCCGCCCTCGCCCCCCAGATCACCTGCACAAGCTTCGGTACTCGCCCCGACATCTTCGCGACTGGCGACGACAAGGGCATCATCAAGGTCTGGGACTTGAGCGACTACGCTACGATTGTTAACATTGACGAGCGGAAGAGCGGGGGGGTGAGGTGCATGGCGTGGATCCAGAGTAACACCCTCGTGGTGGGGTTCGGGGATTCGTTTGTCAGGGCGTACGACGTCTCTGGTCGAGGAGAGAAGCTGTGGGAGATTCCGAATGCGCACAAGGGCCCGATCAGCAGTTTGCAGGTGCACACGGACTCTCGCCTCGCCTATCTGCTGACTGGCGGCGACGACGGCGGCGTTCGGGTCTGGGCGCTGAAGAACCGCGAGCTCATGATCCAGTTCGTGGAGCACACGAAAAGGGTGAGCCAGGTGCTGGTGGACGTGAAGAAGCCAAATCTAGTCCACTCCATCAGCATGGACTGCAGCTTCTTGACGTACGACCTGATCAAGGAGAAGAGAACAGTGTCGCACATGATCAGGGAGGGCTCGTTCTTGACCGCCACGCAGCGCTTAGACAGCGAGCAGGAGATCGTCACGTGCGACGGACAGGGCAGGCTGTTGTTCTGGGACTGCGACTACCCCGAGCCCGTGCAGATGCTGCAGGATCCGGCACGAAGCAGCACCAACTGCGTATCCGTGAGCCCGAGCGGCAGGTACATAGCTTCGTGCGGCGACGATCATCTCGTCAAGATCTTCGATCTGGTGGAGAGGGGGGAATTGATCACGCTCGGCCACGGGCACTCCGAGTACGTGCAGAGCCTGCACTGGAGCACGGACGAGAAGCAGATCGTGAGCGTAGGCAAAGACAGCTGCATCTGCGTCTGGAACTTCTACGGAAACGGAGGCACGGAGGACTAGGGGGGGGGGGTTAGAAAGAAAGAGCAAGAGGAGGAGGAGGAGACTGTAATGTAAAGTACCCGGGTAATGAAAGCAAACGAGGTGGTTAGGGTTAGGCTTCCAAACGGGTCGACGAGCGGCACGAGCACGTCGCTGTTGCCGAGCCAGTGAACTATGTTGACGTCGATGCCCTGCTCCAGAGCCAACTTTGGGATCCCCCCTTTGTCCTCAATAGCCAAGGCCTCCACGTTCTTGCCGTCGAGCGCGCCCGCGAAGATGCCGTTGATGCCATCACTTACAATTCCAAATGTGGCGCCGTTCTTAGTGATATCTCGGACGATGTTCTTCTTGCTAATGTCCGCGCACCCGCAGGACGTGAGGCTCCTCAAAGCCGGCGTCTTGGCAATGACCGACGCCATGCCGCCTCGGAAGTTGACGCCCAAGAAGTCGTTGATAGCGGGGATGCTGAGCAGTGAGCCGATCGGGAACACGCCGTGAGGTCCGCCACTCCCAATGCACGGCTTAGTGGGCATCTGGGTCACCGGGTAGATCACCTTCTAGCTGCTGTACTTGTAGAGCAGGTGCAACAGGCGGGATGGAATCCAGCCCTCTCGGTCGTCTTGTTTCATGGGATAGGCAGCCATGATGAACAGGGTTGACAGATATGCATATGCAATAAGGGGGATCTTGGACTGGACAAACACGGCCAAGAACTTAGTTACGAGCACCAATGGTGCCGGCGGGCACGAACAGGAAGGTGGGGCAAGGCACCTTCGGGTGCCTCGTGAGCCCCTTGAACATCCAGCGGCGCGCCCCTGATCTTCCACGTCGCGCTCGCAGGCGTCTTCAACACGACCCTCTTCTGCAACGGGGCCCAGATCATGGCCAACGGACTCCGTCCGGATCACGACTGGAACAGCACCACCACTCCAGACATTCTCGGCGACGACGTCCTCATCGAAGCCGTAGCGAACGCGAGGGAGGTGGCAGAGAAGGAGAAGTCGCGCTATGTGAAGGAGAACCCTATCAGGGGCGGCGGCGCGCCCCTCGCCCTCGGCAACTGCAACGGTGTCAAGAGCAGTACCCTGGGAAGCCTCAAGTACGAGAGCGTGAAGGGCGGCGTCGACGCGGCTGCGATGAGCGCCGCCGGCATGAGCGACGGGCAGATCTTGGAGCGCTCGAAAGGTCTCAAGAGGCAGAGGAAGAAGATAGACGACAAGGACCCGAAGAAGGTCAAGAGGAAGGAGGCTGCCAACCCCAAGCTGGAGAGCTTCTTCTCCAAGAAGAAGGCCAAGGGCTGAGCTAGCTAGCTAGAGAGCGAGCGAGATGGAGAGGGATTAGCTGAACGTCAGAGGCGAGAATGGCGTTGGTATGCGTAGAAGTCATAGTAGTCGTGAGAGTTGGTATCGTAAAGAGAGTAAAGGTTAGTTACAACCCAACGTCCTCTCTACCTGCCAGGGTTTGTGCGCAACAAGGGCTTGATTTGCAGATAGAACGAGGGCAACATAACATGTTATGGGCTTGGCTGTGTACACCATTCTCCCCCCACAACATCAAACTCATAATAGTCCTCCTCAACTTGGGTTAAATGTCCTCCCTCCCTCATCTCATAATAGTTACACGCCCTCCCCTCCTCGTCATCATAAGGAGGCAGCAAAACATCCAACACAACACACCCCGAGTCCCCCGCCGTGAAACAATGAATGTTGCCAGTGCCAGGAAGCAGCGACGCGACGCAACCCGCCGTTAATGTCGAGTGAGTCGGCGGCGCCAATGAGGTCGGCGTGTCGTATGCCGTGGTGTGCAATGTACCGTGGAGCACCTTACTTAACACTATCATGTGGGGGTGGTCGTGGAGGGGGATGGTGCTTGCGGGGGGGAAGACGACGAGGGCGATTTCGTACTGAAGGCTGTGGAGGGCGCGCGGGTTAGCCACACGCACTGCCACACACTGCCACGCAATACTGTGAACAGTGTGAACAAGAGGAAACTCTAATAAACCAAAACTCACTTTGATCTCAGATCAAGGAAGCGGACTGTGGTTGGGCCGGTCTCCGGTAGTATTCGCTCGTGGTAGAGTCTTGGCGGGGTGGCTTTGTCGCGGGCTGCTCGGCGCGGGGGTTTGGGGAGGAAGTGCGGGGGGGGGAGAAATCTAAGGGTGTTGAGGAGGGGGGCGAGGAGGGGGCTGAGAGTGGCGTCTGGGAGAAGGTGGGGCGAGTTGGAAGAGAAGAGGGTGGGGAGCGTGGACTCGAGGCTCTTCACGAGTTCTTCCATTTGGCAGGGCGTAGCGTAGGGCGTTGCGTAGGGCCGTGGAGTAGGACCATAGAGTAAGATGAATGTGTTCGCATTTGTCTCATGGACGCACACAACGTGATGCCGAGTACCTGCAGTCGAACCTCCTTGACGAAAGATGTAATCCTGACGTGAACGGCAACGGCGTTGAGTTCAAGGGTCGTCTATTCAGCCCCACTGCCGCTTATCTCCGCCTCCGCGCCCGCTCCCGAACCCTCTCCCGTTCATTCCTCTGCCGTTCATTCCACGCCCGTTCATTCCACGCCCGTTCATTCCACGCCCGTTCATTCCACGCCCCCCCCCGATTCCTCTGCCTCCCATTCCTCTGCCCCCCCGCCCCTTAGCCGCCTCAACATGCGCCTTGCTCTCCAAGTGCTCCTCCATCTGCACCTTGCTGTTAAACTTCTTCCCACAAACCCCACACTCCAACCCCCTTTCCCAAACTCTCTGCATCTCTAAGTGCTCTTCACTGACCATGTGCGCATTAAAACCCTCGAGGTCATCAGCTTGGTGTGTGCAGCGTCGACAGAAGAACGGGAGCGACGTCTCGGACCGAGGCTGGTATGTTAGCGCCGCTATCGTCGAGCTCATACCCGCGCTCACAACGTGAGGATTGGGGGCGCGATCCTTTGTAGAGTCAGCGCTCACTGGCGCGATATCCGCGTCACTACTATCAGAAGCCTTCTTCTTCTTCTTTTTCTTCTTCTTCTTCGTTTTGATATTCTCCCCATCTTCATTCGTGCGCTTCTTCGCAATCGTGGGAAGGTGACGCGTCGGCAGCGGCGCAATGGTGACGTCCTTCATTGTCGAAAGATTGATGCGTTGCGCCCATTTTTGGGGCGCCGATTCTTGGAAAGGCGGTATTTGGAGGTAGGATGAAGAGGAGTCTTCGTCCGAATCACTGGCAGATAAGGCGAGCTCTCTTTCGAGGCGAGCGATTTCTGAATCGTCGACAAACGTCGTCGCCGAGGGGGCGGAGGTGGGCGCGGTTTTGTGATCAGCTTTGCGCCGGAGCTGCTCTGCGATTGTTAGGACCATGGATGCTCAAGCTTTCAGAGATAGAGGGGGATGGGGGGGGGGGGGGGAGAAGAGTGGGGGGGTAATTAGGGAGCGAGGAAGGGGGGAGAGGGGGGGGAGAAGGGGGGGGGACGTGGCGCGGTTGGCTACGAGGGAGTAGAGTGGCGTCGAGGGAGTATATTTGTGGCTATAGCTCTTATTGAGTGGAACTCAACGCTGCCGAGGGCATGTCGATGGTGCGTTTGAATATTTCGAGGGTCAAAACATATTTCTGAAAGTTCTTCATGGAGCCACTATATTTCCCCAGAGCTGGAGTGTTCGAAAACAACTGCAAAAGTTTAATTACGACCTTGGAACATTGAGATAATTTCAATTAAGTGCACAAAAAGATGACTTTAATCGTTATAAGGGCTGTTTTTGGACATAACTCCAATTTTCGAGTGTCAAAACATATTTCTGAAAGTTGTTTGTTGAGCCACTATATTTTCCTCCGGCTGGAGTGTTCGAAGGCTCTTGCAAAAGATTAATTGCCACCTTAGGACATTGAGATATTTTCGATTATGTGCACAAAAAGACGACTTTAATCGATATAAGGGACAATTTGGGACATGTTGGCCGTTTTTGTGAAATTTAGAGGGTCGAGGGGGGCGGGGGAGCTCACGATTGACGTCACGAGCGGTAACAGGGACCGTCTGGGCATTAGCGCTTGGCAGAAAAGGTATAATGTCTAGCTATAGGTCGACTTTTACGTCAATGTCATGTGTGCCTTTCACCGGACTCGCGCAATTCTGCCGCCCTCCTGCCGCCCGTGGCCACGCGTGGCGTGGCGTGACAAGGAAGGAGTTGAGGGAGGAGGGGAGGGAGGAGAGGGTACGGTTGCTGCAGCTGGAGCGGGTGGAGCGGCCCAAGCCTAGTTCCAGTGTTCCCACGCCTCGTGGCAAGCCAAGCCGTGGCGAGGCGTGGCGTAGCCGTGGCAAGTCGTGGAGTGGAGGGGGGGATGGGTAGGACGGTGGGTAGGACGGTGGGTAGGAGGCCGGGGAGGAGAATGTTGCTCACGTTGCTCATGGTAGGTCAACGTGGGGGCAGCTGGGAGATGTTTGGAGATGGTAGGCAGCTGGGAGATGTTTGGAGGGCAGAGGCAGCGAGAGAGGGTGTCAGGAGAAGGTCTGCGAGAAGCGTGGATTTGCCG
>Ga0307985_10002451_pt1 | contig 10370 bp, 11 predicted proteins | sample EllFjometageno80_FD_203155 | JGI IMG/M metagenome (GOLD analysis project Ga0307985, IMG submission 203155) | Marine microbial communities from Ellis Fjord, Antarctic Ocean - #80 | ecosystem: Environmental > Aquatic > Marine > Unclassified | place: Southern Ocean | collected 2014-10-09 | reverse complement strand
TACCTGCCCTGCACCCCCCCCCCCCCTTGTTCTTACTTATATACCCTTCGTCATGCCATGCATCCTCCCCCACACACGCTAACCCCCCTCCCAGTACTACGGCTCTCAAACCCAAACCCCTGTCTCCCTCCAAACTCTCATGGAAACCGGCCGCGGTAACCTTCTCTCCACCCATACCCCCTCCCTTAACGCGACTGACGCTACTGCAACCGACAAAGTTCTCATGCAAGTCGCCTCCTTCCTCCGTCACGAGCTCCCGATTCGGCTCGCGAAGCGCATTAACGACCTTGACGCGGTTCCAATGATGTCTGAGATGGCGTCTGTACAGCAGGTTAGGGAGTGGTACTTGACGAGTTTGTTGGAGCTGGCGCAGGTGGGGGAGTTGACGACGAAGGAGGAGGAGGAGAAGTTCGCGGTGGTGGTGGAGAACATTTATGAAAGGCATGCTGGCGTGCTCGTGACTATGGCGCGCGGCGCGTTCGAGCTCCGCAAGAACATCCGCGAGGGTAAGACCGGGGACGATGGCAAGATCTCGTTCGAGGAGATGGAAGAGATGCACACTTTCCTCGACAACTTCTACATGTCGCGCATCGGGATTCGAATGCTCATTGGGCAGTACCTGAGTCTCCGGCAGCCGCCGATGAGGGGGTACGTGGGGATGATCAGCAGCGAGGTGAATACCCACGGGGTGGTCCAGCAGGCGATTGATGACGCGACGTTCATGTGCTCGCGGAAGTACGGGGACTCGCCGAGGGTGGTGGTTCACGGGAGGAAGGACTTGACGTTTAACTACGTGCCGACTCACATGCACTATATTCTGCTGGAGTTGCTGAAGAATAGCATGCGAGCGACGGTGGAGTGGCATGGGATTGACGAGGACTACCCGGATATCAAGGTGGTCATCGCCGACGGGGAGGGCAACGAGGACGTGGTGATCAAGGTGAGCGATGAGGGCGGTGGCATCAAGCGCAGCCACATCCACAAGATCTGGTCGTACCTCTTCACGACGGCCGACGCAGCCGTGCAGGAGGGCATGGTCGAGTTCGAGAACATCGACCACAGCGTGGAGTCACCGCTCGCGGGGCTCGGGTACGGGCTGCCGATTAGCAGGGCGTATGCGAGGTTCTTTGGAGGGGAGCTTAGCGTTATGAGCATGGAGGGGTATGGTACGGATGTGTTCCTGCACTTGAGTAGGCTGGGGAACTCGAGGGAGCCGTTACCGTAACCTTTTGGAAGGAGAACGCGGTGTGGAGGCACTGGGGGAAAGTAACACTAATGGCGACGCGTTGCACCGCCAACGGCGCGTATTGACAACGTGTTGGACGAATCGGCGGCGTCTCTTTTGTTCACGGAAAGACACCAAGAAAGGTCAAGCAAGAAATACGCTGAAGCACCGAGCTGCGTATCGGCGGCGTTGGCGACGCGTCGAATGGTAAGAGGCGAGTGTCAAGGCTGGCTCGTGTATTTGGGAACGACCAGTGAATAACACGCCTCTGAACGCCAACCGAGACCACCAGTTGCCGACACCACGACCCCCTCCCCCGACCCCCCACTCCCTTTTCCACGCAACCACGTCCCCTTCCATCCAATCATCAATCCCCTCCAGCCTCAAGTTTATTTCCACATTTCTGTCATGAACACCAATACAAAAAAAGTCGCCGTCCTCGCATCTCTCGCGATCCCGATGCTGTTCTACGGCGACGTGTACCACGCCTATCACTCCCAGTCCCCTCCACCTCCTGCCGCCGTCACCCCGACATTATCCAAGACTTTAACTGACCCAACTCCCCATTTCGCTGTCATGAAGAAGTACTACCCCATGTACAACGCAGGCCGGACTCGAAACAATGACTTGGTCTACTACGAGAACATGGGTGCGATAAACATGGCGAAGTTGCGCTCTCACGGCGTTACTGTGCCGATATTGTTGTCGCATTACAAGTACCAGACAGAATTCGCCTTCGCCGTACTCGCCCCTGTGTCAGCCCCCCCCTCCAAACGCATGCTGACCGTGTTCGACGCGTCGAACGTGTCGCTTCGGAACCTGCGGGGCGACGCGGCGCGATTCCTACTCGCGGCTAGCAAGGAGAACCAGGAAGGTAACGCTGATCGAAACGCGGGCATCGTCATTGCGAATGCACCAGGGTGGTTCAGTAGCGCGTGGGGGCTGCTTGGCAAGCTGAATGCGTTCAACGAGGACACGATGGGGAAGACGAAGATACTGAGAAGTGGGAAGGAGACTTACGAGGGGTTGAACGCCGTTATTGAACACGAGTACATTCCGGCGAAGTATGGCGGCGGGTACGTTATCAAGGGAGAGGACAATGGCGTGTGGGACAGCGAGGAGGAGGTGAGGCTTAGGAAGCACGTGTATGGACAGGCGGGGAATAAGAAGCAGGTGGGGGAGGAGGAGGGGATTGGGGAGTGCCCTGAACGGAGACAGTGAGTTGCAATATAAAGCCCACCATAGCCCTGGCGTCATTCCTAGTAGACATAAATGCCCTTTGGGAAGGTTATATATATCAAACAGCGCCCCTTATTTCGCTGGCTCGAGCTTGAGCGGGTCCACAACCAGTATCCAACCCTTGTATTTCTTCTCCAGCTTCTTGTCAGTCCCCCACTGTATGTCGTACAGCATCTTGTAAAGCTTGTTGGTTATGGGTCCCGCCCTCCCATCCGCTCCTGTGAGCTTATAGCTCTTCTCGTAACTGTCAGCCGCAGCGGTCTTCGCCACAACCTGCCCAACCGGCGTGATACTCGCGCCCGTCCCGCAGCAAAACGCCTCTCCGCAGTCCTTCAGCTCGCTCAACTTGATCGGCCGCTCCTCAACGGTGACACCTGGGAGCTCGTTGCGGGCCAACGTAAGAATAGAATCCCGAGTGCACCCCGCCAAAATTGTCTCCGTCGTCTGGGTACGGAGTTAGTGGTGCAACATGCTCGTGCGCAATTGGTTCGCGGGCAATCGAGGCTCGCCACTTCGCGTGCTCGCGTGCGCGCTTACCAATGGCGGCGTAACGAGCGTCCCTCCCCCCCCCTCCTTCGGAAAGAAAGCAAAAAAGTTACTCGCTCCCGCCTCCTCGACCTCCGTCCCCGTCTTGCTATCCAAGAACAACGCGTCGTTGAACCCCGCGTCCCTCGCCTCCTTCTGTCCCTTGAAGCACGGCGCGTAGTTCCCAACGGCCTTCACGCCGCCGACGCTGCCGTGCACGCTCCGGACGTACTGCTGCGACGCGAGCAAAGTAATCGGCGTCACGGTCGCCAGCATGTCGTCGCTGTCCGCCGCTTGCGGAGCGCTCGTGCCGTTGGTGCCCTTGGCACCCGCGATCGGCTTCGTCTTGAAGTAGTTCCCGACGGGGCTAGTCGAAGCGAGAGTTAGAGGTGGGAGGGGGTGAACAAAGGGCGCACGCCGTGTGAACAAAAGAAGAGCCTAGAGAACGCGCGGTTCGCGAGCCGGAGCGCGACTCAATAGCCCATTTGCTGCCTTCGAAAATGAGCAGAAGGGCGCGCTGGACGACAAGCCAGAAACACGCAATTGAATAGCCCATTTCACAAGCCGCCGGCCAATCGTTCTCGCCGCCTTTCTCACCTACTCCAGATGCAAAACGTGAACTCGCTGCTGGCGGCGACGCCGAGCTTGCCGCCGCTGCCGAAAACGAGCGGGCGTAGATATAACGCGCCCACGCCGGTGGGAGGAACGAAGCGTGCGTTGCTCTTGACCACGCCAGCCACGGCTTCGATAAAAGTCGCGTCGGGAATGGGGGGGATGAGGAGCCGGGCGCAACCGTTGCGGCAGCGGGCGGCGTTCATGTCCGGCCGGAAGACGACGATGGTGTTGTCGGCGCGACGGAAAGCTTTCAGGCCTTCGAAGAGGCCTTGTCCGTAGTTCAACTGCCACATACATAAATGTGTGAACAAGGGAAACAAAGGTCTCGTGAACAAGAGAAGCGCCAGAGAAATAGTGTCTCAGAAGTAGTGTCTCAGAAGTAGTGTCTCAGAAGCAGCGCCTTCGAAGCAGCGCCGCTGGTCACCGGCCCCTCTTCTTGCGTTCGCACGTCGCCCTTACAATGGTAGCGCTCGGCGGCAACGGAATCGGTGCAAGCGGTTGCATAAGTTGCTTGAATGGTGGTGGGCTGGAGAGTGATGACCAGCCAGCGCGGAGCAAGCCAGGACCGCCCCCGGCGCCGTCGACGGACGCGCCGCTAGTCGCTTCTGTGATGGTGTCGAGGTACATGTAGTCGGTCGTTACACCGTTCAGGGAGAAACCCATGGATTCCCAGGGGAGGTTGGTGGGGGGGGCGTGGGAGGGGGGGGAGGAGGAGAGGGTGGGGGGGGGAGGAGGAGGAGGAGGAGGAGGAGGGGAAGACAAATGGATGACATGGGAGCGGGCGTGGTTGTGTGCTGAAGGGAGGGAGGCACCGACGAGCTACTCTGGGCAATTATGTAATTATGTCTGCATGTTTGGAGTTGCCTGCACTTTCCACAACGTAATATCAACGCCCCACTGTTTAACTAAAGGCACTTGCCCCGCTCTACTAGCTTTTGGGCAACCTTCTGTCGTACTACTCTACGACTATGAACGCCGTGGACTGGGGAGCACGGCATGCTGGGCGGCGATCCTGCGCCGTGCTTCTAGCAGCTGATGGACAACGACGGCGCTCCCTACTATCTCATAGTCGGGCTGAAGACCTTGAAGCTTGCCGAGGCCGATCTTGCTAGCGGTGAGTGGTACGGCCACTTTGTGCAGCAATTCTTCGTCGGGGACGCGGACTTCGACGGCGTGAGTTGTACGAGCGGTCGCGAGGACATGCAAGAGTACGTACGAGTCGTACTTTGTCACTGACGTCGAGACCTGCGACATGGACGACGCCGACTTCTCCGACGAGAACGTCATCTCCTTCGCGACCTCCGTCCTCGACAAGCCTCTCCTGCCGCCCCAACGCGAGGAGACTCCGCATGATCGCCACCGGCCCCGCCGTTAGCTTCGAGAGGCTCCTCGGCCAGCACGGGACGGCGTGCGACGTGCGGCGTGCGACGTGCGGCGTGCGACGTGCGGCGTGCTCGGAGAGTTCATCCAGGATCAGATTGGCGCCGTCCAGCGCAAGCTTGCGCAGAAGTCGAAGTTCGGGTTGAGGTAACAGTTGATAGGGTTAGGTTAGGGTGTAAGAGTTGTGCAAGGTTGTTGAATCGACGAGAAATCTTTCGTCAGAGGTGCCAAGCCATGGTATCTCACAACTGACACCTACCCAACTCTGTAAGGAATCACGCTGCGCCCGCGCACTCAATTACCAGTACATCGTCGCGTCGTCCCACCCTGCTGTTCTTCGACGCCACCTCCCTTCTATCTACCACCCCCATCAACCAGCATCCTCTACTAACTCTCCTGGCACCTGGTCTCGCATGTAGACATTATATGCAATTAGTCCATCTCCTCCTTCATCTCCTCCTTCATCTCCTCCTTCATCTCCTCCTTCATCTCCTCATTATCATTCCAGTCGCCCTAACCCTCGTCCCCCCCAGCCCAATCACACTCAAAATGCCGCTCCTAACCGCCTCCCTCGTCTCCTCCTCCTCCACCACCCTCTCCTCCCTCTCCTCCACCCCCTCAGACCTCCTCTATCTAAAAACCCTCTCAACCTCAGCTGTCCACACCCTCACCGGCGGCGCCATCACCGGGTCCGACAACGTCCGCTCCCTCATCCACGAATACGGCGGGGCCAGCTACACCCCCATCACCCTCACCGCCTTTGACAACGCCGTCATCTTCACCACATTCCCCACCCGCGCCCTCCGTCTCGCCACACAAACCGCCGGCGAATGGACCGTGCACCCACCCCTCGACATCCCCGACGGCGCCGCCCTCCGCTTCGCCGACTTCACATCCGTACCGACCACGCCGGACGTCGTGTACTGCGTTTGCGAAGACCACACTGTCGATACCCCCGTCGGCGTGATCAACACCATCACCTCCCTCACCATCACCACCCCGACAACCGCCACCCTCGAGACCCTCGTCTCCGGCGACGACTTCTACGCCTACCCAACCCTCTCCCCTACCACCAATACCCTCACCTACACTCACTGGAGTCACCCGTCAATGCCGTGGGACACGACCACCTTGTCCTCCCTCGACCTGACCACCGCAACCATCCTCGACCACTGCTCCACCGGATCCACCTGCATGCCGACGTATTCCGCCACCGGAGTGCTCTACGCATGCTCCGATTCCGTGCACGACTTGTACAAGATCGTGACGGTTGACGGCACGACTGTGACGCCGCTCCCGAACCAGCCGGACAGCTACGACTACAGCGCGCCGGGGTTCGGGTGGAGTGCGGGGGTGAGGAGCTTCCGAGTCGCCGGGGACGATGTCGTGGCGTGCTTTGGGGATGTGGAGACGGGGACGGTGGGGATTATGGTGTTTGATACGGTTGAGGGCAAGACGAGAACGGTTACGGAGAAAGAGCTGGGGGTTAACAGCGTTAGTTCGCCGTGTGTGCTCGACGGTCGGGTGTACTTTGTTGGAGTTGGGTACGACAAACCTGCTGGCATTGACAGTTTTGAGATCGCTGGGTCGGCGCCCCCGACGGTCACTCGGCATGTTTGCACCGTCGAGAGTACTGACGAGGTCATGGACTATGTGGGCGACTTTGTTGCGCCGAAGCATGTCATTTATGACGGACCGAGGGGGAAGGTTCACGGGTATTATTACAAGCCGACTGGGACCACCGGGGACGCACCGCCGCCGCTGCTTGTCAAGGCGCACGGGGGACCGACTAGCGCGACTGGGATTGGGTTCAGGTTGGACTTGCAGTATTGGGTGAGTCGCGGCTTCGCGGTGCTTGACGTGGACTACAGCGGTAGCAGCGGCTACGGTCGCGAGTACAGGGATCGTTTGAAGGGTCAGTGGGGCGTGGCTGACTACAACGATGTCGTTGCGGGGGCTCGGTATTGTGTGAAGGAGGGGTTGGCGGATAGCAAGAGGGTGGCGATTGATGGGGGGAGCGCGGGAGGGTATACGACGTTGTGCGCGCTGGCGTTTCAGGGCGCTGACACGGTGTTCACGGCGGGCTGTAGTAAGTACGGGATTGCAGATTTGGTTGCTTTGTACCACGACACGCACAAGTTTGAGAGCAGGTACATGGATGAGTTGATTGGCACGCTGCCTCGGGACGAGAAGATTTACGAGGAGAGGTGCCCGATCAATCACCTGGACAAGTTGGCGTGCCCGATCATGTTGCAGCAGGGGGACGAGGACAAGGTCGTGCCGCCCAATCAGGCTGACATGATGTACTCGGCGTTGACGAAGAAGGGCATTCCGAGCATCCTGGTAGTTTACGAGGGGGAGCAACACGGGTTTAGGATGAGAGGTAATGTGGTGCATGCGCTCGAGAGCGAGTACGAGTTTTATTGCAAGGTGTGGGGAATGGAGGTTAGGGGAGGGGAGAAATGGGGATTGGTGTTGGGGGAGAAGATCCTGAGGACGAAGGAGGAGGGAGAGACATGAGGGAATTTGCAGGCTAAGAGGAAGCGAGTTTTGGGTCAAATCCTGGATTATGTTGCGGCGCCTGCTTCTTCCTCTTCTGCGGCTTTTTCTTCGGCTGGTGGGGCTGCCTTTTCCGCCTCGTCTGCCGCTGGCGGCACCCCCGCCTTCTCTTCCTCCCCCTTCTCTTCCTTCTCCTCCTTCGCTTCCTTCTCCTCCCCCGCTGCTATTGGCTCCGGCTCCGGCGCAGGCGCAGGTTCGTTCTTCTTCCGCTCCTCCTCCTCCCGCCGCCTCTTGTTGTCTCTCATTCTCACCACCCCGCCTCTCCACACCGCTCCGATCATTGTCTGCGCCACGATCCGGCGAGTTCTATCCTCGCACAGCCCGCTATAAATATTCCTCGCAAACAATCCCCGAGTACACCTTTGAACAATGGTCGCCATGACATCCTGCAACGTCCCCCGGCTCGTAACCTCCTTCAAGTGCTCAATCATAATCGCGTCCTTCTTCTTCTCCGCATAATAACTCGGCGGCATTCCATACTTGTCACACGGATCCGTCAAATCATACCCCATCTTCCACATGTCACTCAGCATATTCGTCTTGCCGAGATGCATGCAGTAGAACGCCGGCGTGCCGTAGTTCGAGTCGTCGCACTTGCGACTCAGATCCACGCCCTTGTCGTGCAGGAAGCGGAGCACGGCGGGACGGTCGAAGAAGATGGCGAGGTAGGCGGGATAGTTGCCGACGTCGTCGGGCCTGCACGGTGGAAAGGTGTTAGGGCAAGGGTTTTGATAGCGCGGTTTGAGCCGGTAGTTCTGAACCGTTCTGAACGCGCATTTTGAGCGGCACGTCTTAAGCTGGCCGCTCTGAGAAGGCCATTCTTCGCCATACTTCGCCATTCCTCGCCGGATATTCTTCGCCATTCCGATGCGGACATTCTTCGCCGGTGGCTCTTCCCAGCGCACTCCCCGCTGGCCGCTCTTCCCAGCGCCTTCCTGGCTGCCCATCTTCCTTGTTTCAGCACTTACTTGGACAGGTCAGGATAATCTCCAGAACCATAAAGGTCCGAGATCGTTTGGAGGTCGTCTTCTCTTATTGCCTGGTACATTCGTGTGGCGGGCTAGTGGAGGGGCGGGTTTGGTTGATTTTGATGGGCACAGGGGGTGGGGAGATAAGGCAATCGGGTAGATGGGTGTGTACTGAAGGGGGGAAAGGCGTAGAATCGATTTAAGGGAGCTTTTGAAACACTCACGGTGGGTGAGATGGATATAAGCAAGCGCGGGTGTTCGGTGACCAGTTTGTGAGCGGACGCGGCTCTGCTCAAGTCGGAGGCGGTTTTTTTTTCTTTTTTCTTTTTCTGAACTACACTACTGTACCTACTTGTGAGAGGCAGAGGAGAGCTTGAAAGCTTAAAAGCTTAAAAGCTTAAAAGCTTAAAAGCTTAAACTTGAACCGTCCTTATACCCTAACCCTTACCCCTTACCCCACAGCAGCACACACACGGACAACTCCCCTAGCTCCACTACCCGTCAACCCCAGCCTCCACCACACCTCCCGATGTTCAAGACGGCTTACCAGACCGGTCCCTCGGTGCCAATCTTTGTGCCTACCGGCTCCAAACCCTGTGCCTCCTGGAAACTGTCCGGCGCAATCTCCCGCTCCTACCAGCGCTCGGTGCTCGGGCACGCCATCAACCTCGGCACCGCAATCAACACCAAGATGTCCTACCCCCAGGATACCCGTAAGACTCTGCACCTCACCCAGTCGTACCTCGTCCTACAGCTCTACCTGGACCCTCAACTGCCCTTCACTCTGGAACTGAGCGTTTCCACAGCGGACAAGTCCACCACTCGCCGCCGCATCATTGTCTCGCCGTCCTTCAAGTCCAAGAAGCTCTCCCCCCTCTGCGCCCAAGTGCCTCTCCACCTCGCAACCGTCCTCCAACCAGGCACCAGTTCCTGGGTCAGCCTCTGCATCAACCTCCCCTCAATGGTCAAGGACACGTTCGAGAGCCAGGAGTTCAAGTGCCTCGACGCCATCACGATCGCGGGGCAGGGGAAGCTGCGCAAGATATTCACGCTCAAGGACGACCCGAGCGACCTCCTAGAGCAAGGGAGCATTCCTGGATCCCTCGATTTCCCAGCAGGCATGAAGGAGACGCCCAAGCTCCTCATGCTCGAGGGTGGTGAGGAGGATGGGGATGCTACGGAGCAGGGGGAGAGTGCGAGTCCTGCTAAATCGAGCCCGGCTCGATCCACGCCGGCGAAGAACAAGGTCGCGTTCGGGTACAGGATTGAGAAGGCGGATAGTCGCATGGAGAAGGTCAATCCGAAGGAGAAGGTTGGGAGGAAGAAGGTGAGGGAGGAGGTGAGGGAGGAGATTGAGGTCGAAAAGGACGCGTTCGTCGCGAGGGCGCCGCCGTCCCCCGCAGCGCCGTCCCCCGCCTCCCGCCGGCAGAACGACGTGCGCAACCTCCTGGCGACCGCCCGCGATAACGCAAGGGCGAGGGTCGGCGCGAGGAAGTTCGTGGAGCAGCCGGTTACGGAGGAGACGGAGGCGGAGGAGAGCGCGTTTGAGGAGGAGGAGCTAGAGCGGGAGCTAGAGCAGGAACAGGAACAGGAACAGGAGGGACAGCAGGTAAGAGCGGCGTTGAGGAGTTTGCTAATTGCGCGCCACCTCCCGATTCCCCCTCTAACACTCGCTTCGCTCGCAACAGCAGCAAGAGGTCACTGCGAACACATCGGGCGGGGTTCTTGCGCTCATGCTGAACGACAGCAACAACAAGTCTTCGTTCAACGAGTCTGCTTCGAACTGCGAGCCGCTCAGCAATGAGTCGTATGCTAGCATGGAGGCCGTGGAGTCGCCCACCGCCAAGTTTGCTGCGACG
>Ga0307985_10002448_pt1 | contig 10374 bp, 12 predicted proteins | sample EllFjometageno80_FD_203155 | JGI IMG/M metagenome (GOLD analysis project Ga0307985, IMG submission 203155) | Marine microbial communities from Ellis Fjord, Antarctic Ocean - #80 | ecosystem: Environmental > Aquatic > Marine > Unclassified | place: Southern Ocean | collected 2014-10-09 | reverse complement strand
ATGACAAGACCCGGGGGAGAGTGGACAATCTAGAGCACAAACTGAGGGGGGGGCGACTATGCGTTGAGAAGGTTGAGCAAGCATGACTGCTCCCACGCGCTGAATGATTTGCGATATGCCGGAACTTATCAAATCTGCGCCGCCGCCATGTACGGGCCTTAAACTGCACAAATGCTACTTATCCGGACTCCCCATACCCACCCCCTCACCCACACCCTCATCCGCCCACCCCCCAGTGATGTTCTACGGCTTCGGCTTCGGGATGCTTGGCAGCGCCAACGCCTCGATCCAGATCGCCACCCCCCCCGTCACGAAGATTACAGACGACCTCGAGTCAGAGCTCACCTCTTGCTGCCAAAAGCTCGGGTTGGACGTGCTCCCGGCGGACGCGAGGTTCGGGTACTATCTGTGCGACTACGATACCAGCGGCGGCCGCCTTCTATCCTCTGGCAACGGTAAGTTCCCCGCAGGCGCGAACCTCTTCGAAGCCTTCGCTCTCGCTCCCGAGATCCCCGCGACCCTCATTGCCATGGCTCTCTTCATTGCCGTGCTCTGGATCTTCCTCCTGCGCCAGTTCGCGACGCCCATCGTCTTCGCGACAGAGTTGGCGAAGATCGCCGGCATCCTTTACATCGCCGTCAAGGCCCCTGACGAGAGCAGCACCGTAATCTTCGTCCTCTTTGCGCTCGTCTACCTCGCCCTGATCATCTGGAAGCGCGAGAAGCTCCAGTTCGCTGGCAAGATAATCTCCCACAGCGCCAAGGCCCTCCAGAGCAACAGCAGCATGTTCATCGCTCTCCTCGGCGTCAAGGCGTGCTACGTCCTCCAAGCGTTCCTGTTCGTCACGTTCATGATCAAGAGTATCGAGGTCAGGGAGGTCGATCCCCTCACCTGCTCTCTCGTCGAGGCAGGCTGGATCGGTTTCGCGCGCACCATCCTCGGCTTCGTGTGGATCTGGAGCGTCATGTTCTACAGCCAGCTGCGCCTCAGCATCATCGCCACGACGGTCGGCAGCTGGCACTTCCACCCCGACGCCATGCCCCCTTTGTGCCAGGGCTTCCAGAACAGCCTCACCAAGAGCTTCGGCACGCTGAGCCTCAGCGCGCTCATTCTGGCCATCATGGAGAGGATCAAGAAGACGCTCACGTTCAAGTGGTACCACCACTGCTTCAGCTGCGGCGCGACGCTCCCCCTCCACTTCCTCGGGTGCGTCCTCCTCTGGTGCCTGGAGACGTGCATCAAGATGCTCACCAAGTTCACCACCATTCTGCACGTCTTCACGGGATTGAACTTCTTCGGGAGCGCCAAGAAGTGCTTCGGACTCATGAGTAGGCACTTCGAGGACGGTTTCATCACGGACGCCGCGAGCACGAGCGTGCTGCAGGTGAGCCAGAAGCACAGAGCGATGGAGTCGAGGCGAGCAAAAGAGAATGGACCCCCTTTCTTCACACATTGTGTGCTTCTATGCTAACTCCCGCCCACTGCTTGCAGCTCGGCGCGTACGTCTTCAGCTTTTGCATCACGTTCACCGCCTGGGCGTGGATCGACGCCGAGTACGGCTGGAGCACCATGCCCGAGGACGGGGAAAGTGCGATTGGTTTCTACCTGTGGATGGTCTTCGCGCTCTGGAACCTGTGGCACCCCGAGTTCGGCATTGCCCTCATTCTCATCCTGTCGTTCATGCTCGAAAAGTGGGCTTCGGGGGGAGAGAACGAGTACGTCGCACCCATCTGCGCCACCTTCGTGGGCATCATCAGCATGCTGTTCATGAAGTACATGGGCGGCATCATCCTCGACACGATTGACGTGTGCTTCGTCTGCTGGGCGGTGGACAAGGACAACAACGTCGACTTGAGCGAGAACGAGTTCAGCTTGCTCATCATGGAGCTCCCCGGCATGAAGAAGGGAGACGCGAGCCAGATGACGGTCGGCGGTGGCATGGGCCAGCTCGCTGGTTTCGGCGTCAACAGCATGCAGCAGCAGCAGCAGATGGCGCCGAACATGGCGGCGTATGGCCAGCCGATGCAGCAGCAGCACGGGCAGCAAGCGCCGCAGCAGGCGTACGCCGTACCCCCCGGTATGCAGGTCGTCCTCGACGCGAACGGGCAGCAGGTCTTGGTGCCCATTAACATGCAGCAGCAGGCGCCTCCTGCTTACGGACAGCAGCAGGACAACAAGAACCAGTATTGAGGGGCTGAGGGAAGGGGAGAGAGAGGAGGGGGGTGAATAAGTAAATAAGTATTCAGTAGGAATAAAACAATACACGGCAGAATAGCACTCAAAGAATAGCTCTCAAAGAATAGCTTTCAAGAATACAATTGTAGCTCTCAAAGAATAGATCACTTAGTTTTAGCCTGTATTTCCTCCCATTTCTTCGTCGACGCCTTCGCCTTGGCAGCATTCGCCTGTCGTTGCCTACTCTTCTCCTCCCTAAAGCAAAAGTCCAAGTTTGCCTTGTCATCATTACACTCCCCGAAGAACTTAAGGTAGGGGTTGGAAGTATGGCAGAGTTCAAGAGCGATTATTTGACGCTGACAGTCCGGGTGGTGGCGATGAAGGGGGGGGTGCATTGTGGCGCAAGCGGTGGGTGCGGTGGGGTACGCGGACAAACTCGCCGTAGAACTGCGTAGCGTCGGCGTCGTAGTGATGAAGAGATGCGCTGTGCGAGCACAACGCGCGCAAGGAGGGGGGAGTGCTTGACAGGTCGGCCGTTTTCTTGGAGCCGTCTAGCTGGTGCCGTCTATGCCTCGACGCGTAACCGGATCGGTGTGCCTTCGTACGGGTTCTTGGCGATTGTTCGGACGGAACGGACACAGTTTCGTTGCTGCGGGTTCTTAGGGACTGCGCTACAGTTCCTTGTTCAAAACGGTTGATGGAAGCTCCGTGTGGCGAAGGTTGGGAGCGTGTTACGGTATGCTGCGGTATGCTACGGTATGCTACGATATGCTACGGTCTGCTGCACTCTGTGACGTCCAACGTGGCCGTGCAAACAACTGCGAAATCCTAACCAGAGCCAACCCTTGTGAGAAGCAGGCGAGAAGAGAGGGGCAAGAACACAAAGGACGATTACACTACTTACGTTAAGACTACTGAACCTACTTGCGGCAGCTTTAGCTTGACAATCCGAGCGCCTCCAGCAACTGCCTCACAACCTCATTCTATAGAACTCATGATTTCCTCTAGAGGTCTCCCTCTCATCCGGTCCCTCTCCACCACCTCCGCCTCCCTAAACCGCGGTACCGCCCCCCTCTCCGCCGTCCTCCATGCGAAGCACTCCTCCCACTGGGTCGAGTACACGATCTGCCGCAACGCGACCCTCCCCACTGCCATTAATACCACTATCCTCAGGGATCTGAGCGGACTGATGGTGGTGGATAACGATGAGAACATTAATGATACGACGCATCAGAGAGGGAAGGTTTTGGGGATGATTACTAGTAGGGATTTGTTGAGGCAGGTGAGTTCTTAGGGGGCGAGGAGAGAGGGATTCTGAATGGTGTCAGTGGTTGGATCTTGCCTCTACTCAATGTGACTGGCATGACCGGTCTCCCAGCGCTATGCGCATATCCCAGGCGTGCTCGCAGGCCGCCAATTGCGAAGCATGTGGACCAACCCCGCGATCACGCCGACATTGCCTCCGTTGCCTGACCAAGCGCGAGCGGCGAGAAACGCATATTCGCGATCAAAGCACGCCGGGTGAGAACCCTAACCCTGCCCCCTTGTTCATACCGACGCAAGCTACTTATAAGTGCTGGGCCCTAACTCCACCCACCCCTAGATTAACTTGGCGAACGAGGGCGCAGAGGAAACGGACGATGTCACGGTGGAGAGCTTCATGACGCCGCTGTCGCAGCTGGTGTTTGCTCGGCCCGAGGAGACGGTGGCCAAGGCGACTGAGGTGATGGGGCACACTGGGCGAGTCATGCTGCCGGTGATTTCGACGGAAGGACGCGTGTCCGGGATCGTTACGGCGAGGGACTTTCTCACGTTTGGGCTGGACGCGAAGAAGAGGGGGGGGAAGAAGGCGTTCTTGGAGGATATGGTGGAGCGGACTGGCGCTGAGATGGGGAGTATGGAGGAAGCGCCCGATTACCTCAAGTTCGAGCCGACGAACCTACCCCTGTTCTGCAACGTTGGTACGGCGGCACTCCCGCATCCCTTCAAGACGGCGGATGGCGTCGCCGGGAATCTGAGGGCGCATGGACCGAGCGACTTTACGAACGACCCGGAGTTGAGTGAGGACGCGAGCTTCGTTTATAAGTATGGAGTGGAGGCGGGGATTACGTTTGCGGGGGTGGCGGATGGAGTTGGAAGTTGGCGACAGTATGTGAGTGGCAGCCGCGATAACGTACACACCAATGTGAGGCGGGCGCCTTTGTGAAACACCGTGTTTGCGCGACTTGTTGACGCCGCCGCCGCCGCCCGCACTTGTTCATGTATGTGTATGGCCCACCGCCAGGCGGGAGGCTTCGAGGTGGGCGCTTTGTGAAACACCTGCTTGCGCTCCTTGTTCACGCCCGCCCTTGTTCACGCCGCCTCCGCCCGCCCTTGTTCACACCGCATCTGCCCGCCCTTGTTCACGCCGCCTCCGCCCGCCCTGTTCGTATATGTGTATGGCGCCGCCTTCCTCCTTTGTTCACACATGTGTATGTGTACGGCACACATGTGTATGGCCCCCCCCTTTGCTCACACTAGTGTATGGGCAGGGCGTGGATCCTCGGCTGTTCAGCCGCGCGTTGATGAGTAACTCGCTCGATATTCTCCAAAACATGCCGGTGGAGAGAGTGGACGGAAGCCAGGCGCACATAAAGCCTACGGAGATTCTCAAGATGGCGCACGAGCGAGTCATTAAGGAGAACGTCATTGGCAGCTCCACGGCAACTGTCATGGCGTTCGACAACGCCAACCACTCAATAACGTTCAGCAACCTCGGCGACTCGGGGATCATCGTGTTGAGGCACATTGACTCCGACGTGGCGGGGTCGCTCAAGAGAGACCGCGAGACTCTGCGTGATAACCGCCTGGGCGATCTGCGCGTCACGTTCGTGTCGCAGCAGCAGCTCAAGTCGTTCAATCACCCGTATCAGTTCGGGTGGACGGGGGAGACGGAGGAGATTGTGGACGCCAAGTCGAGCCTCAAGACTTTCAAGGACGCGTGCACGAGCTCCATTCACGTGCGCCGAGGGGACATTGTTGTCATGGCCACCGACGGGCTGTTCGACAACGTGGACATTGACGAGATTCAGGTAAGGCGGAAGGCGCGGCGGGGAGCGCGCGTGCGAATAGCGTTATGAAGTGTTTAAACACATGCTCCCGCTCCGCCTCCCTAACACACACACCCTCCCCCCAGTCCGTCTGCTTGGATTGGGAGCAGGAGTACGGGTTCATTAAAGACGGAGGCGTCAAGGCGCGAGAGAAGAGGTGGGCGAAGGGCGGGTCGCTGTCAGAGGAGAGTAAGAGCGGCGTGCAGGATCTCGCTCAGCGGCTCGTGCAGAAGGCGCGAGAGCGCAGCGTCGACAACTCTGTTGACTCGCCGTTTGCAATCTTGGCGAAGGAGAACGATATCATGTGGAGTGGCGGCATGCCGGACGACTGCACCGTCATCGTGTGTCATGTTGTCGGACAGCAATAAAATAGACGCACTTTTAGACGCTGGCTGATTTGAAGGGAGGAAGTGAAGGCTGATCGGGAAAACTCGCGTACAGAGCGTACGGGATGTGACAATGGCGTTGGGCGATGTAGTGATGATAGAGCCGCCTGGGACCTATAAGGCGGGACTCTACGCCAACAGTAAATTTTGTTCTACCGCGATGATTTGCACGGCGCGCTGCAGTGCACTACGTGCTAGAATGTGAGCTGGACGGCGGAGGAGTGAGGAGAGTCATGAAGGTGTCTGGGACTGGAGGAGGTGTGTTGAGGGTTGTCGGTGTTAAGGTGACTTATGGGGATGCAGGTAAACGGATTCGTTGATTTACTAATCGTTCAACCAAACTCTTTCACCTCGCCCCACCACGCAACTAATCTCGTTCATAAGCTGGGTGTCACCCGGGTGATCCCACCCACCCCTTGTTCCCCTCCTCTCCGGACTATCGCGGAGAGAGTGTACGAGAGCGGGCAGCTGGCGAGCGCGGACGTTGCCGGCCCAGGCTCCAGCGACTGGCACGGCGGTTCGCGGCGGACTCACGTATCGGGAGGCGCACTTCATCGCGGAGAACGTGGGCAGCTGGCGAGCGCGGACATTGTGGAGCTCAACCGAGCTCGGGTTCACGTCCATGCTGGGCAAGTCCATAATTAAATAATACAGTAAAAGAGATCTCGTGTTTGAAGAACTGTAAAGGTAGCTCTTAACGTTCCTTACGACGCGCGCCCCCCGAACATCTCGCTGAAGGTCTTCATGCCGTCCTCGTCGTCCAGACTGTCGGCGCCGGAAAGCGCCGGTGAGTTTTGCTGTGTATCCCCCCAGAAGTTGCCGAATTGCGTCAGCGTGTCTGACCTCTCCGCAGTTGCTGGCTTGTTCACTGCCTTCGTCAAGCTCGCACTTCTAATCAAGCTGCTCTCCCTGTCAAGTCCAATCCCAATCCCCAACAAGCTGGTCTGTCTCACCACCGCCCCGACGTCGCAATTCGTCAAGAACGCGGTCCTGTCCCCGCTCTTCACGCTACCGCTCCCAATGCTCTCCTCTCGCCTCAAGCCATCCGACGATCGAGGAGAAGCGGTCTTAGGGCTAGGAGTCTTCTTATCCCAGCTTTTCAGTCTGCCGTGGGGAGAGTTAGCGCGAGTTGCGGGAACGCGCTAGAACACTGCGTGACAAGAGGATGGCGTGTTTGAAGAATGGCTATCGAGTTGTTTGCTAGCAAGGCTCGTGTAATGAGCGGCTCGGAGTGCGATCTTTGCGCTGAAGCTCTCCGTTTGCGAGCTTTTCGCGCTGAACGACTGGCTCAAACGATTAAGGGGGTCCCTTGTTCACACATGTGTGTGGCGCCGTTCACGCGTTGGACCATCGGCGTGTGTGTGTGGTGTGGCGCCTCACCTCGTCATCCCCGTGTCGACATTCAGCCCCAGCCCATCGAAAAGCTCCTGCTCTTTGTTGTCCCCCGCCGCCCCGAAACCCAATCCCGCATCAAGCAGCCCCTGCCTTGCAGCCATCTCCGCCTGCCCAATCTCGTGGCTCGTAAAGCTGGTGTTGCTGAACTGCGCCGGCTGGTACGGCGGCGGCGCACTAGCTGGCGGCGGCGGCGGCACCGGCACGGCCCAGGGTCGGGACCCTCTCTTCTTCGAGTCCGGCGTTGGTCCCTCCCTACTCCGGTCCCGCTTTAGATTCAGCAGCGTCGCAGCGGTGCCCGGAAAGGTGGATGTCGAGGTGGTGGTGGTGGTGTCAATAGCGGCTGTAGCCTGTCCACTAACCTGCATCCAGTTCTTCCTAGCAACCTCCCTCTCCCTCGCCAAAACCGGCGCGGCTGCAGCTATGACCAACTCCATCCAATCCGCGCCTGCGCGAGCGACGCGAGTGTTAATGGGAGGCAAAGACAGGGGGGGGATAGCGGATTGGGAAGGAATTCTTGGCCGGTCGCTTGGAAGAGCTCGTCTGATGAGCGCGGTTTGGCACGCCGCCTTCTTCCCTCGTTCATACACGCATAGGGCGGCCTCAGACCTGTTTTTCGCCCTCTGTTCACCCGTGTGCACGGGTCAACTTACTCTCAACCCCCCCCCAGCTCACCGCCGGCAGGACCTCCTGCACGCGAACCGGCGTGCCGACCGTTTGCATCTCCTTTTTCAGCTCCCTAAACCGCTGTGCGACACGATCGATTGCCTTCTTATCCCCGATGTCGAAATAGTACTTGACCAGATTCGGCTGGATAGCGATCTTACCCCTGGCATCAGGCACCGGCACAATCACCGGATTGTTAGCCACGCCCTTAGACACCTCGTTCCTGCTGTTCACGTTGAACTGGAACGAGCGCAAGTACGTACCGGGCGCCACGTTGGGCACTAGGATGTCCGTGTTCACCTCGGTGGAGCGCACCGCAGTGTCGACCAGCGTGGTGTAAGTCATGCCTGTGGGCGGGTGTGTGAGAGGCGCGCGTGGAAGAGAGAGATATGCATCTATGCGTGGGTGTGAGTGTGTGAACTCACCACGATTCGTGGACCCCTCCAACCCCACCCACAGTTCACTCTGCCCCTTCCTCTTCGCCCCATTGTCCGCCGCACTCTGCCCCCCAAAAGTAATCCTCACCATGAGCCCCGCACTCGTCATCTGCATAGGCCTCGGGGTGGGCAGCGCTTCGTCGAGGAACCGCACCCCCTGCGCCCTCAAGTTGGCCACGCACAGCATAGCGAAGAAACGCTTGTGCTCCTTCCGGGTATTGCAGTACGACTGGGGGGCGAGCGAGGCGAGGGTTAGGGCGAGAACGAAGTGAGGGAACGGCAGGCGAGCGAAGTGGCGTCGACAAAACTGCTGCAACAATCGCTGGTTCGCAGGCGGTTGGGAGCCGTGCAGAGGAGGAATGGCGGGCGAGCGAGCGACAAACTGCTGTAAAAATCGCCGGTTCGCGATCGTCGTGGCGCAAAAGGGTCGTGGCGGGCTCGCTCGGCGAGGGCGAGCGACAACCAGCTGTAACAATGCAATCGTGGCGCAAAGGGGGAATGACTCGCTCGCTCAGCCAGAGCGAGCGACAACCAGCTGTAACGATGCAATCGTCGCGGCGCAAGGGGAATGGCTCGCTTCGCTCGCTCCCTAGTTCTCTCCTCACCTGGAGGAACTTGACGGCGAACCTGCGGTAGTTGACGTTGCCGGGTCTGTGAGTTCCGCCCGAGCCGCGGCCTAGCAGAATGTCGGACGGTTTCGGCGCCTGGATAGGTCTGGGGGGGGGTTCTGGGACTTCGTGGGGGGTGTCGAGGGAGACGTAGGCCCACTTCTTGGACATGTACTCGGCGATTAGTTTGACCACCTTGTGAGGGGGGGAAAGGGGTTAGAAAATGGAACTCACGAACAACTACAAACATGTGTGATTCACACAGGGGCGTGATTCACAAAGGGTCCACCAAGCCTCCCTCCCATAACGGCGCGAACAAATGGGAGGCTCCTTCGTACTACATGCGTGCACCAGCATGTGCCGCCGATGTGCCGGGCATATGCTGTACCCTTAACTATCTGCAACCTTAATTATTTCTCCTTACCTTGAAAGGCTCCATCATGGGATTGCCAGTATACTCCTGATACTTCTTAACCTTCCTACTTTTCTTAACCGGCGTCGTGAACACGTACCCCGCCGTAACGCACTGGTCATAGCACGTCTGCGCGGAGAGGAACCGGCGTTCGGTTTCGGAGAAGGGGAGGGAGTGGACATCGTAGATGAAGGACTGCTTTTGGAGGAAGAGGAAGAGGGTGAGAGAGGGGGAGGTGGTAGTTAGGGAGGCGAAGCTGGTTAGGAGGACCTCGGGCATGGCTGGACGAGGCGGTGGGGATGGGATTCGGGTGGGGGGGGGGAAGGTGAACGCCAGGTACTGTCCGCAAAAGGATAGAAGCTGGATATTTATTAATTTTATTGTCTGCGCGAGCAAGATGGAGGTCTGTACCTGCCGGGCGAAGGGCAACATCAAGGAGCACAGAGCTTTCGTGCGCGGCATTGGCGTAACTTGGCATGTTTGCCCGGAGCCCAACTGCTCGTACACGACGAAGCGGAAGAGCAAGATCAAGCAGCACAGAGCCGACGTGCATGGCATCGGCGTTACTTGGCATGCTTGCACTGAGCTTGGATGCGAGTACAAGGCAAAACAGGAGAGCCACCTCAAGACACATAGAGCCATGATGCACGCCATTGATGTGCTCTGGTGGTTCTGCGACTACGAGGGCTGCGAATACAGGGCTAAGTCGAACAGCAGCATCACGATGCACGAGGCCCACAAGCACAACATCGGCGTTCAGTGGAAGCAGTGCCCAGGCAACAAGGCGAAGGACAGCGGCGACCTCAGCAAGCACAAGGCCAACGTTCACAACATTGGCGTAAATTGGAAGCAGTGCCCCGAGTGCGACTACAAGGCTAAGCAAACGGGCCACCTGAACTTGCGCATCAAAAGCAATCACGTGTCCGCGTGAGAAGCTCGTAGTTTCGAAGAGCAAAAAGATAACGAGGGCGCTCGGAGAGCAGGAGAATCACGACGAGCTAGCTGACATAAACTTACTTGCCGATGTTGATTTTGCGAAAACGCTATGATTGCGTAATGCAATGTTCTGCGCAAGTGTTTGGGTGTGTTCTCTCGGCTTCTGCGAGTGTTAAGGTGGGGGGCAACAATTTTGTTGACGGCGGCGTGTGTTGACACCGACACCCGATCCATCGCTCGATCGTTCTCCAACGCGAACTCTACCACATCTCC
>Ga0307985_10002446_pt1 | contig 10383 bp, 10 predicted proteins | sample EllFjometageno80_FD_203155 | JGI IMG/M metagenome (GOLD analysis project Ga0307985, IMG submission 203155) | Marine microbial communities from Ellis Fjord, Antarctic Ocean - #80 | ecosystem: Environmental > Aquatic > Marine > Unclassified | place: Southern Ocean | collected 2014-10-09 | reverse complement strand
ACAGCCTTGCTGCCAAATCCAGTAAGATTAGTTTCGTCGGTCATTTTACTCCCAATTACCTTTAAGCGCCCATAGGACATCAACGATACGGTAGTGATTTATCATATTAGTCGGCTTTTATAGAAAATTATAGCCTCCACTCCGTCAAAGTGTCGGAAGTGTTGAAAAGCCCCGACGCATCGGCGATTTAATGGTAATCGAATTAGATGACAAAGATGAGGCTATTTTGCATAGCCTGGAATCTGATTCTCGCAAGGGTACACAGGCGATTGCCGATTCCTTATCGATGCCGAGGGTAACTGTCCACGATAGGATTCGACGACTCAAAGAAAAGGGTGTGATAAAGCGATTTACTATCCAACGTGAACCCCGTGCAGTTGGATTGGACTTGCGTGCTTTTCTATTCGTAAGATGTGAAAGAGGGCAAGTGGATAGAAGAGATGTGGCTGAACAACTAGTTACTCTACCATTTTGTATTCGCGTTAGTATTATCACCGGTGATTGGGATTTATTGGTTGAAGTGGTCGCTTCATCGATGGATACCTTGGGAGATACGATTCTTGATCAGGTTAGCAAGGTTGCTGGAGTTTCAGGAACTCAAACGATGATATCGTTTTACGAGTTTGAAGGAGTGGCTTCTTCTTTCCGATGACAATTATTCATCGTTTCAATCACATGGCTAGCCGTAGTAAGAAGGGTTCGTCTCTGTAAGTATCATCAAATCCAATAGATAAAAAGAAAAAGAAATCGCAGTTAGGTATATTGTATGGCCTACACAGAAGTATCTCTTGATGACGCTTCAGCGGTGATTGAAGCCACTGGTTTGTCAGAATTACTTAGCATTGAAAAATTAGCAGGTGGCTGGGCTAATTCCAACTATATTTTGACTCTAAAAGATGATACTAAACTAGTATTGAAGATATGGAATGAACAATCATTAGAGGAAGTTGAATATTTACTGTCAATGACTTCTTATTTGGTAGATAATGGAATTCCAACTGCCAAGCCCATCTATTTTAACAATGGTAAATTGATGATGGTTAAAGATGGTCTGGCCTGGACCCTTCTACCCTTTGTAGAAGGGCAGTGGCTAGAATCTAATCATTCTTCACTATATTCACTTGGTACTATCCAAGCCAATTTACATCTGCTAAAACCTCCTAAGGGTCTGAAGAGTAATTTCTCAATGGGCAATACTCTTTTTGAAAAATTGTTTTCGATTGCCGATGAAACTCATGGCTGGAGTGATTTTCTAAAGATGTTAAAAACTGAGAGCGTTCTACTGAGTCAAGGTATAGGTCAAGATTTACCAAGAGGCATAATACACGGAGATTTATTCCCCGACAATGTCATCGGAACTAAACGAGAAGTCAAATCGTTACTCGATTTCGAAGAAATATGTCATGATGTCTTGGCTTTTGATTTAGTAATGACTTTTGTTGGATTCGGCTGGGAAAATGGTCAGCCAGTAGTTGAACGGTGGAATTCTTTACTGGCAGGTTATCAGTCGATAAGGAAATTAAATGATGCTGAAATCGATGCATTACCGGACTTGCATCGCCTAGCAATCCTTTCGATTGCAGCATGGCGATATTGGCAGTTTGTGATCAATTTACCGAATACCGAACATACAGATAGATATCTTGAGATGACTGCGAGACTCGATAAGAAATTACCATTTTGAATATGCTATCGGTTTGAGGAAGCATCTCTGTGGCATGGAGATGATGGCTGGATTATCTCCTTCCATCATAGTTGGCAACAAATAGGCTCAAGGAGTGAATGTGTTCTGTGATTGATATGTCCGATGAGAAGGTGCCGGCTCCACGGGTGTGGGAGCAACCAATTGACAGTGGCCCCTCTCCTGAAAACAATGCTACTTTTGACGCGATTGTAGTTGGCGGTGGCCCGGGTGGGGCTTCAGCAGCAGGCTATCTTGCCAAAGGTGGGAAAAAAGTTCTATTCATCGAAAAGAGTGTTTGGCCACGCGACAAAATATGTGGTGATGCAGTAGGCGGCAAATCGCTTAGTCATGTTCGCGAACTAGGAGTCAAGGAAATTCTTGAAGCGACCCCGCATTTCCGAGTAACTGGAATAAAATTCTCCAGTCCGAAAGGACATACCGTTAGAGTCGCTCTTCCAGAGGAAGAGGTGGAAAAAATGGAGGCTGGTTATTCACTGCCACGTTCCCAATTTGATCATTTATTATTCGATGCTTGTCAAAAACTAGTTCGTGATGCTGGTGGAATGGTCTTGCAAGGTGGCGAGGTTAGAGAAGTTCTCTACGATGATGATTGTGGCGGTGATGACCCTGGCTCTGGCTCAAAGGAGTCGCGGCATGCCAGTGGAGTTGTGGTCAGAGTTGGTGGGCGCGGTGGAGAAGAGTTGACTTTCCATTCCCGTCAACTGGTTGGCGCTGCTGGATATCGTTGCCCCGTCGCTGTAAGTCTAGTTGAAGATACATATTCAGAAAAAATGGTTGACCGCACACACTACTGTGCAGGATATAGAGAGTATTGGACTGGAGTCAAAGATATTGGAGATTCTGCAGGCGACATTGAAATTCATTTTGTTGATACTGTGATTCCTGGTTATTTTTGGCTATTCCCTGTTTCGGAAGGCGTGGTCAATGTCGGAATTGGCATGGTAATGTCTCTAATGGATAAACAAAAGAAGAAATTAAAGGCATTACAGGCTGATGTTATCGCAAATCACCCTCTCTTCAAAGAGCGTTTTGCTGATGCAACTCTTGTTGCTGGAACTTCAAAGGGCTGGCAGTTACCTTTTGGCTCACCACGCAAATCAGAAGAAAATCAACCGCGTAGAGCGAGCGCCAATGGTATCCGTTTAGTCGGAGATGCTGCAACACTGGTTGACCCGTTTAGCGGAGAAGGTGTTGGTAATGCATTGGTTAGCGGTGAAATGGCTGCTCGGCATATTATTGAAGAGAAAAATCACTCTGAATATCAGAAAGAGTTGTGGGCGGTATTGGGGCCTGAACTAATCAATTCATTTAGAATGCAAAAATTGAGCCGCAAGGCATGGTTGTTGAATTGGTTCGTAAAGAAGGCCAGCAAAAAGCCAGTCCTTCAAGAGATGATGACCGAGATGATCGCTAGTAAAGAAGCTCAACAGGACCTCCATTCTCCATGGTTTATGTTTAAGACTTTGATGTTCTAAGGTGATATTATGGATGCTCGATTAGAGGAAATTGATGCTATTTTCCTAGACTTAGATGGAACAATTTATCTTGGTGGCGACCTTATTGAAGGTGCTTTAGAATTCTTACAACGATGCGAGGATAAAGGTGTGCGTCGCTTCTTTTTATCAAATAATTCATCTCGTTCAGTCAGCCAATATCAGGAAAAATTAGTCAAATTTAATATTCCTGCTGAACAACAAGATATCCTACTTTCGACCCACGATTTACTTTCGTGGTTACAGGCCAACGATATCACTGAAACTTGGCTGGTTGGCACTGATGGCATGGCTCAAATGCTACATGATTGCGGCATTACCACAAAGTCTGAAAATCCGCAATATGTTGTTCTTGGATATGATACTGAACTAACATATGACAAAATCATGACCGCTAGCATACACATGCATGCTGGCATTCCTTTGGTTGCAAGTCACCCAGATATGGTCTGCCCTAGCCCTGATGGCGGATTGCCAGATGTTGGTGCATATCTTGCAATGTTCAAGGCTACGACTGGCGTTGACCCTGTTCATATAACAGGAAAACCAAACGCAGGGATGATTCTTCATAAAATCGAAGAACTTGGATTGGACCCTGCCCGTTGCGCAATGGTTGGAGACCGGTTATACACCGATATAGCGATGGCAAATCGCGCCGGTTGCATCGGAGTTCTGGTTCTATCAGGTGAAGCGCAAATGGCCGATATTGAGTCTTTAGAGCCGGGCGCTGAACAAATGCCAGACATTATTGTCAACTCTGTAGATGAATTATTTAGATGAGTTAATGGGGGATTAATGTGGCTTTTCTACAGCAATTTCAATGGTGGAGAGCGCGCTGTAAAAAGCACCCACCCGACGATATTCATCGCGCTGGTGAATTGTCAGAATTACGTTTAGAAAAACTATCACGTGCTGCTGGAAAGGCGAACGGGTGGCATGTTTTTGCATCTGTACGTATTCCAGACCCTGATGATGGAGGGCGAAGAGAAATTGATTTGGTAATCGTTGGAGGCAATACCCTTCTGGTAGTAGAACAGAAACATTGGGCTGGGAGATTTGAAATTAATGAGGATGAAGAGTTCGTTCAATATCGTAATAATGGTAGCGAACACAACCATAGTACGGTCGCCGGGAGAATCGCTAGAAAGGCGAGAATGTTAAACGAAATCCATCATCGCAGGATCGAACAAAAACAATCTGATAGCATCGAGGTTAGAGTCATCGTCGCTATGACCCATCAAAAATTAGAATGGCCAAAAATTCCTAAAAACTTTCAGCAGGAAATGGTTGATGAAGCGGGTTTCATAAAAATACTAGAGTCAACGGTTCCAGGGCAATTGAATGAAGAGCTCCTACGAACTGTTGAAGGGTTTTCAACTTGGGATGAAATCGAATTACATGGTGGACTAACTTTGAAAGGTGATTTGATTCATCTGGGCTTAGGTTCGGAAATAGATGATTGGTTCAAACTACGAGAGGGGGATTTGAATGTGCAAACAACCCACCGCCGTAGTATCTTTTCTACATTCAATAAAATACCTAGTCGGGTTAAATTATCGCACGGGTCTAAGAATATTGAAGCTACTTTGGCCAAGGATTTACACTTGAAAATGCATGTTGTGGGCGAAAAGGAAAGAAGATTGGTAGATTGGGCCAATGTAAACAAAGTATTCGCTTCCAGACCACCCGCAGAATGGGGCGAGAAACCAAATTCTAAGCGAGACAAGGTTTGAATTGGGTCGGCCTATCGGCATAAGCCATGGCTACTATGATGATTGAGTTACTTGGCTTATTGGCCGGCGTAATAGGTATTGTTGCCTGGATACCGCAAATAATCCAAGTCTGGGTTCACAAACGACACGACGGTTTGTCACTAACTACATTTGCAGTAGTGGCAATAGCGCTTGCTCTTTGGCTTGTATACGGTATTCTTGTAGACTCGTTGGCGATGGTCGCTGCCAACATCATGACCTTGACGGTGATTGGTATAGTCTTCTTTGGCGTGCTAAAATTACGCAGAAGTGAAGCTAAATCTGAAATAAAGAATCAGTTGTAAGAGGCTTTGGTTGTCTCGATAATAACTGCCCCTATCTTGTATGGGTCGCCATTTGAAGCAGGACGGCGGTCTTCAAGTCGTCCTTTCCAATCACCTTCAATAGTTTGAATTGGGATACGAATCGATGCTCCTCTGTCCGAAATACCATATGAAAATTGATCAATAGATTGGGTTTCGTGTAGACCGGTTAAACGTTGGTCGTTATATTCACCATAGACATCCATGTGTTTCTTGATATTCTTGCCAAATTCCTCACAAATACTGTTGAATAATTCTTCTCCGCCCTCGCCAATCTCGCCGCGCATTTTTCCATCGGAAAAATTAGCGTGCATTCCGGAGCCGTTCCAATCGCCCTTGACCGGTTTTGGATGGTATTCAATATAGCAGCCATAATTTTCTGTCAATCGGTCAAGCAGATAGCGCGCTGCCCATAATTCATCCCCTGCTTTCTTTGCGCCCTTTGCAAATACTTGGAATTCCCATTGCCCGCAAGCAACTTCTTGGTTGATTCCTTCAAAATTGATTCCTGCATCCAGACATAGGTCTGCGTGTTCTTCAACCAATGCCCTTCCGTGAGTATTTTTTCCACCGACTGAACAATAGTACATTCCCTGAGGTCCTGGATATCCACCCATTGGGAAGCCCAAAGGTAATTGGGTTTCTGAATCCATAATGAAATATTCCTGTTCAAAACCAAACCAAAAGTCTTCGTCATCGTCTTCTATGGTTGCTCTCCCATTGCTAAGATGTGGTGTTCCATCAGCGTTCATAACTTCACACATTACAAGAAAGCCGTTGTGTCTTTGAGGGTCTTCAAAAATTGCTACCGGCTTTAGTAAACAATCGGAGTCGCCTCCTACTGCTTGCTTGGTAGAAGATCCATCAAAACACCACATTGGGCATTCTTCGAGAGTCCCTTCAAAATCATGGCGTACCAAAGTTTTGCTACGCATATTTTGGGTCGGGTTGTATCCATCGAGCCAAATATATTCCAGTTTTGCTTTATCTACCATAGGTATCAAACGGTTGGTTGACCATACGGTATATCAAACATACGCTTATTTTTACTCGGATTTGTTGAAGCGTGTGCCCATTATTCATAGTAGATATTAATCACTTGCCCATAATATGGGCTATTTTATGTTTAGATAATTGTGCGAATGAGAAGAAAAATTGTGGTTGGATTTTCAATTGATTAATTTTTAAGGCTGTGATAATTTGTCACGCAATTCCTTCGCCGAATTGCGGTGAACTAATTTGCTTCGGCTATTTGCCATCACACATGGAGATTCCTACCGGCAAGCATCTGAAGCGTTGCCGGAAATCATTGGGGTTGACCCAAACTGAATTGTCGCAATTATCTGGTATTGCCCAATCTGTCATCGCCAAGGTAGAAAATGAAAGTGTTGACCCCCGCGCTTCAACTCTGAAAAAAATAGTCGAAGCTTTGAATCGGTTGCAATTTCCTGACAAACCACATATTGTTAACGACATCATGGTTGAAGATTTGATTACCTTATTCGCCGATGATACCATTCAAAGTGCCATTGACAAAATGATTGGCAGTAATGTTTCCCAATTACCAGTGATATCGAGTAGTGGCTCTCCTATCGGGCTGGTTTCAGAAGCCAGTTTGTTGACTCATGGAGCGCAAACTATGGGATCGGTCCAAAGTGTGATGCAGGCAAATGCGGTTGTAGTCAATTATGATGCTTCTATTTCTGAGGCACGTGAGTTGTTAACTATTGAAGAAGCCTTATTGGTAACCAAAAATGGTAGATTGGTAGGTTTGGTTTCAAGGATTGACATGGTGAGAGCTTTGAGGGATATTTCACAATAACTGCAATTACTCTTCTTCGAGTCTCAAATCATTTTCCCGCGCTTCTATGGTATTTCTTAGAATTAGTCCATGGAGAGTTTTTATTTTGCGATTCTCTATTGCTTGATTTATTTTCTTCTCTATTTTGTTTAATTCTTTTTGATGTTCGCACTGGCTAACCTCCAAACTTAATTGTTTGAAGTGCCGGCGACGTGAATAAAAGATGAAGAAATATATCGGCACCAAAAGAAATGGAATAATCAATTCTTCCGTTACCACTTCAAGTATACCGGAAACTGAGATTTCTACTGCCTCGGCTTCATAATCGCCGGTCGCGTCAAGGCCCCCAAGATAGAAAAATCCTGTTTCTATTCCAAAATATTGGTTGAATGGAGTACTTAGTGAATCCAGCGGGTCAGACCCTCTATCTTGCTCGAGTAAATCCGGCCACCCATCGTTATCATCATCGTCGTCTACTGCGTCTGGTATCATGTCATAATCTGAATCTGGCGGAAATGAGTTAGAGTCCAAGGGATTATATTGAAATAGTGCATTTGAAGAGGCGATTTCTAATTCATTAGAAATGCCATCTCCATCGATATCGGTGTCTATCACATCTGGTATCCAATCAAGGTCCATGTCTGCGCAACCCCACAAAACTTGGCGGCTCTTGCCGTATCTTGAGGGGCAATCATCAGTAATTTCTAGATTGGGTTGGTCGGTATATCCATCGCCATCTAAGTCGCTCCACGCGTCACTATTTTGGGGGAATACGTCTGCACCATCGCTCAAATTCCAATTTTCATCTGCATCTGAATAACCATCGCCATCAGAATCTATACAGCCAATACGGTCATTTGTTGAATTACCCGCCACGCTTGGACATTGGTCATCAGCATCGTAGCCATCGGAATCATCGTCAGCAAAATGGATTACTTTTTGGCCGAGGCTATCATTTTGCTGTAAATCTTCAAAGGATTGAATAAAGAAGGCGACGAGGAATATCGTAACAAGAAGAGATACACCCTTGCGCATAATTACACCTCTAAAACCCTATAATATCAATGTTCACACCTGTTAATCTAAATTAGAAACAATTGTATAGGTGGGTTTCGTAGACCGGTTATGAAGGTAAAAGCATTACTACTCTCTCTACTCATTACTTTGTTGGTATTCTCCCCAGGTTGTCTTGATGACGAGGAGGGAGAGAGTGGTGAAGTTGTGCCTAGTTTTTCTTTAACCGCTGATGATGGAGAAGAATATTCATCGGAAAATCTGCTTGGATCTGCATATGTTCTCCACTTTTCAGCATCATGGTGTAACAATTGTAGACCGACCATGCACGCAGTGAGCAACCAACTTAATGATTCAGTATACATTGTTGTTTCAACCGATAGTTCGGATTCTCCTAAATTATCCGATTGGCACCTACAAGTCAATGACAGTAAAGAGGATAGTTCGGTTTCAGCACCGTTTTCAGTTAGTGTTGAACTTTCAGAATCGTTTGAAATCAGCAACACACCGACATTGATTTTGATAGATCGTGATGGAATAGTTATCGACAAACACATCGGACCTTTGGTCGAGCAACAAGAAATTGACTCGTTTTGGGCTCAATTGGAATGAACTACAGGTTATTCGCTGCTTCTTCACTTTGTGGTGTAATGAGAGTATTGCTGCCATCACGCGATAAATGAGGGATTGAAAACTCTCCACCATTAACCGTAATTGGACAAGAAACTCCACAGGCAGGAGCGAGATAATCTTCCCCTGTTTCAGTCATTACCAATCTTATTCCATGCCCTGCCGGTAAAATTGCATCTATCGCTTGGAATTCCATTAGCATCGTTAAAGACTGCATTGGCAAGACAGTTGTTGGCTCACTTCCACCTTGGAAATAGCGAATATCCATAGTGGCATGGCCAATTCGTAATCCGCTTTCAGCATCCTGCATTTCGACAAAGATTTGCCCTCCATCCATTGCTGCTGTCACCTCTAAGTGCAGGGTTAGTAATCCTGAAATTAATGTATCTAATTGCTCATCTAATGCTCCACATTCGATGGTCACAGTGGATAGTCCACCTCCAATAACCGAGGTGCCGCCCACTCTTGTTCCAGTTTGGCTACATTCAGATAGATCTAATGTTGACCATTGTGCATCCAATGGTGGCCATGTTTGTTCAATCCGCCATTGGCCATCGTTTCTCTGGATTTGGGCCACTAAGTCTGGTTTTGGCCCTATTCCTTTGAGATAGTATTCAAACCATTCAAACAAATCTTGAGCCCAATCCCAGCGCGTCATGTTGTCAATTGCTTCTCCGCCATAACCTGAATCTTGGACATTGTGTTTGCTCCATTGATCTGGATAATTATGCCCCCATTGCCCCAGCATTCCTCTAACCTCAAATCCTTGGTCTCTAAATTGCTGATACCAAGGAAATACTTGATGGGGGTCTACGTTCCAATCTTGCATTCCCTGTACCCAATAAACGCTGCCTTGATAGTTGGTTAGGGCCTTTGAAATGTGTTCTCTTTCCTCATAATAATTTGACATATACGGGTCGAGTTCACCCATTCCATATGTTACCGGCCCTGCAAAGAATCCCTCTACGATGTCGGGGCAGATATTGTCTAAATCCTCGGCATTATAGTCGACGGTGCTTGAAAAATAGTTCATGTGCATTACTTGACTTCGCGCTTCTGCGCTGCCATTTTTGTAAAGCAATGGATGCAATCCTGTTGTTCCTGAAATTGGCACTATTGTCGCAAGGTAGTCGCTACCATGTACCGCAGCTTCCCATTGGGTCGCACCCTCGTATGATTTTCCATATAGTCCAACTTTTCCGTTAGACCAATTTTGGGTCCCTAGCCATTCTACCGCTTGATGAATTCCCCATCCTTCACCTTCTCCGCGATAGTCAAAACAGCCACTTGATTCCTCGGTTCCAAAAACTGAAACCTGAGCAAATGCGTATCCATGTGGAATGAAATTATCATAAATAAATTCGCCCCGCCCAGCACCTACTACGTTGGTTGCTCCGGACTCTGAACCTTGCTGGCCGAATGAAAAGTACGGGCTAATTACAGCAATTACTGGGACTTGGTCACCTATTTCCGTGTTGGATGGCAACCAATATGAAAGATGTATATTCGAGGTTGAAGGGCCTGTTTCCCAAACCTGCGAAGTATCTACTTCGAAGGTTGCCTCTTGAACTTCTAAAGCATGATGAGGCCCTGGTTCAAGAACGTAAGAATAACTATCAGTCCAATTCCAATCAAGGTCTTGGCGTTGCCAAATAGACGGATACAT
>Ga0307985_10002445_pt1 | contig 10384 bp, 5 predicted proteins | sample EllFjometageno80_FD_203155 | JGI IMG/M metagenome (GOLD analysis project Ga0307985, IMG submission 203155) | Marine microbial communities from Ellis Fjord, Antarctic Ocean - #80 | ecosystem: Environmental > Aquatic > Marine > Unclassified | place: Southern Ocean | collected 2014-10-09 | reverse complement strand
TGTTACTACTAATACGTTTAATCTTAAGCCTTACGTCGCTGCCACTCTTACTGATCTGGGAGCTGACGGTGAGACCGCTATTAAGGTATTCGTTTATGGTACTGAATTCAAGAAAGGATCTAAGGATCTTACTGGTTCAATCGACGCTCAATTCACGTCTTTCAGTAACAAACCAATCATATTAAGAGACAGATACAGCATCAATGGTTCTGATACTGCTCAAATTGGATGGGTTGAAGTTACTACTGAAGAAGGTGGAGACGGTTTCTTGTGGTATTTAAAGTCTGAGCACGAAGCTCGTATTAGATTTAATGACCAATTAGAAATGTCTATGATTGAGTCTGAGAAAAAGGGAGGCAGTTCGCCTATCGCGACTACTGGTATCTCTGGTACTCAAGGTTTATTCTCTGCTATTGAAGAAAGAGGATTGGTTTATAACGATCAGGCTTTTGACGCTGCTAACTTAGCAGGATTAACTGAATTTGACAACATTTTAAAAGAGCTAGACAAGCAAGGAGCTATCGAAGAAAACATGATTTTCAGTGGTAGAGAGCTTTCTTTAAGCATCGATAGAATGCTTGGTCAAGTTAACGGTGGTTACTCAGCTGGAGCATCTTATGGTGTATTCAACAACGAAGAGGACATGGCACTTAACTTAGGTTTCTCAGGTTTCAGACGTGGATCTTACGATTTCTACAAGACTGACTGGAAATACTTAAACGATGGAACTACTAGGGGACTTGTAGCTGACATCGAAGGCGTGTTGGTTCCTGCTGGAACTTCTACAGTTTACGATCAAAACATGGGTAAGAATATCGCAAGACCATTCCTACACGTGAGATACAGAGCTTCAGAAGCTGACGACAGAAAGAACAAATCTTGGATCACTGGATCTGTAGGTGGAAACTTTACTTCTGATGCTGATGAAATGACAGTAAATTTCTTATCAGAAAGATGTTTATGTGTTCAAGCTGCAAATAACTTCTTGTTATTCAAAGCGACTGCATAAGCAGTATTTATTTTAAAGAGTCGGGGCTTCGGCCCCGGCGCTTTATTTTTATTAACTTATATCATATCATATTATATCATGGAAAAATTACAAATTACAAAACCAAAGGGTTGGGTCGTTAAAGACAGGGCCTATATATTAAAAGGTGATAAAGAACCTCTTATTTTTACAATCCCAATTAAGCATAGTCAAAGAAGACCTTTAACTTGGTTTGATAAAGAGGTGGGTTATCAAAGAGAATTGAGATACGCTACCAATCAGCCATCAATATTTGTTGATGAGCAAAAAGGTGAAGCGGTTATGGGGCATGTTGTTTTTAGAAATGGATTTTTAAATGTTCCGGCTAAAAACCAAGCTTTACAAATGTTACTTTCCGAGTACCACCCTTATAAAGAGTTAAGTATATACACGGAAAAAGACGAAGAGGCTAGAGCAGATAATGAACTAGACTATATGGAAATAGAGTTAAGCGCTCTTAATTTAGCACACAAGCTAGAAATCGATCACTCTGAAGCACTATTAAGAGTGGAACAAGGGAGTATAGTCTCAAAGTTGTCATCTAGAGAAATCAAGAGAGATGTTTTGTTAATGGCTAAAAGAAACCCTAAACTGTTTATAGAGTTAGCTAACGACGAAAATGTTGAGTTAAGGAACTTGGGCATCAAAGCTGTTGAAGCTGGTATATTAAAGCTTTCTCCAGACAATAGAGTATTCACGTTAGGAACAACTGATAGAAAAGTAATGACAGTACCTTTCGATGAACACCCTTATTCTGCATTAGCGGTGTGGTTTAAAACTGATGAAGGCTTAGAGATGATAAAAAGCATCGAAAAGAAGATTAAATCAATAAAATAATAACTTTGTAGTAGCAGTCGTTCTCCGGAACGATTGCATACTATAAAAAAAAAGAAACTATGGCAGTAAGTATAGATACGGTATACCAAAGAGTATTAGGTATTATTAACAAAGAGCAAAGAGGCTATATAACTCCACAAGAGTTCAACCTACTTGCCAATCAAGCTCAGATGGATATATTTGAGCAATATTTCTACGACTTAAATGCTTTTAAGAGACAAGGGGGTAATGACTCTACTTACTCTGATATGGTAGATATTATAAACGAGAAGATAGATATATTCGAAAAATATAGGACAACCGTAAACATGACAACAGAAGCCGTAGGTGCTTTACCCAGCTACTATAGGATGGGGGAATTATACTACCTACACAGTGGAGGTTATGTTGAAGTAGAGAAGATACAACAGAATGAAATTCATCACATTCAAAACTCACCACTAACTGCTCCTACGCTAGCTAGACCCGTGTATGTCAACACTTCTGGGTCGGCAATACAGATTTACCCAATCACTATAATTTCTGGAGTAACGTGTAATTATATATCTAAACCTACAACAGTTAACTGGAGTTATACTTTAGTTAATGATTATCCATTATATAATTCAACTAATTCGGTGAACTTCTCATTACATGATTCTGAAGAAACAGATCTTGTTATAAAAATACTAGCATTAAGTGGCGTTATACTCAATGACCCTAATGCTTATCAATTAGCGAGTGCTGAAGACGCTAAGAATCAACAACAAGAAAACAAATAAGATATGGCGTTAGAAGGAACACAACAACAATACTATGGTGAGCAAAGTTTCACTAGCACGGCTGCACAAACCGATTTTGTATTAACTTTTCCAAACACAGCTATTGGTGGGTATGTAATACCAACAATGCCACAGTCTTCTAGTGAATTTAGCGTTTTCATTGATGGAGTACAGAGTGGTAGTTTTACTTATGATTCGCCAACCTTAACAATGAACACCGGCCAAGACGCTGGTGTGGTAGTTGTTATTAGGTTAATAAATCCTAGTCTAGGTAATTATCAATACATAAAGCTTAATGCAATTATAAACAACTTTATAGTTAGCTATATAGGACAAGATAAGATAATTCCTAGAACTAGAAGAGCGGATGTTGCTTTTCACGCACAAAGAGGTATTCAAGAACTAAGCTATGATACCTTAAGGTCTAATAAGTCTCAGGAGATAGAAGTTCCATTAAATCTAAAAATGGCACTACCTCATGACTACGTTAATTATCAAAAAGTTAGTTGGAAAGATGCTGATGGCGTTGAAAGAATAATATACCCTGTCAGGCAGACAAGTAATCCAACAGCTATACTACAAGACGACTCTTTTGGTTATATATATGACAGTGCTGGTAACTTAACAAGCTCTCAAGATTCAGATACGTGGGCGGATTTCAAAAACTCTACCGCTGGTGGTGATACAGGAGATGACGATGCCATTAGTGATGAATTTAGATTGGGTGGATTCGAACCAAGCAAGAGATACGGTATAGAACCAGAAATGGCGCAGGGTAATGGTAGTTATTACATCGACAACGCTAGAGGATATATAAACTTTAGCTCAGATATGATTAGCAGAACCGTAACTCTACATTACATAAGCGATGGTCTTGGCACTGAAGATGAAATGATTGTGCATAAGTTCGCTGAAGAAGCAATATACAAATACATAGCCCACGCTCTGTTAGCTACTAAAGCTAACGTGCAAGAATACGTAGTAGCTAGATTTAAGAAAGAAAAGTCAGCCGCTATAAGAACTGCTAAAATAAGATTATCAAATCTAAAGCTAGACGAATTATCTCAAGTAATGAGAGGCAAGTCTAAATGGTTAAAACACTAAAATATGCCGGAAATTAAAAACACTTTTCAAGCTGGTAGGATGAATAAAGATCTCGACGAGAGATTGGTTCCTTCAGGTGAATATAGGGATGCTTTGAATATTGATGTTTCCACGTCTGAGGGATCAGATGTAGGTACGGCTCAAAATTCTTGGGGTAATATTAAAAAGACTTTCCAAGGGCAAGTTGGTAATTCCTGTGTTGGTTCAGTGCAGAACGGAAGCGATGATAAGATAGTTTTTCTAGTGGCTGGAACAACCGCTAATTCGGATAAGATAGATATGATAATTGAATATAACACCACGTCAGGTGTTACGAAAAATATCATAACAGATTTTTATAACGTAGGTAAAACTGTTGATAGTGCTACTTCTACCACGTTAACGTTAGAAGGTAGCATGGTAAATATCAGAGTTGGAATGACTGTCACTAACGGCGGAGTAACAGCAACTGTAGTGAGTATCTCTGGTTCCGTAGTAACAATAAGTGCTGACATAGGCACACCAACGAGTGTTATATTCATAGCTGATAGAGTATTAAACTTTAAGAAAGAAAATAAAATAACAGGTATAAATATCATAGAAGGTATTTTGTTTTTCACTGATAACGTATCAGAACCTAAGAGAGTAAACGTAAGTAGACATATAGCTGGGACAGTTGATGGTTCAACCCATAGTAAGTTCTGGGTCGAAGGTGTTGATCAAGGATATCTAAAAGAAGAGCATGTAACAGTAATTAGAAAGTACCCGTTATCAGCGCCATTAATAACTATGGATAATAGTACCACTGGTGGCACTATAAGCGGTTCTTGTGATACAGGTATTGGGGCTTTTACTTATACTAATTCTGACAGTGAAGTTGTTAATATACCAACTGGATCTAGTTATACTACAACTCCTCAATTAGCTGAGTTAACTTTTACAGGTCTACCTGATTGGGCCATAGGTGATACTATCCGTATGAAAGCGGACAGTGACGACGCGGACGAAGACACTCAGTTCGAATGTAGAATTAACATTGACTCCATAGTAACCAGCGGTAACAACAAAGTAGTCCAAGCGACACTATTGAGCTTAAGCGAAGGTATAACCAGCGCTGCGCTAACATGGGATTCTGTAAAAGATCAAAAAGACCCTTTTTACGAGTTAATGTTTCCAAGGTTTTCATACAGATGGAAATATGTAGATGGGGAATATTCTGTTTTCTCTCCATTCTCAAGTGTAGCATTCTTACCTGAAAAAGAAATTGGATTTGATTATCAACCAAAAAATGGCTATAACCTAGCTATGACTAATAACGTTAGGAAGCTAACGGTTTCTGGTTTAGAGACACCCCCACCTGATGTAGTAGAGGTTGATATTCTATACAAAGAATCTAACAATACTAACATATACACAGTAGAAACGTTAAAGGGTGCTGAGATGAATGACGATTTTATTGTCACATCGGAACAAGTACACGCATTACTCCCTTCTAATCAATTATTAAGACCATACGATAATGTACCTAGAACAGCTAAATCCCAAGAGATAAGCGGTAACAGACTTATATATGGTAACTATGTTCAGCAGTTTGATATAGAAGAAGACCCTAAGTTTGAGATAACTCACAAAACTGGCGACGGTATCGCTAAAATACCTCAGGAATCACTTAAGTCAATCAGAAATTACCAAATAGGCGTGGTATACTTAGATAAGTATGGTAGACAAACCCCTGTTTTATCAAATGATAGTGCAACCGTTAGTATTAACCAACAAGACGCGGTTAAAATAAATACAATACAGGCTAAGCTAACTACAGCTACGCCTTCGTGGGCAACTCATTACAAATACTACATTAAAGAACCTTCGGCTTCATACTACAATCTAGCTATGGACAGGTTTTACCCTGCAGAAGACGGGAATGTTTGGTTAAGTTTTGCTTCCGCAGAAAGAAACAAGTTAGATACTGATGATTACTTGATATTAAAAAAGGAACACGATAACGATGAAGCCGTATTTAATGTTGGTGGTGGTACTTCTAAGTATAAAGTATTGGCTATAGAAAATAGCGCACCTGATTTCTTAAAGGAACAAAAAACATTAATAGGCTCTATAAAAACTCAATTTGGATTTGGATCAGGTACTAGAGAAGATGGTTTTCCAGAAGAGGATTACGTAAAAATCATAGTTGCTGGTAGTGAAATCAGTGGATCTACTCTTGAAAACATAGCTACAGATGGTATATCTGATAAATTTATTAGAATAACAGCTCCGGGTTCAGCATCTAATTACTACGCCGTTGCTTCTATAAGCAGGGTAGACACTAGCGCTGCAACTCCACCGGTATATAACGATATTGCTGATCCTTGGACTATAACTATTAAGAAACCTTTTGGCGTAGATATAGGTTTCGTTGGTAAAGCTTCTAGTAAAACACTTGATTTATCTTTAGAGTGGTACAAAGAAGAATTAGATTTATTCAAAGCGGAATTTGCTGGTAGATTTTTTGTTAAAATAAACAAAGATAGCTTCTTAGAAGACAAAGTATTAAAAGCCAACAAGGTTACCGAAAACTACATGGTAAAGGACGAGCAGGGGTTGTTCTACATTAACAATGATGTTCTAAGTAGAAGCACTTTCCAAGGCGGAGCAAGATTTGGTATAGACCACGCTAAATTACTAGGTAGACACCATACCAATCTAGACGAGCAAGGTGTTGGTATAACACAGGGTAGCAAAAGATTAGACATAAGGTTGTGGGATATACATCCTGATGAAAAAACAGGATGGGAATATCCTGATTATGGTGTGTTAACTGGCTCACTTTTACGCAGTGGAAATGGGTATAACTTTCACATGAAACTTAGGACCACTGGTACTTTCTTGAGATTTAAAGACGATCCCAATGGTGAGGTTTACAAGATAGTTAAATCTGAATATAACTGGGGTTACAACTGGTCCACACTTAATAGAAAAAAGGATGAAACCGATAACCACGGTATTAGATATTCTTTAACTCTTGATAAACCAATTAACTTTCAACCATTTAAAATGTCTTCAGGCAACGGTACTGTTGCTACCACTCAAACAAATCTGTTGGGTGTAACAACTCCTTCCAACGCTGGTTCTTTACAACATGATGGATCTAATGCTTACCCTGTTACTAAATATGGCGGGAGTGATAGTTGGAAGAAATCATTCTCAGAGATGCAAATTGTTGAAGCAGTTGATGAAGGTAAAACTTTCACTTCAACTAACCCAGCTATATGGGAGACGGAACCTAAAGAGAGAATAGATTTAAATCTGTATTATGAAACACCTGACACACATGCAATAGCTGATTCAGCTGATTTTAAAGAATTAAACTACAGTAATGTAATGAGTTTCGCTAATGGGGTTGAATCTAATCGCATTAGAGACGACTTTAACGCAGTTACTATAGATAAGGGACCTAGAGTATCTACAGAGCTTAAGAAGCAATACAAGAAAGAAACCAAAACAAATGGTTTGATATTCTCAGGTATATTTAACAGTACCTCAGGTGTTAATAGATTAAATGAGTTTATACAGGCTGAAGCCATAACTAAAGATTTAAATCCAGGTTATGGTAGCATACAAAAGCTATTTACTAGAAACACTAACATTATAGTATTCTGTGAAGATAAGACGCTTAAGGTATTAGTTGATAAAGACGCTTTATACAGTGCCGGTGGAAACGCTCAGTTAACATCGACCAATAAGGTGCTTGGCCAATCAATACCTTTTCAAGGTGAGTTTGGTATATCCACTAACCCAGAGTCTTTTGCTTCATTCGGTTTTAGAGTATATTATACTGATAGAAATAGAAACGCTATACTAAGACTATCTGGTGACGGCATCGAAGAGATAACTAGGTATGGGATGTCTGACTTTTTCAAAGACACTTTCAAGAGTAATAGAACTGGTCATATAATAGGTACCTACGACGAGGATAAAGGTAATTACAATATAACTTTCCCTGGTGATAGTGATGCTTATGTGAAAGAAACCGTGAGTTTTACTGAGAATGTAAAAGGCTGGACATCACGAAAGTCTTTCTATCCAGAAAACGGTATATCTTTAAACGGACAATATTATACTTTTGATCAAGGAGAGCTTTGGTTACATAATGAAAATGCTTTAAGAAATAACTTTTATGGATCACAGGGTTTTTCCTCTATAAAGTTCTTGTTTAACCAAGGACCATCTGTTGTTAAAAACTTCAAAACCATAAACTACGAGGGAACAGCATCTAGATTATATAACTCAACTGTTGGGTCAGAAACTAGCGTTTTATCCGAAGGATGGTATAACCCTTCTATAGAGACGGACTTACAGTCTGGTTCTATAAAAGACTTTGTTAAAAAAGAAGGTAAATACTTTAACTACATAAAAGGATTGGAGACGACTTGGAACAACATAACAAACGCTGGGAATCTTGATATGCAAGAATTCACTTCTCAGGGGATAGGTGAAATAAAAACTATTACAGATGACGGAGCCTTGAACATGTATAAATTAACTATAACAGAAAACGCAGATTAACATGGCATTAACTAACTGTACAGTTCAACCAGAAACTATACTTAAAGCAGGTGGAACCGCTATCGGGTCTGACAATATAAATTTAACTATAATACCTGATAACGGCTACAGTTTAACGGCTTCAAGTTTCACTATAGGCACGCTACCAACTGGGGTTGATTCTATAGTATTAACGGATACAGGTGTCATAGGTAGGTTCACTAACAAAATAAACGTTGCTGTAAATCTAACAGACCTTTACAGTATGCCTAATGCTGATACCACTCTAACTATAGATATAGATGGTGATGCTGATAGGGGTGAAAAAGAAGTTTATAGGATACAAGGAGACTTAAGTGGGGTATTGAAAAACGCCACGGGAGTTGCAGATCCACTAATGACCACTGGCTATGATCAATCAGGAGCCGTTGGCACTCAAGTTACTTTATTCACTTATGTTATAACAACCACCAACGGTTTTAGTATATGGACAGAGCCTACACACAAGATATACAATAATGGAACTGGATTATATAGTGCTGATAATTATCAAATAACAAAAACCGAAACAACTGGTACTTACCAAGGTAAAGACTGCACGGTAGTTACCATAGTAGTTAAATACACTTTCCCAGAATATGATAGCTCTGAAGACACTATCTCTTTAGTAGCAGAGGCCAACGAAAACAAAACATTATCTACAGGTAAAATACACAATGTTTCTTTTGAGAGACAATCAGTACAGATAAATTGGTTTGGGGATTATAGAACCCTGACTATATATGGAGACGTAGGTGCCACTACTAATATAAGCGCTTATGATACAACTTCTACAGGAGTTAGCTTACTAGGAGGTGACTACGATGGTATTTTAAAAACAATAACTATAGGGGAAAAAGGTACTTACAAAGAAGATATATTATTCCCTGGAAATACAGGGGCAACACCGTTGACGTATAGTGTACTAGTAACAGAGATAAACTCTACTAGTTTCTTGTTTAATAGTGGTAATAGTCCTTATACAATATCTTTAACTCAAAACCCTAGTGTTGTTATAACTCACGGTTTAGGTGGTACCGGTGTAGGGTCAACGTTTACTGTGCCCGCGTCTATAACTAATACTTACAAACCGGGGCAAACAAGCTTTGACACAATAACGCCTAGTGACTTGAACTTTGAAATGGTGGCAACAGCTGTTGGCGGTAATATATTTAGGTATACCACTAACCCAGTTATTTTAAACAGGGATCATTTTGGTACTACAGCTGAGCCTTTAGGAACCGCTAGTGCAGATCAAATTCTAGATGGGATTATAGTTGGAGTAAACGATGCTGAAGCGTTTGTTGGTAGAGCCGTTGGTGAAGCTGACAGTGAGAACGGGGCTGCTGCTTATAGTGAAAACGGAATAAGTGTAACTATTGATAACAATGTTTCACCAGCTACAGCTACTTTCACTGGTAAATTAATATTAGAATCGGTTGGTTTACTAAACGATACGTTTGAGTTAGATGTTAGTGACGCCTGTGGTATTAACACCGCGCCATCACTTGCTAATGCTAGTATATCCACTGCTTTTAACACTCCTTTAGGTATTAGTTTATCATCTTATGCTACAAACACTGATAATGACATCCTTACTTATTCAGCTGTTAGCTCTCCCGGAAGTGGATCCTTATCAAGCCTACCTAATACTACTGGCGGAACAATATATACGCCAACCGCTGGCACTTCTGGAACAGATTCCTTTACTTACAAGGTTAATGATGGGTATATTGATAGTAACACAGCTACCGTTACAATAGCTGTAGCCGCTAACGCTGTATACTCTTATATGTCTGTGATGAAAGCAGCTTGTACTACTCTATGCTCTGGTGATTTCGCTATGAATATAGCTACTTTAGTTGATTCAGGTAATAGCTATACCGCGCTTGCTCTTGGTGATGTTATATCAGGTGGATTAGCTGATGGCTGGTATGCGGTACAAGATACTAATAACGCTTCTATTGTAACAAATGTCACTAATTCTGCTAGTTACAAGATAATTGAAATCACAACTAACGCAATAACATCTATTGCTGAAAACAATGGTGGTACTTGTGCAATACAATAAAAACAAACATGGCAACAATAACTT
>Ga0307985_10002443_pt1 | contig 10389 bp, 8 predicted proteins | sample EllFjometageno80_FD_203155 | JGI IMG/M metagenome (GOLD analysis project Ga0307985, IMG submission 203155) | Marine microbial communities from Ellis Fjord, Antarctic Ocean - #80 | ecosystem: Environmental > Aquatic > Marine > Unclassified | place: Southern Ocean | collected 2014-10-09 | reverse complement strand
GAGATATGTTGCAGATGAACCACAGTATTTCATACCCACACTAAGGGAATCCATCTCGGATAAGAAACAAGGGTCAGGTAAACCTATAGATAACCACATGTTAGATGCAGTAATACAACAGTCTGGCATAGAAGCTGCCAAACAGTATAAGTATCTACTGACTATGGGTGTCTGTGAGGAACAAGCAAGATCTGTCTTACCACTCAACCTTGTAACAGAATGGTACTGGAGCGGCAGTCTAGATGCTTTTGCCGACATGTGTAAACTTAGATGCTCTAAAGATACGCAAGTGGAAACTCAAAGTGTTGCCAATCAGATCAGTGATCGTATGGTAAAACTATTCCCTGTATCATGGGATGCGTTGATGACGCTGTAAGTATAAAGGAGAGGAGAGAGGATGAGCATGTGCGGTGAAATAGAAAACCTACAGCGTCAAATATATAAATTAGAAGATGAGTTGGCTAAACTCAATAAGATATTATGGGAGTACAAGAACAATGTATGAAATCTATTGCATAGCTAACTGTCCCTTTTGCATTAGGGCTAAGGAGTTACTAAGGGAAACTGGTAAAGGTTTTACAGAGTATGCCATTGACCTGCAAATTGGAATAGGTAAAAACATAATGAAACGCTCACTAATGAACACAGTGCCTATCATTTATTATAATGATGAACTGATAGGTGGATACAACGATTTAAAAATGTACTTAAACAAGTAAAGAAAGGACGCAATATGCGCCTATGTTATGATATAGAATGTAATGGTCTTACTCCTGATACTATCTGGATGATTGTTGCACAGAACTTAGATACAAATCAGATTTACAAATTCTCTGATCACGATAACTTACATGGCTCCATCTCTGATGGTGCTTCTCTACTACAGAACGCAGAGCTTCTGGTAGGCCATAACATCATTGGTTTTGATAATGTGGTAATGGACAAGCTGTGCGGTACTACCCTCAATGAGAAGCGACTACATGATACGTGGGTTATGTCTCAGGTTCTTAGGTACAAACGTAACCATCGTCATGGTCTTGCTGGTTGGGGTGAACACCTAGGTAACAGTAAGATAACATATGAAGATGGTTGGGATGCTTACTCTCGTGAGATGTTACGTTACTGTGTACAAGATGTACGAGTGAATGTAGATGTGTACAATGAGTTGCTAACAGAATACAAGAAGGTAGCTACGTTTAACCCTAAGATTAAACTGGGTATGAAAGCAGAACATGAGACAGCCAAGTTCAACGCATACTGCAAGAACAAGGGCTGGTACTTTGACATGGAGGAGGCTAAGGAACTACTAGGTACTATGCAACAACGCATGGCTGAGATCTCAAACATAATCGAACCCCAGATGGGTACTAAGGTTGTGTTCATAGATAAAGAACCTAAGACTCCTAAGTATAAAAAGAATGGTACATACACCGCGACAACTGCCAAGCTGCTTAGTGAATATTTTGAAACGAAAGTCAGCATCGAAGACACCCATCTCGCGGGACCAGCTTTCAAGTTCCAACGAACAACTAAGGAACAAGCTAAACTGGGATCACAAGAAGCGGTTAAGGATTGGCTTACAACAATCGGATGGAAGCCAGACGAATACAACAGAAAGAAAGTAGGACGCGAGTGGATAACTACTGGCCCTAAACTTACAACATCATCACTATCTAAACTTGGTGAGGTTGGTCTTATGGTGGATGAGTACTATGTACTGCGCCACAAGGCTTCTCTCATGGAAGGTTGGGTAGAACGAGTGGAGATTACAGATGATAAGAGACTTCATGGTAACATGTGGACTATTGGTACTCCTACCTTCAGGGTCCGTCACGAAGTTATTGCTAACCTTCCGGGAATTGAAACTCCTTGGGGTAAAGAGATTCGTGGAATGCTTAAGCCTGATCCGGGAACAGTGATTGTTGGTGCTGACTCAGCTGGTAATCAGTTGCGTGGGCTATGCCATTACGTTGGCAATGACGACTTCACTAATGAGGTACGCTATGGTGATCAACATCAGCGTAATGCAGATGCACTTGGCTGTAGCCGAGGTGTAGCCAAGGGATATCTTTATGCTTATCTTTTCGGTGCAGGTGATGCTAAACTGGGTCAAGTCCTGACAGGTAAAGCTAACAGTGAGGCAGGGCGTAAGTCTCGTGCTAACTTCTCAAAGGGCATAAAGGGTTTGGAAGAACTCAAGAAGAAACTATTAGGTATCTGGAACAAAACATCACACAACCAAGGTGATGGATGGTTCCCTGCACTTGATGGACGCCCAGTCTTCTGTGGTTCTGGTCATCAGACTTTGAACTACTTACTTCAAGCCGCTGAAGGTGTGACCTGTAAGGCTGCACTGATGTGGGCATGGGATAAGATTAAGGAAGAGAAACTACGTGCTGAACCTCGTTTGTTCTACCATGATGAGATGGCATTTCAATCACACCCTGATGACGCTAAGCGTGTTGGGGAAATACTAAAAGAATCTTTCGCTGCTGGTCCAGAACTGTTCGGTGTAACATGTATGGATGGTGGTGATTATGTAATCGGAGAGAGTTACGCAGATGTTCACTGATAACGCAGTAATACTAGTAGATTCAGACTCAATATACTTTCGCATGGCTTGTGTCACAAAGAAGCAAAAGGATATACGAGTAGGTATCGATCACACTATGAGAGAGATCCAACAGAACTGTGGGTCTGATAGTTTCCTAGTGGCAATCAAAGGAAGGGGTAATTTCCGAAAGGATATTTACCCCAACTACAAGTCAACAAGAAAGGATCTAGATGCAGATGTAAAAGAAGCATTGAACTACGGCCATAAATACATGGTTGATAAGTACGAAGCCATTGAAGCAGATGATATGGAAGCGGATGACCTTGTTAGTATATGGGCATCCGAGTGCAGAGAGGTGGGTCAAGAGTACACAGTTGCAGGTATTGATAAAGATCTACTACAAATTCCTGGGACTCACTATAACTTTGTGAAGAAAGAAATACAAGAGATCAACGATGACACTGCTAACCTTAAGCTTATGCTTCAGTGTCTAACTGGTGATAGATCGGATAACATTCCGGGAATTAAAGGAGTTGGCCCTAAGAAGGCAGAAAGAATACTGCATGGTGTACCTATGGAACGTAGGTGGAACCGAGTACGTGCAGCATGGAGAACAAACAGGGCAGGAGATCCAGACATCTCTAAGCGCCTATTAACAATGATAACATCTTGGGAAGAGTTAGATGACATTAAAGAACAAATTAGCCAGCATAAGTCGAAAGCAGAAGCGGAAGTTCATAGGGCTTCTTAAAACTGATATAGGGTGTACTGATTGTGGATACAACAAGCACCCAGATGCACTTGCATTTGATCATTTACCTCAGTTCGAGAAGCTACACAATGTTTCTCGAATGATCTCACAAGACAGGGATATAGGTGCAGTGCTTGATGAGGTGTTTAAAACAGAAGTGGTGTGTCACAATTGTCATGCCATTAGAACAGCGGAGCGTAGAAATGGAGCAGCTATTCCAGATCAAACCATTATCAGCAAACAAGATGTTTGTGAGAAAGGGAAGGACAACCTACAAGACAGCTGACTATAAGAGGTTTCAAGAAGAGATGGCAACGATACTAATGGGCGAAGAGTGGCCCTATGGTAACAGCCCTGTTCATTTCATTGTCTATGCTGGGTTATCTAATAAAGCCTCAGACTTAGACAACATAATTAAACCATTACTAGATACATACCAAAACATATTTGAGGAGTTCAATGACAAAACTGTCCAAGGTATCATCTTACAACGAGATAGAGTCAAACGAGGAAGAGAGTATCTCTGGGTCCGAGTTACACAAACAGAAGAACTCGAAGTGGGAGTCGAAGCACTCCAAGACTCGAAAGAAACGAAACTATAATAGGGATCTGAAAGAAGAAAGGGATTTCAATTGAAGACTAATTGTGAAAGTTGTGGTAGCTCAGATGCTAACCATATTTATAATGATGACAACCCAAGAACACACTGCTTCTCATGTGGGAAGACTGTGTTTAAAGAAAGTAGTAACATGAATAATTTAATAGACGATGACGACATAGATGATATGTTATCAAGCCCAATTCTGGGAGAGATAGGAACCTATCGTAGCTACCCTATGACATCTCGTGGTATCTCACATAAGATTGTGGACCACTTTAAAGTAAAGATGTCTGTGGATACCAATGGTAAACCCCTAGCTCATTACTATCCTTGGACAGTTGATGGTGACGTTACAGCCTATCAAGAACGTAAGTTACCAAAAGACTTCCGTGTTTATGGAGACTTTAAAAATGTCGAATTATTCGGACAACGACAAGCAACTTCAGGATTTACGTTGGTCATCTGTGAAGGAGCCATCGACACCATGTCGGTTGCCCAAGCATACCAAGAAAAATACGGACGTACCTATGCTGTGGTTGGTGTCCCTTCTGCATCTTCTACCTCTGTGCCTCTTGCTCAAAGGGATTGGATCAATAGTTTTAAAACTGTAGTGATCATGATGGATCAGGATGAAGCTGGTAAGAAGATGGCTGACTTCCTAGGTAAGATGATTAAACCGGGAAAAGCTAAGATAGCTAAGCTGCCTGAGAAGGATGCCAATGATACGCTTATGAAGCATGGTTGGAAGACTCTGATTGAATGCATATGGAATGCACAGAGTTGGAACCCATCTGGTATTGTTACAGGTGAACCTATCTGGAACCAATTCAAGCAACGTCAAAACGTAGAGTGTGTTCCTTACCCTGATTGTCTCAGTGGTTTGAACAAGAAACTAAAAGGAATTAGACATGGTGAGATTACTCTATTCACTTCTGGAACTGGCAGTGGTAAGTCTACTGTTATCAAAGAGATTATCTTGGATCTTCTCACAAAAACAAAAGATCGTATTGGGCTTATCAGTTTGGAAGAAAGCGTTGGAGATACGGCAGAGAAATTCATTGGGATGGCTATCAAGAAGCCTCTTAATGAGGATACACCTCCGCCTGAAGACGAACTTAGACGAGGTTTTGATGAAGTATTTGGAGATGAGAGACTTGTACTCCTCGACCACCAAGGATCAGTAGGTGACGATAGCCTGATAGATAAGATAGAGTACATGGCCCTCATGGGTTGCAAGTACTTGGTACTAGATCACATCACCATTGCTGTATCAGAAGGTAGTGATGGGTTGTCTGGTAACGAAGCTATCGATAAATTTATGTCAGACTTACTTAAGATTGTTAAGAGGCATAACATATGGCTGGGGTTGATCTCACACTTGCGTAAAGCACAGGGTGGTAAAGCCTTTGAGGATGGTAACATTGCATCCATCGATGACATCAAAGGCTCTGGTTCTATTAAACAGATCTCATTTGACATCATCGCATTCTCTAGGAACCTAGTAGCTGTTGATGATTATGAACGTAACACAGTTACCTTCAGGGTTCTCAAGTCTAGATTCACTGGACAAACAGGTGATGCAGGTAGTGCATCTTATGACACTAAGACTACCCGACTCGTAGCTAAAGAGGAGGGGTTTGATTACGTAACGACATAGGAGATTACATGTCAGCAGTTGAAGAGATAGTTAACTACCTCGTAAAGAGAGTAGATGGGGTAAGTCCTGCAAGACGAAGACCCCACGTAGCGGGTCTCTTGCTAAGGTTATCGATAGACTACAGTGAACGTATGGAAGATTACGTTCTTAAAGCTATTGCAATTCTGCAAATGCAATTTACAAAAGATACTAGCTCCAGCCCATCAGGTACTACTACATTGACCAACGCTTCAACGAAGATAGGTCAGAGTATTGGAAGAGAGTTAGATCGGGAGCCCCTACCTTGGGGCTCTCAAGTGTCTATAGGTGACCTGTTTATAGAGGCACTGTATAATCTTAACTTCATTGAGTTATCCTATGCTAAAACAAGGAACAGTTGTCACGTTGTGTCAGCTGCCCCTAGGTGGTTTGAGCTAGGTGTTATACCAGCTAAGGGAGTAAGCTTCCCACTTGCTGCAACAACCACTGAAAGACCTGTGGACATAACTAAAATGTTCCAACAGATCAATGGAGTTAATCGACCAATAATAAAGGGAAGGCTAGAGAATGATCCCTTAAATCCTTATGCTCCTTGGATACAAGCTTTAAACAAACTACAGCAAACAGCATGGGTAATCAACACACCTGTGTATGAGGCTATGGTTAATAATAAAGATCTATTTGTATCTCAAGATCCAGTAGAGGACAACGATGCCAAAGAGCTTAAACGTAGAAGCAAGATGGTAGAGTGGGCATTCATATCTGAAAAGGCACGTAAGCTGTCTGAGTTAGATGAGTTCTATCAGTACCTAGATGTAGACTACAGAGGTAGGTTCTACTACTGTGAAAGCTTTATGAACTTTCAAGGATCTGATCTAGCAAGGGGACTGTTTAAGTTTCAACATGCTAAGCCCATGACAGAAAGTGGGTTACAGTGGTTAGCTATACACACTGCGTCTGTGTTTAATATGTCTTACAACATTGATGAGATACCAGATTGGTGCAATGAAGACTATAGAGAGTACCTAAAAAGTGAAGGCTTGGATAACATATCAGTTGACAAGATGACACTTGAGGATCGTATATCTTGGACTAATGAATACATGTCTGAGATCATAGATGCGGGTAAGCACCAAGAGTTCTCTGACTCAGCTGAAAAGAAGGTATCTTTCTTAGCTGCTTGTGTGGAGTGGTATGATTTTGACTGTGCATTCAAAGACAACAGGATACACATGACATCGTTACCTATCCCAATTGATGGTAGTAATAATGGATGGCAACACTTAGGGGCCATCTCTAAAGATGAACAGACTGGTGACTTAGTGGGGTTGATCCCTGTAGATATACAGAAAGATTTCTATGTGCAGACTGCCAAAGAAATGATTAACCTGTGTAAAGATGACAGGTTGAATTCTATTATAGCCTTAATGCCCATGAAGCATATCCGAAAGGGTATCTCTAAGCGAGGGTCAATGACTAGGGCATACTCTGCTGGTGCTAAGAAGATAGCTGAGAACATGTTCTTTGATTGTAAATCAGAGGACTACCACACAGAGTATGGAATAACACAGGATGACTGTACTAAACTATCTAAACTCCTTATCAAAGCAATCGATAAGGTATGTCCCGGACCTCTATCTACCATGAGTTATCTACAGAACTTAGCTATGTATCAACTAGGTACACATGTTAAGGTAGACTCTGATGGTTACGAAGCTAATGCTGAGTACAGAGAGTTCTCTAAGAAACGTGATGAACTGATGAAGAAGAACTTCAAGACCGATGAGGATCTAGAAGAACTGAATGATGTAGTTATCAAGTTAAAAGAGTACACTACAGATCTTAAACATGGCAAAGGTGATGATAGGATTGAGTGGAGTACCCCTTCAGGGTTTGATGTTATCTATGAGAAATGGATAATGCAAGACAGGAAAGCCAGAGGTAGGATCAAAGGGTATGGTAATAAGACTGGACAGGTTACGCACGTAGCCTTAGTACCAACACGTATGCCTGATCGTAGAGGGTTTGTGTGTGGTATGTCACCTAATTACATACACTCTATGGATGCCAGTCACATGGCCCTTGTGATATCTGAATGGGATGGTTGCTTTGCGGCTGTACATGATAGTTTTAGCACACACGCTAGTGATGTTGATAAACTACTAGACTTAACTAAACAAGTATTCATACGTATGTATGACTATGATAATTACTTTGAAGTCATACGTAACTTCATAACAGATGCCGAAGACGATGTGGAACAGCCCACACTTGGCACCCTAGATATAAAGGAGATTGAAAATAGTGACTACTTCTTCGCGTAAATCATACAATCATTTAGCACTCAGAGGTGTGCAGGTAGATGACGATGAGTTCATTACCGATTGGAACAATAACCCACTGACCCATGATAATCTGGCTGAAGAGTTGGCTTTCACAAAGGATCTAATGCCTCGTGTAATAGACCTTGGTATCGCTGAAGATCTTGCCAGTGGTGTCATTGATGATAAGAAAGCTAGACAACGTAAGCAAGATCAATTAAAAGAGTACCGAGAGTTACTTGCTAAACGAGGAATGCTTTAAAATTAAAAAGCCCCCAGAGATATCTCTATGATATCCTTGGGGGCTTTATTTTTTTAATGTCCGAAGTACTGAAGAACAATACGTTTACCATTCTCCAACTTGTAACCTGTCTTCATGATCATGTCCTTTAACTTCTTCTTATTGTTATTGGTTTCACTAATCATTTTATTTAAACGACTATCTGAATTTAGTACAGTACTTAATGTGCCTTTAAATTGTTTTAGTTGGGCAACAGTAAACTCAGATGGTGGATTGTTAACATCAAAGCCAACACTTGCCATCGACTTTGAAAACCGAGACTCAATCTCACGAGTAGCAGTCTTGTACTTATCATCGTTACGTAGATCTGTGAACTTACCTAGTCTGTTTCTCATGTTTACCATAGATCTTTTACCAGTATTAGGGTTAACAACTACTGTTAATAACCAACCCATGTAAGCACTTTCATTATCTGTGATCTTATCTGTAGGTTTACGACCCTTCATCTTTTCATTGTACCTTTCAGTGGCTTCAGCTAATGATGCCTTGGCTTGCTCAAGATAGCTCCAGTCCATTGTGGCCTTCATCCAGTTGTTATTAACCTCTTCCAGTACAACATCATACCCATTAGCATCCATTTTAAATGCATCGTAAATAGTGTGCAAGTAAGGGCTACCTTTTGATGCCCTTGTTAACTTATCCCAAGACGAACCAGAAGCAGTCATGGCAACTGTCGCAGCATCTATAGCTTGAATAGGTGCTACAACTGACCCACCATAGGCATGTTCTCCGGGAATAGATTGATCCCCTCTTGTCCTAGCTGCTGCGGCTGTAGGTTCTGTGTTATAAGATGCAACAGTTGTTGTTTGGAAAACATCAGAGTCCATTGGGCTTAGTCTATAAGTACTAAGATCAGCATTTAAATACCCAGTAGATGACTCACCACCTATGTGTATGTCCATACCTGTTGGACCTTTAATTATAAAAGGTTCATTCATAGCTGCATGTAAAGCGGCAGCTGATCTCATAATAGACCGAGCTTCAATTGTCTCATCTCCAAGAACGCCTTCTACAGACTGAGCATACCTTCCAGTTAACATGTTAGCTAACTCATTTCGAGAAACAGTTGCTTCAAGTAGAGCGATATCATGAGCAAAGGTGTTGACTCCCATTCCTTCAGCCTCTTCACGAATTTTCCTTTCGTTAATAAGCTCAATGACCTCATCGATGTTTGCATTAAAACTTTCAATCTCTTTACCATAACCATAGGTCATAATAACAAGCTTAGCCAAGTCACGATTAGCAAACACCTGCCTAGCTACATTGTTCATGGGTGTATAATTCTCTGAAGTTAAACCTTCCCAACCATTGTCTATGCTATCAGATGCTAAATCCATCAACTTATCGCGCATATCACCTTCATCTAGGTTAGATACCCTGCTACGTCTGAGTACTCCTGTCATAAAAGCTGTGTCAGAATTACCTAATTGCATAGCATTACTGGCAGGACCATTAGTCTTACCATCTATATAAGCATTAACATAAGAGTTAAATGTAAGTGACTTATCTTTAGTTGATTTGTATTGGTTTTTAAAATCTACATACTTAGAGAAATCAATAGCTGTATCTATGAAAAGAGGACCATCATCTTTGTTGTCTCTTATAAGACCTATAAGTTTAGCATCTAGTTCATTATTAGGATCAAGGTTAAGTCCAGTTACCTTCGGGAAACTTGGATTGTCTAATGCAACACCATTTTTTATTGCTGTAGTTATAGACTCAAACTCTGCATCCGACATTTGTAAAGCTGCTTCTAATCTTTTACCATAAGAGTAAAGCTCGCCTTCTTTCTGACGCAAAAGGTAATCCCTTTGTGCAGGTAGATAAGAATCTCCAGCTTCATTTACTACAGTTTCCTCACCTGTTACATTTTTAATAACAGTCTTTGGAATAAGTATCATTGCATACATTTGTCTTATGTTTTTCTCTTGCCTATTCCCAGGTTTTATAGTAGCAGGTACAGCATTTCTGGTTGCAAACCTAACAGTCTTGGATGTAGTTGGGTTAAAATAAGACTGCTGTGGGGTCAATCTTCCTTGAAACCCTTGTATGTTCCAAGTTAAAAAGTTAGCACTATCCAATTCCTGAGACATTGATCTTATCTCATTAGCTAATTTATCCTGTAACATAGCCATGTTTTCAGAAGGTACATACTCATCTTCAGTGTTCCTAAGTTCTGGATTAGCTTTAAACTTTTTCTTCTGTTGAGTTTCGCTTGCATTAAA
>Ga0307985_10002441_pt1 | contig 10398 bp, 8 predicted proteins | sample EllFjometageno80_FD_203155 | JGI IMG/M metagenome (GOLD analysis project Ga0307985, IMG submission 203155) | Marine microbial communities from Ellis Fjord, Antarctic Ocean - #80 | ecosystem: Environmental > Aquatic > Marine > Unclassified | place: Southern Ocean | collected 2014-10-09 | reverse complement strand
CATCCCGCCATACATCCAGCCACATATCCAGCCACACATCCAGCCATACATCCAGCCACATATCCAGCCACATATCCAGCCATACATCCAGCCACATATCCAGCCACATATCCAGCCACACATCCAGCCATACATCCAGCCACATATCCAGCCACATATCCAGCCATACATCCAGCCACATATCCAGCCACACATCCACCCACACATCCAGCCACACATCCAGCCACACATCCAGCCACACATCCCACATCCTTCGGCCCCGAAGGCCCCCCAGCCCTCCCCCCAGCCGCATCCTTCGGCTCCTCCGGCCCCCCAGCCCCAGTCCCATCCCCCACCTGCCCCTACTGCGCAAACATCTGCGACACCCAGGTCGGCGGACGCGACGTCCTCGTGCACTGCAAGCCGTGCGACGTCAAGTGGCACGTGGCGTGCTCGATTGGGGGCGACGGAAAGTGCCCCAAGTGCAGGAGTATCGAGGGTGTTGTCTTGTTTGAGATGCCGACGCTTCCCACACCAGAGCAGCTGCAGCAAACGCGGTTTTACCAGCAGCAGGTGCAGCAGGAATTGCAGGCGAAAGAGCGCATCCAAGGACTCCAACGCCAAGCCTTCATCGCCACGTACGCCGCCGTCAGAACCCCCGTCCCCGGCGAGGACCAGAAGCTCATCTTGCAGCAGTGGCAGGCGCGGCAGCGGAACAAGATCAAGAAGTTAGGGTTAGCAGGAGCTGATCAGACCGCTGACCCTTACAGCACCTTGCGCCCGTGTGTGGTTGTCAACTGTGCGTTTAAGACGATGCAGGGGGTGGAGGCAATGAGGAAGCACAGGGCGGACGTGCACGGAGTCAGACTTGATGGGGTAAGAGGCAAGGGAGCGAAGGAGAAGTCGTGGGAGGAGAGCCTGGACTTGTTTTCGCCGCTGAACACGTCCAGTGTTCGGCCTGCAGAGACCGAGGCAGAGGCCTTGGCGAAACAAGGCGGTCTCATGGGCTCTAAAACGTACGACGCCACTGGCAAGAAGCACAAAATATGCGGCATCGACGGGTGCTTGTTCAAGACGTCAACAAGAAAAACGTTGAACAGACACCGCGCGGCCGCTCACAACGTCGGTCCTCAAGCCCTCGGCCCCTTCGACTGGCACGAATGCGTGGAGATTGGGTGCGGCTTTAGGTCCAAGAATATTAACGAGGTTAAGGTGAGGACGAGCGTGGCGGTAGAGTGCTCAGCAAGGCTTTAGAGACCAGTGCGTTAGGGTTAGGCAGGCCTGCGCGAGAACCGCTCTGCGCGGCGGACGAGACGCTACATATTGCGCGTTGTTGGCCGCCGATTCAGAGCGCCGAGCTTTGTGGAGTGGTGGCGATGCGAGGCGCTACGAATTTCGTGTTGCTGGCCGCCGATTCAGAACGCCGAGCTGAGTGAAGCGCCACCGCCTCCCCCCTCTGTTCACACCGTGTTTGTGGCGCACTTTTGTTCACACCGTGTGGCCCTTTATAGGCTCACAAGTCGGTGGTGCACGAGGTTCACTCGGGGATTACCTGCTTGGTGCGAGGTTGCTCGTTCAGGGCGAAGAGGGAGGAGCATCTGAAGCAGCACGCAATCAATGTGCATGGAGGCGGGTACTCTTGGCATGATTGTGGGGAGGGCAAGTGTTCCTTCAAGACAAAGAACTTGGAGATCCTCAAGAAGCACAAAGAGGACGTGCACGACATTGGCGTCGTCTGGATGGACTGCTCGCTAAAGGAGAGCAAAGGGTGCAAATTCAGGGCGAAGACCGCGGAAGACATGCACGTGCACATGGTGTACATTCACAAGCTCGGCACGCTTTGGAAGAAGTGCCCAACGTGCGACTACAAATCGAAGAGCGACGAGGATGTCAACATGCACGTCAAGGCCAAGCACTGGTTGCTAATATAGGAGACGCTAGTTGCACACACAAAACACTAGCGACAGAGCACTGGAAGGTTTGTGCATGGGTTCGTTCGAAGTACTGTAATGTACAAATACTGTACAATTGTAGAAAGTTATTATTGTGGAGAAAGGTCATCCTTGTGCAGCGCGTGTAATTCCAGCGAACAACGACCACGCGCGAGTCACCGGAACCCAGCCCCCGCCGGCTATACTGAGCGAGCCGTCTATCGCCGTCCCGGGTCGGCACCTATTGTCACCCCATGTGCCACAAATTGTCCAGTTACATGTATTTTATCTGGGACCTGACCTACTTCTAACACTACTTTGCAGGCCGACTTGCAGAGCCGTTCGCTGCTCCGCTCTCTCTCTCTCTCACTCACTCACACACACACACACACACTCAAAACTATGAAGCCAAGCTCCGCTTCATCCCTCCTCCTCCTCCTCCTCCTCGTGCTCAGTCTCCCCCCCTCCATCTCTCCATGGACCTCCTCTCCCGTCCCTCGCACCCCCCTCTTTCCCTCCGTACCCATCACCTCCCCCCTCCTCATCGCCGCCCTCTCTCCCTCAGAAGCCTCCTCCTTCGCGAACACCTTCCTCCAAACCTTCGCCACAACGCCTATTCCCTGCCAACTAAAGACCCCCGCCGGCGTCGCCCTCACCATAACCCCCCTCTCAGACTTCCTCTCCCTCGCAATGTCCAGCACCCACGACCGCGCCGCCTTCTGTTTCGCCGAGGGTCTCCTCGTTTCCACGCCCCTCGGCGCCGCAATGACCGCCCTCCGCGAGTCCATCTGCGACCTGATCTCTCGAGATCCCGACCTGTTCACGCACTTCCCCGTTGCCGTCCGGCCGAGCGACTGCGTGGTGTTGGCCGGCGCCGGGACTACTAGCACGTTGCATTGCGATCCGTTCGAGTGGTTGGGGACGAGCTTGTGTCTGGAGGGGGTGAAGGTGTGGCGGTTTGTCGAGAGGGGGGAGGTGATCGATGGCCTTTTGGAGGGGGAAAGGGTGGACTCGGTGACGTGGGGAGGGGAGGATGACAAAGAGGTGTGCTTGAGTGCGGGATGGCAGTCGGAGAAGTCGCTTTTTAAGCATCTCAATGGGCACCTTAATGAACCCGTGCCGAGCGCCAGAGAGCTCAGCGAGATGGACGTAGCTGATAAGGTCGCGCTGATGTCGCTTATCGCCGCAGATCCGACTTGCCTCGTTCCCGACGTCGCCCTTCCCCCCAGAACTTCCGTCCTGACCGCGATTCAGCGCCCCGGCGACTTGCTCCTCATTCCAAGGAACTACTGGCACCAGACGTACGTGCAAGAGTGGAGACAAGTCGAGACGCGAGACGCTCATCACGAGGGCCGTTCATTTACTCGAAAAGAGGTTCAAAGCGCGCAGCGAACGGCCCAAAACGCGCGAAAAGCGGCCAAGAGCGCGCTGCCAGCGGCCTGAACGCGCTACGAGCGGCGCATCCTGGCGCGACTCCGTCGCAAATAGCGCATTCTGGCAAACGCTCGACTCGCAACAGCGTGGTCTGGCGCGACGAGGGAGACAAATAGCGTGTGTTCTTGCGCGACGCGCTTGCACACTCGCCTTGTTCCCCTCCAATCTACTCACGCGAGACGTCGCTCGCAGTTACGCCCTCGAGCCGTCGCTCGCGGTCGCGTCGCAGCGCTGTGGCAAGGCTGAGTTGTGGGCGGTGATTGACCATGTTACGGAGAGGGCGGGAGTTGAGGTTGCCCGGGTTGACGGGGAGGACGGGGCTACGACGGTTGGGAGAATGTTTGAGGAGATAGAGAAGAAGTATTCATGACACATAATTTAGCTTGTGACAATAGTTGTTGCTTGTGACAAATAGCTGTCGCTTGTGCGTCTTTCATAGCTCCAAGTTGAGGTCTTTCGTCGCATCCCAAGTCCCCGGCAAGTTACAGGAGAACGCGACCCTCATCTCCGTGCTCTCGCTCGGCGCGACGGCGTGCGTGAGCCACGACGGGAAGACGATGAGCGTGTTGTCGGTGGGTTGATGCACGTGCACATTGTCGAGGAAGCGGGAGCGAGGGTCGTAGAAGGTTATTGAGCCCGCGCCAGGGGGGGTTTGAGCGTAGTAGACGAGGGAGAGTTCGCTGTTTCGGTGGGCGTGGGGGGGATGGTAGGATACGCGGGAGGAGCCGCCAGCGACTGCTGCCCAGCAGTAGATTGAGGAGGCTTGAGTGGACGTGAGAGGCTTGTTGAAGAGAGAGACTGAGGTATCAGTGAAGGCCTCTAGCGCTATTGAGTGCAGGGCTGTCAGTTCAGGGATTGGTGATGTCAGCTGCCAAGCGTAGAAGGCGTCTCCTATCGAGGGCAAATCGGGGCCGGGGGTGTACTTTGTCAGGAAGTCGGAATAGGCGGAAAGCGCTGATTTAATCAAGGCTTCAGGAGTTAGGATGGATAAGGTACTGTACTCTTGAAGGGGAGTTGCCCAGAAGAGCTTTGTTGAGGGCGGCGGGAGGGAAGAAGAAGCGGGGGAAGATAGGAGGAAGAGGTTGACGAGGAGAATGCTGAAGAATGACCTCATGTGCCGCTGAATTGATTTAACCCTAACGAGTTAGTGTTGTCTTTTGACCCCGTATATTAACCCTAACCCCAGCTGCCTAACCCAGATTTAATGAAGATCGATCTTGAAACAACGCGTCACAAAAAGCCATCGCTCGTGCACTCGAACTCGTGCACTCGAACTCGCGCTCTCGAACCCGCTTTCTTAATATACATTGTTTTAGCTAATTGTACGTTCCCTTTGTTCACACATGTATGTGTGGTTCACCTAAAATATGGACGAGTTCTTCCTCGGGAAGCTAACTCCCCTCCGCTCCAAGCTCCTCCTGTTCTGACTGTGCTGGTTGACATTCCCCATGTTCATGTAGTAGTTCGTGGCGACCACGGCACTGGTGCCACCCCGCGAGGCGTTCCTGTGCGCGCCCTCCATCCTGTGGTTGCCATCAGGCAACCCTCCCCCGATTCCCCCGCCCAGCCCCGCCCCTAACCCCGCACCTAATCCCGCCCCCAGTCCCCCCCCCGCCGCCTCACCGTCCCACACGGTTCTCCTGTTCCCATCCCCGTTCCTATTCGGCGCGCTCGGCACGCTAAACTGCAAGCCGGACTGCGGCGCCAAAATCTGCGGCTGGTTCGCAATATGTCCCGCGAATGTCTCGAAGTTAACGCTCGTCAACTTTACCGTCGCCTTCGGGTACGGGAGTAACCCGTGTCCCGCGCTGTTAGTCACCAGACTGCCGCGGTGCTGGTCGCGGTGACCGGCGCCGAAGCCCCCGGTGAGCATGGACTCGCGAGATTGTAAGAGCTGTTGTTGCTGCTGTTGCTGCTGCTGCTGCTGTTGCTGCATGATTTGCTGCTGCATCTGGTCCCTTCCAACAGTGCCCACCACCCCGCCGCCGCCCAACAGCGGGCTGCTCCGGTCGGTGTGCATCAAGTGCAGCGCGCGCTCTCGCTCCTCCGCCCCCACGTCCCGGCCGTCGATGATTCTGATGGTCGGGAACATGTTCACCACCGTCGTCCTGTACAGTTGCTTCCGAGTCACCGGGTTGTTGCAGAAGCTGATCTCCTTCGGATCGCACACTCTGCACAGCTTCTCCAACTCAATTATATCGTTCACCCTGTTCCCGGCCAGACTCAATATGCTCAAGTTGGGCAGAACCGGGAAGTTGCTCAGGCTCCTCAACCCGTTCTCGTCGAGCCTCAGGTCCCTCAACATCTTCAGGCCCATCAAGCTCTGCGGGTCCAAGCTCCTGATGCGGTTCTTGTCCAAACAAAGCTCCCTCAGATCCACGCAGCTGCCCAACCCGTCGATCCGGCTAATGTCGTTGCCGGGCAGGTGCAAGCTCCGCAAGTTGGGAAAGTTGTGCAGCTCCAGCTCCTTGATGTCGGTGATCCTGTTGTACCCCAGATGCAGAATCTCGAGGTTGACCAAGTTGAACGTGCCGCCCATCAAGGTGGGAGGAACGGAGGGAACTGCGTCCTCCTGACCCCCCCGAGTCAAGCTGCTACTGCTGTAGCTCCTGCTCGGCGGCTTGCTTCCCGCGTTGCTGCCCGCCACCCCCGCAATCAGCGGCTGCCCCCTCAAGCTCTCCACCCTGTTGTTGTTCAGCCTTAGCAGGCTCAGCGCAGGCAGATCCCCGACGCTGCTCAAGTCGACCATGTTGTTGTTGTCCAAGTTTATCTCCCTCAGGTTCTTGAAGTCGAGTCCGCTCAGAATCTCCACGTCCTTGATCTTGCACCCTGAGAGCTGGATCTCCCTGATGTGCTCGAAGAAGGAATGTCCTACCTTCTCCACGATGAGCTCCTTCGTCAACTTGCCGCAGAACTTGTCCTTAGCCATCACCACCTCCGCGCTGCTCACTCCCACTCCGTCGAGCACCTTGAGCTTCTTGATCTTGAAGATGGTGAACAACCTGTACGTCTCGTCGGTGCAGAAGGGGTTGCCGCTGACGTCCAGAATGATGAGGCGCGGCAAGATCTTCAAGTGCTCGATCTCCGCGATGTCGTCGATCTCGTTGTTGCCGATGTAGAGCTCCATGAGACTCGGCACTTGCGACAGAGGCTTGACGGTCATGATCTCGTTGTTCTCCAGACTGAGCTGCGCGAGGCGAGTGAACATCTCCAGATTCGCCGGAATTCGAAGGATCTTGTTGTGCCCGAGCTCGAGCCTCCTCACCCTCGTCAGGTTGTCCAATCCCTCCATGACGGTGATGCGGTTGCTCTCCAAGTTCAGCTCCTCGATTCGGCCGTTGGTGTCGAGCCCCTCGATGACCGCGATCTCGTTTTCGCTGAAGTTGGCCTTCTTCAGGTTCACCAGGTTCTCCATGTTGCAGATGTACTGCAGCTCCTTGTTGCTGCAATCCAGTTCTTGAACCTGCGCCATCCACTGCTTCGGGTTGGTGCCCACTCCCGGTCGATCCCCCTCGACTCCAGAGCTCGACGTGCCGAAGCCCACCTCCCGAATCAAGTCCATCGTGATGCCCACCGCCTTGCTCCTTGACGACTCTCCGTTCCTGTCGCTCTCCGTGACCTCGAAGCCATCCAGATGCGTCAGAGGCGGGTGGCTCTCGAGGACCGAAGACCTGTACGTGCGGGCCTTGCACATCGGGTTGTTCCTCAAGTCCAAATGCGTCAAATTGAAGGCCTGCTTGCTCAGCGCGTTGATGTCCTCGAGCCGGTTCAGCAAGTTGTTGTTGAGCTCGAGTTTAGTCAGTGCCATCAGGTTCTTCAAGCCGGAAATCCTCTTGATCAAGTTGAACCCAAGCTCCAATCGCTGCAGGCGGCGCAAGTCCTGAACGCCCTCTATTTTGTTGAGCTCGTTGAACGACAGCACCAGCACTTTCAAGTTCCTGCAGGGGGACAAGTTCTCGATCTTTCTCAAACAGTGCCCGTGCAGGTTCAGATAAAGGATCTTCTTGAAGTCGGTACTGTCGGTCAGATTCAGAATGGCGTCGGGCGTCATCAAGAAGAGCTTGGACTTCGGCTGCAGCTTGGGCGGCATGTTAAGCGCGGTGCTGTAGAGCTCGTCCCGAGTCTGCGAGTACTTGGCGCAGGACCGCTCCATGGTGTCCGCGAACGAGCTCAGGGGGAATAGGAAGGGGACCATGTCCACGCACTCCTGGAGGGCGAATGGGGTTAGTTGGTTTTGTATGACGGGGAAGGGAGGGTAGAGCCGGTCGTTTCGCTCCACTCACCTGGTCAGACGGGTCCTTGACTCCTCCGCTGGCGCGCACGAGCGACTTCTTCAAGTCGTCCAGCATCTCGTTGCGCTCCTTGGGGTCGTATTGGCAGTTGTCTTCGGTCAGGTACTCGAAATCAATGAGGTACTCCGGCAGCGCCAACGCGGGATTGAAGATGTGCCACGTCTTGCCCTTGTGTGACATCTTGGACGAAGAGGAAGCGGCCTTGTCCGCGTCGCCGTCGCCACCTTCCTTCGCCTCGTCCTCCTCCGGCCTCGCCTTCTGGAACGCGCTGTGCGTGTTAACATCCCCCTTGAACATCCTCACCTCGTCCTCGTCCGCAATCTCCTTCCTATCTCCCACAAACGTCTTAACGAGAAGAATCTGCCCGCTCATCTCGAACGCGTCACTGTCCCCATCCCCGCTCTGCAGCGTCTTCACCCTCTCCAAGTCCGCCCCGTCCACCGTGCTGTGCAGCTTGATCGACTCCAAGAACCCGAACCTAGCGTACTCCGCCGGCGTCCTAAACCCGTCCTCTGCAACTCTCACAATCTCGTCCGTGTTCCCCGTCCTCTCTCTCAGCAACGGATTCACCCCGTAGAAAACATACTCCAACATCTTCTTAGGCACCTTCGGGTGCCCCCCCTGGCCCCCGTTAGTGCCCCCCTGGTGTGCCCCTGACGTTCCGGCCTTGCTCCCCGAGGCGGAAGTCCCCTCCTCCTCCCCGCTATTCATCCCACTCGTCTCCAGAACCTCCCTCACTCCGTTCTCAAACCGATGCCTCAAGAACCTGTTATGAATCCTCGTGATTCTGTTAACCCTGACCCCCTTAATACCCTTCGCGACCATCCCCGGATCCCGCGCATCAAATCTCGAACTCACCAAGTCGATGCACGAATTGTACCACACGTCAGCCGGGCTTCCTTCCTCAACCCTAATGTTCCCGCCAGTATGGAACTCCAACATCAACCTCTTGATAGTACTCCCACATGTCCCCCCTACCCCCCTCTTCATCTTCTCCAAAACCCCTTCCATCCTCTCCACGTGATTCCCCAAAACCTCGATAGCCTTCGTCAGCGCCCTCTGCTTCTTCAATAGTGCGGACTCCGTCGTCGGCGACAAAGCCATGGGTGCCGCTCGCGGGCTCCGGGGAGGGGTATGCGGGCCACCAATCACAGGCGACAGTGTCTTGTGAGTGGGAGTCATGCTGCTCGTGCCGTAGCTCGTTGGCGATCGTGGTGACGTCGCTGAATCGGTCGTCACGGTAGCCACGCTATCGTCTTCCTCGTCTTCCTCCTGCTCACCATCATCCTCCTGGTCGCCGTCCTGGCCTGCCGTAGTCCCTTGTAGTCCTCCCTCCTCATCCACAGCAAACCCCTCCACCACCCTCCTCCAATACTCTCCCTCCAACCCCCCCTCCACATCCCCCCTCTTCCTCCTGAGCATATTCAACGTCACATTGACACTGCTAACCCTCTGCGAGAATATCTGCGTCGCTCGATTCACCACGTTCGTTGCGTTCCTTTTCAAAGTCTTCGTCCGCATATTGTAATACATCTTCTTCTTCATATAAATGCTGCTAGCCAGCCCCATTCCCTCATTCGTAACCCCCTGCCCGTCCAACCACTTGATACCCCCCAGATGGTACAACGCATACGTCACGTAGTTGCACAGGCCGCAGACCGGGTTCGTGCCGAAGTGGGGGTCGGCGAGGGAGAGGGAGTGGAGGTGAGGGAGGGACGAGAGGGGGAGGAGCTCTTTGAAGCAACCGATTTGGTTGGAGGCGAGGTTGAGCGAGAGGAGGGAGGTGCAACCTGCCATACGCATGTGTGAGAGAGCACAAAGAAAGTGTGAAAACGCACGAAGAAAGTGGGACGCTTGCTGCAGTACGCTCTTTGGCCATTTAAGTGAGTGTCAGGGCGTGTGTGGCGTACCTGCCACTACCTCCCCCACCCTCTCGATCCCATTCCCGCACGCCCACAGGCTCTTGAGTTTAGTGAACCCTTTCACGCACTCCAGCGTCGTCAGCTTGTTACTGTTCACCCAGAGTTGCCGCAACTGCTGCGCGAGAGGCCTGAGGGCGGGCGTGAGGACTATGGTTGTCAGCGCGTTTCCGGAGATGTGGAGGGTCGTCAACGCGGTGGTCGTCGTGAAGGCGTCGGCGTTGATACGTTGGAGGGAGCAGTCGGTGATCCAGAGGGACTCGAGGTTGGGGAGGGGGAGGGGGTGATCGATGGCTGTTAAGGAGGATTGGCGCATTATTGTCAACACAGTTAGGGAGGGGAAGTGCAGGAGCCAGGGAAGGGTGAGGGGGGGGGAGAGGGAGGGAGGGACGGTGGGGGAGGGAGGGCCGCCGCCGGTTGACACCTGAGAGAGAGAGTGTGTGTGTGTGAGAGAGAGAGAGAGAGAGAGAGAGAGAGAGAGTGTGTGTGCGAGAGAGAGTGTGTGCGAGAGAGAGTGTGTGAGATCGGGCATAGGGGGCATGTATTCGTCCATGTGAGTTCAGTAGCTTGTATTGTTGTTGCTCTTGCACACTCCGGCCATCGTGACTCATCGAGTCGTCGCTTGTGTCATAAACTCGCTCGTGTGGTCATGTAGCTCGGTCTTACTCTTGTGTTAAACACGTCTAAGGTGAGGATGTGGTTGGAGGAGTTGACGAATTGGGTGGGGATGATGCCGTTCTCGGCGATGACGGCGAGGAGCTCGCCGTGGAGGGCGGCGGTGCGGGCGAGGTGGGTGGGGTTTAGGGGGGTGGAGGGAAGGGAGGAGGGGGTGGAGGGAAGGGA
>Ga0307985_10002440_pt1 | contig 10399 bp, 12 predicted proteins | sample EllFjometageno80_FD_203155 | JGI IMG/M metagenome (GOLD analysis project Ga0307985, IMG submission 203155) | Marine microbial communities from Ellis Fjord, Antarctic Ocean - #80 | ecosystem: Environmental > Aquatic > Marine > Unclassified | place: Southern Ocean | collected 2014-10-09 | reverse complement strand
CAGCGAGGGTTTTGTGCCCGAGGCTTTGGATCTACTCAACTCCCTGTCAGACATTGATGCAAACAGGCAGCTTTTCCACCAGAACAAGGCGGGGGACGGGTGGCTGAGCCTGCACCACGCGCTGTGGTTCGGAGTGACGAGCCACCACAGCCTCGTGAGCACCATGCTGCGTCGGGCGCAGAGCCGGATGCCTTGGGATACGGAGGTGAGTGTCACAGTGAGAAGCTACCGGGGTATGCTCCCGTAACAGTTGTACAACTGTATGAACCCTCCCCTCGCTCCCTAACACGTGTTTTGGTGCCTTCCTCTCGCAGGCGCCGAACCTGTCCAAAATCCAGGCGACTGACGGCGGAGCAACCGCTCTGCACTTCGCAGCACACGGCTGCAACGATACGGCTGTGTTCAAGCTTCTTATCCGGGCCAATCCCGCCGCGCTGACGTGCACCGCGACCTCTGGCTACGGAGCCGACTCTCCTCCCATGCTGCCCATTGAGTACCTTCACAAGAGTTACATGCAGGTACGCCCACATAGAGCGGCGCGGAAAGCGCTACAAGCTGCCCAAAACGCGCTACGAGCCGCTCAAAACGCGCTACGAGCGGCTCATTAAGCACTATTCGCTCGCCCGTCACGTGCAATTTGCTATTCGCGATCAAAACGCGGCCCTCGTTGTTCACACATGTGTGTGCCCCCCTTTGTTCACACGTGTGCAGGGGCGGTCGAATTTGGCGGACATCGTTAAGCTGCTTCGGCGCTGCACTGACGCAATGCGAGCCAGCGTTCCTGACTTGGACCTCGTAAAGAAGCTCACAATCTCGGAGGAGGATGTACACATTCGGCTGACCGTATTGTTGTGCTTCAAGCACGTTCGGTCCCATATCGACTGGGCCGTCGAGTGGAGCGGCCTTTCTGAGGACGAGGTCCTCGCACGTCTCGCCAGAGACGAAGAGAGTTATACGCCGTCGAGTGCGACGCTCAAGCTGCGGGAGATCAACAAACAAGCAACGAGCTTCCCTTCTCCCAACATGTTCTTCAAGTACTACCTAAAGAACGCGGACGTGTTTGAGCACATCCTGAAGTTCCTGACTTAATTCTAGACAGAACAAAGGGCACCGATGTATTCAACATATTCTTCTTCAGCTCTTCGATCTCCCACTCCAACCTCGTGATCTTCGGGCTGTAGCGTCTTTTGATGACGCAGACGACAAAACCTTGCCTTCCACAAAGAAACCTCACGAACAAAGGGCCTTCACCTCTATTAACTCTGGCAAGCCCACCACTCCCTCATTCACCGTGCTGATCCCAACGTACTGCAGCGGTAATTTCCGTGGGGCGCGATGACGATCGCGCTGGTATTGCAGGAACGTGCTGTGGAGCGAGGGGGGATGGGAATCGTCGTGCACGTATAATAGCAAGTCGCGCTCTTGAGCCAACCCTAACAAAGAGAGAGAGAGAGAGAGAGAGAGAGAGTGTGTACACGGACCTGATGTCGCGCGTTGCGTTTGAGACGCGAGCGCAACCAGGCATAAATCACCTCCTGATCGACTGCCACCACTCTTCTCCTCTGCCCTATCACCGCTCCCACAATGCTCGGCGGCCTCAAGTTCGGCAAGAAGAAGGCCGCCGCCTCCTCCTCTGTCGAGCCGCCCTCAAAGAAGGCCAAACCCGATGAGTTCACTGGGGAAGAGTCAAAGTATGCGTCCACTGGAGCATTCCAGCTCCCCACAGCCGGAGGCTTGTACGATCCCAAGAACCCGCCCAAGATGGTGCTCAATCTCCCGCCCAAACCCACCATCACAACTGCCGACACGCGCGCCTCTGATCTAAGAAAGGGAGCGCTCAAGAACAAGGAGCACCAGGCTCAGTTCAGCAAGTTCTCGGAACCCAGCAACACCAAGTCGCTCCAGTCCCTCATTGACGAGGAGAAGGGCGCTAAGTCAATGGACGAGGTGTTCGTGCGCAACATGAATCGCGCCGGAAGTCGCTTCAAGGGCGGTGACTTTGCCACTGACGACCACGGATTCGACGAGGACGACCAGACGAACATGACCATGTTCACGGACAAGAACGACCGAGTTACCGAGCTGGAGAAGTGGGAGCGGGAGAAAGCGAGACAGATTCAGGAGAACAACAAACTTTCCAAGGTACAGGTAAGGCAAGGCGGGCACACGACGCACTTCATTACGCACTTCATTACGCACTTCATTCCTGCCACTGCCTCAATTCACTGCCTCCGTACACTGCCTCCATACACTGCCTCCATACACTGCCTCCATACACTGCCTCCATATACTGCCTCCATACACTGCCTCCATACACTGCCTCCATACACTGCCTCTCCCCAGCGCCGAAAAACCGATTCAGAACGCGCCTCTCTCCTGTCTTGCTCGCCCAAACTGACCAGCTCAGAACGCACGGACCCCCCTTTGCTCACACCACAGCCCCTTTTGTTCACACATGTGAATGGCGTGGCTCACACAAATCCGTGCCCCCCAGAGTCGCTGCTGGTGGTGGATCAACAGCGAGAACTTTAACAAGGTGAACATGATCGCGCTCGGCGAGCACACTACGCTGGTCAAGGTTCCCCCCCATCTCGAGGCAACGCGTGGCTCGGTGTACATTGTGCCGGTGACGCACGCCGCCTCGTTCATCGAGTGCGAGGACGAGGTGTGGGACGAGGTGGTGCGGTTCAAGACGGCGCTGGCGAATTTGTGGAAGGAGCAGGGCAAGGAGGTCGTGTTCACGGAGTGCGTCCTCCAGAACGCGGGTGGCATGTACCAGAGCAGGATCGAGTGCATCCCCGTGAAGAAAGGAAGCGACTTCCCGCTCTTCTTCCGCTCGTCCATGATGGAACAGATCGACGAGAATGAGCAGACGCACTCCAAGATCATCAACCTCAAAAACAAGATCGGAGGGCCTCGGTACGCGCTGCCCAAGGGCTTCTCGTACTTCACAGTCGACTGGAGCGAGGTCGGCACCACGTCCGGCTACGCGATGATGATTGAAGACGAACGCAACTTCCCCAAGAATCTGCAGCACGACGTCATCAACGGACTTATGAACGTGGACACGAGGGGCCGGATCAAGGGGAGCGCCGAGGAAGACAGACTTGCGACGCTGGAGTTCCTGGAGTACTGGAAGAAGCACGATTGGACCTTGGATTTGGAGTAAACTAGCACCCTGCGTTATCAGAGTACCGCGCCCGTGTGAGAACGAAGGGCGACATGAACGACCGGCTCAGAATGCGCTGTATGCCACCGGGAGCTGGTCCTCTCTGCACGAATCGCCAGCGAACAGCTCAGTTGTTCGCACGTGTTCAGTGCGAATCGCTTCAGAACAGCGCGGTTGTTCCAGTGCAATTCGTTTAAATGACGTTGTTAGCTTTAAGACCAGCCCTGATCCTCTTGTCAACGCCAGCAAGCCCGGCAATGTTCTCCATGATGATGCCGTGAGCGCAGGACTCCATGGCTGTCTTCGCCTTGGACTCGGAGCCGCCGTCGCGCATGACCGTCTGTGCCTTGTCTTGGCAGACCTGGTGACAGGGTGAGTGTTTAGGAGCCGCACCAGCAAACGAATGTAACCCTAACGCTCGTGCTGAATAATAATCGCTCGCGCTTAACAATAATCGCTCGCGCTTAACAATAATCGCTCGCGCTTATTTTGCTGTGCTACATTTGGCCGCTTATATTCCCTTCGTTCCCACAAGTGTGTGGCTTACCTGCATTGCACGCTGAATCTGCTGCTGCACCTGGTTGACCTCCTGCTGCATGATCTGGCTCGCGGCCTGCGGATTCTGCTGACACGCTTGCTGGCACCTCTGCAGGGACTCGGACGTGTCAATGTTGTCAAAGCAGCGGGCACTGCACATATATGATTCCTTCTGGACGGGCCAGAGCACGGTCTTCTCTAGCTTGCCGATGGTGGCGGTGAAGGCGTTCTGGAGCTTGAGCTGGTCTGCGTCGCTCATGGTTATAAAGATCTGTGGATGATATTAACACGTGTTAGTTTGCTGTTCAAGGCAGAGTTCACAAGGCATCAGACACAGTTTCGGCACTAGCTATATTCGGGAAGAAGGGGGGGGGGCTTAGGCTTAGAACCCGTGTGAATCACACGCGGGAATCACACGTGGGAATCACACGTGGGAATCACACGTGGAAATCACACGTGGAAATCATGAGCGATGATTCGTCATCGCGTACAGGATTTTTAGTCTGCCAAGCACACCAAGAGCCATCGACTACTCCACGTCGCCTCTCTCTCAGCGAGCTGCCTTGTACAGTTGTACAGCGAGAGATGATAAGTATTGCAGCGAAATAAGAGAGGCCTTGGTCAGTTGTGTCCCCATTGTTATAACCCCGCATTACGCTACTCGTTGACGTAATTGGCCTACACTTCGCCGTCCTAACTCCACACTACATACCCTCCCTCAACACTCAATCTCCAACCCTTGTCTCTCCCCCCCCATCAGCGTTCTTCTCGCAAGTCCCTTGTTAGAATGGTCAGGATGGGTACAGACACAGACGGTGCTTACAGCGCTTCTGCATCCTCATCAACCCTCCCCTTACACTCATCACCCACTCGCGTGTCTCTTGTAGGCTCCCGCCCCACCTCCAAAGCTCGTGGTACTCGTCTCCGTCCCGTAACAAGTGATTACATCAAAACCAAGTCAAGATCAAAGACACCCAAGGCCGTTCACAAGACGCCGTTCACAAAGGATACGAGGTCGACTAACGAGCTGTCCAAGGGGGTCTATCCTAGCAACTTCATGAAGAAGCTCAGACATCCGGAGATGCTTAGGGGGGACGAGAAACTAACCCACGCGCTTACAAAGAGCACCAGTGACAGCACTCTCCTTCATAGTGTTGACGACAGTGTCTTTGAGCGATTCATGGACGCGAAACTGAAAGAGCGCGGGCTCAAGGACAGCGCTAGCTTCGTGGGAGTCTTTGCAGGCCTCGACGCCAACGCCGACGCCGACGGGTTGCCAACCTCCGTCTTTGAGAGCACTGCTAACGACGGAAGTCAAGTCTATCAGAGTGGGCCGTTGCAGCACCAGGTTGGGACGTCGTTCGCGTACCAGCAGCACATTAACAGCCTCATGAAGGAGTACCAGAAGAGCTTGACCGAGCAGGTGAGCGCTGCTATCACAATCAATGCACATCTCAATCTTCGCTGTCACAATCCTCGCTGTCACAATCCACGCTACCATCACATAACACGAATGCGCAACGAGCTGCCCAAAATCCGTCACAAGCGGCGAGAACACGCTACGACCTTTGTTCACACCGCCGCAAGCTGTCCCCTAACACAATCCTCTTATCTTAGGCCGCGCTCAAGCCCAGCGACTTTGTCAAGATGCCGGTGATTCCCACGAACTTCACGGCGTCCATTCCGGACCCGACGCGGAAAAACGGGCCGCTGGCCGCGACCGCGAGGAAGACGAGGGAGATCGCGAGCAAAATTGCCGAGATGGACAGTCTAAGAGAGGAGGCAAGCCAGGCTCACATGAGCCAGAACAGAGACTCCAAGACGGACTGGGACGGGGGCGACATGCTGGTGGCTCAGAGCATTGCGACCATTAGGACCAACGATTACACAGGCTTCGGCGATCCCTCACTCGATGGGGTCGGAGAAGAGCACTCTAGTGTCACTGGAGCGCAATATTTCGCACCCCCGCTGCCGCCGAGCAACACTGCGAGCATCGTTGACTTTGATGAAGTTGCTGTCGGCGACGACGAGATACTCATGTACTTGTTTCTGCCTGGCCAGGTGAACATGGACCCGGGAGGCGTGGGGGGAGCGGAGCTTCTGCTGACGGCGACGAACGCCGCGAAGTCTGCCCCCGTGAGTGTTGGAGCAAGGTGGGAGGAGGCGCTGAGTATCATGAGAGAGACCATGAACGTGAGCAAGAACGTTTGCGAAATGAGGTGCAACGTCTGGAACAGCTTGAAGGGGGAATGGAAAGAGCTGGGGGGGGACGGGGACTGGAGGGATAGCGTGAACATCAGCGTGCTGGGGGGCAGGAAGATGTACGTGCGCGAGCGAAGCGACTTGTGCATCAGTGATGGCAACGTGATGGCAACGCGGGGGCGACGCGGGGGCGACGCGGGGGCGACGCGGGGGCGACGCGGGGGCGACGCGGGGGCGACTCGAGCATATCTCTTTGACAAGCGAGACGCGGGAGTCAAGCGAGCATATCTCATTGGCGAGCTCAACCTGCCCTCCCTCGCTCAACCCCTCGCTCAACCACTCGCTCAACCTATACGCATTCCCTCAACCTATCCTCTCTCCCCCCTCCTTCCTCTCCCTTCAACCCTCCCCTCTCATTTACTCACACCCACGCTCGCTTCGCTTCGCTTCGCTTCGCTCGCAGGTACGTAGTGGTCAGGTGTATGCTGGAGCTGGAGGAAGGGCTCATGCGCGTGGCCACGCCTGTTCCGGCTACTCTGGGTGTTGGGGATGGAAGGAGAGAAAGAGACAGTATGGAGAGGGGGGGCGAGGGGGGGAGCCAGATTCTGGCGCAGTTCCCGCTGGATCCGACGAGCATGCCGAACATACACACGGAAAGAGACGAGGTCAGCGAGAAGTTCTACGCGAAGAAGAAGGAGGAATGGGCGGCTATCGAGAGAAAGACTCTGCGGTCGAACAGGAAGAAGGGGGGAGGGCTGAGCTTGTTGGGGAGTACCGATAGTCTCACAATGACCGAAGGGAGCATGGGTTGGGACGGGAGAGGCAATGCGGGAACGGGGGGGGGCAGCACAGACATTAACCCCCCCGGTGGAGGGTTGCTTAGCACCTTGATGGGCGGGGCAGTGAAGCAGAGAGGGGGAGCGAGTGCGAGAGGCGGGGTGGTTGCGGGGGAGGCGCAGAGAAAATCCAAGGTTATGAAAGACATGGAGAAAGGGTTGAACCGAAAGAAGAAACAACGGGAGACCAGGTTCAGGGAAGTTTACGGGAACGCGGTAAACGTGTACAGTAATCTGCTGACCAAGTACCAGTACGACGAGCTCTTCGCAGACGATCAAGATTGATGCATCTTGTTGTACGTTTTTTAACAATTTTCCTACTCTATAATATTGATGCATCCCGTTGTACTTCTAACAATTTTCCTACTCTATTATACCGCTCTCAACGTCCTCGTTGCCCTCCCCCTTCTTAATGGGATTGTCGTTCATCGCTAACTTGCTGCTTGCTTGCTTAAGCAGTGTTACCTCCCTGGCCGCCGCGAGCAGCTGCTGCCGCCCGGCCCTGTTCGTGGTGAGCGTGGCCCAAGTGCTGAATATGTAGAGGCAGAAACTGCCGACGCAGAACCCGCCGATACTGACCCAGCCGAGGTTCTTGATCAAGCTCCAAGGGTGGCCTCCTAGATCATCCTTGATGCTGTCGCTCATGGTGAACTCCTTGAAGCAAGCTCCACCCGCCGCCAGCGCCAAGTAGCAACTGACGAACATGAACATATTGCCGATGATCATGATAGCTTTCATCCATTTGGGCAGAACCTCCCACTTCGTGACCTCGAGAAACAGCAACCTTCTCTTTGCCTCGCTCTTGTCCGCCTTGAGCACCTCGAGGTCGAACGGCATCTTGCTCAGCTCCTCCTTCTTCTCCTCCATGGCCTTCTCGATGTGGAACATGGTCATCGCCGGCAACGCCATGATGATGAGCCCGGTCACGCTCATGCTGATGGCGCTCGCGGTGCCCGCCCAAGTGTATTGCTCGGCCAGGTAGACGAAGCTCCCGCTGAGCACAGTCGGCACAATAATGACCACCACGGGGAGGGTGCCGATCAGCATCGGAAGCAGCGGCAGGTCCAGAATGCCCGTCAGAACGCTGGTTGGCCAGTCGGGCCCGCCCACCAGAATTGCCACCTTCACCGCACTGCCATAAACATGTGTGAGCCATCACATTGTGAACAAACGGACCGCACGCCGATGAAAGCACGCCGATCAAAAAACGCCGCGAAGGGTGAGTGAATAAGTTCTGGGCCAGAGGTGGGCGTTGCGTGCTTACCTGAAGCCCGGCGTGCTCAGGCACAGTTTGGTGGTTCGCATCAGGTTGCTGTTGACGCCCACCGCTTGCCGGATGCCAACCTTGTTCTTCAGCGGCGTGCCAATGCACTTCATCTGCACTGTGCAGGCCAACAACTTCAAGAAGAGAGAGACAGCGCACGCGTACGTGATGGCCCAGGGCAGCCCCAGCGTCCTCTCTCCCGCCGCCACCAGGATTATGCCGCTCGTGAAGTAGATCGGCACGCCTGGGATGGGGGGGAAGAGGAACATGAGAATGCCAATGAAGATCATGATCATCGTGACGCTCATCAAGCTCATCGTCTTGACCTCCACCTTGAGCCACGCCAGGAACAAGTACGTGAACTTCGTAATGAGAACGGAGAAGCACTGAATGACGACGCCGATGATCATGCTCTTCTGCAGGACGCTCGTCCACCTCCAATTCTTGACCGAGCAGTACTGCCCGTACGCCGTCTTGGTGACCCAAGTGGCACGGTGAGCGTCGGGGATGGGCGCCACCATCTTGTTCAGCCCGCTCAGGCGGACCATCTGGATGCTAAACGACAGGGCGGAGTAGAGAACGGCGATGGGCACGAACAGCAGAATTGCCACCCCCCTGATCCAGTCCCCGTACGCGGCGAACGTCCGGTGCATGGCGCCGAGGAAGGGGTCGAGGAGGCGCTCCTCGGCAGACTTCTTCGAGTGAACGAAGATGAACACCACGGCGACTGACATCCCGCAGAAGAGCAAGAAGGCCATGAAGGCGTTCGTCACGCCAGCGTTGGAAGCGGACAGAGAGGCAGCGCACCAGAGGCCGAACACGAGGAGCATGATGAGCCGAGAGAAGCCCTGGGGCGCCGCGTTCATGTCGTCGATCTTGATGTACACGCTCATGTGCGACAGGAAGAAGAGGTAGAGAGCGACAAAGAGCGGCATGGACCAGATAAAGAACGCGTCCAGGCAGGTGTCGTAAACCTCGGTGCAGGTTTGGGAGAGATCGGTGGACCACTTGTTGGTCGTGGGGTCGTAGAGGCCTTCGCACTGCGGGTACTCTGCGAAATTGGGCGCGCAGTGGATCTGCGACAAACACTGTGTGAGCCACAACGCCCACAAACACGGTGTGAACAAGAGCGCAGCAGCGAGATATGCAGAGTAAACTGTTTACTTACCTGCTGGGCGTAGTCGTTGCGGACGTTCACGCTCCATTCGTTGGAGTTGCCGCCCACGAGGGCGGCGCTGTGGCCCTTGAGAGTCCAGTTGAGCCAGTAGACGAAGATGGAGATGGAGAGGAGGAAGAGAGGGCCGGGGAGGAAGGTGACGAAGTGCTTGAAGCGGATCTTGAGGAGAACGTGTTTGCAGATGAAGAGCCAGATGGGGAAGCCAAGCGCGTACAGGGAGATGGGCCCGTACGGGTGCTTGCCGGCCGAGAAGAGGATGGCGAGAGCGAAGAGGGCGAGGACGAGGCCGAAGAGGATGCGGCGGGAGCGTTGCAGCTTTTTAGACGCCCACAGGTGAGAGTCCAGCAGCTTCAGGGCAAGGAGGATGAGGAGCGCCACTAACACGAAGTACTGCGAGAGGAACTCGAATCTGCACAGATACACGTGTGAGAATGGTACATGTGCCACACATATGTGTGGGGGAGAGAGCTCGGAGAATGTTTGAGAGCGGGTGTTTGGAGCGGGGGTTTGTAGCGAGTGTTTGGAGCAGGTGTTTGGTGCCAGGGCGCGTGTTGCTGAAGCGATTGTTTGAGGAGCGGAAGATAAGCGGGGCGTGTTGGTACTACTCGTCGCTCGCGCTTGGCTCGTCGCTCGCGCTTGGCTCGTCCCTCTCGTGTGCTCGCTCTGTTAGTCGTCGTGTCTTGACCTTGTCTTCCTCTCACCTGGTCTTGGTCTCTCTGAACACGGGAATGCCGTAGCCCATGGAGGAGAAGGCAGTCATCGTGAAGAGGGGGGGGATGGCGCATACGATTAGGATTACGATGAAGAGGGACCAGGAGATCTTGCGCATGGGTGGGATGATGCCGGCTTTCATGCCGGAGGAGCCGAACTTGAGGATGTTGCTGATGGCCTTGCCCTCGGACCTGACGATGTTGCGGTTGATGGAGTTGAGGGTACGGGAGGCTGTTGACTTCACTGAGGAGGCAGTAGAGGAATAACTGCCCAAAAGGGGAAGGGTGAGGGTGAGGGGGAAGGGTCCAGGATCAATACATTACATTCCATTGTTGTGAGAGTTGTAGCTTCTTAAGGGGGTGTGGCTTACATGGAGTCGGACGAGGTGGATCGATCGGGAAGGGGTGAGTGGAGAGGTGAGACTGTGTTGGGGGCTGCATCTTGGGGGGGAGTAAGGGGGGGGGGTGATTCAGCCATTAAGCAGGGGGGGCAGGGGGGCGGGG
>Ga0307985_10002437_pt1 | contig 10404 bp, 11 predicted proteins | sample EllFjometageno80_FD_203155 | JGI IMG/M metagenome (GOLD analysis project Ga0307985, IMG submission 203155) | Marine microbial communities from Ellis Fjord, Antarctic Ocean - #80 | ecosystem: Environmental > Aquatic > Marine > Unclassified | place: Southern Ocean | collected 2014-10-09 | reverse complement strand
GGAAGAGGCGTGGGTAATGTGGAGAGGTGGGGGATGTGGAGGGGGTAGTGAGGGAAAGAGGCGTTGGGGATTCGGCGAAGAGTCAAGTTCAAAGTTGTCTGGTGTCGATAGTGATGAGGGGTACGGAAGGAGCGGCACGTTGTAGGCGACTAGGGTCGGATAACCGGTAGGTCAGCGAGGTCTAAGAGAAGCGGATGAGCGGATGGGGTAGTGAGTAGCGGCCGTCGCAGCTTATGATGATTGGCGAAAGTCGCCATCTCACCGACAACGCGACGCTCAACAAGCACCGCAAAGCAACGAGTGAGGCATCTACGTGAGAGCTGACAATCCTCGCCAACCGCAAGCTCTAGTTGACCACCACTCCCCACTCCACACTCCACACTCCCCTTGCTGACCAACTGGAGCTGGTACGGCCGTCCCCCTGCCCCCCTTTCAGCGATACTGCAAACCTTCAAACGAGCGACTCACACACCTCCACGTCGAGATGGGCAATACTACTTTCTCCAACGACGCGGCGCTCCCCTACAGCGCGATGGAGTGGGACTTGGCGAAAAAATACTCCAAGCCCCTGTGCGACCGCTTTGCTCGCTTCCTCGGCATGGAGGGCTACAACCCTAACAGACCGCACCGTCGAGAAGTCCCAGAACTTAATCCTCCGAGACGTCCGCACTGGGAGGGGCTGATGGCAGTGGGAGCTGTGCAAGGCGCGCTTGCTCAAGGGATGGCTGGCAGGGAGGGATTTGGCGATTAAAGGGGAATTGAGGCAGCTCGAGGCGCGGACGGCCAAGCTGAAGCTTGAGTCAAGCGACATGGGCAGGGAGCTTAGCCCTAAGAAGCAGAAGCAGAAGCAGAAGGAGGAGTAATTGTTGAACGAGACGTTTAGTTAGGGTGAGGGACTTGACGTGCGCTGCGGTGGGAGTGGCGGCGAGCGATTAGCAGATCTGTTCTCGATCCTGCTTGATCTTGTCCTCTTTGCATGACAGACAACCAACCGCCTTAACTATTCGTCCATTTTCACCGCATGTTCCTCCTCAAGTCTAGCAGCGCGTCAACCCCCAGCTGGACCCGGCCGAAGTCCTCTCCGCCGCTCAGGCTCTCTAGCGCCAATCTGCACGTCGCCTCCACGAACTCGCTGAAGACCAGCTCGTTGAGCTCCAGATGCCTCGACGGGTTCCCTTGCGCTGCGAAGAAGCTGCTGGTCGCTAACGAGTCCATCCTCTTGGTGGCTACTTCGTTGCTCTCTCCCGGGTGCCTCATGAGGAGCCCCGCGTCCTTCATGATGGTGGCGAAGATTTCCTCGGTCACCACTCCCCCCGCATCACTGGTGTAGAAGTCGAACACGTCCTTCAAGTAAGGTCTGCTCTCGGCGAGCATAGTGCTGGTCCTCGGGCCGTCGATCAGGACCCTGACCTTGTCGTCCACCCTCTGCTCCAGCCAGTTCGGCTCCAGATACTTGACGAGCAAGTTCTCCATGCTGTCCGCGCTCCGCATGGTCCCCTCCACCTTGGCAATGGCCACCACCACCAGGCACGCGAAGAACTCCGTCCTGGACATGAAGTCCTCGCTGTCGTCGTCGCCCTTGCTCTCTGCCAGCCCCATCCCCGCGCCCCTCGCCAGCTTCCTCTTTGTGGTGAGCACGTAGTCCTTGATAACGTCGCTGTCCCTGTACGCGTGATCGAGGCGAGCGGCGTGGAGGAAGTGTGAGAACTCGGCGAAGGTCATGCTGGTGCTCGCGGGAGTGTGGGCGGGAGCGCGGTCGTTGGCGGTCTCCTTCCGCCGAGGGCCGACGAAGTGCGTGAAAATGTCGGTCAGAGTGGGGAAGATGGTGGGAAAGTAGTCCTCCAGCTCCTCCTGGTCCTTCGTGCTGGACTCTCCGATGACCTCGGCGATCATGCTCCAGTCCTGCGTGGCATTGACCGCCTGAATGTCGAACTCCTGCACGCTAACAGAGTTGTTCATGTTGAGTTCCATCCTCTTTCTGTCCTTGACAGCCTTGTCGAGCTTATTGCGCTCCACGGCCCTCGCCTTCTCCGTCTCCTTCCTCTCCTCCTCCGCCTTGATCCTCAGCTGGCTCGCCTCGCCCTCGCAGAACGACTTCTGCTGCCAGTCAGACTGCACAGGGGCGTTGATTGAATCCACCTCCACCACGTCCTGCAGCTCAACTTTGACTACTGCGCCGTCAGTAAACACCTCGTTGATCAACGCATTAGGATCGCGCAGGGCCACCCCCTTAGCGCTCGTCATGCCCATGGGAATGAAGAAGCCGAGCTTGGAATTGCTAGGCTCTCTATACCTGGCCCGGCCCTGAGGCTTCCTCAGCTCATATTGCTGGGCGGCCACGAGAGAAAGCCATTTCAGAGTCTGGTCGCCGTCGCCGCAGGGGACGAAGAATTTCATACCCTTGACGGTTACTTGAACTCGCATTGGACTGGCTGGAAAGTTAGAAAAATGTCCTGTCCAACGTCTTATCTGGATGATATATCGTTTTCTGAAACTCCCATCCAAACCCCAAACTATTTTCCTCCCTCTCCTTTCTTTCTCTTTCGTTAACTTTCTGCAGAAAGTTTCGTTTCTACTCTCAAAATGAACGAAGAGAAAGTTAGAAGTCGCTCGCGTCACCATCAGGCGTCACTCACTCTCGATCATTGCTGCCTCTCGCCAACCATCGCATCGCGCCCCTCTCTTATCGTCTTGCCCCCAAACCCGTCCACCATATTCGCACGCCGCCATACCCGGTTCATTATAAGACACGGCAACCGCAAACGACCCAGCGCGCTTAGCGCAACACTCAGCTGTCCCGACTCGCTAACATGCCTTCGCAAGATCCGTTTCAGATGCCGCCAGTTTGTCAGACGTGCCAGAATGGCTTTTTTCCCCCAGTCCATCACTTCACTTCTCACTCAAGCAACTTTACAACAACTCTACAATGGGCCCCATCCAATCATTCCTTCAAGATATCGCCACCCGTTTCTCAGGGTTGCAGGAAAGACGCATTCTTTTGCTCGGACTGGACGCAGCTGGTAAGCCATGAACACAACTACATCGGGAGCTGAAGACATTTTACCGAGGACACACACACACAAACACACACACATACATTCATACATATATATACATACACACACACACTTACTCACACCCCATACCACCCCCAGGCAAGACGACGCTCCTCTACTCCCTCAAGCTCAACGAATGCGTCCACTCCATCCCCACAGTGGGCTTCAATGTGGAGCACATTGAGTACAAGAAGCTGCAGATGACAATGTGGGACGTGGGCGGACAGGACAAGATCCGGCGCCTCTGGAGGCACTACTACGAGGGGAGCGATGCGCTCATCTACGTCGTGGACAGCTCTGATGCCGAGCGGTTGGGAGAGGCGGCGACGGAGCTGCACAAGATTCTGCAGGACGACAGCGTGAGGAGATCGTGCAGGAGTGTGCTGGTGTACGCGAACAAGCAGGATCTGCCGAACGCGATGCCGACGAGCAAGATCGTGGACGTGCTCAACATGCGGGGGATTCGCGGCATGGACTGGTACTGTCAGGGCAGCAACGCGACCAAGGGCGAGGGCCTGTACGAGGGACTTGACTGGCTCAACAACACGCTCAAGTCTCAGAAGTAAGAAGTAAGAGGTCTGCGAAGCAGAGGCCACAGTAAGAAAAACCTGAGACACCATTCCATTACATTTAACAACTTTCCACGCCCTTCTTAATCAACTGCTCGGGCCTGCAACTGCGCAACTCGGGGCTCACCGGTCCTTCGCTCATATTTGTGTATGTGTATGTGTGTGTATGTGTGTGGGGTGTGGGCTTTAGAAATAACCTGATGAACATTCCATTACATTTAGCTGCTGTCCACAGCCTTCTTGTTCAACTGCTCCACCATCTTCATGACGTCCCCCTTCAAGCTCTCGAAGTCCGTCTCCCTGCCCCTCGTCTCGATGTACTCCTTCAAGCTGAAGATGTTCTGCTCGTAGTGCCTCAGCTTCTGCTCTAGGCTGTTCAGGTTCTTGCTCGTCTCGTTGATCGCCAGCGCCTTCTTGTTGCTCTCGACCTGTGCCGACAGCCCCGCGACCTGCTGCTTGATCGCCGCCCGCCTGCTAATGTACTTCTCCCTCAGCTTCTCCAGCTCGTCCTTGGTGAACGTAGCCCGAGCTCTCAGCCCCTCAATGTCCTCGAAGCTCTGCATGCCGTCGTTCATGCCCGTGATCTTCTCCTGGAGCTGCTTGAGCTCCGCCCCAATCTTCTCGTCCAGCGAGTTGATCTTGTCCATCTCCTGAACCCTCTTGACCCTCTGCTCCTGCAGCCTCGCAATCGTCTGCTGCGACGTCTCGAGCTTCTTCGTCTTGAAAGTGACCTCCTCCTTCATCTCCTCCAGCTTCTCGGCGGACATGTTCTCGTCGCCTGCGTTGATCCCCGTGCTGATGTGCTCCAGCAGAGCCACGATGGTCGCCTGAGTTCGCACCTGGTCGCCGATCGCGTCCATCTTCTGCTTGTCGTAAGTTTCGAGGAACTGGGTCATCTCGGCGTCCCTCTGGAACAGCAGCTCGTACTTGCGCGAATCGTTCTTGGCAGAGTTGCCCTTCTCCCTATCCGACAGGTCGGCGACGAGCTCCTTCTTCTGCTTGTGCAGCTTGCCCATCTCCTCCTCAATCTCCTTGCACCTATTCTCCATCTCCACAGTCTTGCGGTTGTCCTCCTTGACCTTGGCAAGCAGCCTCGCGTGTGCGTCCTTGGGATCCAGGTTCGCAATCTCCATGTCCTCCTCCAGCGCGACGATCTGCTTGCGGAGCCCCGCAGCCCTTCGCTCCTCGGCGTTGTACTCTTCCCGCAATCCACCGCCCCTCACGATGGACTCCAGCTCGTGCACCTTGTGGCGCATCTGCTCCAGCTCGGCCTCCTTGTTCTGGCCCTCGACCTGGAGGTTCCTGCTCTTCGCGATGAGCTCTTCGTACGTCTTGAGTTTTGACGGCTCAAGCTTCTCAATCTTCTTCTCGGCAGCCCTGCGCCACACACATGTGTGAAAAAAGGAGGCGGCGGTGTGCCATACACATGTGTGAACAAAGATCCTCCTCATCCCGCCCACCTCCAAGCCACCCACCCTCCGTATACAAGTATGGCGGCGTCCACGGGTTCGTGCAAGGAGCAGGAGCGGAACCAGTCTCGCGTCACAATCTTTAGTAGTCGCGGCACGCGCTTTAGTACCACCTGCACGCTGCTTACCTGTGAACCTCCTCAATACTCTCCTCAAGCTCAGACGTGACCTTCTCCCTCTGCTGCTTCATCAAGAAAACCTTGTCGATCTCGCCGGCCTCGTTCCTGTTGCGGTCGGCCAGCTGCTTCTGGTACTGCGTGACCTCCTGGGGGTCCGTGCTCGTGCGAAGCTTGTCACTGGCCAAGTTGTAATCAGCCAGCGTTCCCTCGAGAGCACGAACCTCCTTCAGAAGCTCCTCGTACTTCCTCTCCAGCTGGCTGTACTGGCCGGCGTCCCTCAGCATGGTGTCCATGTCCGTCTTGATCTTCCTGATCTCCTTGGTAACCTCAGTGATCTTGGTCCGGAGCAGGCCAATGAAGAAAGATGTGTCCTGCACAGAGCGGCCGGGCCCGTGGGACTTCATCATGCCGGACAGGCCCCCGTTTGTCACAGGCCGGTCGGAGACCTGGATCTCGTGCGTCGGCAAGAACGCCTGCGATTAATATTTGTGTGTGAGCGATAAATACGTTGTGTGAAAAGGGGGGGAACGGAATTGTGGGTTCATTGTGCTTTGTGAACAAGGGAGCTCGCCGACTTACTGCTTCTTTGCCAGCAGAAGTGCCGGGCACGGCGCCGGTGCGCATGCGCGCTCCTGGGCCGCGACCGGACGCGGTGCCGCCGCGCTGCCCCGTTCCCATTCTCATTCCTGTGGCTGCTCGCATCCTGCTGTAGCTATTGTTATTTGGTTTATCCAATTTGATTACACTATAGGGCCCCGCCGTCTCAAAGTTTCTGCACAAAATAATGCTGCTGCACAGTGCTACAGAAAAATTTGCGACTCTGGCGATATTATTACATCTCCACCCCTCGCTCCACCTCTGCTTGGTTCCGGTGGACCGCCACCCCCGTGCTCGTTCTCCTCTGCAGCGTCGGCCTGACTCTCCCGGGCGCTAGCGTCGGCTTCTCCGCCCGCGGGTCGAAGTGCCCGCTCTCCACGTGCTGCTCCAACCGCGCCTGCGTGTTCAATCCGGCGTTCATGAACTGCGGCTCCCTCTCCGTTGTCTCCCGACGAGCGACCCTGAGCTTCTTCACGGCGTGGCTGATGCTCCCCCAAGCCATTCCTGCGCTCGCAATCCCGCTCTCAAAGTTGTAGTTAGCAATGATGTCGATGATGGGGTGCGCGGCGTTCGGGTCCTCCCCTCCCAGCTCGATGCTCTTCCTGATGCTGTCCTGGATCACCTTATTGATCTCGGTGGACTTGTTCTTGAGCCGGAGACCCTTGAGCAGCACCCCGTGCCGCTCGTTGTGCTTGATCTTGCTGCCCGACCTGGCCAAGTGGAAAGAGCTCTTCAGGGACTTGCTGCGCGGGGGGGGGGGGTTAGCACGCGCACCACGCACACCTCTGAAGGCGGTGTGAACATAGGGGGTGGTCGCCTTGCAGGGGCGTTCCGGTCGCGGTAGGTTTGACCAGCACGTTGCCGGTCGTTTTCAGCGATAACGCGTTCTGGCGCTCCTCGCGCGGTGCCCGCCAAACTTTCTGCCCGAAGAACAACCTCATAAACCCGCTTGCTCGCTCGCAAATGGCGCACTCCACCATGAGCGCCACCACCCACTCACCTCTCGAGGTCAAACTCGTCCGCTTCCCCGGCCTCTTCCAGCGCCTTTTTCTCCAGCTCCGCCTTGGTAATAGTATGCACCTCGTTCGCCTCCCTCTCCTCCCTAGCCCTCTCCTCCCTAGCCCGCTGCCTTTCAAGAGCGATAGTATTCGCCGTATCATCCTCCATCTTCTCCTCGTACTCTCTAGCCCCTCTCAGCTGCCTCATGCCCGCCCGATGCGCGTTAATCAAAGCCTTCCTAGCCGTCGCCCACTGCATTATGTCCGATCTTGTCATGGTGCCGTTCTGGAACTCCTTCATGGTTGCCTCGTGGAGGTAGATGGATTCAGACCGGAGCTTGCTTGAGAGTCGGCGGGGGGGGGAAGTTCGAGGAGACAGTTGTGGTGTGCTCGTGTGGCTTGGCGTGAAGGAAACGTGGTACGGGAGGGGCAGTGTGACAGTCTTGACGCACTTCCATTGGGTATGCAAGCCTTCAGTACTCCACAGCTGCAGCGAGCCAAAGTTGAACGCCTTCCCAATCACCTGCAAACATGCGTAAGCAAGGAGGAGATGAGGGTGCGGTACACATGTGTGAACAAAGGCACACACGCACACACGCACACACGCACACACGCACACACGCACACACGCACACACGCACACACGCACACACGCAGCACACGCAGCACACGCAGCACACACACACGCAAACACACGCAGACACGCACACGCACACAGTGTGAACAGAGGGGAGATGGGCGCGTGTGCGAGCGTGCTTGTGTGGTTCAAGTGCGTTGGGGACTGGAAGCGCATTTCTGAGCAGGTCGCTTCTTGCGGCACGTTTCTTGAAGACCCGGTCGGCAAGACGCCTTACGTACCGTCTTGGCCAACTCCTCCATCGCCTTCGCCTTCGTTTTCTGGTCCAAGTCTCCATAAACGAGGCTCAAATGCGGCATGTAATCTCCCTCGTACCCGCACCCATTCCCCGGCCTCTCAAACACGTCACACGCCAGCCTGTTCACAGCGGCGATACTCTCAGTCACGACGGGATGCGCGTACACGCACTGGAAGAACAGATCGCGAGCTCCCAACCCGTGCAGGTCCATCGAAGGGACGAAAATGTCGTCGAAGTTGTGAGCGAGGCGCTTCTGGTACCTGCGAGCGAAGCGAGAGTGAGCGAGGGTTGATTCGAGCGGAACAAGGCGAGAGTGAGTACAGGTTGAGCGAGAGAGTGGAAGCGAGAGTGGAAGCGAGAGTGGAAGCGACCGGCTAAAGCGACCGGCTAAAGCGATCGGCGAAAGCACAACTCGCTCGCAAACTGCGTTTGAGCTCGTCCTGCATGCATCGCTCGCGAACGGCGCGGTTTAGGCACATATTTGCTCGTCCAGGTGCTCGCTCGTCCAGGTCTCGCTCGTCAACTCGACATGCTCGCTTCGCTCTTGCACGTACAAGTCCATCATGTTGATCAGCTCACATCGGCCATCACATTTGACCTTTTCTTCATTAGTTTCAGCTCCACATTTGCCATCACACAACACATCATTTATCCCAGCTACCACTGACAGATGAGGAAGGAACGCTTCCGTTTTCAAAGAATCGGCCGTCTCTTTGATCACGTTCTCGAGGAAAGCAGCGTCGTCACCGGCTGAGGGGCAGAGCCAGAGAGAGTGGCCGTGGAAGATGGGGGAGGCGTACAGGGATTGGGGGGCAGGGGAGGCGGCGGTTTTTAAATCGTCAGGCAGCTTGTAGTCGGGGATCGGATTGGGGTCGATCAACACGGTGTTACGACGGGTAGCCATAATTTAGTTATCAGACACTGGGAAGGAGGGGTGGGGGGTGGAGAGAGACGGAGGGGAGAATGGAGAGAGAGAGGGGAAGGGAGGGGAGAGTGGGAGTGTTAGAACAAAGTATGAGAGCGAGGAAAGAGTCGAGGAATACGATTGGGCTGGGCGAGGAGGGCGCGGCGGGGGGGGGGGACTGCCAGAACTAGCGAGATATGTTGGCTACCCTGGTGGCGAGCGCTGCTCACCAAGCTTCGCTAAAACCGTTGTGGATCCAATATCTGTTGAAATAGGTGTGCGCGTAAATTACTTATACGACTGTACTAGTGTGTACCCCTCCCAATTTCTAATTCTCGTTCGCAGCAGAGGCTTCGTTCGTAAATAACTTGATCCGCGCCTGCAGCTCCTTGATGAGGGCGTCCTTCTTCTCAATGGCGGCGTCCTTCTTCTCAATCGCGGCGTCCTTCTTCTCAATCGCGGCGTCCTTCTCCTCAATCGCGGCGTCCTTCTTCTCAATGACGGCGTCCTTCTTCTCCAGAGTAGTCTCCAGCGTCTCCGTGTGGATCCGCTGACTGACCATCTTCGCATTGTCCATCCCATCCTCCTCGAAGTCCTCGTCCTTCCCCATGCGCTCGTGAAACAGTGCATCGTCCTCCATGCTGTACACTGTGATAGCGTGCTCTTCTTTCCGCAGCACCTCCTCCGTGACTTCTCCTGGCATGGTCTTCACAATCTTATCAAACACCGGCCGGTCCTCCTTCTTCTGCACCCAACAATTCTTCAGCAGCTTGCACACCTTGGGGTAACTCTTCTCGAACTCTAAAGGGAGGAGCGGACCCCATCCCTTGCAGTACATCCGGTTGTTCAAGATCGTGATCCCCATGCCCTTCTTTGTCTTCCTCTTCATCATCTTGCGAAGAGCCTGGAAGTAGAACTCCATAACATCCTTCTCGCCGCGGATCATGGCAACGAGACAGATGCCGAAGCTGTAGCTGTCTGCGGTAGCGTCGTAGTGATTCCCAGCCATCACCTCCGGCGCCGCGTAGATCGGCGTTCCGACGCTCGTCATCGTCTGCCACACACATGTGTGAACAAAGGACAACACGCATGTGTGGACAAGGGGGGAGCAGCGCGCGGAGGTCGCGCTGCGGTCGCTCTTTCGGTGCATTCTTGCGCTCCTCACCTGGTTCAAGTTCACCGCCCTCGCCTCGCCAAAATCCGTCAGCTTCAGCTGCCAGTCCTTCGTCAGGGTTAGCTTCCAAGCGGCGGTTCTCAAGCGCCTACTGCTTGATTTCGACTGGTGAGAGGCCGAAAACAGCAGAGGTCACTGGGCAAGTAGAGTCACTGCGGTTGCATTGAGCTCCATGAGCAAATCAGTTAATTCAGAGGGCAAAATCGTCACGCCGAGGTAGAAGGCCGTATCAATGATGTCTAGAGCCGATGTGATCCCATCGCGGTGGATATTCATTGCTCTGCTGTACTGCTCAGATGTACCCACTGGAGATTCTTGTTCTGCCTGGATGTCCATTTCGGTGGTAGTGTCGGAAATAAGAAAAATTGTAGCAAAGTTGGTGATGCGGTGTGGTTAGAGGGGCCGACGGTGGGTGAAGGGGGAAAGGTCAGAGGTCACGCCAAGCGAGAAAGTAATCCCGATTTGTTAGTAATACAATTGTACACTGTTATAACAACACTGTACTGTACAGTGTACACTGAACACTGTACAGTACAGCTGAACAGTGCAATAATTTGACAATAATTTGGAGAATTTGCCAGCCCCATTTTTCTCATCAAATCTCGTTTTCTATCCCGCGCTCCCAACCCCTACCCCGTGACGC
>Ga0307985_10002434_pt1 | contig 10408 bp, 17 predicted proteins | sample EllFjometageno80_FD_203155 | JGI IMG/M metagenome (GOLD analysis project Ga0307985, IMG submission 203155) | Marine microbial communities from Ellis Fjord, Antarctic Ocean - #80 | ecosystem: Environmental > Aquatic > Marine > Unclassified | place: Southern Ocean | collected 2014-10-09 | reverse complement strand
CGTGTAGGGCATTTGAAACTGATGGAGAATGTCAGGGTTGTACAAAGTGTTGGGATGATTCAATTGCAAACATTGTGTACTTTAAACATTAAAAAGGGTGTCTAAATCGTCTAAAGGATATTAGAGAGTTTAGGTACCCTTTTTATGATATACTATTTAAACTTAATTAACAATAAGGAGATCACATGAGATTAGATGTCACAGAAGAAGTAGTTGGCAAATGGCATACAACATTGGTAGCAATGGGTATGAAGGAAGAATGGCTGAATGGTAAACATCAACCTTGTCCAATGTGTGGAGGTAAGGATCGTTTCAGATTCACAGATCACGAGAATGCAGGATTATATATCTGTACTGGTTGTGGTAACGGTAATGGTTGGAATCTAGTTCAGAAATACTTTGACATAGACTTCGCAACTGCTGCTAGACAAATCAAAGGTATTCTAGGAATCACTCAGAATATGTTAATCGACAACCCTAAGTTTGATCCAGTGCCAGCACTAAAGAGAATAGCTAAGTTAGCAAAGCCTTTAGATGCCCAGCTATCTGTTTGTAAATACTTAGATTCAAGGGGCTTCACAGCTTATCCTGAAGGACTTAAACAAGCTCGTATACCATTCTATAAAGATATGAAGAAGGTAGGCGAGTATGATGCTTTAATCTCTCTTGTTAAAGACTGGGAAGGTAAAGCTGTAACGTACCATCTAACATACATTGAAGATGGTGAGAAGGCTGATATTGACCCTAATAGGAAAGTAATGACTCCAAAGGGAACAATCTCTGGATCAGCAATTAGATTGCATAATGATTTCGAGGATGTTATCTGTGTTGCAGAAGGTATTGAATCAGCTTGGGCTGCGTATGAAGATTGTAAACATCCAGCTTTTGCTGTAATGAACGCTCAATGTATGGAAACATTCGTACCGCCAGAAGGAGTTACTCAAGTGTGGATATATGCAGATAATGACAGAAACTATACAGGTCAAGCGTCAGCTTATAGGTTAGCTAAAAGATTAATGATTAAAGGTATCGAGGCATGGGTGTTTGTTCCAGACAAAGTTGGACAAGATTGGAATGATGTATTATTAAATAAGTAAGAGGAGAGTTGGCGTGGAAATTAGCTATAAAATACAAGAGGTAGTCTGGGCTGTTGAAGAAACAATCATTGACTTTAAAAGTAACAAGAGCATTGCTGTTCAGGTCTTTCGTAACTCGCAATGTTTAACTGATGATTTCAGAACCTATTCAATAGTTACTGAGACGTTTAATTATCTAACTCATATCTTTGCCAGGAACAAAGGTCAAGTGCCATTGACAAGCACATTAACTAAGATTGGATTGATTGTAGCACAAAGCTTAGCCTTGCCTTCTCAAAATACTGGTCAGAGGATTAAACTAGGATCAATAATCTTAGCAGCCTTAATTGACAACAACTATCTAACTCTTCATCGAGAAGAGTATATGACATATGAGCAGTTATTAATTCAAGGCAAGAAGATTAAGGTACGTATGCAACCTTATCATCTTGAGCTTGGAGAAGCCTTCTCAGATATACAATTCATGTCAAAAGAAAGAATAGGTATAAGTACAGCTAAATACCCAGAATGGGAATCTACCAGTAGAGTTGTATTAGGAGTTAGTGATATTCTAGTTAAAGGAAAGGTTAAGATTCATAAAGGATCTGACGCTCCATACTTGAAAGCTATCAATAACCTAGAGAAAGTTAGATGGGAAATTAATCCTAACGTAGCTGAGGTATCATTACAGCTACTTTCTTTGTTAAGTGATAGTAGCATCAGTGTAAAAGATAAAGATGGCTGTATCGTCCAATTTGCTTCATCTGATATAAAGAGAGAAGGATCTAATAAGCATCTACTTGGTGTTGACTTGTACCATAATGATATTCTGTTTGAACCTCATTTAGGTAATGCAACTCAGGTAGGTATTATTGAAGCTAAGTTAGTTTTGCTTGAGAAGAAACATTCTTCTATTAAGACAGAGGGAGCAAGCTTCAAAAGATCTCTTAAAGCTATTCAAACCTGTATGGATCTCTATGAAGAGAAGAATAGACATTGGTTAGCTAAACAATTGTGCCTTAGGAAGCGCTCACATACCAATAGAGATGAGTTTATCTTAAACACAATACATGGCTCAGCTGAAGCAAAAGGATGGCTAGGATCGAAGTTCTATTTATCGAGCTTCTTAGACTTTAGAGGACGTGTATACGCTCGTGATCCTTATTTCTCATATCAATCATCAGATCTAGCAAGGGGACATCTAATGTTCTCTGAGAAGAAACTAATGACTGATAAGGGATATAAACATCTACTTGCTCATCTGGCTAATAGTTATAATCAATCTTATACTGTTAAACAACTAGAAGAGTTAGATTGGTTGACAACTAAATACTCAACTGATCTAATAGTAGATGGCATTCCTGATATCTCTGTGGATAAGATGACCATTGAAGATAGACAGCTATGGTCTGAAAACTCATTAGATTTAATTATGGAGGTTGCATTTGATCCTGTTGAATCTGTAGAGTTATGGATGAAAGCTGAGAAGCCTTGGGTATTCTTATCTTTATGTTTTGAGGTTGTTCAATACTTAGCTGAAGAAGGGGATTACTATTCTCAAATTCCTATTGCAATTGATGGAGCATCTAACGGTACTCAACATTTAGCTGCGATAAGTAAAGATGAAGCTGCAGGGGCTATGGTAGGATTAATTCCAACAAATAAACCTATTGACTTTTACATTGAAGTTGCTAAGGGGATATTGAATCGTAACGTAGGGAATGACTTAGGAGATATACTAGCTAAGATTCCAATGAAGCTAATCCGTAAAGGTATTAGTAAACGAGGAACGATGACTAAAGCATATGATGCAGGCGTTAAATGCATATCTAATATCATTTATACAGATTGCTATGATGCTGGTATGACGGTCAAATATGGGATCACTAGGTTTATTGCTAATCAGTTAGCGAAAGACTTAGTGAATACTTATAACTCTTTATGTTCTGGGCCAGTAGCTGTGAAGGATTATCTTCAAGCATTAACCAAGCACAGGATTAAAGTACAAGGTTACAAGTCAGTAAAATGGGAAGCACCAAGTGGCTTTCCAGTTGAATGTGAGAAATGGATAACAAGTAAGCAACGTTCACATGTTACCTTCTCAGGTCAGCGTATAGATCTGATCTACAGACAAGCTACAGACTTACCTGCCTTGCACGAGATCGTCTCAGGAATCAGTCCTCATTACGTTCATTCAATGGATGCTAGTCATATGTCATTAGTAATCAATGAGTTGCATAATGAAGATATTGTATCATTTGGTGCGATACATGATAGCTACTCAGTACATGCTGAGGATGTGGATAGGTTGTTAGAAGTAACCAAGCAAGTGTTTATTGATATGTATGATAAAGATATGTTTAATGATATGAATGAGCAATTCATCGATCATGATTCTCAGTTTGAGGTCGAGGAACCTATTAAAGGAACCCTTGATTTAAGTAAGATTAAAGACTCGAAGTATTTCTTCTGCTAATTAACGCTAGCCCTTATGGGAGTAGAAGAATTCCTATCGTGTCCTTAAAGAGAAAGTATAGTTTACTATTCTGACTCAACAAATTCATTCAAATATTGTGGTAGGTATTTGGATGTAACCATAAAAAAGCTCCATCGGATTCTGACTACCACGTCACGGAATTCGGTGGAGCCCTTATGTTTTTCAATAGGGAGTAAGACAGGACAATGATGTCCGAAATAAAGGAGTAATAAGATGAGTAAAGAAACATATGCGTTTGATAATGTAGAAGTAATGTGGACTAAAGTAGATCCAGCTAAACCTGAACCTGCTTTCATGCAGAATGCAGAGAACCCTAAGCCAGATTCTTGGAATGCGGTATTAGTTCTAAATGATGAGCAAGCAGATTCTTGGAAGAAAGAAGATATGAGCCCAATGTTCAAAAGAGATAAGTACAAAGACTTAGTATTACATGATGGTAAAAGAACCATTCAAGTAAGTAAGTCAGCTACATTTGGATATGGAGGAGCTGCTAAGAAGCCAGTAATGGTCGTTGATACTTATGGAAATCCATTCACAGGGTTAATCGGTAATGGAAGTAAATGTAACGTTCAATGTTCTGTTAGATCTTGGGAGTTCAATGGTAACAAAGGTAGAACAGCAGATCTTGAAGCTATTCAGATTCTAGAGTTAGTAGAGTATGAATCAACTGGTGATGGTGAAGAGGACTTCGTTCCAACCTTCAACTTTGCAGTACAAGATAAGAAATCACTTGCAGAAGTAACAGCAGGTGAAGCTCCAGAGGACGAAATCCCGTTCTAGATATTGAGTAAGGAAAAGGGCAATGGTTTAAGTCCAGCTGAGGAAATTCAGTTAGTAGGATTGCGGATTCGCAGTCGAAGAAGCCACCTAATTTAACAATAAGGATATAACATGAAAACAGCATTACAATTCTATTTCATCTTACTGGTAATGGTAACAATCTATAATACATTACGATGAGTTTCGAACTCAGACAGTATCAGAAAGACTGCCTGAACAAAGTCGTTAAGACATACAACTCAGGAGTCAACAGAATCGTACTACAAGCAGCTACAGGGTCAGGAAAGACGATCATGGCAGCAGCTTTAGTTGATTACTATATTAAACAATCTAAGAATGTTCTATTCTTAGCACACAGAAGGGAATTAATAACACAAGCATCTGAGAAGTTAACCTTGTCAGGTGTTGATCATGGAATCATCATGGCTGATCATAAATCAGATGATAGAGCTAATGTTCAGATAGCATCAATAGATACTTTGAGAGCTAGAGTGATTACTAAGAAGAAGATGGAGTTACCTCCAGCGGATATCATTATAATCGATGAAGCTCACAGATCTCTATCAGCTACTTACCTTAAGATCATCGATCTATACCCTCAGGCTCTCATAATTGGCCTTACAGCGACTCCAATCCGTTCAGGAGGGGAAGGCTTAGGTTTCGTATATAAGTCTATGGTTACGGCTCCTAGTATCAAACAGCTAACTCAAGAAGGAAGCTTAGTAGATGTTAAGTATTATTCACCAAGTGTACCTGACCTGAAAGGGGTTGGTATTATTGGAGGAGATTTCAACAGTAAGAGTTTAGCTGAAAGAATGGATCAACCAAAGCTAGTAGGAGATGTTGTAGATACCTGGATGCATTTAGCAAAGGGTAAACAAACAATCGTATTCGCTGCAGGTGTAAAACATTCAATGAACTTAATGGAGCTATTCGTTTCAAAAGGGATTAAAGCTGCTCATTTAGATGGAACAACTGAGAATGATGAGCGAGAGAAGATCCTTAAAGACTTCAACTCAGGAGCTATTACTGTTGTTTGTAACTGTATGGTTCTAACTGAAGGCTTTGATGCTCCATGTGCTGAGGTTTGTGTGTTAGCCAGACCAACTAAATCATTAGGATTATATATGCAGATGGTTGGAAGGGTTCTAAGACCTCATCATTCCAAAGAAAGAGCCATGGTGATTGATCATTCAGGAGCTGTCTATATTAACGGTTTCATTGATGATGAACACAAATGGGACTTAGGTACGGGTATTCAAAGAAAGCGTCCAGAACGTAAGGATAGGGATACTGAAGAGTCTATAATAGTCTGTGAAGGTTGCTTTAGAACTTACAGTGGAGGAAACATCTGTCCATCTTGTGGTCAAAGACATAAACCTAAGTCTGATTATATGAACTTCATTGATTCTCAACTGTGTCTTGTTGATAAGAAAACAAGGAAGGCTGAGAACAAAGAGAAGTACGGAGAAGGTTTTAGGAAAGACTTCTATGAAGAGCTTATGGGTTTTGCAGAGATCCAATCACATGATGAGAATTGGGCTGCTTATAAGTATAAACAAAGGTTCAATGAGTATCCTGAGAAAGGACATTACGTTGCCGCTAATCCTTCAGAGCAAACAAAGCAATACGTTAAGCATCTGAATATCAAAGCAGCAAAGTCAAGAAAGAAGAAGAAGTAAACCTCAACCAATATACGGGTTGGCTACTATTTTCATTTGGGTTCTCATGTTACCCACTCCATGATATAGTAGCATTGTTAAAAGGATTGGCCACGTCCTTCGTATATGTGGCAACTAATTTAACAAAGGAGAAAGAGTGAACAAAACTAAAGAAGAGATCGATCAAGAGTTCTTTGATAGAATGAGTACGATAGTAGATGGTGATACCGAAGGGTATGACGCAGTTGTTACAGAATGGTTAGAGACTATGGACGAAATAAAGGAGATAAAATGATAATTAAGATGATTAACACAAGTTCTACACAGAAGATATCAGAAGTATATATTAATCCAGATCACATTATTTCATTCGAGAGATCTAAGGAGTTGGAGATATGGATTGAAGCATCAGGTGATAACTTCTATACATTTAACTACTTAGATGAAGATGCAACAGATAATGCATTCGAATATCTAAAGAAGGCAATGAGACATAACTAAGATTTACAAGCGGAATGAGTGAACCGCTACTGATAAAGCAGACCAATATAAACAATAGCAAGAATAACTAGGAGTTACCAAGTTATAAATACTACTGTTCATAAAAGATAACCACTGCGAAGAACTCAACTAACTAATAACAATAAGGAATAAGATGATTGAAACAGAATGGTTTACAGCGGCACTTGGTTTAATGGGTGCAGTAGGCTGGTATATGTCATATAAACATGGTGAGGATGAATATGAAAGTGGCTTTATAGCTGCGATAGATTTACATTCAAGAGGAATGTTAACTTACAAATGTGAAACGGCAGACGATGGTATTAATGATCTTATTATTCACTTAAAAGAGGGTCAAGATGAAGAATAGCAATTGGAATAAAGAGCACGACTATAAATGGCAATGGATACTTGCTGGAGTATTTGTACTCCTATTAATGTTGTTTGGTGGTCAAGCTAAAGCGGGTAACTTCTACGATTTCCCATTTGAAGACACAGTTACTATGGACGTTACCAAGACATACGGTGGCGGTGGTACTTGGAAGTGCGCTTCAGTTAGAGATTGTTACATTAAAGTCTTAGAAGCAGAATCCCGTGGTGCTAATCAGTATTGTGAAACGATAGTAATAAAACGTAACGGTAAGCCAGTGTGGTTTAGGAAATACAAATAAGGAGAGTAAGATATGTTTACAGATAAAGATAAGTTATACAATGGCATCGTGCCTAAGAATAAGAACCTACAGAAGGGTGATCATGGTATGCGAGTACATGCTAGCAATCCAGAACCAATGACTGTACAATTACATAAAAGACTATTGGAGAAATTGAAGTGACTGAGATATTATTGCAGATGTTAGCTATAATGCTAATGATGGGAGGTTTATACGTAGCTTATATGTGTGGAGTTAGTGATGGTTGTAAGACTAATGCTTGCTTCAGAGGTAGTAAAGATAAGTAATTGGATAGATAATTTCTAGAAAAACATACTACTTTATCTAGAATCGCGATATGCGATAATGGTTAATATATGAGTCATTAGTGTGCATTAAGGGGTCTAATGGTTAGTATATGATACATTGTATATTAGTACAATTAATACTAAAGGAGTGGGATGATATGATTAACAAACAACTAGCAGAAGACAGAGGTATCTCTGAGTTAAATCAGGTACTTATTAAAGCATTTCACAAGGAGCGAGAAGAGTTGTTTGATAAGAGCCTAGCTACTAAGATGACTAGAGATAAGCAACTACCTATCTTTGGTGAATGGTGGAACTTAGAGAGAGACTTACAGAAACTCTGGGGCTTTGATGAAGAGGATAGGTTCATTAAGTTCTGGAAGTTCCCTACCTGTAGTTGCCCTAGTATGGATAATGATGATGCTTATCCAACAGGATACTATTATGTGAATGGTGATTGTATTATTCACGGTGGTGAGGTATCTACCAACCCACCTACCAACCAACCCAAGGAGAAACAAGAATGAGTTGGCATTTCGTAGCGATGAAGGATGAAGAAGATGACTATCACGTACACGAGTTGTATGAAGGGTACAGCTGGACTGGTCCTATTAAACCTTATGGTGAATCTGTTGAGGAACTAATAAAGGAACTAGAGATGATGTTAAGTGACGTAAGAAAACACGGGGAGTATATAGATGAAAGTAACAGACAGTAAGACGCACAGATGTGATATAGTCCTAGAGGATGTCTCAGAGGAAGAGCATAACCTAATGTTCCTAGAAGGTCTGAAGGTATTAGTTAAGGAAGCTAGGGATGGTAAGATAGGTGACTATATGGTCCTTCCTTACAAGGACAACGAGGTTCTTTTGGTAGGTTCTAACACGACTACTATAGAGATATCAGATGAAGATGCAGATGCAGTAGTACAGATTGGTGCTGTGTCTATTATAACTAGAGGAATGAAGGAGTGCATAGATGAATGATGAATTTACAAAGGCAGATGATGGTAAGCTTAGATATGGACTAATTCCTCCTGAGTTCCTTAAAGGAATAGCAGAAGTATTAACAATGGGATCTTTAAAGTATTCAGATAACAACTGGAAGAACGTAGATGATGAATCTAGATATGTTGATGCATTATATAGACATCTAGAAGCTTGGAGATCTGGAGAGATTAATGATCCAGAATCAGGACTTCCACATCTAGCTCACGTAGCTACTAACGTTGCATTCCTGACTCACTTTGATTACGCTCCAGATGAATGGAGTAAAGAGAAGCCAGGGCAAGTTCAAGTTGTACCTAATGGCGTAAGTATGCAAGACTTTATGAACAATAACTTCTAAGGAGAAAACAACATGACAATACCAAACTATAAAGAACTACAAGATAAGATTAAAGCTTTAGAAGATATGAATGAGGTACTAGAAGGTAAGCTAGAGTTCTGGAGTAACCTATCTAGACTTGAGCCTGCAGATAGCATTAAGAAAGCAATGGAAGAAGCTATTGAATGGGTTGTTAATGATGATGGCACCAAGTGTCAAGTACAACATCTCATGAAAACTACTAATGATTGGACAGATGACCATGATGAAAGGATGGATATCATTGGGCAAAATGGCAATGATGGATTGCATTATTTAAACACTAAGGATAGATAAGATGAAGATCTATACAGAGGAACAACTACCACAAGGTAGTCAAGAATGGTTAGATGTTAGGAAGAAACATGGTACTGCATCAGAAGCAGCATCAGTTATGTCTGTATCTCCTTGGACACCAAAGACGCCATTACAATTATGGCAACTCAAGAACGGAGAGCTTAAGATAGAAGAGAACTTTGCTATGAGGATTGGTAATGAAACGGAAGAGGAAGCACGTCAATCCTTTAACAAACAAACTGGATTAACATACGTTCCAGTATGCATTACAGATACCATAAAAGGCATCCCATTAATGGCTTCCTTAGACGGAATGTCTTTAGGCGACCAAAGCTCTATGGTAGAGATAAAAGTCCCTCTAAACGGATCCTGCTCGCCCTTATGGGCATCTATGGAGTTGAATGAGGAGCTTCCTATTCAATACGTTCTACAAATGCAACAACAGATGTTAGTTTCCAAACAACCATCATGTAACTTCTACGTGTATGATCGTAAGAACAAGGTTGGCCTTAATAGAATCGTATATGCTGATACAACTATCCAAAGTGATATCATTGAAGCTTGGACTAAATACTTCTCAGGAAAGCCTGAAGCTGGTGACAAGGATGTAACTATAAGAGATGATAAAGAATGGGCTGAGTCAGCTGTTCTATGGAGAATGGCTAAGTCAGATGAGAAGCAAGCTAAAGAGAAGGCTGCTGAGTTAAGACAGAAGCTCATTGATTTATGTAAGGATCGTTCATACAAAGGTCACCAAGTACAAGTTACTAAGAATAACGATACAGGTGGTTGGTCAATTAGGAAGGTGAAGTAATGGAATACAACGCAATACTAGAGTACCCAACCTTCACAAGGAAAGGTAAGTCTGTAAAGTTATCAATGAATATCTTTAAGAAGATGCATTGGGGTTCACAAGCTAAATGTAAGAAGGATTATGCTGATATCGTAGAAGGGTTTGTAGATTCCCTTCCTGTATTCACAAGTCTTAAACCTAATTACACAATGTACTTTGAAGGTAACAGAGGTAAAGACTTAGATAACTATTGGTATCCAGTACATAAGTTCTTAATGGATGCATTAGTCGATCGTGGCAAGATTGAAGATGACAACTATAACTTTGTAAGAGGTTTTAATGTTGACTTTGGTGAAGCTGGGAAGGATGTAGGAGATTACTTAGTGATTGATTTAATAGGAGAGCTTCGTGACAAGGACGATTGAAGTTAATGAAGCTATGAATAAATGTTGGTTGGTAAGTAAACGACTAACAGATTCT
>Ga0307985_10002430_pt1 | contig 10417 bp, 12 predicted proteins | sample EllFjometageno80_FD_203155 | JGI IMG/M metagenome (GOLD analysis project Ga0307985, IMG submission 203155) | Marine microbial communities from Ellis Fjord, Antarctic Ocean - #80 | ecosystem: Environmental > Aquatic > Marine > Unclassified | place: Southern Ocean | collected 2014-10-09 | reverse complement strand
GGCGAAGGGGGGAGCGGTTTTCTCTTGCTTGTGTAATGAATGCCACCTGCTCCACTTAGTGCACTCACCAAAGGGACCTAACTTCTTCCACGGTCGGATCCAGCGACTGTTTGTACTTCGCCCTCGTCTGCCACTTGCTATACTGACTCTCCAGTAAGCTTCCAATGGCCTCCTTGGCCTTGGCACGGGAAGTGGTGCTGGGGTCAAACCAGCAGATTTTTGGGGACTTGTTGTGGGTGCGCTGGATGTCGGGGGGGTCGGTGCCGATGTTGAGGCAGAGGATCAGGGCGACGGAGACGGTCTTCATGCGCTCCTTGAGGCGCCAGGTGGGGACTCGGGAGTGGGGGGCGAGGATTCCGGAGGCTGTATCGCCGCCGGTGCCGTTTACTATATTGGTGGATGCTTGTTGTTGTTGCTGTTGTTGCTGTTGCTGCTGTTGCTGCTGTTGTTGCTGCTGTTGTTGCTGCTGTTGTTGCTGCAGTTGTTGCTGCTGGAGGTGCTGGTGCTGATGCTGGTGCGGCTGCTGGAATTGCTGCTGAGGAGGGAATGGAGAGGGTGGGGGGAAAGGATGCGTGGGGAAAACTTGCTGCTGCCTGAGCTGATGCTGAGGTTGCTGCTGGTGATGTTGCCGAGGTTGGTGCATTGCTGCGACCGTGTTGTGGAGCCGAAGAGGGGAGGAAGGCAGATGTAGATACAGGTACACCGTGCCATAACGTGCCAGGATGCCAGTGTTGTATGCGAGAGGCTTTAGCAAGGCAGTGCGTCGAGGGAGGAGAGCAAGATATATGCCCTGTGCCTGCTTGTGTGTGTGTGTGTGTGTGTGTGTGTGTGTGTGTGTGTGTATGTGTATGTGTGTGTGTGTGTTCGTTAGCACTGCGGTTGGTTGTTTGACGCGAGCTGTAAGACGATAATCCTTACGATAATCCCAAACGTCCTGTCTATCGAATAAAAATAAACTGTTCGCGACTCAAGCAACGTAGGGTGAAGTAGCCTCTGTCTGAGGTAATCTGAGGTACTCTGAGGTACTTGGTATGCGCGCCGAGATAGTCATACAGCTACACTGTACAAATGTAGCTGTACAGCTGTGTACACAAAAAGTACGAATTACTCCTTTTTGCCAGCTGCTTTTTCCTGATCCTAGTAAGAGAACATCACGTAAGACCAGTCCCCATCTGTGTAACCCGCCTCCGCGTCCACTCCTTCCCTCATCGTCTCATCAGCTGTTCACATCTCGCCCCCCCCCCCCCCCCTTACCTCCCGTATCCCTCTCTCACCCTCCCCCCAGCCCCATGAGTCTCCTCGAGAACATCTCTCCCGCCCCCTCCTCCTGTCCACCTTCCAACACACTATCCGCCGTCTCCTCTGCGTCCACCGGCAAGTCCGGGCGTTTCTCCAAGTTGAAAAAGAAGAGAAAGGCAACTGGTGACTGCGCTGCTAATGGCGTTGTTTTGCAGGAGAAGGGACAGGATACGCAGGCCATTGACGTGATGGACGACGAGGAGGAGGAGGTGGTGGGAGTAGTCAAGAAGAGGGGGAAGGGGAAGGTGGTTATTGATGACGGGAGTGAGGAAGAAGTTGAGGTGAGTGAACGCATGGACACGCGAGCACACACAACCGTAACACACAACTAGCACACACACAACCAGCACACGCACAACCAGCACACGCACAACCAGCACACACACAACCAGCACACACACAACCACACACGCCTCCTCGCTTTGTTCGCACTCGTCAACTTATTTGCTGGACCCGCATCATTCTCTGACTCGCGCTTGCCACTCCGCTCTCGCCCCTTCTCTCCGCTTTAGCCAAGTCGTCGCTCGGATGTATTCTCGACGCACAAGACAGCTTCAACGCCCGCTGGCTCATCGTCGTCCAAGCTGCCGTGGAGCACGACGAAGAAGAAGGGTCGTGATGATGATGATATTGCGAGGGCGAAGAGGGAGAGGGAAGAGGAGGTTAGATTGAAAAAGAAGAGGGGGGGGATCGTTTACAAGGAGGTTAGCAGTGGGGAGACGGAGAGGACGAAGAAGCCGAACGTCTTTGAGGGGTGGAGAGATGATAGGCAGAGAGATGGTGGCAAATTTAGTGTTTTGGGGAGTGTGCGAGTGGATGCTTGTGGTATGCGTATACACGTGGACGCTAGCGACGCGGGGTCTGCTTGTTCTTCGGAGGAGCAGTTGCTGACGCAGGAACTTACACCGCCGCAGGTTTTGGAGGAGATGGGAGGACAGGTGAGAACGGTTGCGGGGCGGAGAGAGGATCGTGAAGTGATGATATATAGAGTACTGTGCGCCGGTACTATATTGCGACTGGCAGGACCGGCGACCAGCGCTATGCGTAAACCCCAGACCTGTAACCGCGAAGGGTGGGTGGCTTGGAGGTGGGCGGGAGGAGGAGGTTATTTGTTCACACGTGTGTGCGGCAGAAGGAGCCCTCGCCCGTCAAGGTGCCGACCCCGAAGAAGGCGAAGGTTGAGGAGCCCTCGGCTGCGCCCTCGCCCGCCCCTGCGCCCTCGCCCGCCCCTGCGCCCTCGCCGAAGAAGGCGAAGGCTGCCGCTGCCCCCGCTGCCGCGTCCTCCCCCTCGCCGCCGCCCAAGCCCGCCAAGAAGCTGACGATGCCCCAGCTCATCCTGCAGGAGCTGCAGCGCGCCTGCGAGCCCATGAACGCCAAGCAGCTCGCCGAAAAGCTCCGCTCTACGGACACTGTGATCACGTCTCTCATTAAGAACCTGTGCGAGAGGGGCAAGGAGAAGCGCTCCCTCGTTTCCAAGCGCCCTGACGACAAGCCGGCGAAAGTCCTCTACTGGGCTAACCAGAGCAACAAGGCGAACAGCGTAAAGAAGATCGATCCGGCCGAGTATGAGGCCGTTCAGACCGAGCTCACTCGCCTCGCTAACGAGACCCAGGGTGAGTTCAAGCCGAGCGAGCGCTCGCAAGGTTCACCTCGCCAATGCTCGCATACTCCGGTCTTTGATACGGTCGCTCGCCCAGACGGTGCCTTTGCCGCTCCCCAAGTGCACCTCTTCCCTTTGTTCACGCCACACTCGGCCGCCTTTGCTCACACATGCGTGTGCGTTTGGGCAGCCGTCGTCTCGTCTACCACCGCCCTCAAGACCACCGTCCTCAACACGAACCTCGACGCGTCGCTGCTGGCCATCGAGACCGAGGTCAAGGAGCTGAGGGACAGGAAGAAGAGCTGCATCGCGTTTCAGGAGGCCAGCTCCCCGTCAAAGGCCAACGGGCTGGGCAAGAAGGAGGACAAGCGCGACTGCGACCCTGCCGCGGTCAAGGGCCGCATCAACAACATGCGCACCGAGTGGGTGAAGCGCAAGCGCATCGCGAACGACTTCGTGGAACAACTGGCGGACGCCATGGAGAAGAAGCCGAAGGAGGTGCTGAAGCTCCTCGAGCTCGACAATGTGAGAAGGCGCCGAATGAGGTTGGCGAATTATTCGCAAACGCGCTATGTGCTGCGCGCGACACCCTTGCTTTCCCCAACTCACACGTTTCTCTTCCCAGGATGAGGACGCGAATGCCGTTCTTCCCGTCAAGTACGAGCTGTGAAGTCACCGCAAGGGAGCTGTACCCTAAAGGGGAGTAGCTTTGAATGTTAGGGGAATGTACACTTGTACGAGTAGGATTTAATTTATTTATATTTGATCAAAAGGAGGAGCCTTCGAAAATAGCACTGTGGGGAGTGAAGCACAGGGGAGTGAAGCACAGGGGAGTGGAGAGGTTGCGCATCCACTTGTGCTCAACGACGGAAACTCAACTTTTTCTCCATTTCATTATTGTCGGTTCGCTTCGTACCGTGAGTGCTGCAGCTGTCGGAACTCACACAGTACCCCTCCTCACCCCCTCCCTGCAGCCAGCTTTCACCATGTCCACGACCCCAAATCCCTCCCCTGGCCGTTCCTCAACAGGCCGTGGCTACCAAGGGCGTGGGGGCCGAGGATCCGGCCGCGGGGGCCGAGGCGGCAGTCCTGACAGAGGAGCAGGCAGAGGAAGATTCCAACATGCTACTGAACAGGTTGTGGGCGCAAATCAGAGCTCCAACCAGAGCAACCAGAGTGTTTACAGTGGTCCCCGGACCCCCAATGCCCCCAACCCCTCTGGCCCCAATCCCTCCGGCCCTAATGGCTCCGCCAGTACCCCCCGCAAGGGCAGCTTCAGCGAGTTTGTGAAGCAAAAGGTGCTGCCGAAGCGCGGGCAGAGGGACAAGGCTCCCTGCGCTTACCAAGAGCGCACCCCCCCAGGGGCAGGGAGACCCCCCCGTGCCATGCCGAAGTGCCGCAACGGAGACGGGTGCAGCAATGCGAAGTGCCAGTTCATTCACTCGGAGTTCTGGGACCCAAACAATGCAAGCAATGTTCGCAAAAATCCGCGGCCCCCCCGACCCAGTCTCAAGGCTGCCGCGACTGCCGTTGTTGCTGCGCGCCCCTCTACTACTCGTGGGAAGACTGGAGTCCCGGTTCTGAATGTGGATATTGACGTGGGAGCAGAGAAGAAGGGCACGATTGTTGTCAAGATTGGCGACGATCCTTTGCGCCTGGCGGTGGAGTTTTGCAGGTGAGGATGCGAGGGCGACTAGCAAAGCGCGCCCATTAAAAAACCGAGCGGCCCAGAACGCGTTACTTGTTGGCGACAAGTGTCGTTCAGGTTGAAGCGAGCTGTTTGCGAGCGATTCGCGCGGAGTGACCGGCCGTATGGATTCGCCGGGAGTGAGCGTTCAGAAGGCGCTATTCGGGAGCGCGCCACTCAGCGGCGCCAAAGCATAGCACACTGTTCCTTGCACTCCTTTCCCTCCCCTACTCCCACCCCTCTCTTCTAACCCCCCCCTCCAGCACGCCGAGCTTCAACTTGAATGTGCCGCCGCCGCCGAGTGACAAGGTGAAGGGGATCAGCGAGGCGGTGGCGGGTAACAGTTACGTGAAGGCTGTGAGAGATCACATTATGCAGTTTGTGGCGGTTGATGTCATTACAAACAAGAACGGGAAGAGCTATCAGCTTGTCACGGGAAAGAAGGTGAAGGGGGAGCAGGGAGCCAAGGCGCAGGTTGATGCGGTCCCTGTACAGGTGCAGAAGCCGGAGGCTGAGACGCCGGAGGCTGAGAAGCCGGAGGCTGAGAAGCCGGAGGCTGAGAAGCCGGAGGCTGAGAAGCCGGAGGCTGAGAAGCCGGAGGCTGAGAAGCCGGTGGCGCCGAAGAAGGCAGCGAAGGAGACGAAGAAGAAAATCTCGCCGCAGCCCACCATCACTACCTCTGTTGCTCCTCCTGCTCCTCCAGCTGCTACTGCTGCAACCACCATCCCCGAGCACAAGCGCGGCTTCTCGCAAGTGAGTCCCAGCCCCACCATTGCCGAGAAGAAGCAGAAGCCCAGCTCGACCCCGTTGAAGAAGAATGAGAAGAAGAAGGGGGAGAAGAAGGAGGCGAAGAAGGGCGAGAAGAAGGGGGGCAAGGGCTTGCCGAGCACCTTGCCAGTTGAGAAGGGAAGCGGGGGCGGCGGGGGGATGCTGGGATTGATCGCGGGAGTGGCGGCTGTTGCGATTGTCGGGTTTCTGGTCATGAAGAAACGCAAATAGAGAACAATTGTTACTGGAGGGAAGTGAGGGACGCTTGTTTTTTACTCCACTTAACCCGTGCCCAGCTTTTTGTTGTGTCAACTCCAGCTTTCGTTGTTCTCGGCTCTCAAGACCTTGATCTGCTCGTGTTGCAGCAACACGAGCCGCTCTAGCTGCTCGTAAGAGGGCTTCTCCACGAGCTTGTGAACGAGCAACTCCCCCACAACCGCGGTGCAAGACGGGCGCTTCAGCGGATCCACTTGAACCATTCTCGCCGCGATTTCCGCCACGACGCCGTGCTCTCGTACCCACTCGCTCGGCAACTCCATCCCGTTCCTTAGCCCGCCGAGAACCGTCACTCGCTCCATTCCGGTACGAAAGTTGCTGAAACATTCGATAAGAACCACGCCGAGAGAGTACACGTCACACGCGTCAGAATACTGGCCGCTTCCTATCTCCGGTGCAGTGTAGAGAAACGTCCCCACCTCCGTACTCTTGGACTCTCCGGTCGCTTCTCCCCCCACCACGCACTGACTCCGATCTGTCGCCAGTCCCAGATCGCCGATTTTCGCTACGCCGCCCAGCGTGAAAATGTTAGAAGGCTTGATGTCCCTGTGAATGATTCCTCTCGCGTGCAAGTGCGCCAGGCCCTCCGCGCACTGCGAGAACAGCTGGCAAATTTGAAGCCTCGACGTGAGCTTGTCCACCTGATCGAGGAGCGTGTTGTCGCAGAACTCCATGACGATGAACAAATAGTCGCTCAGCACAACCCTCTCCTGCATGAGCGGAAAGTGGGGATAAGAGAGAGAAGGAAAGAAAGGGTAACAACAAAAAGAAAGGGTAACAACACAATCGTGCTGCGGAAGCACTGCGCGTCGGGCGCAATGCTTGCCAACACACTTTGTTTGTTCGCGTGTTGCGCTACGAAGGGGGGCTTTCGCTTCGCCGTTCGCTTCGCCCGTTCGCTTCGCTCGTCTCACCTTGACCGTCAACGCATCACTCTGCTCACTCCCCAAACTCTTCTTGTAACACTCCACGCACAGATTCAGCGGCTGCAGCACCGAATCCAGGAGCCCCCACTGCTCGAAACTGACCTCCCAGTCTCTATACGAAGTCGTGCACAAGTTGCACACGCAGAACTCCGCGACGTCGTTGTCCGAATTCGTTGTGTCGAACGTATCAGTGCTCGTAGCCACGTCTCTCGCTGCTTCGAGGTTCTTAAACTCCTCCCGAAGACGGTCCATGCTGCCGTCAACCGAGTAATCGTTCTGGATATTCTCCTCTCCAGCAACTTGCTCAAAGTCCAGCCCGTCCGCCTTCTCAATCCACGCATTGTAGTACCTCACAATGTTCTCATTCTGCAGACTCGACAATACCTCAACCTCCCTCAACACCTTCGCATACTCCGCCCCGACCCGCATTCTAATCACCTTCATCGCGTACAATTTGTTATCAATCGAGTTCCTAACTTCCAGCGTCGTCCCGAACCCGCCAGAACCGAGCGTTGATAGGATCGTGAAGTCGGTTCGATAGCGCGCGTTGGAGAGGTTTGTTCGCTGGGCCCAACCGATGGAACTGGATCGACCGAAGTCACTGGTGGCGGTTGCTGGGAAGGGCACAGGGGAAGGGGACTGGGGGGGAGGGGGGGGGGGCATTGGCTGCAGGGTGTGCGCTGCAGGTATTGATTGGCTATTGGAGGTGGTGGCAGCAGCAGCGGCAGCCACAGCAACAGCAACAGCAACAGCAACAGCAACAGCAACCGCAGACTCTGATGTGAGGTAGACCTTCTCGAGAACGCTTGCTTTTGTGCTGGATGAGCACGCTTGCTCTTGTGCGTGATGAACACTTTGCGGGAACAGCAAAAGAAGGCGACGGCATCAACGCGCCTCACCTCTGGCCCAGAACTTAGGAAAAACGCGGGGACATGTTCTTTTTGAAAGCCTGGTTGCTATTCCTTTTCTTCGCCTCTCCACCTGCCCGGTTCACGCTCCTGCTCCTTGGCCTCATCTTGCTCCTTGGCCTCGTTCTCGTAGTGCACGCTACAGCCGCTGTTCCTCCGGCTGTTGGTTCCGCTCCCGCCGCTGCCGCTGTTCCCACTCCCGCCGTTCACCGCCTTCATAGGTGCCAGCTTGACCCCTGTTCGCGGTCCTCTGCCAAGCCTTTTCCCCCTTCCCAAACCCGGAGGAGATCGCGCCTGGAACTGGCTGTCGTCGCTCGCGCCGCTCATCGGACCATCGCCCTTCTCGTAACCGTATTCTCTGCTGCTCGAGCTCATGCCGCTCGTCGGCCCTCCCTTCTCGTACGCGTGCACTCCGCTGCCATCACTCTGCCCGCTCATCGGCCCTCGCTTCTCGTACCCGTACTCCCGGCTGCCGTCGCTCGCCCCGCTCATCGGCCCTCGCTTTTCGTACCCGTACTCCCGGCTGCCGTCGCTCGCCCCGCTCATCGGCCCTCGCTTCTCGTACCCGTACTCCCGGCTGCCGTGCCCGTCGCTCGCCCCGCTCATAGGCCCGAAGAAACTTTTCTCGTACCCAAAGCTTGACTCCCATGCCCGTTGACCCGGGCTCCTTGAGCCTTCCCCTCTGCTGCCCTTCCTGTTGTACTCTCTGCTGCTCTGGGGACTGATGAGCCCCACCTTGATCCCTTTCAAAGTGCCATTACTGCTGATCCTTCCCCGCGCCGCTTCCCTGCCCCCCCCCTCCTCCTTCCCCAGCGACGGCAAGAAGGCCGTGTCCAGATCTGCCGTGTCCATCGGACTCGGAGGCGGAGTTCTCTCGTAGTCCGCCTCGTCGAAGATGCCAGCCTGCTCCGCCTTCCCCTTCCCCAAAACCTTCTCGAAGTACTCCCTGCTGTTCCTCCTCAGCTGCTTCCACTTGGGCGGATCCTTCTTCGTCCCGCCAGCCGACGTGTCGCCGTGACTACTGTTGTCGACCTTCTGCGAGCCCCCCCTCTCCATCAATTTAAGCGGCCGATTCGGCGGTGCCCCCTCCGGTCCGTCAGTGTCGACAATCTCCTTGAAATACTCCCGAGAGTTCTTGCTCATGGGCTTCCACTGATACTGCTCGTTACTTCCCCCCCGACTCCTGCCCGAATCAGTTACCTGCTCATCATCATCATGCTTCGCCGTCCCCTTGCTCGCGTCCTTAGATCCTCTCCTCAGTCCATTCCACAACCCAAACGACGACGTCAAGCTCCCCCTCGTCCCCCTCTCCTTATTCCCCACCATCTCCTCCCGACTCCTACTCCCCGGCTTCGGCACTTGGACACCAGCATCCTCCTCCCCCCCCTTCATCCTCTTGCTGAAAAACCTCGCCAAGTCCGCCGCGCTCATCGCGTCCTGCGTCATGATCTTGTTCTTAATCTTCATCGGCAAACTCCCTTGCAGATCCACTTGCAGGAGGTACGTTACATTAGTCTTCCAAGGCGTGACCGGGTCGAGGAGCCATGACATGCATTGGCAGTTCGCTCTAACGCGTGCGGGGGTGGGTGGGTAGTCGGGGTGTACCACGCTCCATACTTTCCAGACTTTCCCGCCGTTGGGAGCGGGGAGGATGGTGGAACGGAGGAGGAAGTCGCGAACTTTGAGGGGCCAGGGCATCTTTTGGGCGCGGTAGACGAGGTCGAAGCCGTTTTGGGTCGAGATAAGTTCGTTCTCGAACACATTGTCCTTCTTCGATCGTCTGCGATGCGGGTTGGTAAGGTGCTGTAGAATGTCCTGGACTCCAGCATTGACTGTGGTGAGACTCTTGACTTCGTTGAGGCCGCCGTCGGCGGGGGTGGTGGCGCGGGAGAAGATGGAGACGGCGCGCTTAGTCGTCACGAACGTCCAGTCGTCAGAGGTTAGGGAGGATATTGAGGGGGGATTCATGTCAGGTTCATCCATGATAAAAGAGACAGGGTAGGGGGATTGGATGAGAAGGACAGGTGGTTGACAATCAAGGTAGCGAGTGCGTGTGTGGTTGTGGCTATGTCGTTTGTCACCTCTGTATATCCTTCGTGTGCTGTCCGTGTGTTTGGTGGCGTCTCGTCGCAGGTCAGGGTGTAGTGCTCGGCCCCCTGGGTGTTGTTAGAGGGTCTGGGGGGATCGGGGGGGGGGGAGTGGGGAGGCAGGGGCGGGATGTGGGTGAGGGGGGGTGGGGGGGGCTGAGTTTGCGTGGCGGGGGGGCTAGTGGTGAAGGGGGGGGGGGGGGAGTGTTGGGAAGGGGGCTGTCAGCGCTGGATTCTGGCCCTTGCTGCTACAACTGTAAACAAATTAATTAGCTCTTAGAGCTCCCCTAGACCACAGTTGTAACCAGCAGCTGCTAGCCAAGGACTAGATAGAGCCTCTCTCACCCGCCTGAGTACAGACAGCACGAGCTGGGGTTTCTTCAGGCGTGTGCTAAAAACGGCGGTCTCGCGGCGGTCTCGCGCGCGGGGAATACCAGACGTTGTGCAATAATCCACTTTGTCATCTCCCTTCACACCGCGGGAGCGTTCTCACACCCCATCACACCCGTCCCACACGCATGAACGCGACGGGGTTAGAGGCGGATGTGTGGACGCGAGTGCGCCGCAGGAGATGACGAGAGTCGAGGTGCAACTGCGAGCACGGTGGTAAGGCGAGGGGAGGGAGCTGGTGCGGAAGGGGACGAGGAGCACGGTGTGGCGGCCGGTGCGCGCAGGAAAGGAGGGCAGGGCAGGTAACAACTCTCGCCCCTGGATTGCCTGACGAGCGGGGCACACGGGCATTGATTAGCAAGAGCCACACACAAGTACTCAAGGTCATTTGAGAAACGCGACCCCGCAGCTCGACAAACTACCCCCCAGAATCTAAGCCCGGGCCCCCCAGATCTCTCCCTCAACTCTGGCCCCTT
>Ga0307985_10002429_pt1 | contig 10427 bp, 9 predicted proteins | sample EllFjometageno80_FD_203155 | JGI IMG/M metagenome (GOLD analysis project Ga0307985, IMG submission 203155) | Marine microbial communities from Ellis Fjord, Antarctic Ocean - #80 | ecosystem: Environmental > Aquatic > Marine > Unclassified | place: Southern Ocean | collected 2014-10-09 | reverse complement strand
GATTGAGAAGACGGCACAAACTAATCTGAACTTTCGTTTGGTGCTACGGGAGCTCATAGAGACGACAGACAAGAACATCTGGAGTCGTATACTTCGGGCTAGATCGGACGATTGATTCGGTTCGGTGGGTGAGTGGCTTTAACTTGCCATACTAAAAAGCACTCCATTGTTAACATGTGAATATTCACCGAATAACGAATGACGTTGGGTATTGTTATTTAGATCGAACCAGCCACTGACTGACCATGTTGTGTCGTTGCCGAGCAGAGTGATTTGATTTCTTGGTCTTAGCTTTATGGATAAAAGTTCTTTGACTCTTTTGATCATTGATTAAAAAACTATGCTTCGTTCATTATGAAAGAATCTGATCTCTATCTTCCTTTGAAAAAATTTCTCGAAAAACAAGGCTACGAAGTTAAAGCCGAAGTTGAAAACTGCGATGTCGTTGCGATTAAGAAACTCGCTGCCAACGAAGAAGCGCAACCGACTACTATAATCGAACTGAAACTGTCGCTTAATCTGGAAGTAATTCTGCAAAGCGTTGACCGTCTGATCTTAAGCCCGATTATTTACATCGGTGTGCCTCATTCTTGTGGCGCCCTAAAAAAGACGAAACGTAAACGTATTGTTAAGCTCTTGAAGATGCTCGGCTTAGGTTTGCTCGCTATCAACCCCGAGCGAAGAACTGTGGAGGTTATTGTCGGCCCTACTTCTTACCAGCCTCGACAATCCAAACCAAGACAAAAATTGCTAATCCATGAGTTTCTGGCGCGAGCTGGCGACCCAAATCTGGGCGGGGCCTCCACTAAAGCAGGCCGAATGACCGCCTACAAACAACAAGCCATCGAGATCGCCAATTACCTAAGTAAACACGGCGCTACTAAGGCCAGCGATATAGCGAAGATACTAGAGTTTCCTAAATCCAGGGACATAGTCTACGACAATCATTATGGCTGGTTTCAGAACGTGTCGCGTGGTGTCTATGATTTATCTGACCTAGGCAAAAGCCGATTAAATGAAAAAATTTAGTGGACACTCACAATTAAAAGCGCGCAGGGTAATTATTCAGGTTTTACCCAGTCGGAAATGCAAAAATAATTCTGCCTCCGTTATTTATGTAGCAGCTTCGCTTTATCTCGGTATTGCTGCTGAAGATAGCGCTTATAAAGCTTCCCGTTATCCAAGCGCGGCAATTCCTGCACAAAATCAATAGAACGTGGCGCTTTCACTGGTGATAAAAAACCGCGCAGCCAAATCAGTAATTCTTGCTCCACTGTTTTCTCATCAACCGGCCATTTTATCGGTTGCACTACCGCTTTCACTTCTTCACCAAACTCTGTGTTGGGTATGCCAAACACTGCCACATCGGCAACGGCGTTGTGGAGAATTAATTGATTTTCAATCTCTTGAGGATAAATATTGACGCCACCTGAAATGATCATGAAATCTTTTCGGTCACTGAGGTACAGATAACCGTCGTCATCTAGATAGCCTGCATCACCCACAGTGCCCCAGCCTTCAGGCGATATGCAAGCGGCCGTTTTTTCTGGCTCACCGTAGTAACTGAAATCGCCTATGCGGTCTGCAAAATAGACCGTACCTATCTCGCCATCTGGTAATTCCTGACCTTCATCGTCAAGAATTTTTATTCGGCAACCTAACGGTGGTCCTACTGAGCCAGGATGGCTCAGCCATTGTTCGGAGTTCAGCGCGGTAAAGCCCATGCCTTCGGTGGAGCCGTAGTATTCATTAATAATCGGCCCCCACCAAGCAATCATCTGTTGCTTTATTTCAATCGGACAAGGTGCAGCGGCATGAATTGCGACTTTGTGGGAGCTGAAATCGAATTGAGTTCTGAGTTTTTCATCTAACCTCAGCATACGGATAAACATGATCGGCACCCATTGGCTGTGGGTGATTTGGTATTTCTCTATGAGTTCTAAGCTGCGCTCAGCATCAAAGCGTTCCATAATGATGCTAGTGCCACCAGAGTGCATAGTAATCGTGTTGTAAGTCAGTGGAGCGGCGTGATAAAGCGGCGCCGGTGACAGGTACACAGTGTTTTCACCAAAACCAAATTTTACTCCCAGCGTGGCCGCCGATGGTGTCATAACTTGAATTGATTCACCTGATACGCGCTTGGGTAACACGCCCTTAGGTCGACCCGTGGTGCCTGATGAATACAGCATTTGCAGGCCGCGTTCTTCGTCATCTATAGGTGTATTTGGCTGCGATTCAATTGCTTCGTCCAATGACAGATAGCCATGGGATGTCCCGCCAACCATAAAGCAATCTTGTAGGCCATTGCAGCGACTGCGAATATTGCCAGCCAAGTCACCGAGCGCAATTGAGCTTATTAATACTTTGGCTTCACAGTTGTCTACTATGTAGGCAATCTCCTCCTCACGTAGGTGAGTACTGATTGCTGTATAGATAATGCCAGAACGCTGAGCAGCCCAGACAATTTCCATAAAGTGACGATTATTTTCCATATGGATGGCGATATGATCGTCAGGCTGTAAGCCTAGCGAGCGAAACAATTGTGCAATCTGATTCGAGCGCTGCTCTAGCTGCAAATAGGTCACTACTTCTCCGCTGCCGGCCATAATAAAGGCAGGTTTATCAGGAGTGGATTTAGCGAAATGGCTTGGATGCATAGATTGAGCCCTGTATTGGTTTTAGTTGATTGCCGCTAGTGCTGTCTTGTTTTCGGCATTATCCGGCCAGCTTGTAATTAGCGGCTCATCAGGAAGGAGTGAGGTTAGATTTATTCTATAAGATACTTCATACAATTAATAATGCTGCCCGCGATAAAATCTAGAGACACTCTAAACCTGCCTTGATTTGACGCTGGTTTTGGCCAAAGTTGTTAAGTTATTAGAGTCCCTAGATTTTCTAGAATTTATAAAAGTACTACTGGTCAGTCTATAGAGGAAACCGACCGATCTTATTGCCGCCGGCAATCGCTCCAACCCAAATCTCGTCACCAACCTCGATTGCGACAGTTCCAAGAATAAGAAGATCATTCGAAGGGTAGTCGAGAACTTGTTGGGCCGTTAAAGAAGCTGTGTCGATTCTGGCAACGCGTGTTGATACGCCAGCGCATCCTGCGCCACTGAGACAACCGCCTACAGCTGACATGGTTTCTGAATACTGACCGGCGGCGAGCAAAGATCCATCGGCTGTCCAACGGACATTGTCGACATGGAAATCTACCTCAACGCTTTCCTTTATCACCGGCGTTTGACCCCGAGATAATCGAACGAGAGATTTTTCAGCCCAACCACCAATATAAAACCAGCGGCCATCCTCGGATACCACCAGGCCATTAGGGCCCGGCATTTGGCTGCCCGGTACTTCTACCCAGCCATTTGCCGTGTGCCATTCCCAAAGGTTTCCAGCTGCAATATTAAAGTTTGTCGCAACGAAGCCACCATCAGGCAGCGCTGCAACAGAATTAAGACCGACACCCGCCGGCGCGACAACACATCCAACCCAGGTCAGCTTTGGTAGGGCTGCCGTACTGTCCACATCGAAGACCTCCACTGATTCGCGCTCACCATGTGCTACGACATACAAGGTATGGGGGCCTTCGCTATCTGCATGCAAACTCAAGCCATGGGGTCGGAACTGGCGGCCAGGTGGGTTCGAGCAGTCAGGGTAAGTTTCAGAATCGTGTTCAATTGCGGCTGCCGCTGAGGGGTAAACGATGGTGGTACTGTAATTCTCGGAATGTGCCACAGAGATATAGCCTTCATCCTCCATGCTGGAAACAAAAACCCAAGGTGTGCCAGCTAGGGGCAGAAGATCTTCAGGGCTCACCGGCCCACAGATAAACTGTGTATCATCACCCGGCTGGCAGTCAGCAGAAGCTGCAAAAGCAAAGCTAAATGGGAAGGCGATCATTAGGATAAAGGCGCTGAATCTAGACAAATTCATGAGACATTCCTCAGTGGTATAAGAAGAACAAAGAATAGAAGCTGTCCTGTACGAAGTCCATCATGATTTAGAGTCAGGCGCAGCTCTTTCTTTCCATGCTTCCTGGGAAACAATATATTTGACGAGGAATGCCTGATTGATGCTGGTAACACCGGTGGTGGTTTCGGTATTCCGACTTTTGTGGCAGGTATGTCGTTTATTGCCGGTGTCCGGCTGCATGCAGACTACTAAGAGGCATTAGTTTGTTGATGTTTTGAATAAGAAGATGGAGGAGTTACCTGCTAGCTCCTTCATCTTCTTTACACGTTAAGTTGTTTGTTGAATGCCATTTTGTGCCAAGAGCCGACTTTAATCTCCTTTACAAAAAGCCACGACCTGGCAATTCCTTTTAGCGCTGTATTGCATTAAAAATTCCCGAGTTGCCGCCAGTATAGCCATCAGCAGTCAGGACAAATTCCAAATCGTAATCTGAATCTCCCACGCTAAGCGCCGATAACCTGCCAATAAGATTTAGATTGGCTTCGGGAAGTTTTGTCCGCGAAGAAGCGGTATATCTCGTCTATGTCCTGATCAAATGCAATAGACCCTTCAGTTTCAACGGAATTTCCACTGCTGGAAGTTCCTCCCATCATGAGTACATTTGTTCTCGAGCGATTTTGTGATTCTTGTATTTCCATTCGAGATAAATATCACCTAATTTTATTGGGCCTCGAGATTTTCGAAAAACTAGACTGCAGCATTGCCAGTTGCCTTGCTGATTTTGCTGTAAAGCGAGATGTCAGCCGCTATCTCTAGCTGTATATCGAAGCGTAATGTGACCCTAATCATCGTGGAAAATGATCTGTGAGGGACTTATAGTGAATTGATTGGGTGTTGTGAATCCTACTTCTTGAGCAGGGCGAGAAAATAGCGGAAATTGAGTCCAATCCTGAGATTCAAATACCTCGAGAAATGATTGAGTAGCACTGACTTCATCTCAATCAGTTTCAAATACCATTCTCATGGTTGTCATCTAAAAAATACTACTAATAGCACTGAACCCCGCTGGAACTGTGAAATCTGGTAATTTTTCCGCTATGTCAGAATAAACAGCGTCTCTGTTATTTCTGTAGGAATTGAATCTGGAAAATTCAGTATCGGCGAGAGAAGCCGTGCTGGGAAGATGTGGGAGAAAAATACATGCAGATTGTAGTTTAGGCATCTGGCATTCCTCAAATTTCAGTAGGAACAACAAAGACAAGAATATTCCCAGATTTGGGGTATTGTAAGTGCCATAGTGGTTAATAGCTTGACCCCCTCAATGAGTTTGTCTATTGTGTCGCCACCTGCGTCAGGTGCCAATTCTGGAAGCAGTTCCTTATTGGGTAAACGGGAAGTTCGGTGAGAAACCGACACTGCCCCCGCAACGGTAAGCTTGTTCGAATGATTTATTCAGAACAAGTGAGTCCGACACCGGCCTGAAACAGACTACGTCATTGCTATGCGATGATAAAACGATGCAGCGGAGGGCTCATCGGTAGTCGGTTTCTTGCCTAGGCATCCTACCCTCTACTTCTTGCCTCTCCCTCATGAAATGTAATTTTCATCGAGGTCATTAATAATGAAACTAGTAACAAACTCATCCTTCTTGGTGGGCCTTTGTCTGAGCGCGTCTGTAGTCCAGACATCAGTCCAGGCGAAGGCTCCGGGCGATACTGCTCCTGAGGAAATAATCGTGGCAGCTAATCGGCTTGAGCAATCGCTCAGCACGGTCTTGGCGGCGACTACAATCATAGACAAAGAAACTATTCGGCAGTCTCAAGCGCAGAATCTTGCAGGCTTACTAGCCGGAGTGCCTGGCTTGCAGTTTTCGCCTTCTGGCGGGCAGGGTGCGCAGACGAGTCTATTTATGCGCGGCACCGAGTCGGACCATACCTTGATTCTGATCGATGGTGTGCAGATGACAACCAACAGCGGGTCGGCAGGGCGCTTAGAATTCATTCCCCTGGATCAGATTGAACGCATCGAAATTGTGCGGGGGCCTCGTTCCAGCGTGTATGGCTCGGAAGCTATCGGCGGCGTGGTGAACATAATTACTAGGCCGAATATTCAAGAAGATTTTAATGGCTCGGTGAAGTTGATGGCGGGCACTGAGAACAGCAGCAATGCGAATATCGGCCTGCAGGGGCGAGTCGGTAATACCAACTTGTCGCTGAACGCTTCTCATCGAGAGACGGATGGGATCGATTTTAATGAGCGCGGAAATTCAGATGATGACGGTTATGAAAATGATTCGTTCTCTCTGTCTTTCTCACATCAGTTCAGCGAGCTGTTCAGTCTGTCCTCTACTTATTTTAGCTTCGACGCGGAATCCGACTACGACGATGGTGTGGTAAACACAGACAGCCAGCAATTCAGCACCACAGTCACGGCAGCGTTTACACAGAAGTGGGGTTCGAATCTTATTCTCGAGAAATTCGAAGAAGACAACGCTAATGCTGGGGCTTTCGGGCTCACCAACAGTGGCGCCGAGAACAAGAAGCTTAGCTGGCAGAATACGTACACACTCGATGCTAGTAATGTGTTCTCCTTTGGTATCGATCACCAAGAGCAGGAGCTACGTTACGCCACATTCGGTGCTCTGCAAACCGACACGTCACGCGATAACGATGGTGTATATGGGGTGTATATTCGCGAGAGCGGGCCATTGGATTTTACGTTATCACTACGCAATGACGACAACGAGCGCTTCGGCAGTCACAGCACTGGCAGTATAGCGATTGGCAGTGATGTCGGTCAGTCTGTGCGTGCTTGGGTGAGCTACGGTACAGCATTTAAGGCGCCGAACCTGATCGACCTGTATGTGGATTTCCCATCTTTCTTTTTCTTTGCGAACCCAAACCTTAAGCCGGAAACTGCCGAGAGTGTGGAGCTAAGTCTGCAGGCTGAAGCCTTGGGCGCTACCTGGCGGTTAAATGTGTTTCGCAACGACATCGATGACCTGATCTCGACTGATGCGGCATTCACCTCTTTGGCGAATATTCAAGAGGCGCGAATCGACGGCATGGAGGCGACTGTAAGTTCGACCATCGCTGGCTGGCGATTGGATGCAGCTCTCACTTTGTTAGATCACGAGAACCGAAGCACTGGGGTTAATTTACTACGCCGACCCGAACAAACGCTTTCGCTGAATATCGCTAGAGAGTTCGGCGCGTTCGACCTCGCTGTGAATCTTTTAGCGCAGAACGAGCACCTGGATATAGATCCGGTTAACTTTGGCGGCTCAACCGTGGGCGGTTTCGGTGTTGTGAATCTAATAGCCGGCTATAGATTCAGTGATGAGCTTAATCTCCGGCTACGAATCGGAAATCTGTTAGATAAGGAATATCAGATTGTCGATGGATTCAATACGCAGGATCGTACCGCACAGCTTTCGCTGAACTTTTCGTTCTAATGATTTTCGGAGTTTAGTTATGTTGAAATTCTTATCAGCGAATAAGGAAATTTTGTTCCTGCTGTTGATAGTGGTGATCAGTACGGTATTGCCGCACCCTGCGAATGTGACATCCATTGGTGCTCTAGGGTTATTCGCAGGGACTTATATTCGAAAACAGGGCTTTCTGTTGCTGCCAGTGGCGGCGGCTATACCAACCCCAAAGATAGTTGTATAATTTTAGCAAGTCACAATTTTAAATAATCAAAACCACGGTGTTATACCGAGAAAAACTAAGGAAGCTTTGTATGTCAAAAATAATTCGAAATTCACTAGCCGCCGCCATTTTGATAATTCTAACTGCCTGTGCTGCGGGTAATTCCAATCCTTTCGCAGGTGCTTGGGACACTATGGCGACCACTCCGCTTGGCAACCAGGAGTCTGTGTGGACAATAGCTGAAGATGGTACGGGCATGATGGCTAGCGATCAGGGCGACCAGGCTGTCGATGGCATAGTTGTTGATGGCAATAACGTAAGCTTCGACGTTGATGTCGATGCTGGTGGACAGTCCCTGAGTCTAAGATTCAACGGAGTAGTAGAAGGCGATTCCCTGACTGGAGCATTCGCTAGCGATTTTGGTGACTTCGACGTTACTGGAACACGACAGTAGTCGAAGCCATTGTTAATTGGTTGATAGATAGGAGTGTTATCTCTTTCGCGGGGTGCTCTCCTTTTCCGTTTATATTCCTAGTATTGCAGTGAGACTGTTATTCGTATTAGACAGTTGGGATTCAGAAAAATCATAAATGCCATCGTCTGACATTATTTCGCTCATACCCATAGCTCTTGCTCTGGGTCTTTCTCTATATACCCGCAACGTTATCGTAGGTCTCTTCACTGGCGTATTCGTGGGCGTGCTGATGTTAAATGGGCCCAACCCATTGGCCGGCGCTGGCATCATGGTTAAAGAACATCTGATCCCTGAGCTCACGGATAGTTACAACGCGGGAGTATTGATCCTGCTGGCCGTTATTGGTGGCTTCGTCGCCCTGGTTGAGAATAGCGGTGGCGGTACAGCTTTCGCCGCCTCCATCAATCGCTGGGTGAAGTCACGCCTGCAGGCGCAAACCGCCGCGTGGATCGGTGGCATTGCAGTATTTTTCTCGGACTTAGGTACGCCTCTGATAATCGGGCCGGTTTTCAGGCCACTGATGGATAGGTTACGAATCTCCAGGCAAAAACTCGCGTTTATCATCGACTCCACGTCTGCGCCCGTCGCTATCCTGGTGCCTTTTATTGGCTGGGGCGTTTACATCATGAGTTTGATCTATTCCGAATACGAGGCACTCGGAATTCAGGAGAGTGAGTTCACAGCTTTCATTCGAGCGATTCCATTTCAATTCTATGCCTGGCTCGCCGTGATGATGGTGCCGCTACTCACGTTCCTGCGCTTTGATTTCGGTGCAATGGCCAAGGCAGAGAATGTTGCGCAGCGAGACCCAGATGGGGATTCGAATGTGCTAGCGCAGGATGAGAGCCAGATTCAGTACCAAGCATTCACGCACCCGAATGCGAGGCCGGTTCTAGTATGGGCACCGCTGATCGTCCTTGCTGTAGTTCTCGGGGTAATGTTGGTGCCCCTTGGCTTTCCCTTCGAGCAAGTTTCTGGCACAGATTTTCGGGCGGGGCTGGCTACAGCCTACCTCGCTGCCGCCACACTACTAATTGTTCTGATGGCTGTACTAAAAGTGCGAGAGGTATTGGGCAGCATTGAGGTCTTTCTCAGCGGCATGAAGGGGATGACATTAGTCGCTGTGACTCTGCTTCTGGCGTGGGCGCTTAGTGACATAGGAAGAATGTTAGGAGCGGCGGATTATATCGCAGCGGTCGCCCAGGCTGGTCTGCCATATTGGATGTTGCCTGCGGTGGCCTTTGTATTAGCCGCCATTATTTCGTTTGCAACGGGTTCATCCTGGGGAACATTTGCGATCATGTTCCCCTTGGTCATACCAACCGCGGTCGCAATCGACGCGCCGCTACATGTCTGCATAGGTGCGGTTCTGTCGGGCGGGTTATTTGGTGATCATAGCTCGCCGATATCCGAGACAACCATCCTCTCATCCACCGGCGCTAGCTGTCCGCAGATAGAGCACTTCCGTACTCAGCTACCGTATGCGTTATTCAATGGGGCTATAAGCTTAAGCGCGTTTGTTGTAGCCGGTGTGACGGGGTCTGCACTGATAATTCTGGTTGCGCTAGCAGCCCAGGTCGCGGGGCTCGTCGTAATACGGCGCATGCAGAGCGCTAGCTAGAACTAGCGAGCAGCCGGTTTGCGCCAGTTGAGAGACGTGGAGTAGACTTGTTTTCAATTCAAGCCTATTCACGCAAATATGAGGCAATACCATGAAACTGTTTAAGTGCATATTGATTGTCATAGTGCTCCTTTCGACTCAGGCCATGGCGCAAACTGCCGGCGCGCCGTTAGCACCGAAAGACAGTGCCGTGGATATGTCATTAGCCGAGCTCGAGGCTGCAGCGCAACACTTGAAGGATGCCGGCATAGCTACCAAGCGCATACTTGAAGGTGGCATCTTCAGTGTCAATGTTCGGCATATCGAAGGTGCAGAGACGGCACTTCAGCATGGCCGTATCAGCGAGGTCTGGGTAATTCGAGAGGGTTCTGGAATTGTCGCTACAGGAGGCGAATTAGTAGACAAGGAAGCAGGATCTGGCTCCGGAGAATTTAGAGGTAGCGCAATTCGTGGCGGGCATGAGCGCCTGATACAGGCAGGTGATATTGTGTTCGTTCCACCCGGCATACCACATGGCATAAAGCAAACTGATTCACTCGTGTATCTAAACATACGCTTCGAGCTGAGAGACGAAGACTAGTGAGGCTGCGTTGTATGCGTTCTGATCTTCAACAATGTTTCACGTTCCTGATCCTTGTCGGGGCACTACTGAGTAGCACATCTGTATTCGCCGCTGAGGTTGATGAGGCACTCGTGCGCGCGGCGATGAGCAGAGAGGGCAGGTTGCCTGATGATCTCGCCAGAGATAGCCGCAGTAGGCCCG
>Ga0307985_10002428_pt1 | contig 10427 bp, 14 predicted proteins | sample EllFjometageno80_FD_203155 | JGI IMG/M metagenome (GOLD analysis project Ga0307985, IMG submission 203155) | Marine microbial communities from Ellis Fjord, Antarctic Ocean - #80 | ecosystem: Environmental > Aquatic > Marine > Unclassified | place: Southern Ocean | collected 2014-10-09 | reverse complement strand
TGCTGGGCTGCAAGCGATGAGGTGTTCGCCGCCTCTGCGTCAGCCTCGGACGCAGCCGCTGCATTCTTACTGCTCTCGGCACTAAGTCGCTTGACCTCCATGTCTGCGAGGGCGGTCGTCTTAAAGCTGTCAAGGTCAGAAAATAGCTGGGTGAACGAAGCAATCTCCGTAACAACGCCGCCCTCGCCAATCTGCAAGTTCATCTTCTCAGCGCCGCTGGTGCTGTCGTATGTAAAGGTAAAGGCGTCAACCTCGCCAGTCACTTCGTCAAACAGCTTACCCATAAGTTGAGCAAGCGTTAGGTCGCCCATCTCCGCATCTTCCAGATAAGTATCCAGAATGTGAACTCCGGTGTTCGCGGAGCGGAAGTTTAACTGTTCACTGGGGACGCGGGTGCGTGCCATTCCTATTCCTCTTCAGTCGCTAGGGAGCGGAGCTTGGCCACGCGCCATGACGACATTTTAATAAGCTCTTCTGCGTCATTCACTCTTGCGGTCAGCGTTCCAATGTCGGACTGGGACGCTTCTCTTATTCGCAACAATGCAACGCGGAGTGCATCGGTGTCGTCCCGTACCGGCTTTAATTCTTCATGGATGCGGGCATTCACAAAGTCGCGGATCACGGCGTCAACCTGGGTTGCCCAAACACTGCTTTTTATGGGGTTGGTCATCGGCGCTGCGCCTCCTGCATTGGTATGAGATTGCCCTTCTGAACTTCACTCTCGATCTGTTGCTGTGGCTGTACGGACGCACCGCGAGCTTTCTCCGCAATCATCATCTCTTGGGACTTGGTTGGCCCCTCTTCCTGCTGCTCTTTGGATATTTTGAACTGGTCGAGATCGCTGACACCCATAGAGCGGATGGCCTCCTCGACGATCTTGCCAGAGTTGTACTCCATCGCGAGCCCCGTCTCGTTGAGGGTCTTGAGCATGGTGATCCAAGTCTCGGCATTGCGGGTAGGTTCGAGAGGTAAGGTTCCGTCTACGACTAGGTAGTCGATTTCGCCTTGGATGTCAGACAACTTGAAGTCTAGGTAGCCGTCGTTGACCATGCCACGTAGTGATGAGGCGTTATCTTGCTCTCCGATGCGTATGGAGCTCTCGGCAGAGAAGAAATCCTGTACGTTCGCGACCATCATGCGGGCCATTGGCCGTACGGATGTGGCTGAGATTGTACGCGCGAGTACGCCGAGGCGCTGCGAACCCAGTTGAGTTAGGCGTTGTATCTCTGTCGCCGTGCGTACGCCACCTTCTGCGGTTGGCATACCCTGTTGAGCATCCGAAGCGGCGGAAAGGCGCTGCTTTAGGCCCGACATTGCCTCAATATCGTTCCAATGTCCGCGTGTTACGTCCGGTACGTTGGCGATAAACACGCCGTCACCAGGCTTAACACCAGGCATAGTGCGTACAATGCCGTGTGCATTGCGATCTATGAGGTCTCCGATGGCCACCTGAGTGGGATCAACGAACATTAAGTTAGTCAAGGCGGCCTGCACGTTGTCGATGCGGCTGCGCAGCAGCCATGTCGCGACATCATGTAGAGGGAGTAGGATGTCATAAAGCGATTGGGAGTACGTCTTATGCGCGTCGTGATACAGGCCGCCGATCACGACAGGGAATTGCCTGCCGTAAGGGTTTAGTTGGCAACGGATGATCACGCTCTCATCGAGAACCGTAACGCACATCCACAACTGTTCTATTCCAGGGACGCCAATCTCGTATCCGGCTAGACGTATCCAGCTTTCGTCGATGACACGGCTGTCGCCCAGCGCGAAGAAGGTGCCGCCACCGCGAGCGTTGCGCTCTGCGGGGTCAATGCTTAGTCCTCGTCCGGCTTCTTTATGCCACTTATGTCCGTCCCACCCACCAGTCGGAGCGGCGAACTTGTTTCGGAGGGCTGGGTACTCTTTGAGCTTGGGGTACATGCCCGTCTGGAGGAGAGCATCATAAGATGAGAAATCAGAGAAGATGATGTACTGCATCCGCTCCCAATCTCCCCACTGGACGCGGGGGTCGTGGAATACGCGGCGCGGGTCGAAGTTGGTGATCTTGTTTGTTTTGCTTGAAGCATCCCACGTAACTTTTGTGGGGGCGTATCCGTACCGAATACTGTCCAGAAGGTGTTGGGCAATTCGAGCCTCCCCTGCTGTGCGACGCATCTGTTGGTGCAGTAAGCGTTCAATGATCTGAGATGACTTCCGCGACTTGCGGTTAAGTCCTTCAAGCTGGAACATCGGGTTCCGGCCAGTAAGAGCCGCCATCAAGTAGGTGTGGACCGTATCCGAGATGGCGCGGGTGTCAGCGATGACCGCCTTCTCGCGAAACTGCGTAGCATCGGGGCGCACGTAAACGTCGTGGGCGCGGTCAGCTTGCTTCCAGTGGTCGTAGCGCTTGGAGATGCGGTCGTATGACATCTGCATTGCAGAGCGTACGTAATCTACGAGCTTCTGTTCCTGCTCGACACTCAGACGTGAGGAAATATCCTCATAATTCATAAGGGCGTCGGCGTGATCGGAAAGGTCAACAACGATACCATCGTTGTCAGGGACGTAATCCGCACGGTAATTTGTCGTTGTTAATGTCATGGACTGAGTTTTACCTCCTCGTGATTGCGTCGGTCGTCCTTATTCTCCCCAGCCACGCCATGTGCCTCCCATTTTATTGAGGTCAGACTTCATGTCCCAAAGACTGTCGCCGGAGTTGGGTAGGGAAAACGCCGAAGGCGTGTAATATTCACCCGTTGTAGGGGTGCGGGCTAGTACATCGAGGCCGATAGAGAGGGCGTCGATCATGTCGTCGTGCTTTCCCGAAGGGAACGACTGGCATTCCTCATGGAAGGCGTCCATCCAAGGGGCATTGTCAGGCAGAAATACGCGCCCGCCCTCAATGAGTGGCAGGATTGAGGTGACGCGGGAGACCTTATCCGATGAAACCTTGTACGGGACGACGGATATGCCGCTCTCGCGCTGCAATTCTTGGATGAGAGACTGACCAGATGCCTTGTCCTCGATGTAAATGCCCCGCAATCCGCGTCCGCGCCACTGATTGTTGGCTTGGATCATACGCCTCTTTAGTTCGGGGAACTCAAAACGGTCGCGGATCACGTCCACAACGTAGATGTCACCCGTAGTATCGAGACCCATCGTCATCATTACGGAGTAATCGCTGTCCTGACGCGCCTTGAACGCTGTGTCGGCGGCGATGATGAGGCTGGAAAAGCGCTCCGGCTTCATGTCGGCAGGGTACGTGCGCCACCAGTGGGAGCGGATCATGTTGCCGCCCTGTATGTAGGGCGATTGCTGGTAGAGGCTGGCGAACTCACGCGGGTTCAAGCGGCGACGGCGCTCCAAGTCTTCTATGGAGAAGCGTTCCGGCCAAAGTGCAGTCGGTTCTGTCTTGCGTACGTAGCGTTTGGCCTTGGATAGCTTGGAGACTTCTCTGGGAACTAGGTAATCCTCATGCTCTGTGGGTAAGTCGCTGCGATTTATCTTGCCCGTGTCGCCCTGTATGGGGCGGTCGTCGATGGCAGGGAAGTTGATGTGGTTCCAGCGCCCCTCCTTCCAGTCATCGGTCTGCATAAGACGACCCGCAAGGTCGTCTGGGTGCCAACGGGTCAAGATGATGATCTGCGCCGGAGGCACATTGTCGATGTCAGGCTGTAGACGGGTCGATAGGGCGGAGACGTAGTAGTTCCAAACCTTGTTGCGCTGGGTGGCGCTCTCAGCCTCTTCGCGTGACTTGAGTGGGTCATCGAATAGGAGGAGGTTCGCTGCGCGACCGGAGGTCGTACCGCCGACGCCGATGAAGTACGCGGCTCCGCCAGCGGTTGTGCGCCACTGATCGACTGCGCGGCTGTCAGCGGACATTTCGAAGTCAGGAAAGATTTGTGAGGTGGTGGGTTCGTTGGAAAGGTCGCGGACTTGGCGTCCGAAGTCCGTGGCGAGCTGGCTGTTGTAGGATGTAGACATCATAAAGCGCGTCGGCTTCTTCGACATGAAGTATGAGGGGAAGATTACGCTGCCGTACGTGGACTTTCCGTGCCGTGGGGGCATGGTTATGAGCAAATTTCGTACAGGAACAAGCTCCGTGGTGGCCTTTTCGGCGACTGATAGGCCGTGATGGCTGTCGAGAGTGTTCTTTTCTAGGCGGTCTAGGGCGTCAATCATCTTCAAATGGAAGTCTGGGAGCTTCCAGTTGGGGTAATGAAGGCGGACGAAGCCGAGGAAACCGTCCTCTGCGGCCTTCAGCTTGAGTAAATGCTTGGCTGCGTCCTGTGGGGTGAGGCTCATTCGTCCTCCTCCTGTACAATATCCTGTACGTCAGCGTCGATTATGCTGCCGACGCCGGAGGCAATGGCTTCAAGCTGGTCGCGGGACATCTTCTCTGGGGCGTCTTGGATGTTGTGCTCGTGCTGTACGAATGCGGCGGTGAGATCGGGTACGACCTTGTTCAGCATGGTGGCGAACACCCGCGCTTGCGTGGGGGACCACTCCTGCTTGCCCATGACGACCTTGTGAGCCTCGTCTAGCTGGTTCTCTACGCGGCGGAACAGGCCGGATCGCATGTTCGCTACTTGTGAAGGGGTTAATCTGCCAGTGGATGAAGGTTCTGTTCTTTTTGACATTGAGTTTTCCAGACGTTTTGATTTTTGCTCAGATTTGTCGTGGGGTCCGAGATGGTATTTACCGAAATTTCACTTCGCGGGGTGGGGGTGGACCCCCCCTGTCGGTCAAAATTGGCGCATGAATGGCACATGAGGTGTGTAATTGGCTGATTTTGCAGTGATTTATCTCCCTCAGTAGGGGAATACAGGGGTGTAACGCGCGCCAAGAGATTTCCAGTTTCGCTCCCCTCGCGGATGAAAATTAACCGTGTGAGCACGTTACGCGCGTCTGTTACGCATGTCGTCCTGCGTGAGCGCGACCAAGGAATACTTCCTTGAGGAACTGAAGAGGGTGCCAGCTCCGATCTGGAGAACGGCCTGTGTCCGGCGATCATCCGCACACAGTCACACGTTACGCAAAAGGAATTATCCCATGACAAAATCAAACACAGCAGTCGCACCCGTAGCCTTCACACGCAAAGCAGCAGCCGAAATGTACCTCGCAGCACCCGTCAAGGGTCGCGAAGCCGTAGCCGAGCGCATCAAGGCGCAGGCCGCGAAGAACCAGAAACGCGCTTGGAAGACGCTCGTGCGTTACATCGCGACCGCCGACCTCGTTCGCATCAAGCTCGTGGTATCGGGCACCCGCGAAGAATGGGCCGCGATCAACGCAGACGCGAAAGCCGCGAAGGCCGCGCCAAAGCCGAAGGCTGCTCCGAAGGCGAAAGCGAAAGCCAAGCCGAAGGCTGCTGCCGTGATCGTCGATGACGTGAGCGAAGTCGCAGCGGCCAAGGCGCTCGCGGTACTCATCGGCGCAGGCCAAGGCAACTCGCCAGAAGCTGCCATGATCGTGTCGTTCTTCGCGGCCAAGTAATCACACCCACCCACGGACAACAGCAATTCGCCCCTTCGCACAAGCGTTGGGGCTTTTTCGTGCTGTCCGGCACGGTTCACCCGCATGAAAAGGAGACCCCCATGCACACACGTCAATCACACATCACGAAGACCGCAGCGCACACGAACGACGACCCGTGCGACAACTGGCAGTCCATCGGCAGCGTCATCCGGCTCGATGCCGATCGTGTACGCAAAGCCGTCGAGTACAACGCCATGTGCGACGACATCGCTAACGACGACGACTTCGTATTCGTATCCACCTTCACCCGCTTTGGAGGTTGATCGCATGGCATACACATCAACCCGCTCACGTCGTCACTCGGACCTGATGGTCATCGAAATCACCCGCATCATCTCAGTCACATTCGTTGGCGCTTGCTTTGGTCTGCTGATCGCATGGCTTGGCATCAACGCCATCACAGGCTGCGGCGAAGTCACCCGCACAGTCGATGGCACGTACATCAAAGGCGAGTGCGTCATGGTCCCGTGGGTAGACGCTACCCTCTACGATCACTTCATCGAATAACCCACACACAAAGGAGACTACCCATGAAAAACTCAATCGAAGAATACGTTGGCAAACTCGAAGCCCGCGCTCTGCTCTTCATCGTGAAGGCGCACAAGGATCACTCAAAGTTCTACCCGATAGCGTTGGAGCTTTGCCGAGTGATCGGTGACTTCACAGGCGAAGAACGCTGGGATGCTTATGACCGCATCCAGCACGCTTGGGCCGTAGGCCAAGAAGCATAGTCGCATCGGTGTCGAGCGTTGAGGCGCTCGCATCCCATGCAACTGAGCATGACAACCCAAGGAGAAAACAATGGGAACCAAAGCAGCAATCAAATTCGCCGACGACAACGGTACGCAGGCTATCGTCTACACTCAGTACGATGGAGACCCGCAAGGCATACAGCGTATGATCCTCAGAGCAATCGACGAGGGGCTTGTGTGGGACTTGCCGCGCTATGAGGCCGACGAGTTTGCGGCTGGCTTCATAGCCGCGAACAAGAAGTACAGCGGCGGCCTTCGTGTGTTGTCCACCATGTCCGATCTGTGGTGCGACTTCGTGTACGTCGTCAATTTCAACAGCGATCTTGGCGAGATCGGCGTGACCGTAGGACATTGCAAGGGGCACGACGAACTGGATCGTCCTGAGTACGTGTTCATGTGGGATGGCCGCTTGTCTACGATGCACACAGCTTATGCGGAGGACGCAGCATGAAGATGACAACGGAAGAAATCCTCGATCACGTTTACGAACGCCTTGAACTCGTAAGCAAGGAAACGTGGGTCTCGATGATCTGCAAGCACCTCACGACTGAGGACTTGGAGCTGATGCTCGACAACAACGAGCTGACGCCCCGCTTCTTTGAGGAGGACGCAGCATGAAGATCGTATGTCTAAGAAATCCATTTTTCGCAACATACAAAGGTTCGTATGCTTACGAGGGGGACGCAGCATGAAGTACAATCACGCAGTTTCGTTAGCCTTCGAGGTCATCAGCAATGACCCGAACGGCGAGGACTTAACACCCGCGATGCTCAAGGAAGCCCTGCTCGAACGCATGGTCAACTTGGACATCGGGGACGATTGGGTCGAGGCAATCGGCTTACCCTACGACACACATGAGGAGGACGCAGCATGAAGAAGCCAACACAACGACAGGTCAACAAGTTCTGCAAGGTGCGGGGCATCCCGTTTCAAATGTGGGGGATGATGATTGCCACAGGCAAGCTGACGCTCGATGACTTTTCAGAAATGGTACTCGCATTTCACGACCCCGCGAACAAAGAGCAACGCGAGGAAATGGAACACGAGATGAACGCTAACAGATATTAAGGAGGACGCAGCATGAGGAACCTTATGACAGCAAACATGGCGCGGGCATTACTACCCGATGCCCGTGCAAAAAAGATCGAGAGCGCCATCCGCTTCGCGGTCAATGACGGCGATAGCGTAACCTTTGTACGGCTAAGGCTCAAACCACACGAGGTCACGATGTGGGAAGAGCTTGGGTATCAGGTAAGGGCTGAAGGTAGCGGCTCGACGTTCTTTTCTTGGCACGAGGAGGACGACCAACAATAAGTAAACTCCTGCCCCGCACAGGGGCGACCAACTATCAAAGATAGTTGAGGAACAAGAAGAAATTAGGCCGCTGACTTTGATTAGTCTGCGGTCTCTTTTGTGCCGTCTGGCATGACAACTTGACACAACTTCCGTTGTGTTGTTTACACTACAACCACAATCAAGAAAGAAAATCACAATGACAACTATTCAAAACATCATCGACACCCACGCAGCACGTAAAGCGCAGACCATCTTGCGCGGAGCGGTCTATGACATCGCAGTGGATGTGGGCATTGACCTTGAAGCCTTGGCGGATGTGGCGTCAAGATCACCGCTCGTGAACTCAGACCACCCGACAAGTAAGAAGATGCGCAGCGTTAGCGTGTCTCAGATACTGGATCGCATGAGTGCTACGGCGCTTGGCAAAATGATCAAGGATATGCTCGGAAAAGGTCACTTAGCGACTGTAATATCTGCCTTCCTGTCACCCGATCCTGACCCAGTTTGCACCCAGAACTGGCCTTGGAACCAAGAGTTTTCGATCCCATTCGACGACGACATTTCCAAGTACATTCCAGACGACCTCAACGTGTCGCCCACGTCGCCTACGTCGCCTACGTCGCCTACCGGATACGATGTGACCGATGACATTGCTCACGCTGCCAACGTGTTGCTCAAGGTTGCGACCAAGGGCGAGATGGACGACTTGCAAGGGTTGCTCGATGAGGTGGTGTCCTTGCGTAACAAGCCAGCAATCGTTGCAGCGGCGGCTGTTGTACCAGCAAGCGGTGACATCCCAGCAGGTGAGCCGCGCAGGGTCAATGCACAGGTGGTGTTCGGTATCAAAGACACGCTGATCGACATGGACATCACCGTGTACGATTGGGAATACGACAACCCTTTGGTGCCTACGAAGGATGCTGATTACATCTTCAACGTGAGCAACTTGGCTGATGCCTTGTGGGCGATTGAGACTAAGAACAATGCGTGGCTTACGGGTCATACTGGTACGGGGAAGACGACGTTCATCGCTGCTGTGTGTGCGTACACCGGACGCATGATGATGCGAGCGAATATGGACAGCGCGATTGAGCGGCCTGACTTTGTTGGTGCCATGAGCGTGACGGTAGATGGTGACGGCAATCAGATCACCGAGTTCGTTGAGGGCTTCTTGCCCAAGGCGATGCAGTTGCCAGTAGTTATGCTGCTCGATGAGTACGATGCGATCCGTGCTGACATCTCGTATGTGATGCAGCCCGTGCTTGAAGGTGGTGCGCTTCGCCTGTTGGAAGATGGCGGTCGCCTTGTGCACCCACACCCAGACTTCCACATCATGGCGACTGCAAACACGGTCGGATGTGGTGACAGTTCTGGGATGTACGCAAGCGCCGTGAAGGTTCAGTCGAGAGCGTCGATCAACAGGTTCCCCGTGTTTATCAAGGTGGATTACCTGTCAGCTCAAGACGAGATGACCTTGATCAAGAAGTTTGCGCCACAGCTTTCGAGCGGTGCCGAGAACATGCTTGCCGATTTCGTCTCCCATTATCGCAAAGCGTTTCAAGATGGCACCGTCGCTACGCCAATCAGCCCACGAAATACGATCACAATCGGCAAGTATGTTGCCGCCTTCGAGAAGCGGTTGGGCACTGACCTCGCAATCAAACGAGCGTTGGAGATGAACATTATGAACACCATCGACGAGAGCGACAGCATCGCCGTGACAGGCATCATGGATCGCATCAGCGCATAATCAATCAATCAACAGGAGTACAAATATGTTTAGTCAAAATTCAGTAGCCGCACTTCAAACGGAGTTCGACAAGCTATCCAAAATCATGGGCGCAAGTGAGGTGCGTACGCAGTTCAAAGGCGATGGTGCCTATACGAACGGCAAGATGATCAACCTTCCCGCAATGGACGCAACCAAGGAGATGACACCCAAGGATCAGGCTATCGCGAGGGGCTACCACATCCACGAGGTCGGACACATTACCGATACCGACTTCAGTATTGCGTCGGCTAAGAAGCCCAGCAAGAAACTGCATCCGATCTGGAACGCATGTGAGGATGTGATGATCGAGCGCAAGGCTATCGAGAAGTTTAGCGGTGCCAAGCGTAGCCTGTCAGCGGTGGTCGATAGCGTGTTGGAACACGAGAACCAGCATTGGCATGACAACCCAGAAGAAAACGAGGCGCGTCGTGAAAAGTGGTGGACCGAGGTGCCGTACGCTGCGTTGCAGCAAGCGCGTAAGGACGCTGGGTACGAGAGCGATGCGCTCGATGCGTACATTGATGACATGCCCAAGGCGCTGGCGAGTGAGGCGCGACACTTCGCTAAGGATATGGCGTCGGCTGCGGATACGGCTGAGAGTTATGACCTCGCGAAGAAGATCAGTCGTCGGGTTGCTGCGCTTCAGAAGGAACACAGCAGCGATGACGATAGCGATGATGATCAGCAGCAGCAGCAGCCAATGGTGCCACAACCCAATCAGCAAGGCGATGGTGGTGGCGAAGGTACGGAAGGTGACAGCCAGCAAGGCGATGACCAAGGCGATGACCAAGGTGACGGTCAAGGTGACGGTCAAGGTGATGACCAACCCCAAGCGCAAGGCAAGAGCGGTGGCTTCACGATGGCGGGTGCCGAACAACGCAAGCAAGACAACATGGATGGTGTGTTCGGTGCTTACGCAGGGGATGACGATCAGAGAGTAGGCACAGGTTTATGCGAACTATTCGACAACCACCTTCAACTCTGGGACCGCAACGTCAAGGCTTTCGAAAACCAAGATGCGAACGGCAAGGACATACTTTGTCGGTGGCGCAATCAGGTAGTGTATAAAGATGCCGACGACATTGCCAAAG
>Ga0307985_10002426_pt1 | contig 10432 bp, 11 predicted proteins | sample EllFjometageno80_FD_203155 | JGI IMG/M metagenome (GOLD analysis project Ga0307985, IMG submission 203155) | Marine microbial communities from Ellis Fjord, Antarctic Ocean - #80 | ecosystem: Environmental > Aquatic > Marine > Unclassified | place: Southern Ocean | collected 2014-10-09 | reverse complement strand
TGGCGTGGCACTCGGGTCTCCCCCCCCTCCCCCTCCCCCTCCCCCCGCTCCTGCTCCTCCTCCCCAGAACGAGGTAATCGACCTCTGTGATTCCGATGATGACCCCATCACAACCCTCCCTCCCCCCAAAAAGCTTCGTCTCTCAGCCCCTGTCAACACTCCCCCTCCCCTCCTCTCCTCCAGCTACTTCGCCGACCTGCGTCGACAAGGCCACCTCAACACTCGCCCCGCGACAACCTCCGCAGCGCCAACTTGGGGCAGCGGCCGCTCCCTCAACTCCTCCTCCACCTCCTCCTCCTCCAGCCCCTCGCCCTCGGCAACCACCTTCACTCTCCAAACAATCAACCTCTGGTTCGACGAGCTGCACCAGCGCGAGCGCATGAACGAAGTCTCCACGAACCTCCTCCCGCACGCGGACATTACCACCGTCCAAGAAGCGACTGCGTCCCTGCTCACGTACCTCAAGAACGGCCCCACCCCCAACTCGATCCAGACGCAGCAGTCCGACCCTGACGCGCGCTCAGCCGTTGGCGTGGACTTGTCTTACGGCTGCGCCATCCTCACGCCGACATCCAGCCTCTCGCACACGTCACTCTCCCGCAACACGTTCATGTTCAGTAACTCGCGGATGGCTCGCGGCGTCACGTTCCAGATCATTTCGAAGAACAACTTCACCCTTCTCGTCGGGAGTACGCACTTGGAGTCGTTCTTGAGGCCGCCGGATAGCAATGGAAGTGCGGAGCGGAGGGCGCAGCTCCTGGAACTCAAGGAGTTTGTGGCCCACGCGTGCGACGACGGCGGCATTGATGTCGTGGTTGTCGCGGGGGACATGAATCATGACGATCATCCGAGCTCGGGGAAGGGTTATGATGACTGGAACTTTGGGGACGTTCTGGGGGAGGGGTGGAGTGATGCTTATGTGGAGGCAAAGGGGGCAGGATTTGATTTCGAGGAGAGTTTGACGTGAGTTTTGAGCCTTGCGAGCGCCGCGTAATGTCCACGCTGCCCTTTGTTCGCACTTTTGTATGGCACACCGCCCCTTTGTTCACACATGTGTGTGTTCCGCAGGTACTACGGCAAGGGCAATCCCATGCTGGCGAACTCGCTCAAGAAGCGCTTCGACAGGATCCTGTACTACACGCCCCCCGAAAGCCGCGCTACGATCAAGGTCCAGTCGTGCGAAGTTAACGGCAAGAACGTGATTCCGGGCATCACGAGGCCTCTCAAGACGCCGAGGCCGGTGATTGCGAGCGATCATTTTGGCGTGAGGGGAGTGTTCGAGCTCGAGGTGAAGGGGAGGGAGAAACCCAAGGTGGCTCTGGCGATGGTCATCGAGAAACCCATGGCGCCCGTGGCACCCGTGGCGCCCGCGAAGGTCGTCAAGAAGCTCGTGGCGCCGCCTGAGAAGCCCGCGAAGTTCGTTGCCGGGCGTTCGACGGTCAAGAAGCCAGTGTTCAGCAGCGACGAAGACAGTAGCGACGAGGTGGTCGTGACGACCAGACAGAAGCCGCCGGCCAAGCCGTCACCCCCATGCGATGGCAGCGACGACGACGACCTGCTTGTGGTGACAAAGAAGCCGCTCAGCAGCAAGCCTCTCAGCGAGCCGACGCCGCAGCTCGAAATGGACAGCAGCAGCGACGAAGAGATCTGCTAGTCTTAACTCAATTCAAACTCCTAGTTAACCATCTACGTAAAGCGTTTACGTTGTGCCCTCCGCTGTGTCTTCTTGGCGCTTTCAGCGGGCAGTTCGCAGCCAACGCTCGCGGTGGCCTGCATCAGCACGTTGAGAAGGAAGAATCCGAGTAAAGGCGACAAGTCGATGCCCGCGATGGCGGGGACAAGGCCGCGGAACGTGTTGAGGAACGGATCCGTCAACGTGAATACTGGTTGCAAGATTGCGACCCCCTGAGACTGGGGGATCCAGGAGAGGAGGATGCGGAAGGTTATGAGGTAGTTGTAGAGCATGAGGAAGGTGCCGAAGCCGCCAACGAATGTTTCCTCGAGCAGCGTGTTGCCCGGAATGGCCATGGCGAGGCACTTCTTGAGGGGGGCTTCATGAAGTTGGGTGTTGAGTTCTTTGTGTTGGGATCTTGCGGCAAAGAAAGCGAGGGTTGAGGGGATCTTGTTGTTCGCCGAAGGAGGAAGGGAGAGGGAGGTCGTGGAAGCCACGCAGAGGAGGAAACAGAAGACGAGAAGCGGCGTCATCTGGTGACCTGGTGTGAGAAGGAGATAACAAGGAAGGAATAATTGTATTCAGCGGCAGCACAGAGAAAGAGAGAGCGGCGCCAACATGCGTGAACAGAGGGCAGCGCCTTTTGCGAGCGCGGAGAGCGCCCCGCACACACAGACTGTTCGTTTACGCTGTTTTACGGGTGCGAAGTGAACTAATTTATACCACATCATGTTTGTTCGAGCGCGCAAGTCCGAGTGATCCTCAATTCGTTCCCATACCCTTCATGGTAATACCCTGTTCATGGTAATAATCCGCTTGCCAGTTGCTCAGTCCGTAACGAAAGCGATGTGCGCGCGCTTGGAAACGCAGTTTTGTTACCCTTGTAAATGTCTACTCGTTCTGAAGTTGCCTGTCTTGGCATTGGTCAGTGCCGGATGGAAAACAACGTTTGCAACGGGCCGTCGTCGGGTGAGGCGGGCATGGATGATGATATAATTGATCCCGTACGGATCCCCCTGCTCGTCTGCTCGTCGTCTGCTTGAATTTAGCGCGCTGCTTTCCTTTCGCCTTCGTCAGCTTGAATTTAGCGCTTTCACGACGACAGCCACGGCTCCCATCTACACAAACAGAGTAGGTGTTGGGCGTAAGCAGCACATTTACTGATATAAGGTCGAATCGTCGTAGTTCACAACGTTCGGCTGCCCGCCCCATCTCTGCCGACAAACCCAAAGCCGTTTATTGCAATAAATGTTCCGTTCCCCCCCACAGACAAGACATGTGTCGACTTTTGGACCGACTTTTGCACAACCAGGAGGCCATTAACTAACCCACATTTAATTAGAATCAGAGCCATGGACGCCCTCGCCCCCCAATTGAAGGTGTTCACCGCCGCCACGGCCCCCCTCGTAGCCAAATTCCTCCTGACCATCGAGCCCGTCGGCCAGCAACTTGACAACCTTGAGACATTCATTTTCTCGCACATCGATCCCACCGGCGCCGTCCGCGCTCCCACCAACGGCTGGTTCCTCACCGACCTCAGATCCGCCGGTTACGTCGCCATCGGCTACCTGGTCGCCGTCTTCTTCTTCTCCTTCGTCATGTCCTTCAAGTTCATGCCCAAGCTGGACCCCTACCCCCTCAAGTTCTGCTACAACGTCTCCCAGATTATGATGTGCAGCTACATGTGCGTCGAGGCCGGCGTCATCGCGTACAGGAACGGGTACAGCCTCATGCCGTGCAACGAATTCGATCTGGTCAACCCGCCTGTGCTCAATGTGCTGTACTTGTTCTACCTCTCCAAGCTGTGGGACTTCTGGGACACCACGTTCATGATCCTCGGCAAGAAGTGGAACCAGGTGAGAACAAGCTAAGAGCAGCGCGCTGAGAGCAGCTACCGCCCGTCGCGAGCCTTGAACAGCACCAGGTGCGAGAAACGAGAAATCGCGCGTTCTGTAGCCGTTCTTGCGGCGCGGCACGAGTTCACACATGAATCACGCATTGTTCACGCATTATCCATGCATGTTTATGTGCCTCCAATGGACGCCCTTTCTGTCAATCGACGTGTGTGCGTGTGTGTGTGTGGCTGACTTATATGTTCTGGGCCATCGGTGTATCTCTCTAACACTCGCTTCGCTCGTGGCAGCTCACGTTCCTGCACGTGTACCACCACTTCAGCATCTTCCTGTTCTACTGGCTCAACACGCGCGTCAACTACGACGGCGACATTTACCTTACCATTGTCCTCAACGGTTTCATCCACACGGTCATGTACACTTACTACTTCGTGTGCATGCACACCAAGGTCCCCACCAAGTGGTTGTCCGACCCCACCGTCTCCAAGTCCTGCCCGATCTGGTGGAAGAGCGCGTTGACGATGAACCAGATGGTGCAGGTGAGACACACGAGGGCAAGCCTAGGACGCAGGGTTCTACGCAGCGAACGAGATGGACGCAAGAACGAATGAACGAATGTGTCTTTGAACGCAACTGTCTCAGCTCCGTCGTTTGTTCACGCATCGTGTGTCGCCCTGTGGTCTTTCAGCGCGACTCTCTCAGAGTCCTCCGCGCGTTGCCCTCGCTCCTCCATTGTTCACACTGCATGTGTTGCTTTCCTCTTCTCACACTCGCTTCGCTCTTGTGCAGTTCTGCTGCATGATTTCGCAGGCGGTCGTGCTGCTGAAGAGGGAGTGTGGCATGCCGCACGTGAAGATCACGCAGGCCTACATCGGGTATGTGTTCACGATGCTCTTTTTGTTCATGCAGTTCTTCATTAGCAGTTACGTTACGGGAGGGAAGAAGAAGGGGGGGAAGAAGGGGGGGAAGGACAAGAGAGCGTGAGTGGAAGAGAGTTATTAATAGTGCCTGAGTGTCAACGCTTAAAACAGGATGCCTTTTGGTACAGCCAGCACGTTTGGTACAGCCAGCATGCTGTTGACGCGCTGCAATGAGGAATACGCGATTTTGGCGGGGCAGCACAATTCCTCGCCTCCTCGCCTTGTAGCAAAATGGAGCCTGCGCCCAAGAAAATTAAGTTGGAGGAGGCAGTGGACGCCGTCGTCGACGAGCCTGTCTACGTGCCAACGCCTCTTCCCATCACTCTCTTAGCCCCTGTTCCCATTCCTCAAGGGGAGGCACAGAATACAAGTGCTGTGATTAAGACGGAGGCGCCGCCTGGCCCTACGCCCGGCCCTACTACTACTAACCCTACGACTGCGACTGCGACTGTGGCCGCGACTGCACCCCCGCCCTCCTCCGCCCCCCCCTCCACCGCCTCCCCTGCCTCTGCTCCCCCCTCCACCACCTCTCCCCTCGAAACCACAGACGTCGCCGCTTCCCTCAACCTCGCCCCCGGCTCCCGCCTCGTGGTCATGTGGGACCTCGTAACCGACGCCGAGCCCGATTTCGCCGTGTCCAGCAAAGGCTCCAAGTCCGCCCTCCCCGAACAGCAGGTCACAGAAACCTGGTGGGGCGCCACCCTCCTCCCCGCCGACGGCCGCAGCTACTCCCTCCGCGACGACGAGACGGGGGAGGTTGGCGTCGTGCCGCTCCGCGTGCTCGACTACGACGCGAACGACGCCATGGGCTACCCCGAACGGACTCAGAGCGAGTGCGTGTTCGTGGGGGAGCATCTCATCTTCGACACTGCGCTGCAAATGACGTCCATCTTCAAGAGGGAGGGGGACGCGTGGCTGCCGAGCGACGTTGACTTGAACGAGGGAGTGGGGGAGGGCGCCGAGGGGGTTGCCCCTGCTGCGGCCGCGGCGGCTGCCTACGGCGACATCAATCCCGCGTCTGTCATTACGATCGGGTCCTCGCGCGGCGACTACGAGACGTGAGTTGCGAGCACACGAGCGTACTGGCGCTCACACTCCGTTGTCTTCCATTCAAGCAAACGGCTCCACCCTTTCTTTGTTCACACATGTGTATACGCAGGTTCTTCGACACCATGTTCGCGAGTGCGTTTGCCAAGATCACGCAGGCCACGGCCATGTACTCGTTCACGTCCGCTGTGAAGCAACGCGCCGTCGCCGAGATATTCGGGCAGGCTAGGACGGAGCTGATTGAGAGCTTGTGGAAGAACACGCAGGGGGTGGAGATCGTCACGCAGGAACACATTCAGACGATCATTCAGGAAGTGGGGCAGAAGCTCACGGACATTAAGAGGGAGGTGTTTGCGTCTACTGACATGACGGACACGTCCAGAAACTAGACCAGGGACTAACTTAAATGACCAATTGATCTGAACTTGATACCAGCGTGCGTGCTAGCGTGAGTGCAGTGCGTCCTTGGCGAGTTCTTTCCTGACGCGGTGCGGCCACGTGGTCGCGATTGAGCGCAGTTACTGTGGCTGCATCGAAAGTCCCGTTACAACCTGATTGAGATGCCCTAGTAGTCGCGGTGAGTCGAATCTGTCGTAGAGGCGAGCCAGGACGGCCTCGAGCGTAACGTGTGCAATGGCTTCGTCGCATACCTCGTCGTGATTGAGTCGATCACCAAAGAGCTCAGTATTCAGCAGAAATGCTCAAATCAGTTCCAGAAATGCTCAAATCATCATTTTGCGGGTCTGAAATAGAGTGAAAGGCCAATGAAAGAGCGTCGAATCGAGCGCCAGGTTTCACACGGAGGGTGGCGTGTGACTGCATGAGTAACATGGGGGGGGTGAATAACGCGTTGCTCCTATGAAAAAATATCGCGCTATAGCCCTCGCAGTTAACCAAAAAGTTGTTGAAAAAGGACAATTTCGGCATCGCGACAAAAGGAGGGGTTGCCGACGGAACCAAAAGTCCGCAATAGCGTTTTTCGATCCGCACGAGAAATCGCTAATCTTAAAATGCTCACTCGCCAGAATTGACCCTATTACGCGTTGGCGAGTTGAAAAAAGATAATTGGAGGACCGCGACGTGGGTGGTTTCGCGGTGACGTGGACAAACACTCAGCGAGACGAAATCGAAATATACAGTCACTACTTACTCCCACCACCCAAATGTAAGTCCAGCGTTTTCGACAATCTGCCACTGTCATTTCGTGCTCAGTACTATGCACGCCTAGCCCCCATCTTGTCATCGCCCCCTTCACCACCCCAGCCTCCAGCCAGGACACAGGACGCAGGACACCACGCACTTATCCAGACACTTACCCTTCACTCCGCAGCATGACCGCAGCTCCGTCAGCCCCCACAACCCCTCTCCCCGCCCTGATGCTCTTCTACTCCACCCTCCTCCGAACGCTCGTGACCTCAACCTGCCCCTCCAATACCCCCTTGTATCTCAGAAATCTCATGATCCCCTACATCCACTGGTCCACTCCCCACTACCGCGCGCCGTCATACGGCCGCGATCTGCGCGACAACGTCTCCAACATTGTCTTCCCCGGCACCGCCATCCCCCTCTCCCTCTTCTGCCTCACGAAACACACCTACCTCCTCTCCCTTCTCCTCTTTCTTCCCACCCTCTGCCTTCTTGCCGCCTTCACCACCGACAAAGACGACGTCAGTACCGCTTTCAGCAAGTATCTCGTGGACGACGACACGTGGTTCAGTCTGTGGAGGATGAACTGCAACTTGGCGGCGGTCCACAGCGCCGCTTGTGAGAAGGAGAGTGGCTGGCGGGGGTACGGAATGGAGAACAAGGTGAGCAAGAAAAGAAGAGCCCTGTGAACACAGGTGCATGTCTCTTGGCGGCCCTGCGAATCCCGTCATTTCACACGATGTGGCTCACACCTACGCCCCCCCTGTTCACACTCACTGCGTCTGTCCTTTGCGCCTGTCCTCGCGTCTTTCCTTTGCTCACACTGTGGTGATCTCAGTTCGCCTTCCTGGAGCTCGCAATCAAGGAGAAGGTCCCCGTCTCCCCCTACATGGACTGCCCCATCGTGGTGAAGCACCGCAACATTGAGGGCGGCATGGGCATCCATTTCTACTCCAACGCCGTGTCTGGCGGCGATTGGATCGTCCAGAAGCAGATCGCAAACTCGGCCTTCCTCAAAACCCTCCTTCCCCCTAACGCCCCCCTCTCCACCTTCCGCGTCCTCACCCAATCCAAAAACTCCCTGCTCTCCCCCCTCCCCGCCGATCTCAAAACCCTCAAGTCAAACATCACCCCGCTCACGTGCGTGTTTCGCGCCGGCCGTTCCGGCGCTTTGACGGACCACACCTGCCTCCTGTTCAACGTGGACTTGAAGACCAAGAAGATTACGAGCGCGGGGACGAACGACCACTGGTACTACACCATGTTCAAGGTCTTCAACCCTGTCATCTCGACCAAGAGAGTCACAAGACATCCCGACAACCCGAGCTTGGACCTGGCGGGGGTTGAGATTCCGATGATGGACGAGATCATGGAGGTTTGCACGAACTGCCACGCGAAGATGCTCCCGGACGTGCCGTTCGTTGGGTTTGATGTCGTGCTCACGGACGACAAGGAGGTGGAGGGAGGCATCTGCTTGCTCGAGGTCAACTTGAGTTGCAATTTCTTCGGCGGCAGCTTCGAGATGGAGGAGTGGAGGCAGTTCTCGGAGGAGGGGCTGGACTGGTGCGAGAAGAAGGAGAAGGAAGGGAGTTTGGGGGAGAGGGGGAAGAAGGGTAACTAGTGCGCACCACTGTCAATGATCGTGGCGTTTACAATGGTATCATACGGTGCGAGCCGTCCAACTTCTTGCCCATTCCCTTCCGCGTTGGCGAAAACAAAAGGAGTCCGAAAAACGCAAGAAATTGTTTGCCCGCGCAATCCCGGAATTTGCCCGAAACAGCAACACTTTTTTCCGACATCTTAATTTCCAATATTATAAAAATGTCAGGAGCCATCTGCCGACCTCCCCGTGTGTGGTCCGTGGGTGCTACGCTCCCCATTCATGATTCACACGCCGTTGGCGTGCTACCCTAACCCACACTGGTTGAATTTCCCTTTCAAAGTTGTGTATTTCTAATTCTATGTCGGGTATCATAACAGATAACTCTTGAGTCTATCCGTTACCAGTTACCTGATACCTTTCATTATTTTTAAATAAGTCTAATTTGAGCGAGAGAAAAAAGGAGGTAACGAGTGGCGGTTCAAGGGAAGACGGGACCTGGCTGCATCAGCCCCGGCTGGCGGGGCTGCGAGGTAGGATGCCCAGGCTGCAACGTTCGATCCGGCAAGTTTGTTGTTCAGGGCACGAGGAACGCTCTGCACGCTAAGAAGAAGGAGGCTCTGTGCAAGCCAGTCGCTCACTTGCTGTTGCGGGGGGCCATCGAGAACCCTATTCCGAAAGGGGCGCCACAGCCCGCAAGTCTCGTCAGCTACCCGCTGGGTGTTTGCGGGTTTGAGGGTGCGACGAAGAAGGTCGAGAGGACCAGCCTCGTAAATGCCCGCCCTTAAAAGTTACACCAAAGTTGGGTGCTTTATTCCTACTTGCTACTAGTGTCGGAGAATGACACAGCGATGGAAGGCGTCACTGTATAACTCCTGCACTACAAACTAGCCCCCAAACTAATCGCAAAGTTGCCCCCTAATTTATTTGCCTTCAAAGTACTTCATCAGCCTCCAAACCTCCCCCATGAACTCTCCGCAATCGTCATCCAGCACACCCTCCATATCCTCGTACATCACCTTGAACGCATCCTCGCTCTTCCCGAACTTCCTGACAGTCTCGACGAAGAACGACACCATGCTTTCCTCCTCCTCGTCAAAGAACTTCACAATAAGTGCGTTTATGTGCGGCTTGATCCAATCAGCGCAGCCGTCCTTCAACGTCACGGAGTTGGAAGTGGAAGTGCCGACCGAGTCAAGGGTTTTGTTCATAGGGAGGGCCAAAAGGGCTTTCTTGAACTGGGCTGCCTCGTCCGACTGATGAGGGGGGGTTAGCAGAAGTAAAAGGGAAGCATACGCTCGTGCCAGCAGTTCATCTTGTCTTTCTTGCTCACCTTCCTATTCTCCTCCCTAACCTTTGCCTGGTCAATCCCCTCCACCATTGCCTCCGCCGCCCCCTCCTTCCTCAAGCTCCCATCCCTGTTCTCCTCGCTAATATCCTTCATCTTCGGCCTCTTCGCAGCCGGCGCGTCGCAGTCAATCACATCCGGCACTGCAGCAACCGCAGCATCCACCCCCCCCTCAACCATCCAAGCCGGTTTATTGTCAACGCCCCTAGCGTTAGCTCCCGTCAAGACAGCAGGAACTGCCGCGACTGGCTCGCCCATCATCGGCGGCGGCGCGAAAAGAGCCGGCGGCGCGAAAAGAGCCGGCGGCGCACCCACAATCCCCTCCTGCAGCGGCACCCCCGCCCCATCCTTCCCCTCCCTCCTCTTCTTCATCGCATCCGCCAACCCCTCAATTTTCTCCCTAACGAACTTCGCCCTCCGCCCCTTAATTCCCTTAACAAGACCGTCGAGTTCGCCGCGCATGAACTTTATTTCGTCTTGAAGCTCAGGGTCTGTGAGGGGGTCGTAGGCGTCGGAAGACAAGTTGCCAGCGGGCGGAGCCGAGGGTGCGTCTTCAGTGGTAGCAGGGGTGGCTGTGGAAGCGGGGGTGGCTGTGGAAGCGGGGGTGGCTGTGGAAGCGGAGGTAGCGGTGGCAGCTTTCTTGACCTCCTCAGTCGCGATTTTGGCGAGTCTGATCTTAATCTCTTCCTCGTCACACTCAAACTCGACCTTGTCCAGGTCGTAAAGGCACTTGACCACGAGCGGCTTCTTGCCGTCGACGGCAAACTGGTCCAGCATGGTCACGATCTGCTTGGCGTATGCCGGGTTTGTTATGTAGAGGGAGTAGATGGGGAGGGGGGTGGAGGG
>Ga0307985_10002424_pt1 | contig 10438 bp, 10 predicted proteins | sample EllFjometageno80_FD_203155 | JGI IMG/M metagenome (GOLD analysis project Ga0307985, IMG submission 203155) | Marine microbial communities from Ellis Fjord, Antarctic Ocean - #80 | ecosystem: Environmental > Aquatic > Marine > Unclassified | place: Southern Ocean | collected 2014-10-09 | reverse complement strand
GCGAGCCGCGACGCCGGCGACCCCCCCCCCCCCCCGCACAGCGTTCCACAATACAGCCGCCATAAAATAAAGCAGCGACGTTCTACTACTTTCCGAAGCTGCTACTTTCCGAACAAGATTCTTGCAAGAAAAATAAGAAAAATTACAGGAGCTTCGTTTTTGAACACGCATTTCGTGCTACTGTGCCACTGCTTCCCAACTTCATTGCCATTCATTCACTACATTTTACTTCCGCAACGGGCTCCCGCCCGCCACGGCGACGCTGTTCCGCCTCTTCTCCGCCCTCTTCTTCACGAGCCGGGTCTGCAGCGCCTGTTTCTGCCTCGCCTGCTCCATCTGCATCATGACGTCCAATGTTTGCCGACTCTCTATGTGCTGGTTCTGAATCTTCTTCACTTCCCCCAGTAGATCTTCCGGCTCGACCAAGTCTCCCTCCATGTCGTCCTCGAAATCTAACAACACATCCTCCTCCTCATTTTCCCTCTTGACGGCCTCCTTGGCCCTCTTCGCTTCCTTCTTTTCCCTCCTCTTCCTGGCGATCTCCTGCTTCTGCCGCTCCTTCTCTTCCTGCATCTGCTTGTGCAGCGCCTCTCTGTCGTCCTTGAACTCCGCGTGGATCTCGTCCATCAGCGCATACGTGTTCACCCCGTTCTTCTCTCCCTCTTGCTCGATCGCTTTGTGCTCGGCCATGGTCAGCATGCGGTCCTCCTGAATCCTCTCCTTCAAATCTTCCTCCTCCATGGTCTTCTCCGCCGCAGCAATGTCCCCCTCGCTCGCCCCTCCCCCCCGCAGCTTCTCCAGCGTCGCGGCCCGACGCGCTCTCAGCTTGTCCTGCAGCTTCTTTTGCGCCCCCTTCCTGTCCGCCTTCAGCTTGTCGATCAAACTGCTGGTCGCCTTGCTGTGCGTCTTCTTGATGATGTCCGCCTCGCCCTCGAAATCAGCCGCCTCCTCGCCTTTCTCCTCCGCCCCCTTCTCCTCTTCCCCGACCTTCCCCTCCTCTCCCCCCCAGGCCCAGTTCATAGCCCCAGGTCCCTCCGCCACCATCTCCCTCGTCCCCCCCCTCGTCTTCAGCACCCGCATGACCCCCTTGCCGACGTCTTCCTCCACGTACTCTTCCAGTTGCTGCTCGTCCCTGACGAAGCCCATTTCCTCCTCAATCTCGCCATCGCTCAAGCCCTTGTTTAGCAGTTCCTTCCGCTTCTTCTCCTGCCGCAATCTCAGCTTCTCCCGCAACTTATCCCCCTGACGGTCCTTCTCAACACCCAATGCCCCCTCGTACTCGTTCTTGTCTCTCTCGTGTGCGGCCGTGAGCGCCGCCGCCGCACTTTCAAAGTCGAACGCCGAGTCCAGCGCCAGCTTGTGCAGAACGTCCGAATCCGTACTGCTCACCAGCTGGTTCACCTCACTGTCGTGCTTCTCCATGACGCCCTTTTCGATCTCTCCCAGCTGCTCGGCGAACTTGAGATCCAGTTGCTTCCTCGCCTTCGCCTCGAAAGCCTCGCACTCGTCCTCAACGGCTTTTAGCTCCTCCGGACTCGCCCCCCTCTTGACAGCCGCCGCGACCTTCCTTCCGCGCAGCGCTTGCAGCCTCCTCTGCAGCTGGCTGGTCTGGCGCATCTTTTCGTCCTGCGAGCAAGTGTTAGCGGGCGACCAGAAACATAATTAAGGGGTAGCGCCCGCTTTACGCCGGTCGCGTTGAGCAAGCCGCTTTGGAGAGGTCGTTCTGAGCCGGTCGGCGAACAAACGCGCAAAGAGCGCCCCCTAACGCGCTACGAGTGACTCGAAACGCGCTACGAGCGACTCATAAAGCGCCACGAGCGGCACATTCTGGCGCGACTCGCTCGCGAACAGCGCATTCCGACAAACTTCGCTCGCAACTAGCGTGTTCCGGCGACCTTGTGCGTACCTGCAAGCTCGCTTCCATGCCGCTCAAGTTGTCGCAGTGACTCTTGTGCATCCTGGCCAAATGATCGGTCCAGTCCACGTCGCCGTCTCCGTCGCTGGAGCTGCCGTAGTTGAGCCGCACGCCTATGTTGGTCGCGGCGAACCACTCCGTTGGCTCCTTCACCAGAGCGTGCATCTGTCTGCTGAACTTGCTGTCAATGAGGTTGGTTTCCTTGGTCTCCTCCATGTCGATGTCGAAGATCACCTCTGCAGCAAGCTCATCGTCCCCTGCGTCCAGCTCCCCCAGCGCCCCCGCCCGCTTCCGCCTCAACCTCTCCTGGAGAGTCCTCTTTTGGCGGTCCTTCTCGCTCTCCAGCGACAAGCGCATGGCCGCCAAATCCTTCAGATGCTGCGCCCTCAGCTCAGCGGCGATTCTGTCGTTGATCTCGTCCATTTGTTGGCTAGTCAGCGCCTTCTTGTTCTTGCTGAACTCGTCCACCACAAGCACTTGTTTCTTCTGCAATCCCTGCAGCATCAGCTCGTTCCTGTCCCCCAACCGCTTGTCCAAGCGATCCAACGCGGCCGCCTCCTCGTCGGCAAGCTCTCTCTCCACCCTCTCCTTCTCCCCCTCCCCGGCAGCTGCCAGCCTCGCCTTCCTCTTGTTCCTCAGCTGCTCCTGCATCTTGAACCGCTGCCTCTGCGCCTCCGCGTCGAGCGCCTTTTTGGAGTTCTCCAAATCCAGAGCATTAGCCTTGTGCAGCTGGTCCAGCTCCCGCCCAAAGTTCTCGCTCGCTTTGGCCTCCTTCTCCCCCCCGCCCCCACCATCGACGTCAATGCTCTCACCATTCAGCAATCGGTTGATGTTCCTCTGCAGCAAAGAGGCGGTGTGTGTTAGTGGGCGAATGAAGAATGCAAGCTCCTTCCAAGTTGCGGCGTTTGTCTGCTCCTCCACGCGAGTGGGAGGTTTGGAGCTAGGCGCCTTTGTTCACACCGAGGCAGCCCTTCTAAGTTCTGGACCTTCTCTCTCTCTCTGTTTCGGTTTGTGTGCGCCTCCTTCAAAATTCTGGCTCAGAGGTGGGGACCATCGGAGTGCATTCTTACCTGCAGCAAGTAGTCCTCGTTCTCCAACAGCATGAGTTCCAGCAGGCACGACACGATGCTACCCGACTTGCTAGTGATCCTCGAAAACACGTACTCGTGTATCCGCTTCTTATGCCGGTCAAGGTCCTCGCCATTGTGCACCATCTCCTTCAAGAACAGATACAGCTCCTCCAACGTGTCGTCCGAAATTCTGGTCGCGGCACCGCCCTTTGTGTAGTTCACGACCTCCTTGCGTTGCTCTGTTGGGGTGGGTAAGGGTTAGAGTACTGAGAAGGCAAGTTGAGGTGGGCACACAAGTGTGAACAAAGGGGGCGGCGATGTGAACAGAGGGCAGCGCTGTTTGTTTGTGAGCTTGGAGTGCGCGGCTTGTGCCCTCGTCTCGGTGTGGCTAAGTCGTACCTGTAATCTCGTACGCGAGCTCCTCTCTCCTCTTGAACATGTAATCCAGCTGCTTCTCAGAGGCGCTGGCTTTGTTGTCGTCGGGCGCCTCCTTTATATCCAACGATGAGTTCCTTCTCTGCTTCCTGTCCTCCCCTTTCTTCTTCATCTCCTCCACAGAACTTTCAATGTCGCTGTGGTTCTTCGCGTGCTCGCACGACTTGAGCGTCTTCGTGATCATGTCCAACGCCTTCTGGAGCGCGGGCCCTGGATTGGAGAAGTCGGTGAAGGGCATGGAGGACCGGAGCTCGAGGATTTGCTCGGCCCAGGGGACGAGGTGGCTCGTCTCGGGGTTGTGGTTGTCGGTTATTGCCTGCACGCGAGCGAAGCGGTGTGAGCCACAAACACGGTGCGAACCAAAGGGGAAGGCGATGTGAGCAAGGGGACATGGAGTTGAGCGAGGAGGCCAAGGTGGAGAAGGGGTCGAGCGCGAGGAACAATGGGGGACGCAGCCCAACGAGCAGAGGGTTGGGGAGCGGCAGAGCAAATCTGGTTAGTTTGCTGTTTCTCGTCAGGGGGAACGGGAGGGGGCCAAGGTGGAGAAGGGGGTGAGCGCGAGGAACAATGGAGGACACAGCCCGACGAGCAGAAGGATCACGCTCAACGGTCGGCTCGTCGCGCTCAATGGCCGGCTCGTCGCGCTCAACGGCCTTAGCGCTCAATGGCCGGCTTGTGGCACTGACCTGTGCGAACTCGCACTGCGTGACGAAAGTCGCGCTCGAAATGTTGGACAAGGAGGCGCTGCGGTGCAGAGTGTTCGGTCTGGTGCTTCTGAGGTCGGCAACTTGGGTCTCTAAAGGGTGTGGAGGCGCAGAAGGAGCGGCTTCTTTCGAGCCCCCTCCACGGGGGGAGGAAGGGGGGTTGTCAAACAGGTACTGGAGGGCCTCGTCAAAGTCCCCACCGCACTTGGTCAGCGCGTTGACGCAGGCATCGGTGGGGAATCCCATGCTCGTCAAGTTGTTGAGGTCGTTTGGGTCAAAGGATGTTGCCTGAGGAGTAACCCTGACATGGTGAGGATTGGCGTCGTAGTAGTCCTGCTTGAACGACTTGGAACTCATCATCTGCGTGAAGTGCGGGAACGAGTCAAAAGTGAGGAGCAGGTTGATCATCTCATTCCGTTGATTGTCCCTCGGCCCATTGGGAGGCAAGCTGGCATGCTCGTCTAGAGCCTGCCCAAGGAGGTCAAGGGAGCCGCCGAGCGAGTCTAGCATGTTGTTGAGGATGTTCTCGGAGATATCCACGAACTCCTTGTACACATGGTACTGGCCGTGGTCGAACGCCGCCACTGTGTTCGCGCCATTGTTGCTAGCTGCCGAGGAGGTCTTCAGAGTTTCTTGGGAGAAGAGCTGGCAGTGGGAGTCTATGAAGACGCCGATTGTCTGGTACCATTCGTCGGACTGAATGTACTCGTGCAGCGCCTCGAACCAGACTGTGTCCATGGTTACAAAATGGAGAGCCGGAGCCACGGGGAGTGGCCGATCAGGTAGAGTTAAAGCGAGCGAGCGGGCGGTTTCTGTTGTTACGTCCACGTCTCGGCCATCTTCAGATTCCCTCATCCCTTGCTCATCAGACGCTCGCTACGGCGCCGCCACAAGACTCACGCACACAGCGTTGCCAGGACGTACAACACCACTCGTAAGCTCGACACATGATGTCCAACGTGCCCGGCCCCAGCCTTCGTCCGCCCCCCATGCAGACACTAGCCGATAGAGCTGATCAGATTGATCAGCTTGATGATCAAGCAAGAGCTGGCTCCAGCTCTGTGGGGGCCTCTCCGAGAGGGACCAACGTCAAGAGCGCAGTTGGAAAGAGCGGTGGGTCTAGGCGGGAGCAGATGTTGCTCATCGAGAAGAACGTGGCCATGGCCAAGATTGAGGAGCTGGAGAGGTTGCTGTTGTTGAGTGAGGAAAAATTCGGTGCGCTGGGGGTGGAGTTTGGGAAGACGAACACTTTGCTGGAACTGATCACTGAGAAATGCAAGGACGTGGCGGGGGAGCTCAGGAGGAGCGAGCAGGAGAAGGAGGCTTTGAGGGTAACAGTTGGGGAGCAGGAGGAGACTGTGGAGGAGCTCAAGGCTGAGGCGCAGCAGCTTGAGGTGGAGAGCTTGGCTATGTACGGAAGCCACGACGTGGACACACACAATGAGAGCGACGGCGACGAGAGCAGCTCGGGGAGCTGCACGGGTGGTGGCGCAGGGGAGGGCGCCCAGAGCATCCCAAGCACTCCCAAGGGTAAACAAGCGACACCAGCAGGTTTCGGAGTGGACGGGTTCGCGGTTGACGTAGAGCGGCTCAGCAAACAGGTGGCCAAGAGGGACGCGACCATTGCAGAGCTTCGCGCGAGGCTAGAAAAGAGCGAGGAGAGCTTGGCCACGATGAGCGAAAAGTACATGCGGACGGCCGTGAGGGAGGAGGCCACGGCGGTGGAGGCCGAGCTAGTCGAGACGAAGATGGCCCTCGCGCAGGCGCAGGGGAAAAGAGACGTTTTGAACATGAAGTGCAAGAACATGGAGAAGGACTACATCAAGCTAAAATTGGAGCTGGTAGAGGCGCTCAATAGAGAGGACGACCAAGTTTTCGTCAACGAAGTTATGCAGAGCGGAGTGGATAAGCTGGAGAACGAGGTGAAAGGTTTGAGAGGGGCGAGGGACACGAGGAAAGAAGGGAGCACGAGCACGAGAAGCTACAGCATTTTGGAGATGCCGGATCTCAACGTGAACGGCAACGACATCTTTAGCAAGGCGATACGAAAGTTCATGCGCAAGCAGAAGGACCGAGTAGAGCGAGTCGACGTAGAGGAGTCTAATGAATAACCTCTATCTCATGGATATTTTTATCTTTTAATTTGGTGATGAGCTGCTCACCTCTGCTGCCTCTTCCTCAACCTCGACCGCAGCGACCACACCGCGCTCTTCGTCGCCCGCCTCTGCCACCTCGGCTACGTCAACTTCGGGCTGCACCCTCACACTGTACACGCAGCTCTTCCTGCGAATTCTCTCACTAGCTCTCTTAACTATATAAGTTCTGGGCCAGTGTGTGCTTAGTGTGTGTAGCTCTCGTTTTGTGTGTGTGTGTAGCTCTCGTTTTTAATCAATGTTGAGGCTGCTGCTTAACTTCTTCCTCGTTGCTGCTCTCGCCGCTGCTCTCCGTTCCGCTGCCGGCCTTCGGGGACGGAGGCGGGGTCTCCCCCACGTCGCTCCCTGCCTCCTCCTCGCTGTCGTCAGGAGTGATGGCGTACGCAAAGAACTCGGTCGGCTTCTCGGCACTGAACCGAACGCTCTTCTTCTCCGCGGGTGCTACTTTGGCACACTTGTTGCTCGGCGACACGTCGGCAGGGGCCGCTACGGGGGGGAGGGTCTCGTCGAAGCTCCTCTTGAAGCCGCCGTTTTTACACCGGAGGTCAGCCTCAATCTCCATGTCCTGCTCTATGTCTCCGTGCTGCATGTCTCCATGCGCCCCCTCCCCCGCCATAGGGGGATTCCCGATGCTGTTCTGCAGCGTGTTGTACAGCGTCTTCTTCGCCAGCTCGCTCTCCTCGTCGCTGATTCTCCCCTCCTCCGAGCAACCGATGCACACAACCCCAGAGTGTCCACAGACCACCCTCACCTCGTGCTTCACGTCGGGACTCGAGCAGGGCGTGGCAGCCGCCGTCGCCGCCTGGCGCGTCATATCGTCGATCTCCTCGAACTGAAGGTTTATCCTCTCGTAGCTCCTAAATACAAAGAGGGGCGCGTTGCTGTTCCCGAACCGGAGGAGGCTCCCCCTCCTAAGCTTGACAGGAATATTTGGTAATAGTCTCTGCCCGTTGACGTAGGTGCCGTGAGCGGAGCCCAAGTCCAATATGAAGGAGCACGCTTGCCCGTTGTGCACGATGGCGGCGTGTCGCCGACTGACGGTGGGCTCCCTGAGTATTATATTGCTAGACACCGCCCTGCCTATGGTGTGCGCGCTCTGGAACTCCAGGTCGAAGTCCTGTAAGTCTTCGTCTTGTTTGCCTTTCCCGTCCGTGTCCTTGCCTCCGCCGAGACACGCTAGTCTAACAGGATGGCTCGGCGCGCGCGCCCACACGGGAGGCGTGAAAGTGTCTTGCACGGGTGGCTTAGTGTTGGGGATGATGTCCATGGGGACGGTGGGGGAGGGGGGGAGGGTGCAGGCGAGGGGAAGGCAGGAGCCAAGGGCGGCCTTGAGGGCTATGTCGAAGGTGACTTCCTTGGTGTCGAAGGTGACTTCCTTGGAGGTGAAGGGGGTGGGTAATTGGGGCTTGACCCTCGGCTGCCTGGGGCAGGGAACTTTGCCGGTTGCTGCGACGTCGATTGCGGGACAGCGCTGGTTGCGAGCGTTGGGACGTTGATCCATATTCGGGGCCATACGAGGTGTTGGGCGTGTAGGGTAATGAATAAGTAGGGTAGGAACGTGTGGTTTGAGTGTTGGTTGACAGGTTAAACAGAGTGAATATACCCGGTGGGATTAGCGTGGGGGAAGGGGCTCTCTCGGAGCAAAAGTGGCGTGACGGGATGGAAGGGGGGGGGGACCGTGGAAAGGATGAATAAAAAGGAAAAGTTGGGGCCGGGCAGAGTGGCAATGGGAGCCCGTAGATGACACTCTCGCGAGGTGAGGCTGGGAAGGGTATTATAGGGAAATTGGGGAGCAAAGGGCATGTGCCTGCCCAGCGCCCAGGGTGTTTCAGGCGTGCCTGCTGCCTGCAACCCTGACATCTTTCACACGATGAGGGGGGGGGGGCGACGAGCTGCACCACTCGCTGATCATGGAAGAGATCAGGGGCGTGCGGGGCCGTCGATAGCATCGTACTGTCTCAATATTAAAGAGAAGGCCGCGTCGTATAAGCGTCGTATAGGCATTAAGGTGGGAGTGGGGTGGGAGTGGGGTGTACATAAGGGTCACTTTGTAGCTGGGCGCCGGCCCCGCCTGCCGTGGTGTCTTTCCTTTCGTTCCTGAAGCCGAGAATTATCAATCCATCCTTCCTCTCTCAGGGGGGGCCAGGGGCCTTCCTCTCTCAGAAAACTCGTTTATCACGATTCACTGCAACGACCCAGCCTCCCAAAGCTGAATACGCCGACCGCTGAGCACGAATTCATTCTAAGCTCCCGACCCCCCCCCAAGATCTAACTTCGAGAAACCCCTGTCCGATTTTCGTTTCACCCGCCTTCAAAAACTTATCCCCGGCCCATCCCTTCTCAACTCTCATCACCATGCTCGTCAACGTACAACCCCGCCAGACCTCCTGGGATCGCGACTGCAGCGACCCCCTCCTCAGCACCACAGGCATCCTCGGCATAGAGCTCTGCAAGCTGTCTGAGAAGGTGCCCGTGTTTGTGACATTTTCTGAAACAGACACTATTGACAGCAGTGACTATGACAATGCCAATGACAGCGACAGTGGCTGCGGTGAAGCAGACTGCGCGTCCAACATGCCTCTGCACCATAACTTCAATGCCAACTCGGTGAGGCCGCAGAGCTCCTCTGGAAGTCTGAGCCCTGATGAGAGCACGAGGGTGAGAACACCGAGTGGGGCACACTCTGATTCTTATGGCACGAATCATCACACCACGAATCATTCACTCATGACTGACGACGACAGCTTGCTCTCTGAAAGAATATCGCCGCCCTCTTCGCTGCTGTCGTCCCCCAAAACTCGTCGCCTCAAGCTCCGGAAGAAGTACAACAAGCTGAAGAGCTTCATCGGCAAGAACCTGAGCGACGTGATCACCATGGGGAAGTTCGGGGATCCCAAGAATCACTTTGAGGACGACGATGATGTGTTCGCAGTCGCTCAGAAGCACGCGAGGTCGCAGCACAAGCGGGACACGATGCGAGTGACGGTGGGGGGGGAAACTTCAAAGATGCGAGAGTGCTTGGGCGATGAGAAGATGAGGACGGCTTGCGAGAAGGCGATGCGGAGGGCGGAGTTTGTGAGCATTGAAAGAGAACGAACGAGAGAGACGCTCAGCCATGCCAACGGAAAGTCCTTTCAATATACTGTGGAAACTTGAAACGAAATGAACGAACTTGCTATCTCCATCACCATGTGCTTGATTATGATTAACCCGTTTCGCATTTAAAATGCCTTAATTTGAATTGTTTTTCATCCCCTAATAGGGCATTATAAATGCGAAACGGGTTAAAACTCTCGCTCTATGAATTTTATGACTTGCCGCCGCGAACGTCACCAGTGCCGTCGCCGCCGTCTTCGGTTCCACAGCAGCTTGCAACGCCTGCTGGACCCTGGGCGACGGAGTGTTAAAAAAGGAGCAACACATGTTTGAACAATGGTAGCGTGGACAGCGCGTTCCTGGTCGGTCTTTTTGCGTTACAAGCGGCGCCTCACCTGGCCTCCTCAGTTTGTGCTGTCTCCTCAGCTTACTGCTGCTGCCGCCTCGCCGCAGCAGCCATCTCTGCGTCGCGGCGCGCAATCGCCGCCGCTGCCGACCGCGCCACCTGGACCTGTAAGAGCGAAGCGAGTGTTAAGAGGAAATGTGAGGAAGAAGAATTGAGAATACTGGCCTCCACACCGCTCTCTTTGCTTTGCTCGCCTCACCTGCTCAACCTCCGCCTCCTTTTTCGACACCCTCTTGTCTTTCACTTGCAGGAGAAGTTCCGAACCAATCTTCTCGAGTATCTTGGTGTACGCAGCAGCCTCGGACGTCACGCGTCGGCGCGCGTCGTCAGAGTGAAGCGCTCGACATCCTTGATGAAGGGAGAAACGTTGGAGTCGGAGAGCAGCTGGATGGTGCCGAGCGAGCCGCCGATAAGGGCCGAGGAGGGAAGCTGGGCGAGCTTGAGGTTGAATAGAGTGGGGTGCTGGACGACGACGTGGATCGCAGCGGTGTAACTAAGTTCTGGCGGCTTCTTACATTGTAGAATTCGACGATGTCTCTTATTTATATTCTGAAACCCCCAATCTAGACCCCAATCATGGGACCAGCCCCTTTGGCCCCTTGTCTTCCATTGCCCAGCTCTTCAAGTAACCATCACTCCCAGTTCACACAGCGTGCGTG
>Ga0307985_10002423_pt1 | contig 10445 bp, 9 predicted proteins | sample EllFjometageno80_FD_203155 | JGI IMG/M metagenome (GOLD analysis project Ga0307985, IMG submission 203155) | Marine microbial communities from Ellis Fjord, Antarctic Ocean - #80 | ecosystem: Environmental > Aquatic > Marine > Unclassified | place: Southern Ocean | collected 2014-10-09 | reverse complement strand
CCTCCCCATGTAGATCTTCGGCGACCCCGACTTCAACAGCTACGAGAAGTACAAGGTGAACGACCTGCACCGCATGACCGACTCCTGGAACTCAACCAGCGAAATCACCACGCCGTACGTCAAGAGCCAGGTGCAGATGTTCGCCTCGGAGAGCGCCGTCCGCCCCATCCTGTACTTCAAGCTCAACAACTTCGACGTGGAGGTCACGAACGAGTGGATTGAGGAAATTAATGTGAACAGGGAGTCGGGACACAAGCACAAGTTGTACAAGGCGCGCGCCGACATCAACGAAAACTACAGGTTAAACGACGCGAGAATACCAGAGTTGGACGGCACTAACGAGTGCGTGAGTGAGTTCCAGAACGGCGTGTGCGGGACGCTGGTGTACTACGACCTGAGCGACATGAACGAGCTCGACGCGTTGTTCTCGCTCATCAAGACGATTGTCATTGTCATCATGCTGAGTGTGAACGTCGTCGTGTTCAGCAGGGGCGCCGAGACGCTCGTCATCGAACCTATCGAGAGAATGATCAGGCTCGTGACGAAGCTCGCCGAGAACCCGCTCGCGTCTTTGTACAAGGAGGAGAACGCAAACGAGGAGCAGGTGAGTCCGCTGTGGAACGACTGGAACGACCGGCGCGCTGCGAGCGCCGATGCCCCCTTTGTTCACACATGTGTCTGGCGCGTGGCTTACACTTTCTTCCCCCTTGACAGAACGAGACGTCGCTGCTCGAGAACACGCTGGGCAAGATTTCCTCCCTCCTCCAGGTCGGGTTCGGTGTCGCCGGGGCGCAGATCATCTCGTCCAACATGAGCTCGGGGGGCGACTTGGATGTGATGATTCCGGGGAAGAAGATCACGGCTGTCTTCGGGTTCGGCATCATGGAGGAGTTCACCAACACTTGCTCCTGCTTGGAGGAGGAGATGTGCCGATACATCAACACTATCGCGACCATAATCCACGACAACAGTGTCTTCTGGCACGGCGCGCCGAACAAGAACATCGGGAGCGCGTTCCTGCTCGTGTGGAAGATCTGCGACGGCGTCATGCCGGGGATGAGGGACTTGAGAGACGCGACTAGTCCGGAGGTGTCAGAAAAGGAGAAGAAGGCGTTGAGGTTGAGCATGTCGTGTGAGAGCAAAGGGAAGGGGTCGGTGGAGAGGAAGCTGCTACCGCACGAGATGGTTGACAGCGCACTTGTGGGCGTCCTCAAGATGAGGGTGGACCTGCACGCCGCGAACGCCCCGACCGGGACGCTCGCGGAGTTCAAGCAGAATGCGAAGCTCGTGGAGTACTACGAAAACAAGTTCGAGGTGAGCGCGATCTAAGCCGGTCACTACTGAGGTCTTTGTGGTCCTCCTTTGTTCACACCTTCGTTTGTTTTGTGGCCCCCCTTTGCTCACACATGCAAATTGCAGGTTCATATGGGCTTCGGGCTGCACATCGGGTGGGCCATCGAGGGCGCCATCGGGTCGACGTACAAGATTGACGCGTCGTACTTGAGCCCCAACGTGAACATGGCGGCTCGGCTCGAGGCCGCTACGCACCAATTCGGGTGCCCGATGCTCGTGTCTGGGCCGTTCGTCAACGAGCTGAGCAAGGAAGCGAGGGAGCTATGCAGGAAGATCGACGTCGTCACGGTCAAGGGGTCGCAGGTCCCGCTGGAGCTGTGGACGTGCGACATCAATAACTCGAACGAGGACGCGTGCAGGGAGTTGTTGGAGCCCGTCATCGTGGACGGGGTGCAGCAGCCGCTGGACTTCAGCAAGGTCAAGGGCGTGCAGAAGGACTTCCGAAATGACTTCAAGCAGGTGTTCAAGGAAAGCGTGGATCAGTACGTGGCCGGAGACTGGCAGAAGGCGAAGGGATCAGTAGAGAAGGCACTGGCAATTTACAGCGATGACGGCCCGAGCGTGAGCTTGAAGAAGGTCATGGAGGGGCAGCAGTTCACTGCGCCCAAGAACTGGGCTGGGTTCAGAGAGCTAACAAGCAAATAAAATAGATTAAACTTATGTAGGAGTAGGAATGTTTCGGACAAGACCAGAGGGCGTTGCGTTGTGCACGACTGCGACGACGGCCTTGTTTAACTAACCTGTTCGATCAATCTTGATCTTGGCCATCTTCTGTTGCCAGACTCAATTGCCCTCTAGATCTCTCAGCACGCCCTCCCCCCTTCCTGCCATGGCTGTCCCCTCTGCCCCCGACTCTGAGCTGCCATCCTGCTGCATTTGTTTCGAGGACTCAGGCACCCCAGACTTCAGGTTTGCTGAACTCCCCTGTTGTGGAACTCACACAGATTCCACCGTCCGGTTCTGCCAGCTCTGCATGAGGACCGTGTGCAACCAAGGAGCCCTCGGCGTCGGCAAGTGCCCTCGCTGCCGCAAGTTTCTAGGCGTGGCTTCAGAAACTGCCGATCCCTTGACAATAACATTTGAGGTCCGTGACCGGACCGGACAATGCCGGATGTGCCGACAACAGAAGGTGATCGTCGCCAACGACCAATGCGACGCCTGTCTCTTCGGCTCTCGGCACGTCTTCCGCTACGAATGCGACGGCTGCCACAAATTCCAGCGCGTCCCGCACCCCTTGTACCGTTACCAAGACTCTCCAGCGGCGTTTTCGGGCGCCACGTGGGCTTGCCACGCGGGGTGCGGCACGTACACGCACTGGCGCATTGCTTCAGCGGACGTGCCGAAAATCCCCCGACAGGACGTTCCCGATTCGTGGAGTCCCGACAACGAAGCGTGGTTCGAGGAGATTAGGGCTGCTCGCTCGAGAGAACGAGAGGAACGCAGTGGAGGGTGCACAATTACGTAAATATAGCGTACGCCAACACGATACTCTATTTCCGGATCACTCTGCAGCTCTCCTCGAACTTCATGCCTTCCTTCTCCAGCAGCTCGAGCCCCTTGTCGTAGATGTTCTTCGTCATGGGAACGAGCACACCCTTCTCCTTGATCCAACCGTCGATCACCATCTCCGTGCCAATTGCGCAAGTCACGCCCACGGTTCTGCCCATGGCGCTGAACTGGTCGTCGCCGTACATGAGCAGCGTGCTGTCGTGCTGCTCCAGCGTCCCGTCAGGGAACTCGGCAACGATGTCGTGCGCCATGGCGACCATGTCGCGCTCCTTCTCGCCGTATCCCAGCCTGCCCTCCAGCAAATCGCACAGAGACTTGACCCTGCTGTCGCCGTTGCTGACCTTCAGCGGTCCCTCCAGCATGTCGAACCAGCTCAGCATCTGCTCCATCTTGACGCCCTGCTCGGCGGTGCCGCCGCATTTCTTGACGTAGAACTCGCGCAAGTCGCTGCAGTTGTGCTTGGCGAGTAACCCCGCGACGGTAGCCGACCACGTCTCGCCGTCGCACGGCGCGTCGTCCAATAATCCCAACTTCTTGGCGCCGTACATGAGCTCGCTGAAGCCCTTGAACCTCAGGGTGCCGCGGAAGCACGACTCGGCGGACTCAATGCCGTAGATCTCCTTGTACGCGAGTGAATCCCTGTTGGGGAGGCACTCCATGTTCATGGTCGGGAAGGAGAAGATGTCGTACGCGCTGTTGAGCATCTCCTCACCTTCGACGTTGATGACCTCGCCGTTCTTGAGGTACGTCGCGGGGTTCTGGCTGGCGGTGAGCACGCCCATCGGCGACCAGCTGAACTTGTACATGAGCGGGTTGTTGGCGCATTCGGGCGCGGGAAGTCCGCCGCAGACGGACGAGAAGTGCTTGATCCAGCCGCCCCTCGCCTTCACGCCGTCCATGATGCGCATGGCGCTCATGTGGTCCATGCCGGGGTCCAGACCGACCTCGTTGAGGATCGTAATGCCGGCGTCGACGGCGCGCTGATGCATGGCTTGGATGGCGGGCGAGACGTAGCTCGCGGAGACCATGTTCGTCTTGTTGTTGATGGCCAGCTCGGCGATCATGGGGTGGAGAGTCGCAGGGAGAAGGGACACGACGACGTCGGCGTCCGCGACGAGGGACTCGAGACGGGTGGGATCGCAAGTGAGGTCGAAGACGTGCCCCCTTCCGTGCTTGGCCTCGGAGTAGACGGACTCGACGTCGGCGGCGACATTACCAGCGACGTGGATGACGTTGTCGTCGGTGCGTCCCAAGTACTCTGCGAAGGAGTTCGCGACCATGCCCGCGCCAACGAGGAGGATGTTCTTCTGGTCGAGGGACGTGACGTTGGTCACGGAGGAGGAGGCGACAGGCGTGATGACCTTGAAGGTGGCCTCGGCGCGGGGGTTGAGAGGCACGAGGGACGCCGCGTCGTCGGCAACCTTCTTGAGAGCGTCCACGCTGCCGTTGGGGTTCAGGCAGAACACGCGGAGCACGGCGTGGCTCGGGCGGTTGATTCCGTCGAGAGTCTTACCGCCGACGTCGATCGTGTCGATCTCGACGCCGCAGTTGTTAGCCTCGAAGACGTCCATGACAGCGTTGAGGAGGTTGGAGTCGAACAGGTGCCCGTCGAGGACCAGGAAGACGGACTTGTTGTCCGCAATCTTGTTCTCGTCCTCGAACAGGATGCGCCCGGGGGACTTCTTGTTCACCTCGGACTTGACGCCCATGAGCACGTCCTTCTTGAGCTGGTCAATATACTGGAAGTTGGGGGCGAGCGAGCCGGACTCGGCCACGGTGGCGCCGGTGAGCTCGTTGGCGGGCTTGGGCGAGTCGGGGCAGAGGATGGACGGCAAGTGGGGGAGGAGGGCGTCGCCGAAGTGCTGCCACACACATGTGTGAACAAAGGGGGGTGCATCGGTGTGAACAAATGAAGCGCTGGACTCACCTGGGAGGACTCGCGGGGCAGCTCGGAGGGCAGAATGTCCACGGCGGAGATGGCCACTCCCTCCTTCATGACGGTGTCGGAGACGGTGTCGGTGAGCGGATCGTAGTGGTAATACGGCGACTCAACGGACGTCGACTTGGACATGAACTCCACCGAGCCGCCAATGTCGCAAGAAATGTCGGCCAGGGCCAGCAGGTTGTCGTGGCCGCGGGAGTACAGGTCGTGGATCTGGTGCTTGGTGAGGAGGCGCGGATACCGCTGGTCCCAGTACATGCCGTTGATGAGCACGTTCAGGTACGGGCCGACGGTCTCGTGGAAGATGGGTTTGTACAGCTCAGGGTGCGCGCGGTAGTACTCGGCGTCCTCGTGGGTCCACTCGTTCGGCGAAGTGCCGTCGATCTTCGTGGTCATGTCCTGCTGCTTCACCAGCACGCCGTACACGCACGAGTGCGGGCCCTTCTGCATCTTCAGTTCCGGCAGGTCCTCGACGGCAACGTACTTGTGCGGGAGCAGCTCGAAGATCTCGCGCGCACCGGTGCAAACGTTCCCGTCGGGGTTCGTGCCGGTGAACGCGAACACGAGCGGCTCGAGGGTGGGCGGGAGACCGCCGGTGGAAATGTCGCGGCCCATGGACGAGATGCCGTACTTGGCGGAAATTAGATCGCGGTACATGTAGGAGGAAGGCGCGTTGAGGAACGGAGTGGAGTAGCCGGACTGGAGGAGCTGCTGGCCGACGGCCTGTGCGCGCGAGATGCATGTGTGAGGCCACGGGCATGTGTGAACAAAGACACAGTGTCAGTGTCATAACACTTACCTGAAACACGTCAATCATACCAGCGATACCAGCGAACTTTCCGAACGCGACGGTTCTCGGATTGGCCGGATTCCCGTCTCCTCTGATACACTCGTAGTCGAACAGGCGAATGTTCTTCTCGAGAATCGCTTGAAGGAGGGGCATGTTCTCAGGTTGTCCCTTGATAACATGGCTGAAGAACATGTAACTCTTATCTGCGATGAGCTTGGACGCTTCGACTTGCTTCACCCCGAGGAGTAAGCACGCGTCGCTCAGGTCTTCCGTGATGGTAGCGCCGACGGCCTTGTACTCCGAGTCTCTGAAGATGCGTTTGTTGGAAGGTTCCACGAGGACTTTGAAGGTGGGGTTCGCGCGGAGGAGGTCGGAGACTTGGAGAGGGGTTAGGGGAACGCGGCGTTCCCTGGGGGGGGGTTAGGGGGGAGGATGAGAAGTTGGACGATAACGGACAGTTTAACGTATTTGTATTTGTGGATGCTCTGGGACATTATCTATTGGACATTAATAGAAACATACCATTTAGTGTAGCTCTCCCGCATGATTCCCAGCACACCATTGCCCTGGTAGGGAGGGAGGGCCGTGGAAAAGCGGCGCGAGAAGGTCTGGAGGGTGGCGGGGCGTGACAGCATGCTATCAGTCTCTAATGTGGAAAAGGCGTAAAATATGGTGTCAACCTTGGGCTTTGGAGCTTTTGTTTTGTGGTGTAAAAGGCGTCGTGAACGTCGATGTTCAAGCCACCCAATCCGCTCTACTTCACAAACAAACTTTGCCGCACATCAAACCCCGTACCAGCCGACACAGCGCTTGGGACATGGAAAAATGACACAATTAATAAAGAATTAGATAATTAAACTCTAAGTATGACGGCGAAACCAATGGCGCTGTAAGTCAGGCGGTGGCTGAGCGGCCCACGTATGAGCTCAGAAGATGTCATGTGGATCACCCTCCAGCCCCAACCGTCAACGGCACTGCGTTTAAGATTATGCCCTCATCCTCTTTTCCTTCTCGATCCCAATTCACGCCGTACGTGCCCCCACAACACCCACCCCACCATACCATCTCGTCCAATAGTTCCCCTCCCCCCTTCCTCCCCACGCGGTCGCACGAGTCGCAATCAAGACGACCCCCCCCCTTGACCTGTACCTGCCACCACACCGTGTTTTGGGGATGAGCAACCACTGGAGCTGAGGAATGATGCCAAGAAGCATACTGATGTGGATCCCTATACTGCTGCCCCCCGGTCGCGCTGCTGCCTTGCTGCCATTCCTAGCTGTCATGTTCTCCTTGACTAACCCAATGTACTGTTCACACAGTAAGAACAACAATGAAGACCTCTGCAACCCTCCTCGCCCTGCTCGCCGCCCCCGCCCTGGCCGTGGACGTCAACCCCGAGTACATCGCCGAATCCTGTATAACCCTCTGCTCCACCCTCCACGAGACGTCCCTCCCTCACACAGTCTGCTCTCACGTGTTCAACACTCGTCCCAAACCCGTCGTGTGGCAGTCGTGTAAGATGGGACTCGAGACGGGATTCCAGGACACGTGCATGCCCACGTGCATGATGGTCGGTAGCGCCGCGCTAGTCAAGGCCGGGAAGGAGGGGAATAGCGAGTTTGCGGAGCTGCCGAAGCAGGACTTCATGAAGGCGTGCAACCCTGAGAACGCCATGCACATGCCGAGGAACGTGTTCAAGAAGAACTGCAACATGGGATACAAGGGCGTGTTCGACGCAATGGTCATTCTGACGACCACCGAGGCGGAGAAGCTGTTCGGGTTTGACGACAGTGCGGAGTTTGATAAGGTGAAGCAGACTTTGGCGAAGGAGGAGGAGGATAAGAGGCAGGCGGCGTTACAGGCGGAATACGAGGCGGACAGAGCGGCGCAGGAGGCGGAGGTGCAGAGGGTGATTGACGAGGAGGCGAGGAATGAGGCGATAAGGGTGAGGAGGGATGCGCAGGGGGTTGAGGCGGCGAAGGCGAAGGCTGTTAAGGAGAAGGAGGACGCGGCGAAGGTTGTTGCGGATGCGGCGAAGGCTGCGGCTGCTGCGGCGAAGGCTGCGGCGGCGGCGGCGGATGGGGGGGGGCTGAGGGGGGGAGCCGAGGAGGCTGATGAGGTGCCGGCCGACGCGTAGGGCTGGGCGGACGTTCTGTGACACATTTAGTTCAACTCTTTATCAAACGAAGACGACGATTTAAGCGACCGCCCGAGACGTCTTCTATCAAACTCGATTTGCGTTGTTGTTATTGCTGCTGCTGTTGCTGAGCAGCGGGATCGTGTTGTCGGCGGGGTCTCTCTTCCAGTCTCTCTTAAGGCCTCCTCGACTTGGCTCCGCGAACGACACAGACATCGACGGAGCTTCGCGAAACTCTTCGTCCTCCGAGACTACCGTGCCGCGCGCCGCTGCCTCCTCGCAGCCTTCTTCTTCCTCCTCCTCCTCCTCCTCCTCCTCCTCCTCCTCCTCCTCCTCAGGGTCGCACAGTCCCAAGTCGAAGGAGTAGTCCGAGCCCTCGTCTCGGCTCACGGCCTTCTTCATCCACTCGTCGCTGAGCACCTCGTCGGCGTCGATCGGCATAATGACGCTCAGAGCCGAATCCGTCATGTTGGGGAACAGCCTCAGCTTGCCCGCGAACTGCACCACGACGAGCATAAGAATGCTAAACCCTCCGAGGTCCGCCGCGAACGCCGCCACCGACCCCGGCTTCTCCTCCCCCATGGTCAATCCGACGTTCCCAAAGCTGCTGACGACCTCGAACAGCGTGTCAAAAACCTTGTTCGCGTTGGACACGGGGACGGTGGTGTTCGTGGAGGGGATCGTGACGTCGAACGTTACCTGAAAATTCTCGCACGCGCATATGAACCACCACGCGAAGAAAAGAAAGTAGATGTCCGGCTTGACGGAGTTCATGAACGACCCGCCCATCACGCGCGCCTGAAATAGTACGGCCCTGGCGCGGAGGCCGACTCTGATTTTGAGCGGGACCGGCTGGCCGTCGCCGTACATGGTCAGCAGGAGGAGTCTCGTGTCGATCATCTCCTCGTCATACATAGCGCTCCGTCGACGTCGCAGTGTGCCGCGCCCGAGCGAGAACTGCGACCGACGGTAAAGCGACTGGGAGGCTTGCTGCTGCATCGACTTGTTGTCGCGAGCCATTTTTATGGACAGCTTGCGGGACTTGGCAGACAGGGAGGGCGGAGGTGTGTCACCCTCGAAGCGCACGATGGACGTGCCTTCCTTGTTGTCGTGGGCATCGTTTTCGTTGTCGTGGGCATCGTTTTCGTTGCCGTTATCGTCCTTGACAAAGCTGCCGAAGTAATCGTCGCCGTCGGCGGCGGAGTGGAACGAGTCCTGGCCCGCGAAGTGCAAGTCGGAGGACTTGAGCATGGAGATGTACGGCGCGGGCGCGAGGTACATGAAAGAAAGAATCATGATTAAAACGCCAGAGTTCATCGCCGACATAGGCGCCACGGAAAACCCGGCGTGCCGAGCGTTCACGGAACGGAAGAGGGCGTTCTCGAAGGAGGGGTCGTAGGAGGATGACAGGACCATGGTCATGAAGATCTGGGTGAAGATGAGGAGGCCCTGTTGGATGAGGAGGAGCCACGTCTGCTGGGAGCCGAAAAGAGAGGAGTAGAGGTGCCGGCCGTTGAGGAGGAGGTAGCGCAAGTAGACCTTGCGGTTGGAGCGCTTCCTCACGATCGAGGAGAGGAAGATGATGAACCAGCGGAGCAGGATGGGGTACAGGACGTTGCCGGCGAGGATGGTGAGGTTCATGATGAGGAGAATGTGAGACTGCACGAGCGAAGCGACGAGCGAGGCGGAGGGACGAGCGAAGCGACGAGCGAAACGAGTGTTAGAGAGAGGACGGTGGGCATTGGGGGAGGGTGGCGAGAGAGCGGCCGTGCCGTGTTCACTTCCACTTCGCGCTCTCTCTCTTTCTCGCACTGACCTGCTGAAGGGACGAGAAGGAGTCCTGCTGCAGCGCGAAGCCGCAGTTGTTGTACGCGGTGACGATGTGGAACGCGGCGAAGTACAGGCAGGAGCCCTTGGCCGCGGAGGAGTCCACGACGGCGCGGGCGCCGGGAGTGTGAAGGACGGACGCGTAGAGGGCCAAGCCGAAGAAGAGGTAGACCAGAACTTGGTACAGGAGCACGATGCGGAGCAAGTACTGGGGGGCACAAACGAGGTGTGAGCAAAAGGGAAGGGCGGTGTGAACAAGGGGGGGGGGGATGGTGTGTGTGTGTGTGTGCGTGTGTGCTCATGGTTAGCGTGTTCAAGCCTCACCTGGAGGGCTTTGTACTCGACCATCCACTCGGGCACACGCTTGTAGTTGTTCAGGTTGAAGGTGCGCAATGTCTTGGGCGGGATGACGCGGTGGATGGCGCGGATTCTGATGATGACGGGTATGAGGGAGAGGAGGGTTGCTGATCCTAGCTGGGTGGCCAGAATTAGAGTATTGAGGGAGGCGCTGGTGAAGAGGGTTATGTCGACGGAGTTGAAGCCGGAGGCGGTGACGCCGGAGGAGGAGAGGAAGATGGCGTCACGCCATGCGAGGGGGGGGGAGGCGGGGTTGGTGGACTCAAAGTGCTTGAGGAGGCACGCACAGAAGAGGGTTGTGAAGAGCATTAGGGCGGTGGCTAGCTTGGTGAACGAGACCTGCTGGGTCAGCTCCAGCACCTGATGAGTGGGAACCATGATCACCGAAGAGCCGCGCTTGCGAAGTCGTTTGGCGGCGAGAGGTGTTGTGGGGTTCAGGGGAGAGGTCAGGGAAGATGGAGATTCGCTATCTGAAAAAAAGGACGGCGCGGAGGGGGGAACGGGGGTGGCCGCATCATCAGACATGCTTG
>Ga0307985_10002420_pt1 | contig 10448 bp, 12 predicted proteins | sample EllFjometageno80_FD_203155 | JGI IMG/M metagenome (GOLD analysis project Ga0307985, IMG submission 203155) | Marine microbial communities from Ellis Fjord, Antarctic Ocean - #80 | ecosystem: Environmental > Aquatic > Marine > Unclassified | place: Southern Ocean | collected 2014-10-09 | reverse complement strand
TTGGGGGGTTTCACGACCTTTCTACGGATGGGGGGGGAAGAAGGGGGAAGTGGGGCGGGGGGCGCGTAATGTAGACGATGTTCAGGCGGCTCAGCAGGTCGCGGCTGCAGTCACTACAAGCCGAAAGCTACATAACGTCCATGCGCTCCGTTTGGGACGCTCCGTTTGGGGTCACTAAAGGTGGAAAAGCAAGGCTCAGGGACAGCGGCGGCGCAGAGACAGCGGCGGCGGAGGGACAGCGGCGGTGCAGAGACAGCGGCGGCGGAGGGACAGCGGCGGTGCAGAGACAGCGGCGATGCAGGGACAGCGGCGGCGCTATGTATGCCTAGCGAGACAGTGGGCAATAAGCCGGCAAAGGCAGGAACGCGCCGTACTGGGGGCGCAGCACTGGGTCCTGCGGCGGCTCGCGGACCTGGGGTTCCTAAAATAGCTGGGAAAATAATGACAGGAGGAGGTAGAGAGAGTACGGTCTCGTGTCGTTTAATAACTTTTAATTAATGGCACGTGTTCAGACTGGGATAATAATGACACTTAGCAGGCCACCTTGCTGACGACATTTCAGGTACCAGACCAGTAGAAGGTGCTAGGCAGACTCAGGGTACAACCTGAGCGTCGGCGGCTCTGTCATTTCCCAGGGTTTTGCCGGAGAGTACTGTGGCATCCAGCACGCTCCAGATAACTGTTGGGGAGTCGTGTTTGATGACAACTCTCCAGTGGGCTGCATTGTGGACTTTGCCGTTCTGCCGGGAAGGCTTGGACATGACATCACAAGAGAAGACTGGTTCGAGCTCGTGTGCGAGAAGGGATGAAAGAATCAGTTGACGTGCGAGGCGGCAAACCTGGAGCTCGTGCAGGTGAGGATTTTGCGCACACACGACCATCGTCTCATAGTTCGACAATACCATTGTCCTCCTCCCTCCCTCTCTTCCCCCCCTCTCCCCTCCTCTAACACTCGCGTCGCTCGTGCAGCCGAACAACGTCAACGTCGCGAACACGACCAACTCGATGACAGTTGGAACTGAGTCGTTCGTGGGGGGCGCGGCGTTCAGCCGCAAGAAGTTCAAGAGGCCGGAGGTGCCGCATGCGAAGATGAACTGTAGTAACTAGTTAAGGGGAACACTTAGACGTCGAAGCGCTCGAGCCCGTCCGCGTGCTCGCTCTTGACTCGCTTCCACATGGTTCCGGCAGCGCTGGCAGCGCTGGCCGCGGTGCCGTAGTTGTTGACGGATCCGTTAGTCCAGTCGTAACGATCCACCTTGTCCTCGCTGCCAATTGTGCCGCCGTCATCCTCGTAGTTGAAGTCGTCGTACGCCTCGTTCTCGATGCAGGAGCGGAGCAGGCCGCGGCGGCGGAGGAAGCGGGCGGCGACGGCGCCGAGGAAGAGCGCTGAGACGCCGAGGGCGGAGACGGTGACCTTTTCGCGAGATGAGATGGTGGAACGGGAGGAGGAGGCAGATTTGCCGGTTGTGGTTGTGGTTGTGTCAGCGATAGTCGTGGTTGTGGTTGTGGTTGCGGCCGCGGTGGTCCCGCCGTTATCGACGACCATGTCCTCGATCTGTGCTATCTTGTTCTTCATCTTAGTGATGAGGTCGGCCTTCGTAGTGTCCGAGAGAGGCGCGTCGGTTGGGTCGTGGGAGTTGTGGGAGTCGTGGGAGCCGTGGGAAGCGAGCGACTCCCCCATGAGCGGTCGAGGGAGAAGGTTCGCGGCATCTGCTAGCCTTGCCTTCTTGGGAGACACGGGCCTGACAGACGGCGGCTTGCCGGACTGGAACACTGCGTGCTCCATATGCTCGACGCGAGCGTTCGTGGTGCCGACCGGCTCAAGCTTCAAGATTGTCTCCAGCTTCTCCAGCAGCTCGATCGGGTTGGAGGACGGGACTTGGAAGCCGATTGTGCGCTGCACGGCCTCCAGCCGAGCCTTGATGGTGCTAGTAGGAGGTGACGCGGGAACTGGCGGGGCGGGAACGGGCGGGGCGGGAGGCGAAGCGGGAGCGTCAGGAGGTGTGGCGGGCTGCTTCGCCTTCTGCTTCGCCTTCTTGGCCACCATTGGCACGCCCGCCTGGTACTTGGAGTTACGGTGGCGCGGCTTTTGAGGCGTATCGCTGCTGCCGAAAGCGACTGTCGAGATCTGGGCTAACATGAGGACTGCGGCGATGCACGAGAGTACGACGAGGAGGATCTTACGTCTGTTTCCATCGGTTGCGCGCTGGCTGTACTCCGTCTCGAAACTCAGATCATTCAGCATTGGAGGAGAGGTGTGTGCGAGAGGAGGTGTGTGGGAGAGGAGGTGTGTGGCCGTAACTGGGGGCGGCGAGTGAGCGAAAATCAGACAATGACAAGCAGAGATGCAAGAGGAGGTTCAGTGGGTTATGCGGGCGTGGCAGTTCATTAGGCGAATGAATGTGCTGGAGACGTTGACGGAGGTGGTGGTCGACAGTGAGTGAGCAGACACAGAGCGTGGACCACGGCTCACTCGCTTGGTTGTGGCCTATCGGAAATTGGGGTTGATTTTCTGCAGATCCATTCCGCACGCTCTATCTCATCATGAAGTACCCGCCCCCCTTCCTCCACCTGCTGGCTCAGCACATTGCCTCTAAGCCGCCACCCGCACCCCCTTCTTCTTCGTCACCAATTGCTCCACCTGCACCACCGATAAGCCCACCCTTACTCTCTCGAAACAAGACACTTACCGGCGAGACAATCTTGTCCACGATCTCGTCGTTCCCCAACAATGGACCCCAGAGCGAGACCCTCACGCTCATGCTTTCCTGGCTACCCGACACGTCCTTCAATGGCTTGCTAACGCACACCAAGAATGTACTGCTGCCTTCACTCCTTCCTAGGATCGCCCCTGCCCTAACTGAAGCTCTCGATGACGACGCTAATCAAGCTCTCATGTTCTCCCGCCGCTTCGAGTCAGTGTGCAAGCTGCTGCACGGTGTTGGCCCCACCCAGGATGTCTTCTACATAGCGCTGGTATGCCGCGTCTACGAGATCCTCGACTCGCCGCCCGATCCAAACAACAAGTCCAAAATGGCGCTGCGCGTGCGCGCAGTCTCGGACTTTTACTACTCGCACGCAGCGGTGCTGCACCACGCTACGGCCCCTACCGTTCCTCCCCAAGACTTCAGCACGTTGATCAACCAATCAACCCCCACCGACATCGCGCCCGGCTTACAACACTCGACTGTCACGGGACTCTCGGATCAAATGTGCGGCCCGATACGTGTGAATGTGCTGCGCGTGGACACTTCCCTCCGTTCCCCCACCTGCAACGACGCGCGCACCGAAGCAACTTCCGCGTACATACACTCCAGCGAGTGCGCCGCGGCGATTTCAGGCGGTTTTTTTCTGTACTCCGAGGCGCCCATCAACCTACCGTCGAAGCAAACGGACCCGGTGGGGCTCCTTGTGACAAACGGTACGCAAGCCCCCACTACAGCGCGCCCCTACTACAGCGCGCCACCACTACACACACCTCGAGTAGTCTCTTGAGCAAGCACACGTTCTAACCCCTCCCCCCCAGGCGTCGTTGTCAACCCGCCGTCGTTTGCGCGAGCCGCCATCGTCGAGACTCCTGAGGGCGTCTCGATCTCACCCACTACTATGACTGGCTGGTCCGCGGCGATAGGCTCGGCAACACTGACTGTCGACTCGCCCCCGTTCTACCCGAAGCACTACAATCGCGCGAGCGCACAGACGGCGCCTGCCCCGTCGACCGCGTCCGGTCTGTCCGTGTCCATCGTGAACTCAGTCGTAGTCGCCGTGACTCGGGGCTCGGCGTTGGATATCCCGCTCGCCGGCGTCGTCCTCGTGATTGACGCGCTTCCCGAAGACGCCGACGTGTTTTCGACGCTGCAATCGGCCACGACTTGCGAGTGGACGCCGCCGAATCGGATCGTGAACGCGATGGCCGGCGGCCCGATGCTCGTTATGGACGGCGTGGTGTCCATCGACAAGGAGCGGGAGGAGTTCAGGGAAACGGCGCCGCCGGTGACGTTCAGCCAGGACGAGACCTTTGACATGAACCTGTTGCCGAGGATGGGTGTGGGCGTGACGAAGGACGGACGGTATCTGTACTGTGCCGCGGTCGACGGGAGAGATCTGGCGACGCCCGGCATGACATTGCGCTTGCTGGGGACGTTTTTGAGGGACCTTGGCTGCGACACGGCGATGAATCTGGACGGAGGGAGCTCCAAGCGTATGATCCTGGAGGGCGCGGTGATTGATAACAGTACGACGGAGGTGAAAGGGGGAGAGGAGAAGAAGCCCGAGATTCTTGACAAGGAGAAGGTGCGCATACTAAGAACCGCAATAACGATGGAGCTCAAGGAAAGTAAATAGGCGTCAGGGAGGAGCGAGCGAAGGCAGCAGCAGCGGTTGCTTAAGAAGAAAACGAAAACCCTTGAAGGGGGTCGTTAAAATGAAGGAGGGGCCGGGGCTGTATCTCGCGCTGACTGAGGAATTCGGGATAAAAAAGAGGGTGGTCTTGGTGCAGCAGGAGAAAGCGCTGTTCGATAAACTAGTCAAGGCTTTGGTCGGTTTTCCTACTTGTTGTTGCCTACGTTATCTAGTGTATTCTGCCCTACTCCGCGTGCGCCAGGATGAAGTCGAACTCGTTAAAGTCTCTAGTACTCAAACCGGTATGAGGTCGAAAACCTCCCCTGGGGAGGTTTTTACGTCCAGAACCTCGACGGTGGAGGTTCCTTCGTGGGTAGGGCAACTCAAGGTTCACGGGGCCGTACTTCGAACACCGCTTTTCCGCGTACATTATCAGACGATTTGCTTACCAAAAAACGTGCTCACCGCTGCCCTCCATGGGAGAAAAAGAAGTACCCAGTGTTCTGGTTCTTCGTCATGGTCTCCGCGGCCGCCACGCCGCTCGTGTTCATCACTGACTCGCCGTTGGAGTTCTGCTTCACCAGCGAAATCCTCGACGTGCGCCTCGAGGACTGGTCGCTCAGCACCTGCCCCGCCTTCCCGCTCAACATTTCGCACGTCGAACGATTGGGCGTGGGCGAAGAGTTCCTCCACATCCTACCGTAGTAGCCGCAGTAGCCTAGTGCCCGTAACTCGCTACCCAGGAAGTCCGCAGCGGCCGCCCTTGCCCTATCCAAAAAAGAGGTTCGGAAACGCTGCTTAGGTGAACTCACTCAGCGAGTTGAAGATGGGCAGGGACAACTCCTACAACCGAACCAGCTACTTGGAACACTGGAAGTCCTACACGACGACTGCTCCTACGACAGCATGGACCTGGGTCATGTGGTCATGCTGGTCGGGTACGGAACCGACGAGAAGCTCGGAGATTATTGGCCTGTCCGTAACTGCTGAAGCTCCACGTTTGGAGAGCAGGGCTACATCAGGTTAAAGAGCGATCGATTTTATACGCACCGCCGGTAGATAACAGCGTCGACTACCTCTTTCACTAGCCGATCTCCACCGCCGCTCTCCTACTCCTTCAAGCTTTATTCATGGGATTGCTCTGCATCTCCAACCCGCTCTCCTCCTTCTTCAAGCCCCCCTTAAGGCTCCCCTTCAAGCTCCCCTTCAAGTTTACCTCGTCCTCGCTTCTTTCCATGAATACCTGGACCGCTGTCCAAACGACAAACAGCACCACCGTCATCAAGTTCACCGTGATCAGCACATATCCAAGGTTCTCTTCATCGAACTCTTCTCGCCCCTCCCCCTGCAACAGCAGCGCCGTCATCATGACCAAGAACACCTCGAAGTTCGCGAGCGCCGCCGAGTAGTTGTCGCGCTCATTCTTGTAAGGCCAGCACCTCGCCTGCACCATAATACACACCACCGCGACCAGCAGTCCCGCCGAAATTTGTGTCGTAGTCCCCGGCTTGATCATGCTCAGCACGCCTGTTAATGCCAGCCGACGAGCTGTCTCCCAGATCTCGAACCACCAGAAGTTGGACTTGTACGGAGCGTAGAGGAACGCGATTCCCTGGGCGACGCGGGGTAAGATGAGCGAATGAGCAAAATATGTTCAGGGGGGGTGGCGGTGTGAACAAGGGTGCCGTTTGTTCGCGCAGAGGTGTTTATGAGTACGTGTGCGGGCGCCTCACCTTCGCTGTCACCTCCTCTCCCTCCCTCTCCTGCTCCTCCTCCTCGTCGCCGGTTTTCACCTTCCCCTCCTCCTCTTCCGCCCCCTCCGCCACGATGCTCTTCTTGAACCACACTAGCAGCGACGCGAATGTCATCGGGATCCCGACGGGATAAACGGCAACCGCAACTATCGCGAAGACCTCCATCCCTTCCCGGTCTGCCGCCAAGCAACTGATACTGTAATCCGCGCGCAAAAAAACCTCGCCGTTCAATAGGTCGTCGCAAGGGAATAACCCGATGATCATGGTGCTCACGGTAGGCAGCACCAAGTACGCGACGATCAGAATCACGTTGCACGCGGCCTGAGGGGAGAAGCAGAGTTAGGAGAAGTGGCCTGCTCAGCAGACTGACAGAAGCGAGCAATAGACGAGCAAGGCCAGCACGAGCGAAGCAAGAGCGTGTATCGCCAACACGAACGAAGCGAGCACGGCTCATTTACGAGCTCGCCATCTAAGCTTCGGGCCAGAGGTTTGTGCGTGTACAGTAGACGTGTGTGTGTCGTCGGCGTGTGTGTGTGTACGGCTCACCTGTCTCACTTCTCCCTTGGTCAGTGCCGCCCTCAAGCCGAAAACTACGCACACACAGAGAGGAGCCGCGACCATGCCAATGACCATCTCGTAGTACCTGAAGGACTCTTGTTTCACGAAGCAGCCCATGGGCACGAGCTCAAACAGGTTTAAGCTGAACGGCAGCAGCACCTTCATACTCTCCTTGAAGTTGGCAGGGAGGGCGATGGCGGGCACCACGTTCGGCAGCGAAGCCAGAATCTGGTACAACACTAGCAAGATTTTGACCCCGCTCATTATGCCCGCCTTCTTCTTCTCCTTCTCCTTCTTCTTCGGCAGTCTGTCGACAGAATCGGCCTTCGCCTCCTTCCTCTTCTTCTGGCGATACTTCGTGCACGCCAGCACTAGGACGAGAGCCAGCACGAACAGACAGAGAGTCCAGATCATGTTCTTGGTGGACGAGTTGCAATCCTGGCACAACTTGAACACGTCCTTGCTGTACCCAGCGGTGCAGAGGTTGCAGTACGGGCCCGCGTGGCCTCGTCTACACGCACGAGCAAAGCGGTGTTAGAAGAGCGCGCCTTGAGCATCGCGCTTCTGAGTAGAGGTGTGAGTGCGTGGTTCTCACCTGCAGTACGCATTGTCCTCAGAGCTGTTGCCCCCCGCGCAGGCCAACTCGACCTGGCACTCTCGCACGTCATTCGAGGAGCTGTCCACTCGCCAGTTCCCCGGTTCCAGGTACAGCGAGACCAACGTCTGGTGCGTGCGGCTGCCGTCGACCCCGTCGCTCACTCGCGAGCACGACGATCCCTCCTGGAAGAAGCCAGCGCCGCAGTAGCAACTGGAGTGCGCCAGCGAGCCATTAACACCTGGCCTGGTGATGCTACCCGTGATGTTGCGGTCGCATACTGAGCAAGCGGAGATGCCATCGCTCGATTTGTACTGGTCGGCTGGGCACGGCGTGCATGCTTCGCCGACCAGCATATGCCCGGCGGCACACGTGCACGCACCGTTGCGGAGCACAAAGGTGGGCTTGCACTCGCACGTCGTCTGCTCGTTGGCGGGTTCCTGGTACTGAGGACATTGCTCGCAATAGCCCGCCGTCTCGTTGGATACTTGATCAGCGTCGCATCGGGTACAGACGTAGTTCGTGCCCGGGTTTGAGTACTGACCGGCAGCGCACGGGAAGAAGTCAGTGCTCTCGCTGTTGTTGGTGTAGCCCATCTTGGCCTCGCAGGTCACGGATGACTCGGTCTGGGCCACTTTACCTTTGTCGCAAGGCGTGCACTTGATCGAGTTGGGCTTTTCAGTGAACTTGGCCGCGGGACAATTTGCGCAGTTCGCGGCCTTAGGGACGGAGGAGAACTGTCCAGGCGGGCATTTGGTGCACATAGAAGCCATCTGGGGCGAGTAAAAGCCCGGTTCGCATTCGTCGCATTTGGGGGCGCCAGAATTCGCGGCGTATAATCCAGCGTCGCAGTTAAGGCAGTTGTACCGTGAGACCTCGCCGGTCTTGCTCTGGTACTTGCCCTTGGTGCAATTCGTGCAGTCGGCGAGCGCAACGGCAGCAAGGCGTTCCTGGTATTTGCCAATGGGGCATTCGGTGCAATCGGTGCTGTGCGAAGTGTTAGCAATGAAGAATGAAGGGCGGCGGGGGGGAGATACTTGCCTGTTCGCCGAGGCCGTGCTTGGGTTGTACGTGCCTTTGCCACAGTCCGTGCAGATGTGGTAGAACTTCTTGTCGGAGTAAGTCCCTCGAGGGCAGTCGTTGCAGGGAGTGGACGTGCTGTACGATTTCATGTCCGTGGGTGGCACCTCCTTTCCGTCCGTTAAGGACTCTACCTTTCCGCTGGATTCTGTCGATAGAGTGATGTTGCCGTCGATGTTCCCAGACGATCCTGGGTGATGGGTTAGTGAGCAATTTTCGCCGCAGACATGTGTGAACAAAGGGGGGCACGCACATGTGTGAACACAGGGGAGGCAATGTGAACAAGGGCAACGCAATGGCACAACGAAAGGCGCAACGAAAGGCACACTTACCGGCGGGACAGTTGGACCCGATTTTCACGACAGAGGCGATGTTGTGGACGGACACATTGGAAGCGGACATGTGCACGCCGTACAAGGCGACTACAAGTGTAGTGTCCGCATATATGTGGTCGCCGCTTTCGCTTTCGTAAGCAACGTTGTCGTCGAACGTTGACGCGGTGATCTCGACGCGTTCCACTGACTTGACCGCGATAGCGCCGCCGAAAAAGGCGGTGTTTCTGGCGAACGTAGTGTTGGTTACGGTCACGTCAGAGTCCCTAGCGGATATAGCGCCGCCGGCGGTAGAGGCGGTGCAACCAGATTTTTCTGCCCCAGAGAACATTACACTGCACGAGCGAACGCCAGTGTTAGAAAGTCAAGAAAGGGGGGGAGACGAGGGCGAGCGTCCGTGCCCACAATAGGGCGAGTCCAGAAGACGGGAGTGTGCGTTTCGCAGCGCGTTTCCCCCTCGCAATCGCTCGCTCGCGTTAGTGTGTCACAGAGCGTTCCCCCCTCGCATTCGCATTCGCTCGCCCTCGCATTCGCAATCGCTCGCTAACTCGACTCACTCGCAGTCGCCGGCAACGTTCTCCAGGAACGTGGAGTCGGCGATGGTGACGGATCCACCACTTTCGGCGAAGATTGCGCCGCCCGATTTGGCTACATTTTTCATGAAGGTTGATTGGGTGACGGTCAGGTGGTGGTTTTGTCCGTCTTCACCATGAAACTTTATCGCGCCGCCATCATAAAGAATTCCGTTCTTCGTGTTCCAGTTGTTTTTGAACGTGCAGCGAGAGATCTGAACGAGGGAATTTATGATGTTTACAGCGGCCGAGTATACCGTGCCGGGCGTCATTTTGGAGCAGTAGTTAGTGAACGTCAGGCGGTCAAAGGTTATGAGGGTGGGAGGGGGGGGGGGAGTTAGGGTTATCCAGTTAGGGTCCAAGAGGCGGCGAGTCAAGCGTTTCCTAAACTCATCGCCGTCCGATCCGCCGGACTCCTCGCAAAGGCGCCTCCTAAACTCGTCCCCATCCGAACCGCCAGACTCCTCACAAGGCGGCCAGTTCTGCAAGTTAGAATTTTTCTGCGCGATGGTTAGTCGCGCGGAAGGGATTTGGGATTGCGTCGTACGGCGGCGAGATCGCGTGATAAAACTGAAGTTGTGAGCGACCGGTTCGGACGCGGGGGGAGGGGGTTGGAACGCGCTGTGTGTGACCGTGCGTGCTCAGACGGAAGCGCAATAAGCGCAACGCGTCCGTTTTTGAGCGAGTTACGAGAGAAGAGTAACCCTAACAGATTGTGAGTTTTGAGAGTCGTGCTGAACGGCCCGCTCGGAGCACGATTTGTGTGAACGTCGACTAAACATCTGCAAGCCAGTTCGCTCGCATGATCGGCAAGCTTACCGTGTACGAACTATAGCCCTCAACTTCAAGAATGGCACGGTTGCCTTCACCCGTCAGCTCGCACGTGGCGCTGGTGTCACTGGTGTCACAGGCCAGCGTGATCGGGAAGAACGCGGGGAGGATGTAGGAAAACAGAGGAACGCCCTCTGCGCCAGTAGTTGGAGCCGCGCCCACACCCATCGTGGCTTTGTAGGTGCCGGGGGCAAGGTTGATTGTCGAGTCAGATGTGGCGTAGGCGGCTAGGTCGAGGCCGCCGCCCTTGATGGTGGGCGTGATCAGGATGTGTAGGTCGTCGGGGGTGGCGGGGAGGGAGACGGCAGCCGTGATGAAAGGGAGGAAGAGAGAGAGGAGGAGAGTTATCTTCATGGTGGAGAGGGGAAACTGGAAGAGAGGGGGG
>Ga0307985_10002419_pt1 | contig 10449 bp, 9 predicted proteins | sample EllFjometageno80_FD_203155 | JGI IMG/M metagenome (GOLD analysis project Ga0307985, IMG submission 203155) | Marine microbial communities from Ellis Fjord, Antarctic Ocean - #80 | ecosystem: Environmental > Aquatic > Marine > Unclassified | place: Southern Ocean | collected 2014-10-09 | reverse complement strand
GCCTTATGGGATCGTCATGCCCAATGCGGCTCTAGCGGCGGCGTTGTCTGATTCGCTACCAGCCAGCACCCAGCCTGACGTCATCATTCGGGTCATGTACTGTTTGTTGTACATAAACACCATCGCAATCCACCATAACCCGGCGGTCATAATGGTTAAGATCCAATGCAGCACACCAATCCCAATTTCGCCTCAGAAAAGCGGTACGAGTGGTCCAAAAAAGACATAGGTCCAACTGAAACCGTAAACGCCGGTTTTCATCATGCCGCTTTGACTATGCTTGATCGCGATTTCGGTCGCCATATCGCCTCCCCTTGGTAAAAGCTCAACCTACCATGTTAACCGCCGCAGATTAAACCGATTTGAGCGGCGTCGACGTGGGGCCTCCAAACCGTATTCCGTAAGCCCGGTATGAGTGGGCTTGAACTTGGGCTTCGTGATCCGCGCCCTGATCAACCCTCATCCTTCACGGATCACAACTCGCAATCTGCCGCTTTAGTTTCTGGTTTCTGCTTTCTGGTTTCTGGTTTCTGGTTTCTGGTTTCTGGTTTCTGGTTTCTGGTTTTTAAAGTATCCGCGTTTAGATCCACTGGATGTCTGGCAGTCATCGCGTCGACCCTGCCTATCGACAAGACCAATCCAGGGCCACCAAGCATGGCTGAGCCGCCTGCATCTGACTGCAGGTTAACAATCAGCCGCCTAAAAGGGATTAATTTGGGTGAAAAAAGGCACGTAAATCATAGGGAAATCCCGCAATTCCTTGAAGTGGTCTAACCCATCGCCTAGAATGCGCGCCTTTCGGACGGTCGTGGTGAGTCGCACGACACCCGCTGGTTAGTGGCTGTAACACCTCGTTTTTTCAACGCTGCGTCATCGTCAAACCCGGCAAATCAATACCCAGTCTCGCATCCAAACCCTTGGTTCGATGCGAGACTGGGTATTACCCGATTCAAATTTAAACGCCCGAGCAGCCCGTCGATCCATTCAACGCGTGCTGCCAGAAGCGCAATGGCCCCATGGCATTGCGCTTGGTCTCGACCGGAGACCGCTTTTTAATCCTCACAATCGAGACCCTATGTTTGAACTGATTCATCGCCGTCGCCACAGTATTAAAGATGACATTTTATCCGGCCTAACGGTCGCACTGGCCCTCGTGCCGGAAGCCATTGCCTTTGCTTTTGTCGCCGGGGTTGAGCCCCTTGTTGGCCTATATGCTGCCTTTATGGTTGGCCTGATTACCGCAACCATGGGCGGCAGACCAGGCATGATCTCAGGCGCAACCGGCGCCCTCGCCGTCGTCATGGTCGCGCTAGTCGCAGACCATGGCGTTGAATATTTGTTTGCTGCGGTCGTGCTGATGGGCGTGCTTCAAATTACCGCAGGCGCCTTTCGGCTCGGTAAATTTATTCGCATGGTGCCCCACCCAGTGATGCTGGGCTTCGTCAATGGCCTTGCCATCGTAATTTTCCTAGCACAACTCGGTCAGTTCGGCATTCCTGGGGATACCGGTTGGCTGCAAGACACCTCGCTACAAGGCAGTATTCTTGATGTCGCGTGGATCAGTGGGATGCCGCTCTACACCATGCTGGGTTTGGTTGGGCTCACAATGCTCATTATTCAGTATCTACCCAAGCTCACCACGGCGGTGCCGTCGTCTCTTGTTGCAATCATTACCGTGACGCTCGTGGTCCTCGGTCTTGATCTAGACACCAAGGTGGTCGGTGATGTGGCCTCAATTGCCGGCTCACTGCCAAGCTTCCACCTGCCCATGGTGCCGATGAACCTAGAAACCTTAGGGATTATTCTGCCCTATGCGTTTATTTTAGCGGCGATCGGCTTGATTGAGTCACTCCTGACGCTGAGCCTCGTTGACGAACTGACCCAAACCCGGGGTCGCGGTAACAAAGAGTGTGTTGCTCAGGGCGTCGCCAATACCGTGACCGGCGTTTTTGGCGGCATGGGCGGTTGCGCGATGATCGGTCAAAGTATGATCAACGTCAACGCCGGTGGGCGCGGCCGACTTTCAGGCATTACGGCAGCCCTTTGTCTGCTGATGTTCATCTTAGTGGGATCCAGTCTTATTGAAAAAATCCCCCTTGCGGCGCTCGTGGGCGTGATGTTTATTGTCGTGATCGGCACCTTCGAATGGTCGAGCTTTCGGATTATTCGCAAGATCCCAAAATCTGATGCCTTTGTTCTGGTCTTGGTTTCTGCCGTCACGGTTGCAACCGACCTTGCGGTTGCCGTGGTGGTCGGCGTGATCGTTGCCGCTTTGGTGTTCGCCTGGGAACATGCCAAGCACGTCAAAATCAGCCTATCACGAGAGGAAAACGGCTGGGATGCCTATACCGTCAATGGCCCGTTATTTTTCGGATCGGTCACCCACTTCTTAAATCAATTCGATGTTGAACAGGGCTCCCAAGACATTGTGATCGACTTCAAAGATTCAAGGGTTTGTGATCATTCCGGGCTGGAAGCCATTGATACGCTAGCAGAGCGGTTCACCCAAGCCGGCAAGGTCCTGCACATTCGCCATCTCAGCGCAGAATGCCGCACGTTGCTGCGAAAGGCTGGCAATTTAGTCGAAGTCAGCGTGCTAGAAGACCCCTCTTACTTCGTTGCAACCGACAATTTAGCTTAAGGCCATCAGATTTAGGGCGAAGGCCAACGTTCATTTGACTTCAAGCCTGATCAGACAGATTAAGTTTCAACAACGATGCCGAGTTGACAGCACAGGATTCGGCCGCCTTAAAACGAGTTTAATAACCGCCAGTTGACCTCAACCGAGCCTGTGTCCGAGGCGATGAATGCCGACTGGTCGGTCACGGTGATGCTCAATTGCAAGGTCCGAGCAAGTAATCCGGCCAATTCAACGATTTGACCCCAGTCGAACTGAATCGCCTGCACCTTTGCAGCGGTGACTTCTTTTTCAGACCGGGCCCACCAAAGATCCGATTTCGTATTAAAGCAGTAGACCTTAACTTGTTCGGCAATGTGACTGGCTTTGCGCAGGCGTTCTGCTACGGGTTCACCGATCTCAATCCATTTTAAAATACGGCCGTCCAGGCTGCGCTGCCAAATATCCGGCTCGTCACTGGCGCTCAGTCCCCGGGCAAATTCCAGGTCTTGCGACGCATTCAGACAATAGGCCAGCACCCGCGCCATCATTCGCTCCGCCGTTTCAGACGGGTGCTGGGCAACGGTAAGATTGAGATCAAGATATTGGTTCAGGTCGACATTCGACAGCGCAATATTGAACTTAAAGATGGTGGGCTTAAGCGCCATGAGACGACATCCTAATGACGCGAAAAGATCTGATTTAGGTTGAGGCGATCAAGACAAGAATTTGAAACACCGACTCGACCGCATCATCAACACCCGGAATGACCCAGACGCCCAGTGCGGTCGCAATCACCACCAATCCAATTCGGACATACACATTTTTCATGAGCCAACTCCTTCAGCAACATCTGCCGCCGCCCGCGGCGCAACTTCAAAAACCCAGACATTGCCAGATTCAACATCTGCACCGGATGATCTTGAGGGGTACTTTTTGCTGACAACCGCCATCAGTTCATCGAGCACCGCGCCGGTCTTGATCCGTACTAAGCGCCGCTCGTAACGGATGCCATCGATGCGCACCACCACGCGAGCATCGCGCTCGGCTTGAGCAGGCCAGCTCTTCCATATCTGGCCAACAAAGCTGTTCATATAGCCCGACCAGACATACATTTTACCCTGTACCGAGGCCACCCAAATTCGGCGCGACTGGGCGGGGCTCAGCAGCTGAAGCTCAAGCGTTGAAACGTCATTGACAAATGCCCAGTCAGGCTCGGCGCCGCGATATAACTCGCCCGCAATTAAAGGCCCACCCGAAAAAACGCGATTCGGCCCATCTTCAAACCGCTGCTTATAAGCGGCCGTTACAACGGCCGTTGAAAAAATCAGCAACAGCCAAAGCCCAATGACCCCAGTTCGTTTTAGTATCAACACTGTTTGTTCTCCAATCGAGGATCCCGCTCATGCAGGCTGGCCCTAGCAGGGACCGTAAGCTGGCAGCCATCTTTGCATATATAGCTGCGTAAATCAGCGCCATCGAATCCTAACGCCTTGGTTTTGCCGATCGCCTATAGATCAAATGATCGCCGCCCCACCTAAACAATTCCTACTTTACTAAAACTGGGTTCGCGTCGAGCAATGCGGCAATTTCTCTGATGATGTCCGGCCGCACAGCATCCGGAATGTTGTGACCCATCCCTTCAAATATTAATAACTTAGAGCCTTCGATCAGTTCTGCCGTATGCTCGCCATGCTCAACGGTGAGTAACGAATCATCTCGGCCGTGGATCACCAGGGTTGGGGCCTTAATGGTTGCTACGGCTTCAGACCGGTCACCCGCCCGTAATATCGCTATCACTTGCCGGGGAATGGCCTCGGAGTGGAAGCCCATTTTCTTCATGAAGGCCGCACGCTTGTCGGCACTGTCTTGGTTTTCCGCCATATCTCGAATGGCATCAGTCGACTGTCTACCGGGCTCTGGCAGGTGCGCAGCCCAGGTCGTCGACATAATCGAAACCAGGGTTTGGGTTCGCTGCGGATAGTCAGCGGCAATCACCTGAGCAATCATGCCGCCCATAGACGCGCCAACCAAGTGGCCTTTTTCCAAACCGACAGCATCCATCACATGAATGACATCTTTGGCCATGTCGGTTAATTGATACGTTGTCGAGACCGAAAAACCAAGGCGGTATTTCAGCAACTGCCACCACAGCACTGGGTTGTCTTGTTCGGTGTATTTTATCGACCCGCCGGTGTCTCGGTTGTCAATCAGCAAGACCCGGTAGCCCGACGCGATAATGCCGCGCACAAAATCATCGCCCCAGACCGTGTGCGACGCGCCAAGGCCCATCACTAAAACCGCCGTCTCGGCCTCCGCCGGGCCAATAACTCGATACGCAATCTCGACGCCAGCCGTCTGGATGCGCTTCATAGGTTGCGCATCCAGATAGCTGCGTGAGTATTCAGCCCAGCCCTGGCTGGCATAACTCATCAGCAAGGCAATGGCTAAGGTTTTGGCTAGCCTCGTCATCGAATCGTTCATCATCTTGGCGGCTCCTTTTTGCCCGGATAGTGCTCACAATTATAGTGGTCTTGATACTGGCTTCAGCCAATGCCTTCAACTGCCCTTGTAACGAGCCTTGAATTGTAAAGCGCGCCCAACCCAAAAGACGACAAATCAAAATTTGAGATCACTGTGCGTCTAGGGTCAGCAAAGAGCGAGCGGCCGATCAGAAAGTCTTTTTTTCGATGATCGGATTGCGCAATGTTGGGTCGATTTTTACCCCATTCGACTGCCACTGAACAAGGTTGTCATCGGATCGGTCATACCATCTAATTTAACTCTGGCAAGGTAGGCTCCCAGGTTCGCAACCTCTTCAGGTTTTAAAAACCGATCCTAGGGCATTCTAGCCAGAGCGAACGCTTTTAACTCATCTAAAGTTATACCGACCAGTTTCGCATACGACTCAAAGGTCTGGAACCGATCGGAGTCAACCGTGCCCGGTCAAATAGGTATTGACCTGGCCGGCTCAATGGGCAATTTCCAAGGCGCCACAGTTACTCATATCGATCATCGCGTAGTGGCGCTTACTCACTTCCCGGCAGTCGACGCCATTTGAACCCTTTTCCTGCCCTTGGCGGCATGTGGGTCGCCCAATTAGCGTTAATTGGAAGCGCGCATAGCCGCTGACGCGCATCAATCGCTCTAAATCTGCGAGGGAATATTCCGAGAACGATTTGGCGAGATAGATGCCCGGGTTGAACCCGGGACGGGGTTAATGGCGTTGCAAATCCGTTTTGCTCGGCCAGGATGGCAAACCCCAAACCGTTCTCAACCTTTAACTTTGACAGAATCTATGCATACTTAAATCTAAAAGACTTAGGGAGCACAACCATGAGGATTGCTTTACTGATTGGGATCTACTCGTTTAGCCTTGCCGCTCTGAGTGAACCCGTTAAGGAAAACATCGGGCTCTATGGCGGGCGCGTCGCGGATATCGCCGCCATTGATAATGCGGGTTCTACAGAAGTACTCATTGCCGTAGATTCTAGCCAGCGCGGTATTTTCAAGTGGGATCCGGCTGCGGCGCCGCCGAGTTGGTCGTCCATTACTCACCCAGATGACACCGCAATTACGGGCAATGTTCCAGGGTCAGCCGCCTTCATCGAAGCCGACGTCAACACTGCCGGTCTTCTGTATGGCGTAATATCCTACAATGCTGACAGTCGCTTTAAAGCCCTTTATGAGAGCAGCAACTACGGAGATCTAACTGGTTCTAGCGTTTCTTGGACCCCATCATTAGATGGCGCGGGGGCCGCAATCGATGAAGTCTCGGCATTACACGGACACGCATCAGGCATGTACGCAAGTACCCGGGAAGGCGATATCTATCGAAACACCACGGGCCCGGGCGGTGTTTTCAGCTCGGTCTATAGTCATAGCAGTGGCCATGAGGTCATCGACTTCGCTGTTGTCTCGAGTAGCTCTGGATATATTGTCACCCGATCTCCCAGCGGATCGATTGCGCTCTGGTCGACTAATTGGGGCGGAAGTAATACCGCTTTAACAGGCATGCTGCCAACCGCAGCGCCAATTCAGATTCGCAGTGGTTCGTGCCCCATCAGCGATTGTTCGCTTGAAATACACACCATCGGTGTCGATCCAGCTGACACATCCGGCAATACGCTTTACATCGCGGGCTCCTCAACGAATGCTATGGCCTTCAAGAGCACCGACGGAGGCTCTACCTGGAATCAAGGCTGGGATTATCAATGTGGGCAATCGAGCAGCGGCTGCCAGGCCTACGATTTCTCCAGAGGTTACCCAAACGGTGATGTCATTAGATTTCGAGGCGTCGCCAGCGCCGGCAATGAAAGTCGCTACATTTTCATATCCACAGTCGTCCTTGACCTCGACGAAACCACGCCCGCCTGGGAATCGGCTCCTGCATTGAGTTCAACGATCTATCCCTCTGGTAGCTCGGGTCCCAGCATTATCATGCGCTCTAATGTTAATGACGGCGCGATTGCGATAGATCCGAATGATGACGCTCAAATCTATATTGCGACCGATCTCGCGATCGGACAAATTACCCACAACAGTGGTAGTGGGTTTCTAACACCCTCTGGTTTTGAGCTCGGGAATGCCATCGGGATCGAAGGGCTGGTCGTTAATGATCTAGACTATTTCGAAAACTCGCCGACAGATAAAACGCTTTGGGTGGTCACCAAAAGCGGGGCAGGTTTTGCTCGCGGCTACGACCCAACAGACCCTGCCAGCGTTGCCGACGCCTCGGGTTGGGTATTCCCAATTTACGTTGGCGGCGATGGCTCACCCCCCAGAACCGTTGCGATAGACCCGAACGACAAGTCGCTCGCGCTCATCGGAACCAGCCGCTTATATCGCAACGATCGAGCGGACGGCGCCGTCGACCTTGTTGATGTCGCGATCAATTGGACGGCCGTTTTTGACCCAAGTAACAGCAGCTATTCCGGCCCTGGGCTGCCCCTCGAGAGCGATCGGGTTGAGCGAAGCTACACCACATCGGTTGAGTGGCAGACCTCGAGCAGTGGTTCCTGTGATCGGGTCTACCTCTCGGTGGCCAATACAGATACTGGCCTTGAAGGCGGCATATTCTACTCAGACGATGACGGCCTGAGCTGGCAGGTTGACACGTTGAACTCGGGTTCAGGGCTTCTAAAAATGCCGGTCAATGCGTTGCTATCTAATGATAATTTTCTTTGGGCCGCTGTCGGCGATCGCGAAGGGCGTACTGCAGAGACCGGGATTCGCGCCAGGGTCAGCCTTTGTGGAAGTTCTGCTTGGTGGAAGCCAACGCACTCGACAGATACCGTTTTTGCCGCCTTACAAAATGACTACATCACCGCGCTAGATGGTGTTGCCGTAACCTCGGGGCCCTATGACGCCGTAATCTATGTGACCAGCGAAGCCAACGTTTACAAAGGACAAAAAGAAAGTAGCAGTACCTGTACAGCCTCCGGGTTTGATTGCTGGCAATTCTCTGATGTAAGCCCGACCGCATCGCATTCGGGCTTCAGCGCAGTCGCGCTAGAGCCCTCTGATGCGGATCACGTCTGGGTCGCCTACGATAACTGTATTGTTGAATCTCTCGATGGCGGACTCACCTGGTCAAGTTTTGGTGGGTCCTGCACGGACGATCATGAAACCGTCAAAGTTTTAGTCTATGACGATCTCATATCCGGCACAGAAGGCGGCGCATTTGCATACGTTGGCAAGAGCAATCCGGCGCCCCAAGCCAACTGTGCTGTCACCGGGTTTACCTACGACATCGACGGAGACAGTCAGATTACCCCACTGACCGATGGCCTCTTGATCATCCGTCATCTCTTCGGCTTCACGGGCGATGCCTTAACAAGTAATGCGGTCGAACCAGAAGCCACCCGGAACGATGCAGAAATCGGCACGTACCTAACCGACTACCACACGGCCTTGGATATCGATGCGGACAGCAGCATCAAACCGTTAACAGATGGCTTAATGCTGATTCGCTATTTCTTTGGTTTTCGAGGCGACACGCTCATTGCCAATGCCGTTGGTGAAGGTGCCATTAGAAAAAGCGCTGAGCAAATACAAACCTGCATCGAGGCCAACACACTTTAGGCTAACTGAAGACAGATCTAAGGTGGTTTACGCGCTCCGAGGTGCGGCCCTGGTGTGCTGGCATATTGCCGCAGTCACAGCCTTTTTTATCAACGACGCTAAACGCGGATTCGGTTGACTCGGTCGTTGGCCCTCATGCTAGAAGTTGATCCCTTTCCCGATGCTTCAATCGCTCGATCACTAATTTCCATGCGAGCAGCCGTGCAGAAAGTCAGATGCCAACCATCTTATTGGTCCATTGCCGCCAATCCCAATGCATCAATTGAACGCTTTTCAAACAACCTCTAAAGAGACTTAATGCTTTTGTTACGCCGCGGTCAAGAACGGCGGGAACCAGTTACATGAGACAACCGCCTCATCGCCTTCATAAACCCTCAGCCCCATAATATAGGGTCCATTTGGCACCGGCAGCCAGTTGGCGATATCGACTGGCCGCGTCGCACTAACCGTGATCGTTAGACTGCCATCATCATCATAAAAAAGTCCCGGGGTGCGGTCGCTAATCGACCAACGATCGATTTCGTTTTCAACCAAATACAAATCTGTGCCGTAGGCCGTTAAAGACCAGAAGCCGCGACAAGGCGGCAGGTTGTCGGCTTCAAACCGTAACTGTAGGGTTCGTGCGCCCTTTAGCGCGTCGCCATCTGAATCATGCTGGGCAATATAAGACCGATTCTCGATCGCTTGATGGCCGCCCAGTCCAAACTTCGCGCCAGCCGCGCGCTTTAGAATATCCCCGTCAAATCCGCTCGCTCCCTTACCCGTGCGCCAGCCATTCTTGTCAACATTGTCCGCGCCATTGAATCCTAAGATCCGCTTTTCGCCTGCTTCAACGCCGGCCATAAGCTGCTCGACAGGGACCCCCAACGGGTCATCAACGATGGTCTGCGCCGCCCGTGAGAGTTTTGGGTGCCAAGGCGCGGGAGGATCCTTCGCGATGTAGCGCTTTAGCTCAGAATAAAATTCAGCGCCTGATTTCCCAATCTCAGTTGCCCGACCGGCTCGCGCAGTGCGCTCAAAAGGATGCGAGGCGGGTGCGAGCACCTCAATTGCGCGCTGAAGGCTTCGCGCCTTGATCAAATCTTCGGGGGACTCAACCAAAACCCGAAGAATAACCCAAGCGGTAGGCGTGCCAAGGGTCACGACCTCACTGTCATCATTTGATGGGGGCCTTGTCGGGTCAAGGGTGACCCGAACCCGAGTCCCGTTCACCCCATGGTGCCGACGACAAACATAAGCCACATGGGTAAACGCATCGAGGATCATGACATTCCAGTATCGGTCCACATGATCCATTGGCGGCACTTCAATCGTGAGATCCCCATGCCGCAAGTCGTACCAAGCAGATGAGTAGAGCGTATCGTTATTCGGCACAACGATGGCGCGGTCACTAGGCGTTGCTAGGTTATCGATATGGTTCATCGTGCCCGTGTCAGACCGAGAACAAAGCAGCAATCGGGTCCTATGGACAGAGACGATCGGAAACCCCCAAACGTAAGCTTCCGCCGCAGGTGACAGGTCTAATTTAGAAGGGGTATTCGGCATCTTTAAACTGCTGACTCAATTGCTGCTGTGATCGTAGTGTAATGCAAAGGTTAAATAATTAATTCCCAAGAACGACAAATCGACAACTGTCCTGATGGGCAATTGCGCTGAAAAACGAGCACACTGATCGCAAGAAATCAGCGAAGATACCGAATCAAGTACCTGGACTTCTCACTAGTCGTAGACGGGCTACCGCGGATTTA
>Ga0307985_10002416_pt1 | contig 10453 bp, 8 predicted proteins | sample EllFjometageno80_FD_203155 | JGI IMG/M metagenome (GOLD analysis project Ga0307985, IMG submission 203155) | Marine microbial communities from Ellis Fjord, Antarctic Ocean - #80 | ecosystem: Environmental > Aquatic > Marine > Unclassified | place: Southern Ocean | collected 2014-10-09 | reverse complement strand
CCCCTGGTGAACTTGAGGGCGCTCATCGTCGACGACAGCAAGATGAGCCGAAAGGTGATGGGCCGGAAGTTTGAGACCGGCCACTTCAAGGAGTTGAAGGGGAAGGTCGAGCACGCTGACTCTGGCGAGAAAGCGTTGGAGATGAGGCACCGACTCTGCCAACAAACAGGAGGGGTGGGACAGGAGGGGGGTTTGCGGGCAACGAGACGAGCGCAATGAGCGTCGCGGTAGTGTTGGCCGAGGATGGTGGGTGTATGAATGTTGCTACGAAGGTATTTCAGGGGAAGGTGGAAGAGGGAGCAGAAAAGTGGCACCGACTCTGCCAACAAACTGGAGGGGGGGGCAGGAGGGGGGGTTGCGGGCAACGAGGCGAGCGAGATGTGACCGTAGTAACCGACGATGAAGTGTGCGTGAATGTAGCTGCCCCGGGGACACGCTGGGTGGCCTAGCTTGTGAATTGTCTACTTTTGGGAATAAACTGCTGAAATCGTCTACTTTTGGGAAATTTGGCCTGCTGGCTCGAGGGTTTGATGGAAGCTTGGGGTCATATATATATTATGAAGCCGGGAAACAGCCGTAGCATTGCCCAGATGGAGAATTTGAGGGACTAACCCTAATAATTGAATATTCATTCTGGATTTATTCGATTAATTTTTTTTTTGTTATTATCATTAACGTTAATTGACCCGCTAGCGCCAATGACTCCCCAATTGCGAACGGGGGGCATGGCTGCTGCTATAACCCCTCACTCCCTGTTTTGCTGCCGCCCTCGTGTGTCACCGTGTTGATTTCACAACTCCTAACAGCAAGCCGCTACACACTTCATCCATTCTCTCCAGCCAACCTTTCCCTACACGCAACCCCCTCATCACCGCTATCTCTTGATCGTTCGCCCCCCCCCCACGCCCGCCCCCTGCAATGTCCCACTCCCCATCCATGTCCTCCTTGGGCGGAGGCCCCCTCTCCCCCACCCCCCTCTCCCCCCTCTCCCCCTCAACCAACCCCTTCCGCGCCCTTTTCCCCCCCATCAACCACAACCAATCTTCCACATCCGACTTCGCGTTCCATAGACTACCGATCTCCACGCTTACGCATGACGACGTCGCGGAACTGAAACTTAACAGACCTAGACCGTCACCACTTAGAGCTAATATACTGAAGGATGTTGCGGATAAAGTCAAGACCGTCGGGGGCTCCCTAGGTAAGCTGCCGCACTACAAGCTGCTGGGAAATACTTGCGAACAACGTGCTTGGAGCTCGCAACGTGCTATGAGGGCTTTGTTCCCCTTGTTCTGTTCTGTTGCTATGTTTGGCACTCTTTTGGTGGCCACCTTTTGATAAGACCTGTACTCCCCCGCCCCCGCGCCCTTTGTTCACACCTGTATATGGCTCACATGTGTCTGGCAGGTGCCGCCATGATTGAGGGGGGAGAGGAGGTTAAAGTCAGGGGCAAGTGGAGTTCCAAGTTCAATATGTCGAAGAATATGAGCATTGCTGCCCGCGACGAGACCCGGGCCACCGCCACTGCGATCCGCAAAGCCTACCGCCCCCGCACAACGAACACCAGCTGGCTCGACAACTTCTCCGCCGCCTCCTACGCCGTGAATCCCCAAACCAATGCCTCCACCGGCGCCCGCCAAACGAACTGCCTCGTGTGTTGGAAATCCGTTGGGCCCGGCAGCTACACGCACTACTGCCAGCTGTGCCCCGGCGTCGCGCACATCAACTGCGTGGGATCGGCGGCGAGGGATATCCTGTGGCGGTGTGGGAGCTGCGTGGCCGAGATCAGCATCGCGGAGGCCGGGGCAGCCGTGACGCTTGACGAGATGCAGACGCGCCGAAGTCAGTTCTTCGCGGCGAGGCTGCTACAGAGTCGGATGATGAGGCTGGTTGAGGTGTCGAGGTGAGCCAACCAAAGCGCGAGTGTGTGCCCCCTTTTTCTGACACATTATGTGTGGCACACTCACACGTTACATCTTGCGCAGATACCGGCGATTCCGGTTCGGCTTGATCTCGCTGCAGGCGGTCGTTCGGATGCAGGCGACTCGTCGGAGTTTCCTGGGCGCGCTTTCGTTCACTCACAAGCCTGTCAGGATCCGGGTTTGCGAGTTCAAGAAAGTGCGCGCGTGCGACAGCGACACGAAGGGCATGGGCAACCCTATGTGCATGGTGACTGTGTTCAAGAACAGCAAAGGGACGGAGATCGATGAGGGGGAGAGGCATCTGTTTAGGTGAGGCGAGCGTGCAGAGCGAAGCGAAGGGGGGCGCGCGGCGAAAGGAGGAATGGCCGGCGAGGAAAGAGCGGCTAAAACCGCGCTGCTCAAACTGCGCTGCCCTCTTTCTTCTTCCCTTTCCCCTCTGTTCAATACTCGCTTCGCTCGAAATACTCGGCGCCGTCTCCCCCCCCCTCTTCTCCCTCTTACTTACACACGCTTCGCTCGCACAGGTTTGACACGCTCGGTCAATACGGCACGAGTGGGAAGTGGCTGGAGACGTTCACGGTTTACTCGCTGGATTGCAATGTGGATCTCATCGCGACTGTCGTGGATAAGGATGATGCGGGGAGGATTGACTTTTACGGGCAGGCGGTCATGAATGCGGGGGCGGCGCTAAAGCATGCCGCGATTACGGGGAAAAAGCAGAGGTTTAAGATGAACTTGGGGGCGATGACGGTGGAGCCGAGAGAGACCAGCAACAGGCAGAAGTTGAAGATGGACAAGATCAACGAACCGGTGTCGGGGAAGGTCTACCTGGAGCTCTTCACGTTCAGCAACGTCACGACCAAGTGCGGTGTGCTGGAGGAGATGCTGAGCGCGCTGATCACGGGCGCCAAAAAGAAGTGGTGGGCGGTGTTGGGTGACTTGCGAGGGGCTGGGTTGGAGCTGATGCTGTTCAGTCATCAGGGAGATAGCCGACCCAAGGTGTCAATACCGATCAGAAGCGGCACGCACATCGTGTGGCACGAGGACGTAGTGATCAAGATAGGCTCGATGGATTCGACGTACGTTGAGCGCGGAACGAGCGAAGCGAGTGCGGAACCAGCGAAGCAAGTGCCATACACATGCCCGACCCGCTCGCTTGCGCCGCCAATATCCCCCGAACCACCTCCCCTTGCTCACACCGCCCCCCCGCAGGTACTTTTTCACGACGCCGAGGGCCGACGACAGGAACGATTGGTTCAACAAAATGACGGGCAAGTACAGCGAGATTCTTGAGGCAGGAGCTGCGAAGTTTCTGGCGCTGCAGACTGCGAGAATCAAGAGGGAGACACTTGGCGGAGACTACAACGAGGACTGGGGGAGCGAGGACAGCGGGAGCGCCGTGGACGCCGACGAGGCCGCGAGGCGGAGAAGCATGCTGAATATGTTCGGCGACGCGCCAAAACCAGAGGACGAGGAGGAAGGAGATGAATAAAACCTAGCCCACAAACTGTGAACCAAAGTGGGTATGGCCAGTGTGATATGTGGGCGAGGCGTGAGGCACATTCTGAGCGCACTTTGGTGCTGGGAATCGGAAAAGCTGAGGCGAGCCGCTTCTCTTTTGGCAACGGCAACGTTCTCAACGGCCCATGCCAGCCCGGGGGCACTCAATAAGTATAGCTTTTGTTTAACCCATGACTTGACAAGAGGAGGCGGCCTTACGTTCTCTTCCTCGCTCGTAAGGGTACCGGCAGGAAAAGCTCTACGGTCGCTCCATTGTTCGCGTCTGTCCCTGCTTTCCCCTTCGTTCTTTCTTCTCGCTCCCTGCTTTGCCGCCTCTAACCCCCCTTACAGCTGATCAGTCTCTCAATGGCTGACACCCTCTTGCATGTGGATGCCTATGCTTCATTCCTGTCCTCCCACCCTCGCCCCTTCTCCTACCCCTGCACAGCCCCCCCCTGCTTCTCGCGGCACGCCGCCTTCCTCGCCACCACTGAGCTCCTCAAGTCCCCCAATCCCAGCTGTGCCACTTTCACCTTTAATGAGCACTCTGACCACACCAGAGACATGATTGAAGAACGAGCGGCGGAGTACATACCGCACCCGCCGATGCCTGAAACCATGGCCGAGGGTTCGAGCGACCCCAACGACCCCAACGACCCCTACCTCCACACCCTCCTGCCCCCCCTCCACCCTCCCACTCCAGGCTCCCTTAGGCACCTCACCCCCTCGTCCGCAACCCTCACCTACATTCAGCCAACCCTCCTTTCCCTCCTCTTCCCCCCTCCCCACCCCGCCTCGCTCTCCCTCCCCACAAACCCCTCCGAAAACCAAGGCCTCTGCGGATCCTGCTACGCGTTCGCAGCCGCTGCATCCACTGAATCCGTCCTCTCCCTGCAACACATCAAAGCCACTCACACCAAGGCGCACGACAAGCACGACCTTGCCCCCCTCCTCCCCCCCCTCTCCGTCCAGCAGCTGATATCTTGCGACGATTCTGGCCTGAACAACGGGTGCGTGGGCGGGAATCCGCTGTTCAGCTACCAGTACATGACGGGGGGAGTCACGACGGGGGCTGTCTATCCGTACGAGAATGGAGGGAAGGATGTGGTTAGGGGGTGTCGGATTGGTGAGTGGATGGCAGACGCCGCCAGGGCCGCCAGGAGCAAGCAGGAGCGCAATCGCGAACAAACGGCACAGCTCTTTGCTCACTCCGTCGCCCCCCTTATCACATCGTCGCCCCCTTTGCTCACACTCCACGTACGTGTACTTGTTCAGGTGACGGCGACCGGCGCTCGAACGCTGTGGTAACCTTAACGGAGTACGGCATCGTGGAGCCGAACAACGTCGATTTGATCATATCTTTGTTGAACACGCACGGCCCGATCGCAGCTGGCATGTACGGGACTAGTCGCCATTTCTTGCAGTATGAGTCGGGGGTGTTTGATGATGTATGGGAGGAGTGTGTGGAGGGTGTTATGAATCACGCGGTCGTTATCACAGGATATGGGGAGGATGAGGTGGGCGGGCCGTATTGGCTGGTGAGGAACAGTTGGGGGACGGACTTTGGAGAGGGAGGGTTCTTCAAGATTAAGAGGACGACTACGAATGGGCCGGGTGTGTGTGGGATTCAATCGTCGCTGTCTCTGGCTATTGCGGGGACGGTGAACTTTGACAATTTGGACAACTTGGGCGCTATTGAAGAAGAGGTGGCCATTAGCACGTGGCAGATTGAGAAGAGCTGTTCGTCCATTCACATTTCTGGCGAGTCCACTCTCTTCCCGCTCTGCACAGCGCTGGGGGGGGCGGAGGGGACAGTCGTTGGGCTGGTGCTGGTGCTCACGAGCGTGTTGATGATGTACTTTTTGACGTGCCGAGGCGTCACGCATGACGGCAACGCGGCCAAGAAGAAGTATCTGCAAAGCCCGGCGTTTTTGACGAGCAGGGGGGGGCGGAGCAACAGGAGTAACAAGGTGGCGCAAGGCAAGGTGGCGCAAGGATCGAGCCCTCGAGTGTTTGGTAGCTCGATGGGGGTGTATATGCCGATCAACAGAACGCCGGAGTCGGGCCCGAACACGCCGGATATGAGGAGGAGTAACAGCAACGGGCAGCTGAATGAGCCGGCGGCGATGGCAGGGAGTTATGGGGCGGTCTGGGAGGGCGATAAAAGGCAGGCGAAGAAGAAGACGAAGGGAAGTGTTGGGGTGGGAGTTGTTAGCGTGGGACAGGGACGGCACATGGCGATGGGGAACGTCTTCCCGGGCTTCGACAGCCCCGCCGTGTAGTTAGCGAACACGGTTTTAACTACACCAACACACGTCTCGTTGTCTCTCGTACGTTGAGATTGGTTCACGCGACTCCAAGGACATTGTCCTTGCCCGCTAGCTCTGCTCCCCCTCCCCTCCGCACACACTCTCCCCTCGCAATGCAGACTGGAGACTTCCGCGGGCGCCAGCCGGGGCATCCGCCGCGCCACGGAAGAGGCGGGGGAGGAGGCCGTGGAGGAAGAGGTGGTGGAAGAGGGAGGGGGGGCAGCAACACCAGTGGAAGAGGAGGCGGGAGAGGAGGCAGAGGCGGGCGTGGGGCTAACAACCCTGGCGGCGGCGCTGGTGGCCCGGAATCGAATTACGCCAAAGTTATGAACGCTGACAGAGTCCTTGGCATCTTCTGCCAGGTCTGCAACGAGACAGGAGAAGCCAATGAGGCAAAGTACAAGTGCCCGCTCTGCCGCACGCCCTACTGCTCCTTGACGTGCTACAAAAAGCACAAGGCCGAGGCCGCCACCAAGTGCGAGCCTTTCCTGGTGGGCGACCAGGCCGTTGGCTCTGCTTCCAAGGCCGCCGCTTCAAAGGCCTGTGCCGTTTCCTCAGTTCCTTCCTCTGCTCTTTCGGAAGTCACAAAGTACGGCGACTACAAGCAGTCGGAGGAGTCCACGGTTCTCGAGCGCGCCCACAAAGCCCACGAGCTCGCCAAGCGAAGAGCGGAGGAGGAATCGTCGAGCAAGTCCGACAACGCCAAGTACCAACTGACGCCGGACAACCTCCAGGCTCTCGACGCGTCAGCCTACCTGCAGCAGGAGTTGAAGGACGGCGGCCTCCGCAACCTCATCCTCTCCGTTGACATGGCCGAAGATCCGCTCAAAGCCTTGCGCCAAGCCATGACGGGGTACAAGCACGGCCCCGCCTTCTCCGCCTTCTGCGACAAGATGCTCGCTGAGGCCAGCATAGTGGTCCAGAAGGCCGACCAGTCGCATGGCCTGCTCAACGAGTTCGTGGGCCTCACTTCGAAGATTACGTCCAAGAGCATTGCCAAGAAGCTTAACTCCTCCAAGTCGTAGCATAACATGCAGCCGGGCTCTTTAGTCACAAACATGTGTAGCTAGCCCTGTTACTCCCTCCTCTAAAACCCTAACTCTCTAAACTAAAACCCATCCCTGCTCCCTGCGCTTAAACCATCGTGACGACGACGGCAGCGGCTCCGAGGACCGCGGCGACACTGACACTGACACTGGCGGCGCCGCCCAAGGTGAACTCTTCGCCGCCGTACGCGTCCTCGTCATCAGCGGGGGGCGGGCCCTCGTTGGTGGGCGCGACCTCCTCGACCTCCTCGGTGACGGCGAGCTCCACGAGCGCTTCGGGCGCGGGCGCCTGGTAGACATCCTTGGGGATCTCAACCTCCGCAGCGGCGGCGACGAGAGCGGTAGCCTCCGCGGGCCACGCAGCCTCGTCGTCGCCATACTCCTTCTCCATGACCTCCTTGGCAGCCTCCTCCATAATATCCTCAAGCTCTCCGCTCTCGACGGCCTCCTGGAGGTTCGTGAGCTTCTCGCCGAGGCCAGCCAAGGCCACGGCCCCTGCGGCTTCGACAGAAGCGTCGCCCTCTTCGGCCTTGGGCGCCTTGACAGCGATCTCGAACACGATCTCCATGCCATCGGCGGCCAACTTCCTTCCAACCACCTGCTCTCCGTTGATGGACATGATCTTGATGGAGTCAGGTGCGCCGTCGGTCGCCTTGACGAGCATAGTGGTCATGACGTCGACGAACACCCTCTTCTGCTCGGGCGCCGTGGGCACTTCCATGGCAGGCAGGACGATGGCCACCTCGACCTTGACGACGACGGCGGCGGGTTCCTTGAAGATGCCGCCGCAGCCCAACTTGACAAGCTCCGGCTCCGTGTTCCACTCAAAGGGATCGAAGGTGATACCCTCGCTGATCTCCTGGCCAATCGCGCAGGCGGCCTCCATCTGCTTGAGGCCGTCGTAGCATGCGGACGTGCACTGGGGGGTGGCGGGGGCGAAGGCGGCGGTCTGGGTCCTGCGCGCCTTCTGCTCCTCGGCGGTGAGCTTGCGGTACCCGCCGCCTATCGGGCCGGTCGGACCGTACTCGTCGATCATGTCCTTGCAGCCGTCCATGGGGGAATAACCATCGTAACCGTGCATGGAGCCGTAGTGCATGGAGCCGTAGTGCATGGAGCCGTAGTGCATGGAGCCGTAGTGCATGGAGCCGTAGTAATCACCACTATAGTGCATCGATCCAAAATCACCCCCTCCACCCCCGTCCAACACCACAGCCATGGCACACATCTCCTTATCCTCGTTGCAAGCGCAGACGTGGTACGTGTCCAGCAACAAGTTAACAAAGTCCTCATCAGGGCCACACGCGTCCTTCGCACACGCCATAACCCTCGTCACCTCCTCGCAACTCGGCATGCCATCGTCGCCGCCCGACTCGTAGTCGCTGTGGCCAGCACCGCCAGCAGAGCCCTGCTGGAGGAAGTGGCCCTTCGGGCCGTCTTCGCCCTCGAAGCAAACCGCGAGGCACGCGAGCGGGTCCGCGGGCCCGTCTCCCATGGAGCCGTATTGCATGGAGCCGGGGGTGCTCGGCACCTCGGTGGACACCATGATGGGCTCGACGTAGTCGTTGTCTCCGTAGTCCCCCACGGATCCCGCCGCGTCGGCGAGTCTGCGGTGCTCGCCGGTGTCGTCCATCGACCCGTAGTGCATCGATCCATCCGATCCGTAGTGCATCGATCCGTCCGATCCGTGGTGCATCGATCCGTCATACTCATTATAGGCATCCTCGGCATCCTCGTTCAAAATCATGGCCATGGCGCACATGTCGGGGTCCTCGTCGCAAACGCAGCCGTAGAACGTCGCCAGAAAGTTCTGAACGAAATTGTCATCGGGGTCGCACGTGTCCTTCGCGCACGCCATAACCATAGTCACCACGGCGCAACTCGGCATGTCGTCATCGCCCAGCTGCAAGCCGTGGTCGTTGGTCAGGCACTTCTCGACGCACGCGAGCGGGTCCTTGTGCTCTCCGTAGGATCCCAGTCCATGGTCGTACTCCATGGATCCGTAGCCCATGGAACCGTAGTCGTTGTCCATGGAGTAGTAGTGGTCCTTGCAGTAGTCCTCCCCCATGGTGCAGCCCGTCTCCCCGACGGCGCAAGGCATCGTGTCCTCGGGCATCATGTCGTAGTCGTCGTGGTCCTCGTCCTCGTCCTCGTCCTCGTTCTTGTCGACCTGGCCGCACGCCACTCCCCAAACCTCGACGAAGCCCTCCTCGTTACACTTGATGTTGGAGACGGGGACGGGGGCGAAACTCGGCTCCTCGGTGGGAGTCATGGTGGGGGGCATGGTGGGCTCCATGGTCTTCTGCTGGTCGGGGCACATGCCGCAAGAGCGGAGGCACGCGGCCATGGCCCAGCCGGCGGGAAGGCCGAGGGACGTGAGCAGCGCGTCCTGCGCGCAGTCGCCGCCGAGGAGATCGACGCCCATGGCGCAGTCGACACCGGGGACGGAGGAGCCGAGGACGGCGTCAATGGCCACGTTGTTGTCCTCGCACTCGTCCATGGGCTTGGGCATGTAGGAGTCGTCGCAGAAGCCGCACGACTGGGGGCACACGTTGGAGACCCAGAACTCGGGCAAGCCGAGGCCCGTGAGCCAGTGGTCGGCGTAGCAGTCGCCGAGGACAATGCCGACGGCGGCTTGGCAGCCACCGAGCCTACCCTGAGTGCCATTCACCACCGCGGCGTCGTTGTCCGAGCAGCCCATGTCCATCGATCCGTAGTGCATGGACCCGTAATGCATCGATCCATCATCCCCGCCATCCTCGTTCATAGCCAAAGCCATGGCGCACATCTCCACATCCTCGTCGCAAGCGCAGCCGTGGAAAGTATCCAGGAACATGTTAACGAACTCCTCGTCGGGGCCACACGCGTCCGTCGCACACGCCATAACGTCAGTCACCTCCTGGCAACTCGACATGTCATTGTCGCCGCCGTCCTCGTAGTCACCGTTGCCAGCACCGCCAGCAGAGCCCAGCTGGAGGCGGCGCATGGGGCCGTCCTCGCCGCCCTCGAAGCAAACCTCGAGGCACTTAAACGGGTCCTCGTGGTCGCCCATGGAGCCGTAGTGCATGGAACCTTCGGACATGGAGCCATAGTGCATGGAGTAGTCGCCCGTGCTGTTAGTGGTAGGGGACATGGGGGGCATGGGGGGCATGTAGCCATCATCGGTGCTGTTGGACCCGGGGGTGAAGGTGTCACCACCACCCGCAGTGGGGCTGGTGCTACCATCACCAGAGCTGCTGTTGGACTGGGTGGTGGGCATGGTGGTTTGGACGCGGCGGTTCATGGTGGACTGGGGGGTGGGTGGGTGAGATTGGAGGTAATGCATGAAATATTGACGAACGGGGCATGTTGCCGGCCAGTGTTGGTCAGGTTCAGGTGTCCGGAGGTTCAGAAAAGGGCCCCGGGTCATGACCTATAATGGAGTAACTTGTCCCTCAATTCGCTTCGGACTTTTTTCTCCGAATTGGTTTTCTCACCCAGGCCCCGGCATTGGCAGTAGCGATCCCCGCGAGGGCGATGGCGGTAGAGAACTTCATCAGGTGAAGGAGGACTGAAAGGGCTTTCAGGGAGCGCGACGACAGAAAAAATGAATGGAAAAAATATGTACTGTACTTGCTTTACGTTAATGTAAGATGACTGAATTTTCTCGAATTTTCTCAAGGGGGGGGGAAAGAAGGAG
>Ga0307985_10002413_pt1 | contig 10459 bp, 15 predicted proteins | sample EllFjometageno80_FD_203155 | JGI IMG/M metagenome (GOLD analysis project Ga0307985, IMG submission 203155) | Marine microbial communities from Ellis Fjord, Antarctic Ocean - #80 | ecosystem: Environmental > Aquatic > Marine > Unclassified | place: Southern Ocean | collected 2014-10-09 | reverse complement strand
AAGGATGTCGCCATATCATCCATTGAAGGGATCGGGGGGGGGGCTGATGAGATGAGGGCGGGGAGTGGCAAGAAGTAGCTGGAGTCAAGGGGAAAGACGCTTGGTGCTGCAGGTGGTGGAAAGTATCTATCTGTAAGACTGAATCAGGTATTCACACGGCCGAAAAGGGGTCCGCTGTGCGACGGTCCTGAAACCGACAATTTCACAATTGCGAGACCGTGGAAACCCGTCAATAGCCGCCATTGCGCAGTAGAGATGAAGCTGCTCCTTACTCCTTTGACCCCTTTGACCCCTTTGGTACCTTTGCCCCCTAGCTGCACTGTGTCCGTCTGTGTACACATCCAAACGAACTGGATATTGTTTTGTTTGTTTGTTTGTTTGTTTGTTTGTTTGTTTGTCACACAACTCAGTCTTGTCACAGACGCATTGTCGACATCCAATAATGCCGAACGCGCCCCTGATACTTCCGCCCAACCCCCCCGCCGTTTTCGGCATCACCCCAACATTCATTGTCAGTACCCCTTCCATTTCCTCCCCTGTCCCCCCATTTATTCACCATCTCTTTACCCTTCCCCCCCGTACCCTGCTCACCCCTCTCCCCTCCGCCCTCAGGAAGTTCAGCAGAAGCTGCGGCTGCGGTCCCTCAAGACGCGCGAGGCTCTCGAATTGTCGCACAAAGCCGGCAAAGTCCCAAGGCCAGCGCCCTTCGTGGATGCTTTTATAAGAGACTTGACGCGGTACTGGGTCGCATTCCTTACTTTCTACCTGGCGCTGACTCTTCTCGCGCAAGAACGTAGCAACATCGTGTACGGACTCAGCGTCGTGTTCGGGCCTAAGATCGGCGATCCGCGCCAGCTCGAGGCCTCGTACGGCGAGGACTGTGAGGTCCTTTCCGTAGTAGACTTTGTTGGCAAGATTATCGCGGCAGTTTACGACAAGTTCTTCTTGTCGCACCTGGTGGGCTTCTCGGCTCTGGCGTACTGCATTCGGAGCCGCGCGAGCTGCGTCGCGATCTCCATAGGCTTCGAGCTGGTGGAGCTCTCTCTGCAGGTAAGCAGAAGTGGTTTTTGTGAAGCGGAAGCCCGTGTGGCGAAAGCGAACAGAGGTGGAAAGAGTCAAGCAAAGCGGCTGGCGCGGGATGAGCGAGCGAGCAGCGCCAAGCGACCGGCGCGGGGCGAGCGACCGGCGCAGGACGAGCGACCGGCGCAGGACGAGCGACCGGCGCAGGACGAGCGACCGGCGCAAAAATCGCTCACTGGCGCAGAACTCGCTCACTGGCGCAGAACTTGCTCTCCTTTCACACCAACCGGCCCAGAACTCGCTCGCCTCACTCAGCACTCCACTGCCCGCTCGTTCGCTACGCTCGTTCCTCTAACCCTTTTCTTCCGCGTGCAGAACTGGCTTCCCAACTTCAACGAGTGTTGGTGGGACCATATATTCCTCGACCTCCTCATCTGCAACGCCATCGGCACGGACATTGGCCTTTACTTCTCTCACTTTCGCCATAAGATGCATCCTGTGTCGTGCGGCCATCTCCGGCCGCTCTCCTTCAAGGAAAAACCCTGGGTGGCAGCCCTCCTTGTCACTTCGGCGATGCTCTCCCTCCTGAACGGCTTCTTCCTCAAGCGAATCTTCCTCATTCAGGAGAGCCATTTCCTCTTCCCGCTCAGGACGTTGATTACTTCTTTCGAGCTGTACTACATTGCCATCGATCTCAACTGGGATGAGTGTAAGCAGGTGTCGTGGGGGACGGAAGGGAGCAAGGATATTTTTGCCAAGAGGAGGGAGAAGCTCGCCCCGTTCAACTGGTGGTCTCGCGCCCTCTTCCCAGTGCTCACCTGCAGTATGTTTCAGGTGAGAAGGGTGTGTGCAGGAACGGGCGCTAACGCGCAGAATCACCTGCACCGACTTGATCCTCAGAGCGACCGTCTCGGGACACCGTTTAACACCCGCCGAGCCTATCTCGGCGTGAAATGCTCACCAACTGCGCGCTCCTTGCTCACAAACGGCGCTCTCCGCGCTCGCAAACAGCGCTCTCCACGCTCACAAACAGCGCTGCCCTTGTTCACAACACCACCCCCTTTGTTCACACACATGTGTGGCGCTCACCGTGTTTGCGCCCCCTGCAGCTGGGCTTTGTTCACTTCATGGTGGAGTTTGCGGTCATTTATAAATTCCGTATCGGCCTCTTCGACTTCGACGAGCTGCCACCAGTGGGAATCTGGTACATTTCGGCGCTTCTCTTTCTTTGGTTCGTCTCCTGCTTCACGGTGGGTGTCATACCATACCAGACTGAGAAGTGCCCGCACGATCCGGACCTGTTGAGTGGGGCCGAGCGTCGCTTCGATGACAAGATTGTTGAGCTCGAGAACTGGATCCACTGCGAGAGGTGGGGAGAGCGGATTAAAGCGTTGCGTATTGAGGAGAGAGTACTAGAGATGCAGGTCGAGAAGGACAAACATGAGGGCATCACGGGGAAAGAGACGGCAAAGATGCAGAAGTACTTGCTCAAGGAGCAACAGAAGGCGGGGTTCGCCGTCGACAAGAAGAAGATGACCAGGATAAAGAAGAAGGGGAAGGGAAAGTCCGATTGAAGCGTTGAATCAAAGCGTCTGCTCGTTACTGCTCTTCTGTATCGCAACACTCTCTTCTCCCCGAGAAATCGGATTCTCGACCAACTCTAATTGTACATCTTCCACCCCCCCGCCACCCACCTCCCCGCTCCCCTCCGTGATACTGTCCCGCCCCACGACAGAACCGTAATTGTCCTGAAAGAAATTCTTCAGCTTGAACTCGTGCACGTGGTCCTCCTGGTAGGTGTGAACAGCACGGTGTGAACAACAAAAGAAGGCTGTGGACGGTGTGCGTGCGCATGTGTGTCTGCGCTTTTTGTGTGTTCCTTGTGTTTGCAGCTCATATTCGTAGCTGAGTCGCTTCCTCACCTGGTCGTCGTCGATCTCCTTCATGATCTCAAACGTCCCTGCAACGAGCATGCTGATGCCGGTTGCCGTGTACAAGAAAATCAGAACGTAGCTCAAGCTCGCGTCCGACATGTCCTCGTCGTTCTTCGTCAAGACCAGCATGAGAACGCTCAAGACCATGAACTGGTTCACCTGCTGAAACGTCGCGAGCGAGTTGTCGCGCGGGCTGAGGTACGGCCTAAACCACGCGACGTTCAGCAAGCTGAAGAACGTGATCACGAGTCCGCAAACAACCTGCAACGGGCTGCCTTGCTTGATGAATACGAGACCTACAAAAACGAGTTAGATTGCACCACACACATGTGCGAACAAAGGTTTGCGAGCGTGTCGGAGATAGGCAAATGAGAGGGGCAGCGTGTTTAATCAGCGTGCTGGGTGCTGTGCACTCTGTCTGCCTTTGCGAGCAGCGTGTTGGGGTAGTAAGATTGGGCTTTTGTGATGCTCACCTCCAGTCATGAGCAGCCTCCTCAAGCACTCAAAAATCTCGTACCACCAACAGCGCGGCGTGTACGCCACCCAGAGGAAGGAGATCATCTTGATCTCGCCATGATTGCGCTCTCGCTTCTTCAGCTTCGCTTCCAGATCCAGCTCCTCCCCTTTCTCTCCCTTCGGGTTGATCTTCTTGTTGTCGCGGTACAAGAGACAAGTGTACAGCAGCGGAATCCCAATAGGGTAGATGAACAGCATGACCCCCGCGAACATCTTCCACGTGTTGTACTCGGGCGTGTCACACTGGATTGAGTAATCGGCCTTCAAGTATCTCACGGACTCGCCGTCAACCTCCATGGAGTCGCAAGGGAACAGAGTGAAGATGGCGACGCTGGCGCCCGGGTAACAGACGTAGCTCAAAAGGAAAAGCAGGCTCACGTACATGTGCTTGGCCTTGGTCCTCTTCTTCTTGGCGTCGTCCGAGCTCGATCCAGCCCAGCGCATCTGCACCACCATGGCCAGCAGCAAGAGTACTCCTATGCCCAGGGGGATGCAGCACGTGTACAAGAGCACGTGGTAGAAGTTGAACTGCGCGATGCAGCCTGCCGACAACTGCCCGAAGACGTCCAGATTGATGAAGTTCATCTGAGACAGAAAGTTCTCGAACGTGTCGGGCATCTTGATGTCGAATACGCTGGGGATCGCGGAGATGATTTGAGCGCCAGCAAACACGATCTTGAACATCGTCCCGATCGACTGCTGGCTCTTGACCGGCACGCATCTCTTGAAGAGCAGCCCTAGCAGGAGGACGCCCAGCGTGAAGCCGCAGAGAATGCCGACAGCCTGGCCTGTCGCAGCGTCGCTTGCGTCGCAACTCTTGCACTCAGACTCCCAATTACCGCCAGACCCGGGAGCGCAAACGAGGCACTGTGAGCGGGGTGGTGGGGTCAGCGGTCAGATTAGTGGGGTGGATGAGGGGACACACACACACACACCTCAGGCCCAGAACTTATGCGTCGTGTGAAAAAGGGGAGGCGTGTTTGGCGGGCGGGCGGGCGGGCGAGCTGGCGGGCGGGAGAGCTTATTGGCTGCGAGCGGTGGGTTTGGCTACTCACGTACGGCCCTTCGTTGAACTCGGGGCAGATCTGCGCCGCGACTCCCCCCTTGCAAAGGCCCTCCTTGGGACACTCCCGCACGTCGTTCGTGGCTTTGTCCGGGCGCCAGAAGCCAGCCTCAAGCTTCATCGTCTTCAACGCCGTCCCCTTCTCGGTACAGTCCATGCCCTCCGTGCACTCGAGGCATTCCCTAGTCTCGCCGACTACGTTCATGTAAAATCCTTTCTCGCACACGCACATGGCAGTGCTGCGAGCGAGCGAGCGAAGCGAGAGTTATACGAGGGGTGTCACAATCAACGACGAGCAAATGCGCCCACACACATGTGTGAACAAAGGTGAACAAAGGGGCGGCGGCATGAACAAAGGGCGTGCTCTCAACTATGCATACTCCGTCCCAAATTGCTCGCGCTTTCCCCCCCCCCTCACCTGTTCGCGCCTGGCTTCTCGGTGACGCTGTCGTCCGCCCAAGTGCTGCACGCCTCACAGTGATGCGGTGCGTTCGTGAAGCTGTCCTTGGGGCATTCTATGCACAGGATGGCGTCGATTGTGTCGGTGTACCACCCGCTCGTACAATTCATGCACTGGAAGTAACCATCTATTTCCTTGTTCTCCTGGCCAGGCGCGCACCGTTGGTAGTTCACGAGCCCAACGCCGTCGGAAACCTCTCCGCCCAGCTGCAACACCATGACGTTCTTGAGATCCCCGCTGCCGCGCGGCAGGTAGGCCTTGACCTCGGAGTGAAAATTATCGGAAGGGTCGCCCTTGATACAGCGCCTGCCTCCGATGAACACTGTCGCTTGTTCCTTGCCAAAGTTCGTGCCGGTGATGGTGATCTGAAGCGGAGTGTCTACCGGTACGTCGCGAGGACACCGGTTCTCCTCGTACTGGGGGGGGGGGGGGGGCAGTGTGAGCAAGGGGGGCGGCAGTGCGAGCAAAGCGGCTCGAGTAGATCGTTTTTTGAGCCAGTCGTTTTGTACAGCGCGTTTAGACAGAGTGGTTAGAGGCAGCTTTTACCCTCTCGCACCCGCTAAAGCTCACAGGCTTCCCGAGCGCGTAGGTCACGGCATGGTAGCGTTTACTGGTTTGGAGGTTGGACGTAACTGAAACCGCGACATTCATTCCCACCCCAGAGGGGAGATCGCAATAGAGCTTACGGGTAGGGTTACTGGCACAGCACGTCGCTGGGCAGAGCTCCTCGAGTCGCCCAGGGGTTGCCCCTCGGGCAACCAAGGCGGCGTCGTCCGCGCAGTACATTTGTGCTGCGGCGCAGCTGGGAAGCGCGCCTTTGGTTTCAGCAGCGAGCTGCGCGTCGTCGTCTGCGGCGCCACGGGGGCCACCGTAATGACAGCATCTGCGCCAGCGGGGAATGAGGAGGAGGAGGAGAGGATGGGGGGAGATTGGGGGGGGCTGGATGAGACGTCGGCGCCCTGCATTGCGAGCGAGGGGAAGGACCAGGCCTTCGTGAGTTCGAAAGACGCTGTGATTGTGAAGGTGGTGCTGGTCTTGGCCAGGCAGGTTTCATCGAGGGCCCCTGAAATGCCTGTGGCCTTGTTATAATCTGCATCGTTACCGACTGAGGTTTCGGCCAGGGCGGAGCCGGCGAGGGTGGGGGCGACGAGAAATAACCCCAACCCTAAAAGGAGGATGGAGTGCAGCATAGCAAGAGAGAGAGAGAGAGAGAAAGAGAGAGTACAATTTGTACTGTAGAGATCGATACAGTTGAACGATGAGATACTGTAAAGAAAGTGGATAAATCAGCCAAGAGATTTAGTGGAGATAGAGAAGAAACAAGGAAACAAACATGACCGTTACGCGCGGATGCCAGAAACTTGCACCGTGAATTACTCAACCTTCCCGACGTCGCCAAGAACAAAAAAATGAGGGCCGCAAAGCCCTGGTGAAGGGCTACGCGATAAGCCAATAAAAGTACTACCCAAAAATTGGCTGATTTTATCCACTTTCTTTATCTCACATTCATGTTGTACACAGCGATCTAACTCGCCTTCAGCCAAGATTTTACAGTCGTACAGGTACAACTGTAGGGTTACCACCCTAACCCTAACGGAACTGTAGCTGCACAGTATGTACCCATCTCATGGGTCTATCCCGCCCAATAACGGTCGTACAGGCAACGGATGCAAGGTTTCTCCACCTCGCGAGCGTCAGTTCTCTATACAATAATAATCGAATAAAAGACAACTACCCGTACAGAACTAATTTTGCGCCAATTCACAGTTTTAAAGCTCCTCTCCGCTTCGCCGCGAAGGCTCTGGCCAGGTCCTCCAACGCTGCCTCCTCTGCCGGCACAGGTTTAGGCCAGAACAGGTTCTGCCCGCTGTCCTCGCTCTTCTTCCTGTCCTGCTCCGAGCAGTTCGCAGTGCACCCAACGATCACTGCGTCGCTGCCGATCTTCCGCAGCTCCCGCGACACTTCGGTCCCCAACATGACCCCCCCGGCCTCGCCCATGTGCTCGTCGATCACGAACAAGCCGAACGCTCTTCCATCCTTGGCCAACCCCTCCTTGGCCATTTCCAAACACTCCTCTCCGTTGCTGGCAACCTCAACCGTCCACGAAAGTGCCGCGAAAGCCCCCGTGACAAACTTCCTTTTCATCAGCTTGCGGTTCATCGCGGCGTCGTCTACCACCAAAACGCGCAGCCCTTCAATCCCTGCGATGCTGCTCGCGCTCGTTACAGATGTGCCGTCCGTCCCATCCGCTTTTGCCAACCCATCCGCAACGCGAGTGCTCTTCTTGAACTCGACTTCGAACCCAAACACACTCCCCCCGTTCCCCTCCACAACTGGGCTCACGAGAGTCAAGTCGCCTCCCATCAACGACACCAACCTGTGCGAAACGCTTAACCCGATGCCGAAGCCTTGACTGCTGATCGCCGCGTCGTCCGCCTGCGCCCTCATCTCGAATATGGTCGGGTGCAACGCCAGAGGCACGCCAGAACCAGTGTCCGTGACTGCACGAGCGAAGCGAGAGTTAAAAGAGGAGGAGAGGGGGGATAGGAGAGAGAGAGAGAGGTCAAGAGAGAGGTCAACAGCCGGGTAGCAAGCAGACTGGCGGAAGAACAAGCCACACTCTCTGTGAACACTAGGGAGGGGGTTCGCGCTCCAGAACTGCGCGTCGCGCCAGTCTTGCCACACACCACACAAAGGGACGGCGGTGTGAACAAAGGGCGGCGTCGCGGCCTTGTTGTTGTTCACTGCCGCCGTGGCTGGATGATGGGAGAGGCGCCTGCGCGGCGAGAGCGAGCGTGGTGCGTCTTTCGTGCATTGCGTTGCGCCATTGTGTTGCGTTGCGCCACACGCCACTGTTCACATCCCCCCCCCCCTTTGTTCACGCATGTGTGTGCCCCCCTTTGTTCACGCATGTGTGTGGGCGCGCACTGCTCAGAAACAGGGCGTTGTCGCGTGGCCTTGTTCACTGCAGCCGTCGCAGTTCACAAGTGTATTGGCGCATCACCCACCTGTAAACCTGATCGTCGTCGTCTCCTTCGTGTCCCCCATCCTCTCCAGCCCCAGCGTGATGCTCCCCTTCTGCGTGAATTTACAGGCGTTGCTCACCAAATTCAGCAGCGCCAAGCTCAGCTGCGTCGGCGCGCCCACATAATAAACGTCATCGACCTCCTTTGCCTCCACCAGCAGCACCACCCCTTCTTTCGCCGATCTTTTGTTCATTGCGACAATTTCCTTGCACAGCTTGACGGGCTCGAAGTTCTCCTTGGGCAGCATCGCACTTCCCCCGGTCCCGTACATAAGCTTATCGAGCGTCAAAATGCTCTCCAAGACCAGCTGCTGATGCTTCGCGGACTTCTCGATCGATCTGAACTCCTCCTTCAGCCCCTTCGTCAACTCGCCCCACAAGCTCGAGAAAATGAATTCGATGTTGAGAACGATGCAGTTCAGAGGATTCCTAATCTCGTGAAGCGCGTTCGCCATGAAGTTCTTCTGTCTCTCAAGCCTCACCGCAACCGCTTCCTTCGCCACCCTCGCATTCTTCTCCGCAACAAGCAACCGATTCGTTAACTCGCTAACCTCCTTCATCCTAGCCTGCTCCACCACCAACACCTCATTCCGAGCTGCACCACAAACACGTGTGAGCAAACACGGCGAAACAAGGAGGATGTTCAGAGTAGCGATGTCGCGTGAGTGAAAGAAGTTGCAGCGTGTTTGTTCCGAGCGTTGTTTAGAAGCGCGATTTGAGGCGGTCGTTCCGAGCGTTGATTTAGCTGCGCGTTCGTCCGCCTGTCGTTCCGCGCTGCGCGTCTCGCGTCTCGCACTCGCCCTCGCTGCATGCCTCGCGCTCGCCTCCGCTTCATTCTTCACCTGCAAGCGCCCTATTCTCCGTCTCGAGAAACGTTCCTCCGCCCATCGTCAGGCCTTCGCCCCCCCCCGCTTCCTCTCCAATCTCGTCGTTAGCAATCGGCATGACGGTCCCCGCCTCATATCTCTCCACACTCTCTCCATCCGGCGCGAAAATAAACAAGTTGCACATGGTCATGCCAATGTTACCGGCGTAATAAAGCCCAGTCATCACAAATACACTCCCGACCCCCCCCCTCGCCCAAGCTCCCGTGGCGAGCATGACGAACGATACGAGCGTCACGAGAGTCGCGATAGCAGTGGCGAGCAGGTACAGCGCCATGGTGCGGATTGGTGCTGAGATGGTGGCTTGTGAGCGGAGGACTTGAGCGCCTGCTACGGTGAAGAAGATTGCTAGGTAGATGTAGAAGATCATGAGGATCAAGTAGACGGCCGCGACGAGCGTGCGTAGATTGGGTTTGTGTGTGAGAGTTAGCAGGATGGTGGTAATGTCGATGAATGATGCGCCGGCGGCGATGGCGAGTGATTTGCGGGGGTGTGCGAGGGCGGGATCGACGAAGGCCGTGCCGTCACGCGACTTCCATAGCCGGGCGACGAGATAGCTAGAGCCGGTGCCCAGGGCGGGGAAGAGCCGGCCGACGGTGAGGAATGACCAGCCGGACGAGTTGGGGGCGAAGTAGGCGAGACCATTGGTGGCAACGGCGAGGGCGAGACCGGATATTTGAGGGAGGGCCATCAGTACGACGAGGTTCTTCGTTGTCACGAGTGGCGACATGAGTGAAGATGGAGCGTTTGCCAAGGCGAGGGATGACAGGGGCTTCCTTGGCTTGAGGACCAGGCAACGGTGGAGGCTGAAGAGCGATGCGAGTGTAAGCGGGGAGGGGGGAGGGGGGGGGAGCGACGGTCGGGCTTTGTTCACGCTGCGTGTCTGGCGCTCTGGTCTTCCACGCGCAATTAGTCTCGCTCGGGTGGCGTTTGTGTGTTTCTCAAAAAACAGCGCCAGGCTCCGCCCGGACTCGCGGCGCTCTCGCGGCGCTCTCGCGGGTTTGCTCAAAGGGCGGCGTCGCGGCGCTCTCGAATTTTCGCTCGCCTCGGCTTACCTGAAGAAGATGCAGAGGTGGACAAGGAGCTTGAAGGGGACTGCGATGAAGTCGTTGTAGAGGGCCAGGTAGGGGTTTGCGTCGTAGGTGAAGGAGGCGTGGTAGCCTTCGGCTGCGTCTTCAGTGTCTTCAGTGAGCTGTGGGACGGTGTCGAGGAGATCCGTCCCACACTCAATGAACGGCATGGTCCCAGAGAGCGCTTCTGTAAGGGACGGTTCGGGGTAGGGACCGACGAGGTTCGACGTGACTCCGGGAGTGCTGAACAGGGAAGCGTAGATTAACGCGGTGGCGTTGGCGCGGGCGAGGGAGAGGTAGGCTTGCTCGAGGCCAAGGAACACGTTGAGGGAGCAATGGAGGGAGAGGTCGGTTTGTAGCAGCAGCACGGTTTTTGAGGCGACGAGGGAGGCGACGGGGGGGGATAAGAGGCCTTTGGAGAAGTCGCTGCAACAGTTCGGGCAGACAGATGGGGAGGGGTTGAGGTAGATGACTGGGGAGGGGAGGG
>Ga0307985_10002412_pt1 | contig 10462 bp, 2 predicted proteins | sample EllFjometageno80_FD_203155 | JGI IMG/M metagenome (GOLD analysis project Ga0307985, IMG submission 203155) | Marine microbial communities from Ellis Fjord, Antarctic Ocean - #80 | ecosystem: Environmental > Aquatic > Marine > Unclassified | place: Southern Ocean | collected 2014-10-09 | reverse complement strand
GATTCAGCATAAGGAGTCAATGCTGTGCCGACAATATCAGTTGCCAGTAACCATGGCGAATCTGCCACTGAATTGGAATGGGCGAGGCCTCGCAATCCCTCCAATAGCATTAATCCCATACTGCGTTTGTTAGGCTTACTCTTTTTCAATTTCAAGTAGCCATCTTTTTCTTCGTAATTTGCCTCGTTAGTATGGCTACCTACGAGAATTAATCTATCCTCAACTCGAGTCAAAGCAACATAAAATTCACGCCTTCTTTCTGCTTGGGTTTGTGCTGAATCCATGTTCTTTGTGAATTGCCACAGACCATCGTATGGCCTCTCCCTACTCATCCATGGATTAATTCTTCCAGCAAGAACTTGAGGGGTGACTAGTACATTTTCTTTGACTGCCATCGTCGCATCCATTTTACCGGCATTGAAGAGCCCAGCAACAACAACGACCTTTGATTGAAGTCCTTTGACTCCATGAATTGTCATTATCTGAACTGCCCCTCCGGAAGGTACTGATACGGCCTTTGGGCCTTTTTTCTTGAGTTCGGCCAATTGCTTCATTCGCTGGTAAATTGCACTGCAATCGTGGCCTAATTCATTACCAATTTTATTTGCCAGCGCATACCATGCTTCTCCGTTTTGCCTGTCCGAATCTCCAGGATAGGCAGTTAGTAAATCTGAATGGTCCAATACTGCATCGAACACATCATAAACTGCTCCAGCAACTACTAATTCCGACATATGTTCAAGCAAAACCTTGACCGCTTCTGAGGGTGAATTTTTAATCAACAGACTCCACCATTCCCCTTTACTCTCTTTTGAAAAGGCTTTGGCGATTTGTTTGTCTGTCAATCCCATTATAGGGGAGCGACAAATGGCTAATGCTGCGTGTTTAGAGTGAGGATTACTCATTAATTCTAATACAGCCATCAAGGCAATACAAACTGGGCGAGCTAGCAATGCGCCTTGTTTATCAGCAAGAACAGGTATTCCTTTTGCTTGTAATTTATCAATTAAATCTGGTAAATGAGTTCTTGCATGTAATAATATTATGACATCATCTGGTGAAATTTCATCATCTGTTTCTTTGATTTCAACCATTTTATTAGTTGCTCCATCCAAAATATTTGTCGGCGCATTATTGAACAAGGCGTGCAACCTTGAAGCGATCATTTCATGTTCCAATTCAGCTGATTTGGCCTTGGGGTTATTGAATGCAATTAGGGGCTTTAACATATCTGTTTCTGGAGTTCCTGCCTCTAGTTGTAGGGGCAATATCCATTCTAATATCCCCTCAGCATCATCATTCCTCGCGGGGTTAAGGTCCTGAGATTTAGCATGCCAATCCCCTGGTAATGCATGATGTCGTTTGCTGAAAACATCTCTGAAAACCCCATTCAATGTATAAACTATATTGCGCAGGGTTCTATAATTTGAAGTCAAATCAATATGGCCTTCTTGGCGTTGTAATTCACGCTCCGATAAAATGGAGGTGGATTCGTCATCTTCAATTCCTGCCGGGATATGTGTCCACGGCTCTGAATGCTCCTTGCCTTTGTATAATGCGCTGATGAATGAGTGACCGCCTCCTGTTGGCCGTGGATCTCGCCCATATCCAAGTTTGCGATATGGGGTGAATTTTGAATCTGATAATTCGATTTGATTATTTCTTCTTATTTCTGCAACTGCTCGTAGCATCACGGTTACTTCTGCCTGACGGAATCGATAGATACTTTGTTTCATATCACCGACGATACAAATCGTTGGATCCCAATCACCCAATGGTGGACTTGGTTCATCCGACCTTCTATCTCGTGGCCCCCAAAGGCGTGCGAGTAATCTAAAATGAGATGGATTCGTATCTTGATATTCATCGATGATAAATGCTCTATATTTCCTTCTTAGCGATTGTAATACTTTGATTCTGTGACCTAAATCCTCAAGGCATCTATCATTGCCAGCAGCTGCTGTAATTGCTTTTCCGATATGGTGGTCCGTCCATGGTTCATCGCCCAAACTGTCCAAAGCCTCTACAACCGCAGGGGGGTAATAATCATCGAAACGGCAAATTTCCGGACAACGAGATAGTAATAAATCCCCCACTAATATTTGAATATCGTCGTAATCATGCACCCCTTCCTGTGCCTTTCTCAGAGTCATTATTGCCTTACATCCTTTATGCACAGTTAACAAATCTGCGAGAACGCTGCTTTGTAATTCACTAGAAATCCTCAAGATTCCTTTGGGTGCTTTTTCTGGTGGATTTAAAGTTAGAGGTGAAATTCTATACTTGCAATCAGTAGGCATCCAGATGATACTTTTGTATGGTTCCAGTGTGAAAGAACTGCGGCCTAGCATTCTAATCAAGCGACCTTCCTGTCCATTCAAAAGTAATCTCATTTTATCAACGAGATATGTTGAGGCTGATGAAATTCTTGAAGTTTCCGTTTTGTCTACTTTCAAACTATCCTTTAATTTATCGACCTTTCCTTTTGCCAATAGCCCATTAGGCCATTCCCCTGGCTTATTACCGCTTGGTAGCCCACCTGAATTAGTGAAAAATATGACATCCTCTTTCTCGTGCAAAGGGTTCCATGATGCTGCTGCGATTGCCACTAACCAGACCCATTGTATTTGCTGTGTAGCGTCGGTAGGTAGGGGCTCGCCAGCCAATTGTTGAAGATGGCGGAAACGTGTGAGTTCAGTTCCTTGTTCGTTCTCTGCCACTCCTAAATAAGAAGCATCGTATTGGAGGAATAACTGAGTCCACTCTTTCAAATGGCCTTGGAGTTTTGTAGCAAAGGCAAAGGCTTCATTTTGTACTGGTTCTACTATCATTTGCAATAATGCCTTGCTCGGTGGGTCGCTTACTCCATCCCAAGCGAGTCCCATTTCCCCACAACGATGTAATAGTGAGCGTCTTGATTCTTCAACGAATAATGATTTCCAAAGCAGCCCTTTGAATACTATTTCTGCCTTTTGTTGGCCACCGAGCAATACTGCAAGACGGTTTCTCGCGGCAATGAATTCTGATTGACCAACGGTGATTCCAGCCTCCCTTGCATCATATTCTGAACGGATTCGCCATGCGGTATGCAATGATTCTTGTTGCAGTAAAGGTGTTCTTTCCTCCGCAATTTGTTCACGACTTGGATGTATTGCGACCAGGTCCAAATGTGGCGAAACTATTCCTGAGAGGAAAGCGTCAATTGTAGAAATAGGTGCATCATCCAAGGCTGCAACCAATTTCTCTACATCAGCAATAGAGTTGATACGAGAGTCATAAACCAGATCTGTTTCGCCTTTAATTATCGGCAAGGGTCTGAGAAGTGAAACGCTCTTACGAATTCTGGCTTTCAACTCTGCTGCCGCTTTCTTGGTAAAGGTAATTGCAACCACTTCACTTGGAATAAGTCCTCTCCATTCATTGAAATTTTTACGTTCTTTTGCTGGCGCTCGCAGAGAACCTTTTCCTTGTAGCGGCTCTCTTGGCCCATTCGGTAAACAAAGAGTAGCGCGTTGTTCTGAAGTGATTAAATGTTGGACATACCTTTCGGCCATCACTGTGGTTTTACCAGTTCCTGCACCCGCATCAAGGGCAATGTGCTTATCCAAATCTAATCCTAACATTTGGCTGATATTGAATGGAGGTTTAGCCATCAATCATCACCTCCAACAACTACTGCAACTGGGCAGGAATTTTTGACTAAACAGTACTTACAATTATTCTTTGAAGGTGTTGGATTAACCATTCCCTTTCCTGCCGCTGTTACCACTCTTGCTGAAGTGCGGATTCTTTCACTAATCCATGCTCTAAAAGCATTCGACTTGGGTGGTGCGGCTTCATTTAAATTACGATAGTGAATTCGACAACTTTCAAATTGTACTCCAATTGACAAATCCTTTAGGTATTCTGCCAAATCACTATCGATGTCAACATAGTGAACCGTATCTTCGCCGACCTCACTAACACCTACGCCTACTACTCTATCCCCGGGATTTAGGAGTTCCCAAGCTCTAGCATAAACACCAAGTTGTACTTCATCAAAAATTGCCCTTCTGTGGCGATCTCCTTCTTCTCCTTCTTTGGGGCCATTGATGGACTTCAAGTCTCGAATAATAATCCATCTCTTAGCTGGACCACATGGTTCTTTACCTAGTGTAAGGGGATTCATATCGTCTGTTTTTTCGCTTAATAGGTTATTTTTTATTGCTAATTGACGTAAATGTTTCGGCAATATTACTTCATCTACCCTGTCAATTCTGCCCTTACCAGAAAATTTGAAATGGTTTTTCGCCCCAGAATCATCGATGGCATCAATAGTCACAAACTCACTGCCCTTGCCCTTACAAAACCATTCACAGGCAATAGGGGCAACATCCTTTAGTGCCAAATCGGCACCTACTAATCGACCAAGTCTACCACTTGCAGCAGGTGTATTGGTGCCATCCAAGTATTCTTGCCATTGTTCAGTTGAAATTCCTAGTAAATCTCTCGTTCGGTGAACTGCAACCGCATCTTTTCTTGCTAGCCACGGTACATTTTCTTTCAGATATTCAAGTACTGCATTCCAAGCTTTATCAGTTGTTCCAACCGGCCCATTTGCCAGTGATATACCCTTGGACAATGCTGGGCCACCAAGACTTATACCATGCCCTTCCAATATCGCACCCTCGCAATCGTGAATGATAGTTCCACCGATTCTATTGTCAAGGTCTTCGCTTTGTGTTTCTTCTATTCCGGCGCGTAAATGTGATTTCATCCACGCTTCACGAGGGCATTTTAGCCATGCCTGGAGACGGCTAGCAGACCACATATCAATCTCTATTTTTGTTGTTTCAAAGCCAATATAGTCGTTGATTTTACTCTTGTTGAAGGTTCCCGGGGGCAAAGGCCTAGGGTCGATGGCTGGAGTTTTACTTTGTCCGGTTTTAGTTCCAAGTGTTGGCCAATCTTTCTCTTCCCTGCCGCCCCTATTGCCTTCAATAATATCTCCCTTGTGTCCTTTCTCAGACTTAAAATGAGCGTTAATCAATGTCTTCGTGTTAAATTTTTCACCACAACCGGGGCAAATATACACTTTAGTACCCTCTGCTTGCCCTTTGCTTGGTTGTAGTAGTATTGTATCATAAGTTAACATTTCTTCTCTTTGATTCCAAGCAATCGTTTCATTGGTTTCTAAGTTAGAAAAATTAGGTTGTCTTGCAAACCTATCGGCTTGTAACTTTTCTTCATGGGCTACCGCTATTGTCCCAATGTGAGCAGGGCTGCCTTCCTCGCCCCATCCTCCAGCAATCGCCAAACCAAGGCGTTGGTTTCTATCTCTGCCCCTATTGCCTGAACGTTGTCCTCGAGCAGTTCCATATTTCATGACCACGGAAAATGGGCGCGGGGTTAGCCATTCGCCTTCACCACTTTGACGATGGACCAAGTGCCACGCTCTATCCGGATTTTTTTCTAAATATTCTGTATCTGCAATAAATGATGGGATTTTAGAATGATCGGTGATGATTCCATCCAATCTCAAATCTCCAAGCCATTCAGCCAATGGTGCACTCGGCCCACAACCTTCATCCGCAGTAGTATCGAAAATTACTACTGTTTTTGCTGCATTTAGCAAATGACGGAAATGATGCCTCCCTCTACGGATTGGTAAATCGGTCGTGTGAAGTCCTAATTTTATTCTCGCATCAGAATCAATCCATGGTACTTTGGGGGCTTGCATAGACCAAGAGTTAACATCACATCCCGCTAGTATTATCAAATCTGCTTGTAATCCATGCGCATCCTCTGGAGTTGCTAATATCAAATTTTGATTAGTGGTTCGCGAGGTATCTAATTTAGATTTACTGGCTATTAATTCTAATAACTCTGTAAACTCAATACCGCTAGATGCGATCTTAAAACCACAATTATGCATTTTTTGGACCAAATTGTTAAAAGATTCGTTTAGGAGTTGTAAAGCTTGGATAGAGCGGTCTTGCTTTGCAGTTCTTTGCATCAATTCATCCCATTTTACTTTTGATAGAATGTGATTAAACCATTGCGCGCCACTTGTCAGTGGTTCTGGAAGAGGCAATATTTCTCCACTCGAACACCCAATCACATCTTCTCTCACCAATGCTTCATCTCCTTTCAGTAAAAGTGGTGCCCAGATTCGTGATAGTGATGCAATCCACCACTGCGTTTGTTCCAATTCTTTCAAAGTTTGTTTTTCACGAGAATCGCCGAATTGTGGCTTGGCTTGGGCTAACATCCTCATCCACCTTCCCAGTGCGCCCTGGCCACCTAAGACGTGGAATGACTGTGCCATATTCTCCAAAATTTTACGATTTGGCTTTGCCTTCCAATCTTTCTCGGTTGGATGTTTACCGCTTGTCACAGAACCTGACCAAAGTGGTAAGGAGTGAGCCGAATGTAAATTCAGTAGTTCTGCTAAGCTCCATGCATTTTGGCCGCTACTCAATCTAGCCAGTCGTAATATTGCCGCGATAGCCGGTTGTGAATCCAATTCATCCGCAGTCAGTGGCAACTCATACCCCAATTCTTCCAGTCTCTTTGACCAAATTTGTTCCCTTGAAGATTTGGCACCATCAATCAATAGAATTGTGCCCAATGTGTTTTGTGGGTTTTCTTGATAATTTGAGATGATTTCGATTGCTGCATTGATTGAATGTTCACTTCTATCTAATGTCACGATGTGATGGGTAGTGTCCTTTTCCATACCTATAGAAGAGAGCCAATCGTCCGGAGAATCGACTTCCCATATATCGTGTGCCGGTAGCCACTCTGGAAGTTCGGATTGGAGGATGAAGTTTACGTCTTGAATGTATGAGCCGTGGTGACCTATACGAAAATTACCGGCATTGCATAGTTGATGTATGGGTCTAAATTTTGCAATTGCAGTTAACAGATCGATTTCGATTTCGGTGAAATCTGGCGCCATATCTAAAATTACTATTCCGCTTATTTCTTTTAGTGAAAATGGAATCTTATCTTCATCTATTGATTTGAGCACCCCCGCCAATCTTCTTTTGACCAAGTCTGGGTGGGAGCCTCCTAATTTCTCTTCGATAAGATGCAGTATGCCTACTAAGTCTTGTGCGCCGGGGTCGTCTTGCCAAGCCTTGGGATCTCTAACTTCAGATAATACTCGATGTAATTGTAGTAGCCTTTCGCTTTTGAATGTAGTCCATGGACCATATTGGCCACTATGCATTATAGTAAATTGGTTATTTTTTGCCGCTTTGACACATTCTTCGTGGACTAGGGAAAAGAGTGTGGCATCGTTTTCAAGTATCCCTGGCAAGCGAAGATCCAAATGTAGAGATGCCACCAAACGTTGAATTGTTACATGGCGTGTTGTGTCTGCAGGAACGCCCCCCATTGACAATTGTCGTAACAAACTTGATCGTGAATTATCATTCGGGTGGATAATTAGAATATCTTTACCGGACTCGGTTTGTATGCCATCTTCTAACCATTGAGGAACTGCCAAACCATGAGGTATTGCCTCTTTGGTGATTGGTACCTGTGCTTGGTTCGACATTGAAACTACTCCTAGACTATGGGAACTAAAGTCAACCGTTATTGAAGGCTTGCATCATTATCCAATTATTATCCAATTATTATCTATATGTTATGAGGGTTGTAAAGTAATTTTTCGTCAGATGATGTTCCCTAAAATTTACATTTCTTTAATGCCATATAGGCTGAATGCAATCTTATATAAACCGACTTAGTAAGAGAAGGTGAAGAAGATTCTACGTTTCAAAAACTGCCTTTAGACACTGTTTGGAGCGATGGCTTGGATTCATGTTTCATTACTTTATATAGGGTCAAGAGGATGTTATTAATGTGAACAAGATTGAATCATGTTCGGCCATTATACGACATGTTGACCGATGGATTTAAATAAGATGTGGTGGCGTATCTTAATGTTGAGCGCCAAAAGAGAAGTTAGAAGGCTTCTTTTTAGGTGACCCTAATCTCTACACAGCAACAAAGGATAGTGCAACTCCTTTATCAAGAATGCACGATGAACTGGAGGAATGAAATATGAATAATAAAAAAACAAACAAAAAAGAAGAAGACAGGAACGACAAGTGTGAAGACTGCGGTAGCGACGAGTTAACCATTAGCGACGTGCGTGCAGAAAAGGTATGTGACGCTTGCGGATTGGTAGCCGAGTTCCAAGTCTACACTGCCAGCGATGACAATCGTAATTTTGGCGAGGGAGCTACCGCAGGACCGGTCAGCACATTTGGTAAGACTGACAAAAGCACAGCTCTTGGCAGCAAACCACTCTCTAAACAGGAAATCCGTAAACTATCCCCCTCTGCCAAAAAGGCATTCTATCGTTTGAGGTTGATGGAACGTGGCACTGTACGTGACAGTCATCCATTCTATGGCAAAGTAATGAATCAGATGAAAGGTCTTTATGGCTCTTATTCCGCTATTCGCCTAGAGCATTTAGCTCGCATGGCTTGCACACCATTGAGTGATGAGGAAAACAAACTACGTGATGGTTTGAAGAGTTGCGACCAAAAAAGGTTGGCTATGCCTAAGCAATCTATCTGCCGCCAAAAGGATGACTTGAAGGGCGACTCTGAAGAAAACAACGCCAGGATTATTGCCATTGCTTTGGCAGAACTTGGCGGAGAGTTGCAAATCACTTCCAAGATTGACCGTCGCTCTGACCTTCCTCGTTTTGGACTTACTGATAAGCAGATATCATCTGCTAGGATAATTATTAAAAATCACTACAGGGCTCGCGTTAGTTTCCTAGGAATGGCTCCACCTCGTAGAATCAATCCTAGCGAACTACGTTGTGACGATGTCGACCAGGTGGTTTCCCATCTTGAAGAAAATCTAACCGCATCATTAAGCGATGCTGACTTGGATGCTGTTCACACAAATGCCGCATACAGACTGGACCTCTTGTGCGAACCTGGCGATGGAGTGCAATCTCCACTGACCGTCAATACCAACATCCGCATGGTTATCGCATGTGTCTATTATGCCGCATTGCAATCTCTTGACCTTGCTGATGGTTTGTTGAACCGTGTTGCTTCAACCTGTCGCCTTACCGGAAGTGGTGTTTCATCACGCTTAGAACAATTCCGTGATGAGGATGTTTCTGGAAAGTTATTCGTTGATGGTGCCTTTGAGGATTTCGTGCAATTGAAAAGCGTGTAATATTGACCGCAATAAAAACACTTGATCGCATTGGTTAATGCGCTTCGTATCTTGTCTCGTCAATGTTGCTTTCGATAATTATTCCAATCAATGTCGATGCCGCAGTGGCTGAAGAGTTGTCGAGTGATTGTTACCTGCACTGAGTCTGACATTGAAACTACTTTCACATTATTAAAAGCGCCTAAAGGCGCTGCTTCGGATGGCGGATTGCGTTCTTGTTCCCTTACTCTAAAAGAGTCTATGAAAAGTCGCAAGCACTAATATGAATCATTCTTGTTGGGGGATTATAGGATATCTTGACCGAAAGTTTTATGGTCTCGTGCGCCTAATTAGAATGGCTGGTGGTCAACTACACCGCGCAGCGGGGTTATTTTTCGTATCCCCTAATACTCACTCGACAGCAAAAGGATTGTGCGACTCCTAATCAAGATTGCACCATGAAATGGAGGAAGAAAGACATGAATAATGAAGAAGATAGAAAAGAAGAGACGAAGGACGTATGTGACGATTGTGGAGGTAGTGATTTCGAAACCAACTATATGCGCGCTGAAAAGGAATGCAAAGATTGTGGTCTAACGGCCCCTTGCCAGGTATTTGGGGAAAATGACGATAACCGCCATCATGGTGAAAATGCTACTGCTACCAAAGTCAGAACATTTGGCGTAACTAACAAGGAAACTGCATTAGGCGGTAGAACAATGTCAAATCGTGACATTCGTGCCTTACCTGCTGGAGCAAGAACGGATTTTAGTAGAAAAGCCAAATATGAACGTGGTGTGCGCGATAGCCATCCATTCTATGGTAAAGTTATGAGAAACTTGGAGAATCTTTACGGCCGTAATACTGCAAATAGTATAGAGCATTTGGCTCGTGTGTCCTGTCTCCCACTAACAGATGAACAAGAGAAAATACGTGATGGTTTGAAGAGTTGTGACCAAAATAGGCTGGCGATGCCCAAACAAGCTATATGTCGCCAAAAGGCTGATTTGAAAGGTGACTCTGAGGAAAGCAACGCTAGAATTATTGCTATTGCACTAGCGGAAATTGGAGGAGATTTGGGAATCACTCCTAAGATTGACCGCCGCTTTGACCTGCAAATATTTGGTCTGACCAATAAGCAGATCTCATCTGCAAAATCGATTATCTTGAAGCATTACAAGGCTCGTATAAATTTACTTGATACGCTCCCGCCTCGCAGAATCCATCCAAGTGAATTGCGCTGTAATGATGCTGACCAAGTAATTCCTCATCTTGAAGAAAATCTAACCGC
>Ga0307985_10002411_pt1 | contig 10465 bp, 10 predicted proteins | sample EllFjometageno80_FD_203155 | JGI IMG/M metagenome (GOLD analysis project Ga0307985, IMG submission 203155) | Marine microbial communities from Ellis Fjord, Antarctic Ocean - #80 | ecosystem: Environmental > Aquatic > Marine > Unclassified | place: Southern Ocean | collected 2014-10-09 | reverse complement strand
CTGGGCCTTCCACAGCTCCCCCCCAACCTCTTCCACCATACCGTCTTCTCTCCCAACCACGGCCACACTACCAACCACGTTACAAGCAACGGCACCTCTTTGGACGCCGCCGACATTGCCGTACGCGACTACCAATGGCGGCTGCACATGGCCGCCGACTACGTCAACGACGCTCTCAACAAGCGCAACCTCCAAGTCCTCCCCACCTCCCTCCTCCAAAGATACTGCCAGTCCGTAAACGACAGCTTCCTTTTCAACACAGTCGCCGTAACAGCCATTGTGATGCATCTGCTGGTGGCGTTTTGGGAGGATCCGACGAACTCGTGCAACGATGACGTTTGGTTGCAGAACTTGCAAATACTCGCGCAGGTGAGGCTGACGACGAGCGAAAAGCAAGACGAGACGAGCAAAAAGCAAGACGGTGCAGCCGCCCTTTAATCCACACATGTGTTTGGCGTTCCCCCCTTCAATCCACACCCCCCTCTAATCCACACCCATCTATACATGGCAGGTCATCTACGGCGTCGACATCCTCGTCAACGTGGCGGCGTTGGGTCTGCAGAGGTTCTGTAGCAAGAAGTGGCACCTGGTGCGTGTGGTTATCGTGGTCATCACCATGCTCAACTGGCGCTTCTGCACCGTCTACACGCGCCCCTTGAGGTCCACTCTGCTCGTGAGTCGAGTCACGGCGCTTCGGCACACCGTCAACAGCATGATCCGCGCGGCGCCGAGAGCGTTCGAGGTCTTTTCGTTCTTCGCCATCATCACAATCGCGTACTCCCTCATCGGGGTGTCGTTGTTTCACGGCGTTTACGTGTGGCCCTCCAACAACAGCACCACGGGGACGGATTACATCATTGAGTTCACTGGGGCGTTTGACACGTTTGGACAAGCGGGCATTGCGATGTGAGTGACGCACACACCGCCGAGCTACACCGCCGAGCGACTCCCCGCTCCCCCCGATTGTTCACTCTCTGAATCCTTCTTTTGCTCACATCGCCGCCCACACATGCGTACATGCGTCTCACACACACGCACACTAGGTTCATCCTCTCCACTACTGAGAACTACCCCTTCATCATGTACCCCGCCTACGACTATTCGCCCGTGATCGCCTCCATTTTCTTCTTCTCTTACATCATGCTCATGGTGTACATCGTGCTGGCGCTTTTCCAGGCGGCGGTGTACAAGGCATGGAGCCAGGAGCTGGAGAGCCAGGAGTTGAGGACGCGGGTGCGCACGTACCACTCGCTGTTGGCGGCTTACCACGTGCTCTTGGACGACAGCGAGAAGGAATTAACGCTGGAGATGTGGACGGACTTGGTGACTGAGATCAAGGGGAAGGTAAGCCGGATGTTGCGGCCGAGACCGCCTCGGAACGCGCAGAACCCACAAACACCTCTGGTCCAGAACGCGCCGCTCTGCGATTCACCTACCTCTGCCACTTGCTCGCATTCCCCCCCCCCCTTGTTCACACTGTATGAGTGGTTACGAGTGTCTCATCTCTGTGCCTCTCAGGACGCCTCCCCCGACGACGCCCGCCTGTCCTTCTTGATAATGGACGTCGACGAGGACGGGAGCATAACGGTGAAAGAGTTTCTGCAGGGTTGCGTTCACGCAATATCCTACAACTTTGAGCACATTCGCCTCGAGCTCAAGGAGGGGGAGATGATGCGGAGTGGGAAAGAACTGTGCGGGAAAGGCGCGCGCACGTTTGTGAAGAGGATTATGAGGAGGAAGCTTTTTAAGTGAGTTCAAGCCGCGGCTGCGTTCCTCACTCTCGCGCTGCGTGCGAGAAACGCGCTGTGAGAAATGCGAGCGAGAAGCGAGGAGCTCGAAACTGGCCGCTCAAACCGCGCCGCTCGCGCCGATGCGCGTTATCCCCCCTACATTCACACCGCGCCCTCCACCCCCCCCCTCTGTTCACACTGTTTGTGCCACCAGGTACTTCACCTTCTGGGTGGCGCTGGCGCACACTGGCGTGGCCATTTGGACGCCTTTCCACCACGTGGACGACTTCTACTACGAGATCGTCCTTAACTGTCTTCTCTTCCTGATGGTCGTCGAGATGAGCTTCAAGGTCATCGGGTATCCCATGCTGCACTACTGGAAGCACTTCAGCAAGTTCGACTTGCTGATCATTGTCGCGAGCGTCATCACCGAGTTCATTCTCCCCATTGTCGGGAAGGACATGCGGGCGATTACCGTGCACAGCGCGGGGCGGACCACCCAGGCTTTGCGTTGCTTGCGGGTTTTAACTATGAGCAAGAGGTTGCGGCAGCTGTGCAGCTCGGTGATTAGTGTGAGGCACGTGATCCTGAGGTTCATGATCGTCTTCTTGCTGCTGGTCTACAGCTTTGCGGCCGTCGCCGTGATCATCTTCGAGGGAAACCTGCCCGATGGCTTCGACCCGACGCCGAACGACGACGTGCTGGACAACATTGACGCCAGAGTAGTCATGAACACGCTGTCCCAGGCTATGTTCTGCTTGTTCCAGGTGAGGCAATTCAGAAAGCGATATCCTGAACGCGCAAAACGGCCGGCTAAACGCGCCATTTCCCCCCTCGCTGCCCATTCAAGCAAATTCTGAAGCCTGTCGTTTTGCGCAATGAGCGAGCGAATGGCGAAATCTGAGCCCGTCGTTCCATGCCATTCGCGAGCGAGTTGCGTTCTGAGGCGGCCATTCAGTGCGTCACGGCCGCAAGACGCGTTCGCAAACTGCACCCCCCCCCTTCTCTTGTTCGCCTTCTCCCTTTGTTCACACATGTGTATGGCTCACATGTTTATCGTCCCAGATCGCCGTCACGAACAACTGGCAGGACATTCTGTACTTCAACTGCGACCCGAAGGCGGGCGGGGCGGGCGCCAACTGGTGGTGGAGTCTGTTCTTTGTGTTGTACTTCATAGCGGTGGTGTGGTTCGGGACGAACATTATGGCGGCTGTGATCATCGATTCGTACGTGCAGGCCACCGACAGACGGCTTACACAGGCACAGGCGCAGGAGGAGAAGGAGAAGGAGAAGGAGAGGAAGAAGAGGAACGGAAGCGGAAGGAAGGGGAGCGGTACTAACACGACGGCTACTACTACTACTACTACAACCGCTAACCCCCCAGCTGTAGTTGCGGCAACACCCGAACACTCTAAACAGTATTCTAGCAAGGTTGAGACCCTCTACTCGGGGGGCAACCTGGAGAAGGAGTTCAGGAAGAAGCTGATGAAGGAGGGCAGCTTCGTGGAGGAAAGGGGGCGGGGGGATCTGGAGAATGAGAATGTGCTGGCACTGCTGCAGTCTGAGCTGGACAAAACGCACAAGGAAGTCAGCGAGGAGGGGAGCAAGATTCAGAGGAACTTGGTGCGGAGGGGAAGCAACTTGGCCAATTTAGCGGGCAGTGGCAGCTTGAGAGGTATTGCCGCATCTGCTTCCACCAGCGCAGGAGGAGGCGACAGCGATAGTGACGACGATTCTGGTGGCAGTAATTAGTGAGGTCTGTTGTGAAGAAGGTTGGCCTATACTCCTTCTTCATTAGCAGCAAGAACACCCCGAAAACCACCACCCACGCTCCGTTCAAAGACCCGACCAGTGTCCACGCCACTCTCTCCTCAATATCAAACGCTGTCGAGTTCTGGCCAGTACACTGTAGTGACGAGCTCCACCTCTTCTTCCCCAGCGTCCGCATAATACACGGGCACCGATAAGAAGCTAGCCAGCACCACCAGCAACATCGTGCTATTCAGTGTCATGCACACCAGCAACAAAGGCCTCGCGATCCCCTAGTCTGGAATGTAGCCATAGAAGGCGGGATCCTCCTTCCTCTTCACCGGGTCCGTATATAAGTCGTAACTGAGGGAAGGGTTGGGTCATGAGGAGGTAGAGTACGGTCGCGTGTCGTTGAATAACTATTAATTAATGGGACCCGCCGAGTATTTTCAGAAATTAGAGTGAAAATAGAGAACAGGTTACACTCTGCCGCCCCCGTCCTTAGTTCTCCTGAGCGCTGCGTAGGCCGCGATCCTTCCCGCGATGCTGATGACGAAGAGGCCGAACACGTTGAACAGAACGCTTCCCTTGGCGCCCAGCATATCCAAAACGTCCCGCCTCGCCGCGTACTCCACTCCTTCCTTGCACAGGTTCTCCAAAGCGCCGCTGCCGTCGCACTTCACGTCGCTGTCGAACGCGATCTGCAAGCACGCGTGGTAGCTGTACTTGAACGGGCTCAGGTACTGCACCCACCCGATGTAGCCCGCGACGTGCTCCGCGAAGAAGCCGCCCGTGAGCATCATGGCGAGACTGATCAACGTCGCGACGACCATTGCCTTCTCCATGTCCAGCACAGTGGCGCCAACAAGCAGCCCGATGCTCTCCCCGGCCAACACGCACAGCAGCTGCACCAGCACGAACGGGAAGAAGGCGGAGACGCTGCTGTTCAGGTTGCTCATCCAATAGCTAATCAGAATGTACGAAAAAGGCAGGGCGAGTCTCATGGGCGCTTCGCTGATGGTCTTGGCGATGAAGTACGCGCTCAGCCTGTAGCTCCCTGAGCTCCGCTCCTTGAAAATCAGCTCCCTCTCGCTCGGGAAGCTCATGAACGCAGTGAAGAGAGAATCAAACACCCAAAACGTCATGTTGAAGAACACCAGACCGCTTCTGTCCGCGACGTACTTCTCTCCCTCGGGAAGCTGGAACCAAACGAGTCCCGAAATGAGTCCGAGCACGATGGACTTGACGAAGTTGAGCGGCGTGAAGATCGCCGACCTCGAGTTCCGCATCGCTCTGTGCATTAGCACTTTCAACTGCGTCAAATAGCTCGTATTCCACTTCTTGAAGTGCTCGTCGGTCTCGTCGCTGGGGGGGAATAGTATCTTCATCTGCTCGATCTGCAGGGCGAAGGGGAGCGGGTGAGGGAAGGGACAGGAGAATTGGCGAGAACATCGGCCGATCGGGAGAGAGAAGTAGAAGTCCCCACGCACTCGACATAAGTTCTGGCTCACCTGCTTCGCCACGTCCTCGCTCGACTTCCCGCTGTCCCACTTGTCAATAAGTCGCTGCTTCCGACTCGCGTTGCTCTCGTCCACGCCCGCGTCGACGACAAGCAGATCCATCAAGTGGTCGCTCGCGTTGTACCCGTTCGGGCACGGGTAGTTGAGCGACTCAAAGTACGCCAGAGACCCTCCGGGCGTGCCAGCGTAAACAATGCATCCGTCAGCGAGGACCAGCAGGTTGTCGAAAGACGCAAAGACCGACGACGAGGGCTGGTGGATAGAGGTAATCACAGTCTTGCCGCTGTCCGCCAAGGTCCGGAGCACGTTCATGAGCGCTACGGCAGAGGTAGAGTCGAGGCCAGAGGTCGGCTCGTCCAGGAGGATAGCTTGGGGATCGGTCAACAACTCCGACCCGATGTTGGTGCGCTTCCTCTCGCCCCCCGATATCAGCATGATGGGAGTGTTGGCGCACTTCTCCAGCTTGAGCTGAGAAATGACCTTGTCCACCTCCGCCATCTTTGACTGGGTAGACTGCACACACATGTGTGAGCCATTGTTAGCCATTGTGTGCCACGAATAGGGGAGGGGCGGTGGAGTGAACGCGGCGAGCAAATTGAGCGGGCCGAGCTGGTATTTTAGCGCTCAAATCGCGTTTCACAAATGTGCGAACAAAGGGAGATAAATATCGCGATTCTTACCTGCGCGTCAGGCAGCCTCAGCAGCGCCGTGTAAACCAACTGATCGCGGACAGTAAGGTGCTCGAAGAAGATGTCCTGCTGCATAACGTACGCGATGGACCGCTTGTGCTTCTTCGATAGAGGCTCGCCGTTGAGAGCAATGCTGCCCGAGGATATGATGCCGCGGTTGGAGAGACAGTCGAGAAGAGTCGTTTTGCCGCTTCCTGAGGGACCCATGAGCGCCATTATCTCGCCGGATCGGGCCGTGCCGCTGACTTCAGAGAGGATTATTTTCTGGCCACTAACAGCTGGGGATTCCTGGCTACTGATAGCGGGGGAAGCGGCGGGGGAAGCGGTGGTGAACTGCCCTCCAATGCTGCTCTTGAGCAAACTAGCCTGCTGCTTCGGCGGGTCGATTCGCTTGCACAGACTTTTGAAGTGAATCGTCAGGCTCGTGGGCTTCAGGAGGTCAGGGTCGGAGCCTCCCAGGACCTTTGAGGGGGCAGATGTGAGCTCAATATCCTGGAGCGAGAGAGAAGTACCGGAGTCGGGAGAGGGGGTCATGGTGTGCTAAGGGAGGTTGCTAAGGACATTTTGTGAGCAGGGGGGATGTGGGGGCGGACATCATGTGGCGAGCGTGAAGGAAATCCGTACCTTAACTGTCTCGCAGTGGTGATAGTAATTATACGCTGGTAAATAGGTAAATCCATGCGGTCAGGTCTTGCGCGCACTGACGGAGCTTGCGTGGGACCAACATAATTATCATTATTAAATGTGAACCAAACGCCGTCCGTTTGGGTTATAGGACCTGGTCTAATTAAGTGAAACCCGGCGGCGCGCCCACAGATACATCGAGCTTGCCCGCGCGCCCGCCGACAACGGTCAGCACCTTGTACTGATCGCCCATCTTGTCCTCCTCGACCAGCCTCAGCATGCCCTCGAAGAGCCCGTTCGCCGTCTCCACCGTCACGTCGTCTTGCTCGATGAGCGCCTCGACCCTCTGGACGATGCCCAAATCGACCAGCCACCGCCCTTGCGTGACGGGACCGAACACCCTCGCGCTGCCCGGACTGAATTTACCTCCGGCGAGCGGCGAGTCCTTCTTCTGCTCCTCGTCCAACTGCTGCCAATACTGACGCCGCTCGTCGAGCATCTTGTCCACCGCGCTCTTGACAGCCTTGAAGTCCACGTCCGCAGTGATGTCGACTTCTCCCGGTTTCTCAAGCACGTCGACCTGCACACACAAAGCGTGAGCAAGGGGCCACAAATACGGTTTGAACAGAGGGGAAGGCGGTGTGAAAAGAGGGAAAGCTCGAGAGAAAAGCGCGTTCCGAGGCGGTCGTTCAGTGCAGAGCGTTATGAGCCGCTCGCTTTCCTTGACTCGTTGTGAACCGTTCTTTCGGCGCTCCTCGCTCCCGAATAGCGCTTTGAACGCTCATTGCCGGCGATCACATACCTGCGTGTGCCTGTAGAACCCCCTCAAACTGTCGCCAGTGTGCCCGTCTTTCCCGTAATCAACAATGAGCGCCGCGCCGCCGCAGTCATCAACGCGGCTTGCAATGTCTTGCGCCACCGAGCACGCCTCGGGGCTGACCTCCAGCACCGTGCCGGCGGGGGTGAACGGCGACTGCAGCTCGCGGCCGTCGGGGCTGATGTTGCTCAGCAAAGTTTTGAGCCCAGGCGTGACCGCCGGCGCTAGCACCAGCTTCAGCGGCGAGGAGGAGCTGGTCGAGGACACGTCGGTCCCCGTCTGCTTGTAGTCGCGGGCAGAGTGCAGCTGGGAATCCTTCTTTTTCTTCGCCCCGTCCTTCTCCTTATCCGCCTCCTCTCCCCCCTCCCACTCTCTGTTAACGTCAACCATCCGCTCCCGCCACTTCCCCTTCTCGTCAACCTGAAAGCAATGCAGCGGCAACGCGTCGAGCAACTCCTGCGCGACGATGAACTCCACCGGCCCGCTTTCCTTGTCGCTTGGGACCTCAACCAGGTTGCTGACCCAGTTCACCTCTACTCCGTGCACCTCGGACACTCCATTAGTGAGGTACTCGTTCCTTCCCTCCTGCACCTGCGTCTTGGGTTGCGGCGCTTTCTCCAGCACCATGGCCAGAAGCGCCTCCCTCTTCTTGTTGCCCACCTTGACTCCCTGCCGAGGGCGTTAGCGGGGCCACTAAAACAGGCAGGGTGAACAAAGGGGGGGGGGGTTGGTCCTCATGTTTCAAGCATGTTTCACGATTGGCACCCGATAACCATATGGGGCTTGAGCCTAGAGCTGGTCGCCGCCAAACACAAAATGTTAGCACATATATATCATCACTGAACCATCACTGAACCATCCTTTATCCCCTTCCGTTCTCTTGTCTGCTTACAAGAAGCTCCAACTCCTCCTTCAACAGCTTCGCGTCCATCTCCTCGTAATCCTTCTTGACATACTCCTCCTCACTCCGCTCCACGAGCCTCTCAATCACGGTCCTCTCGTCGTCAGGATCAACCCCTAGAGCAGCCGCCTGATGCAACCTCATGGTGGGCCCCTTCTCGACGAAGTATATTCCGCCCCCTTCGGTCTTGAGCGCTTTTGACACGTCGGGGAACTGAGACAAGGTGCGAACCATGTCCTTCATGAGCGTGCCCTTCCCCGGCCCGAGCTCAATAAGTCTAATGGCCTTGGGCGTTGGCGACGTGGTGCGGAAATGATTGACAAAGTAGAGAGCGCAGATCTCCCCAAACAGCTGAGAGATTTCGGGGGATGTGGTGAAGTCGCCGGCAGAGCCAAGGATGGCGTCGGGGGAGGTGTAGTAGCCGAGCAAGGGGTGGGTCAGTGCTAGGTTTATGTACCTGCTCAAAGAGATAGGGCCACTGAGGGAGATCTGGTTGTACAACTCTTGCTCCAGGGCAGTGCTGAAGTTGGCAGAGGTGGGCAGGGGGCGGTCAGGCACGTCGGGCTTGCGGAGGAAGTCAAGCGTGCTCGTGTCGATCTTTACCTCATGGCCGGGAGGAGGGGAGGGAGGGGAGGTAGAGAAGCCGCGACTCTGTGAAGTGAAGGAGGAGAGCAGGGGTAGGGCCTGACAACGAGTCAGGGATGCGGACCGGAGAAAGCGAGTGGCAAGCATTGGACGATAGCACGTAGGAAGCAGGAAGAATCAGTGGTAGTCAGAGGAGCTCTGGCTAAATAGGCGGTGTATGGGGTAGTGAGTAGCGGCCGTCGCTGGTGTTGATGATATGCGAAAATCGCCATTTCGCCGACAACGCGACGCTCAACAAGCACCGCAAAGTACCGAGTGAGGCACCTACGCGAGAGCCTCCAATTCTCGCCAACCACTCGCTAGTTGACCACCATCCCCCACTCCCGTAGCTAAACAGCGGGAGCTGGTACGACCGCCCCCTGCCCCCCTTTCAGCGAAACTGAAAACCTTCAAACGAGCGACAAGCAAACACCTCCACTCCTCACGCTCACCCTCGCCGCTCCCGAAGGACGATGGATGCGCTGTACAAGCTCGTGGCATACCAGCAACAGTGGCAGGTGGCCATCACCCATATCCAATCCCTCGCAGACGGTGACGCCGTCGATCAGCTCTTCTACACGGAAGTCTACAGTGTTTGGACTCCCATCATGCGCGCCTGTGTCCGCTCGGGACCACTGGTACTCGTTCAGCGGATGATTACGAAGGCCCAGCTCGACTCGAGTAAGAGGTACCTACTGGCCATCACCGACAGCGGTGGGTTCACAGCCCTTCATTTCGCTGCGTACCACTGCGACCCCGCCGTTCTCGAGCTCTTGATCCGCGAGCACCCGCTAGCGCTGTGCTCAATCAATGGCTACGGCTTCACGCCCCTGCAACACGCCACCGCCTTCAACCGCCTCGCCCACATCTCCCTACTCACCGACACCACCAACGCGCTCGCCGAACGCAACTTCGCCGCCCTCGCCGCCCGCGTCCACGGCGACGAGCGCTAACAGATAGTGGGGAGGGGCACGGCAGCTCAATCCTGGTACGTCCAGTTCATGTTTTGGGGGAGTAACTCGAGGGCGACGCGAGAGGCAACCATCGGCTCCAATATCTCGCCCATAGCAGCCGCTGCGGCCGTGGCTAAACCATAGTCTGCCTGTGATAAGCAGCTGGTGATACTGTAAGAGGTTTGACTTTCTGGGCTTGACTTTCTTCATTTCTGCTCATCTGGAATTTCGTGTTCCCCCACATATCACGCGTATTACGCAACCCCAAGAACTTCCAATTTCAGACTAATGTAACTCGGTTCACTGGCCAAGACTGTCTCTTCGGATTTCCCGCAAACGGCACATGGCCCCACTATTTTTGCTCCCGGAGCTCTCCAGTTGAGACAAATAATTGTATTAACGGTGGCAATGACGTCGGTGTACACCATCGCCATCAACCATGGCTACTAGGCTCGGTCTGGTACCGACGCTCGAACAACTCCCGCTCTTCTAGCCCCCTCCGTTCGTGACTTATCCCCTGTGGATCAAAAGCTAAGAATAGTAAGAAACTGGGGTGGTCTGAAAGGGGGTAGGGCCGTAAGCCGCGGGCATATCCAGTCCAGACAACGTCGTGTTGGGTGGGGGGGCGATGTATAAATTGATGGCCGTTGCATCAGAGTCTCTGGTGCAGAAAACGGCGGTCTCCAGCAAATGACAAATGTTATCAGTAAATCGACCCACGCAAAGCTGACCGCTTGAAACATGTCAAGCGAGCCCGGCATGCACTGGTGCATCGGGTTGCTTGGGCGTCGGAAGTACGTGGAAGGGTCCCGCGTGTTCCTCCGGTGAATGCATATTATCGGAGAAGGCACATGTGTG
>Ga0307985_10002409_pt1 | contig 10470 bp, 4 predicted proteins | sample EllFjometageno80_FD_203155 | JGI IMG/M metagenome (GOLD analysis project Ga0307985, IMG submission 203155) | Marine microbial communities from Ellis Fjord, Antarctic Ocean - #80 | ecosystem: Environmental > Aquatic > Marine > Unclassified | place: Southern Ocean | collected 2014-10-09 | reverse complement strand
ATCATGCTCTGGATGGGTGGTTAGGGGGGGGGGCATAATAACACATGGTGAGCCTCTGGGACGCTGTGAGGGTAAGGGGAAGGCGTCATTATCGAGAAAGCATAGAAATTCTCATTTTGGGGTATTTGTGACTGTAGCGATCCTGATTTTATGCCCAAATTGGCCCAGAGTTCGGCCCGCGTTGTGCTGCTCAGTTTCAAGGCAATTTGCAATGTTGTGGAAGTCCTTTGCCGCCGCTGCGGCATTTGCGGGAGTCGTGGACGCCCAGACACCTACGGCCGGTACGTACCACTTCAAAAATCCACCCATTAATGAACTTGACGTCCGCGATCCTCCCCATTTGTGTACAACGTAAATCCATGTTGCTTCTCACTTCGGCCACTAACCCTGCTCTGGGCGAACGTCTAGGTACCGGCAGTGGCTACGCCATGAAGTTCCAGGGAACTGAGGAGCTCGCGGCGATCAAGACAAAGTTTTCAGACGCTACAGCAGGGACGTTCCCCACGGTAAGTGGGGGAAACGGGATGGTTTGGATCTGATCAAATAATATTCCAACTGACATCAGCATGTTTGGGTTAGCAGAGTTGTTGATAAGGCGGGACACTCACGCAAACACCAGCGCGATGGTTTATCAGCGCACACCCTCCTTACGTGGATTATGCCGTTTTGAAGCGAAAAAACTTGCTGCGCAGTCCCCCCCCCCTCCCCACATGGCCAACTTTAGTCCACAGTCCAGGTTGAGTAGCCGACAACAACATGGGTCCACGCCCAAGCATGGGAATGCACGCACACGCAGCATACACATTTATCACACATACACGGCACACATTGATGCACACATAGCTCACACGCTTCATTAACCTTTGTAGGCCACCACCGGCTCCACCTTCATGGCCTGGATCAAGCCCCTGGCCTCCAAAGCTCTCTCTAACCGCATGACCCTCTTCGGCGAGGCGGCCACGTTCAAAGGCATGCCCATGCTCCTGTACAAGGAAGGGTTGGCGGCGAGTAGTCCCGACGAGTCGGTCGACTTGGGCATCTTCTTTGACACAAATATGGAGCAGAACAAGACGCATCCTGTGGATTGGTGGCACGACACGTGGCATCACGTGGCGTTCACGATCGACAATGCGCAGGTGACGACCCAGGAGGACGTTCTGGACGAGGATGGGGCGCAGGTGTTGGATGCTGACGGGAATCCTACGCAGGAGGCTGTTAAGACGGGGACTAACACGGTCAAGATCTTTTTGGATGGCCAAGTTGCTCACGTCAACGCTGACTACCCCAACCAGTTGGGGTTGGATGAACTCCCGGGCTTCGTGCTCGGAACTTACACGGACATGTCAAAGACTGTGCCGAATATGAACATTGCTAACGACCACTTTCACGGACACATGGATGAAGTGGGGATCTGGAACAAGGTGCTGACTGAGGTAAGCCATACACATTCACCACTAAGCCACTAAGCACAGACCACCCCTTCCCCGCCCCTTTGTGTGCGGCGCCCTCCTGGCCACTTTTGTTCACGCCGCCCCTTTGTTCATTCACATGTGTGCGCCGTCCTCCTGGCCGCTTTTGTTCATGCCGCCCGCTTCTTCGTTCATGTGTGCGTGTGTGTGACATGTGTGTGACATGTGTGTGACATGTGTGTGACATGTGTTTATGCCTTGTGCGTCGCTCAGTTCAGCATAGTTGCTGCGCCGCAAAACTGGCAGCGTTTGTTCTCGCCCTCCCCGCTCCCCTCCCCCGCCACACTGACTAACCCAAACTAATCAATCTCGCAGGCGGAGGTTACCACTGCCATGGCCGCCCCTCTTGACCATACTGACTCTAACTTGCTGATGTACTGGAACTTCGACGACGCGTACGGTGCCTCGTCTACGAGCAACCTCGCCGGCGGCGCCAACAAGGCGGAGATGGACATTCTCCTCGGCTCCTCCCCCATCGGCGGCAACATCAAGGCCCCCGACGCGGGAACGGCAGACCCGACTGTCGGGAACAAGGTGTGCAGGTCAGTGACTGACGGCCCGCTCATGTTCTGCGACGCGGCGCTCAAGCCGACCATCGTGGGATCCACGGCGCCCATCACGGGGACCGGGGGAGACATCGTCGCCGCCGCCGTCGTCGGCGGATCCGCTGTTGAGATTCAGTTGGTTGGCGCGGACTCGTCAGACGCCGCCGCCACCATTACCTTCACCTCCGGCACCCCCTCTGAGGGCGCGGCTGTTGACGGTGTCGGCGGCCTGGTCACGTACACGCCCAAGGCAAAAGCGTCCACGTGGACGTCGACGAACACGACGTTCGACACTTTCACGTACACCGTCGCGTCGTCCGGTGGCGGCCCACCTGCCACCGGCTCTGTGCGCGTCATTTACGCCCCCCCCCCCGTGGCCAACGACGTCGACGTGTCCATTGTCGAGGATGTTAGTGGGTTGATCGTGTTGGCGCCGTTTGACACCATTGGACTTGACGTCAGCGTCACTATCAAGACCCTGCCGACCGGCGCGACGCTGCAGTATCTTGATGGGGCTGGGAATCTCGTCAAGGACCTTGCCACCTCCGACCTTCCTTTCTCCAACGGTGGGAACTCCCTCCGCTTCAAGATCGTGCCCGACAACGACCAGGCCGCTACTCAGTCCTTCACGTACTCCGCGACTAACTCCGCCGGAGTCACGAGTGCCGCCGATGGCGTCGTGACCATCGAGATCTTCCTCGCCAACGACATGTCCTCCGCCGTCGACCAGGAGGCCGAGCTCACCACCGTCAATGTCGGCATGGACCTCGCCGTCGCGTCCGTTGACCCCGACTCCCGCGTCACTATCATCGTCGAGTCCCTCCCCGTCCAGGGCGAGCTTTACTACGTGTCCGACAAGTCCACCGGCCTTGTCTCGATCTTCGACCCCTTCACCTCCCCCCCCGTCACCGACCAGTACGCGGCCGACGTCCTCGAGATGTCGACGTTTTGGCCCGACGGCGATAAGAAGTGGCATCCCGATCAGGTTACTGGGGCACCCGACGCCGCCAAGAACTGGGGGGACAGTACCAAGTCCCTTGCGTACTACTGCCGTGCTGGGTGCGGCATGGTCACGGACTACTCCCTCACTAACGGCCCCGCCGAAGGCTCTGCCGAGTACTCTGCCGACCTCGGCCCGAACGGCGTCGGGAAGGGTAACTTCAACAACTTCGACCCCGTCAACGGCGTCAAGCGCCAGCTCCACGCGGATGACGGATGGAACGCCAAGGCGGCTCACGCACTCTGGGGCTACTCCGAGTTCTTCACTGTCAAGTTCGCTGAGAAGATTTTCATCAAGGACCTCGAGTACGGCGAGAATCGCGGCATGGGCTCCGTCATTGCCATCGAGGCTTGGGACTACGAGACCTCGACCTGGGCTGTCATTTGGTCCGGCCCCATCGACCCCGCTAAGGAGTCTTTCTTCAAGTCCACGAACCAGTACGCCACCACGGTTCCGTACCCTCTGTGCCAGCCTTCTTTCAAGACTGACATTATCAAGTTCAAGGTCGACACCATCGGCATCGATGACTGGAACGAGATTGACTACGTCGAGGTTACCGGCGCCGCCGATGCCCAGCCCGGACTCCTCACCACTAGCAACTTGTTCTACGAGCCGCCCCTTAACTTGGACTGCATCGACACGTTCGAGTTCTCTACTACCGACTGCGGTGGCGACATGAAGCGCACCTCGCCCGCCCAGACCTACTCCGTCAAGCCCCAGGGGTACGCCGGCTCCACCGTGTGCGAGCCCAAGGCTCAGACTGCCATTCTCAACATGGGCTTCTTGCATCCGATCTTCAAGGAGTCCCTCGCCTACGACGCTGGAGGCCACAACCGCATGGTCGGATCTTTGATGGCGCTCCGCGAGATCAACGACAAGAGCAGCACCAACCCTCTTCTGCCCGGGATTCTGCCAGACACGATCATTAAGTTCGAGTTCATGGACTCTAAGAGCAGTTCCGCCGTCGCCCTGTCTCAGGCTTTGGCTCAAGGCAATGACGCATTCGACGGCGAGGGTGCCCACGTCGTCGTCGGCCCCGCGTCATCTGGCCCGTCCATGAATGCCCAGCTCGTGCTCAAGATGCTTGGCATTCCCCAAATGTCTTACTCTGCGAGCTCCCCCGACCTGTCCGACGCCGCCGAGTACCCGACGTTCTTCCGTACTTCCGCGTCCGATGCCTTCCAGGGCAAGGCCGTCGCTCAGTTCCTGTTCGAAGACCTCGAGTACAAGAACGTGTGCATCATCAACGCCCTCGACGGCTACTCCGCCAAGGGCGCCCAGGCCTTCGAGCTTGCTGCTCTTGACATCGGCATTACCATTCACGCCAAGCCTACAGTCACCGAGAACCCGACCATCAAGGAGACGAGGGAGGCCCTCGAGCTCATCAAGAATGCGGAGTGCCGCGTCATTTTCGCCATGACCCAGGCTGCCGCCGGCGGCACCATTACCAAGGAAGCCGTCGCAAAGGACATGATGGGCGCCGACAGTGGCTACCTTTGGGTCCTCGCCGATGCCATCAGTGGCAACTTTGATGCTGTCGCCGCTGTTGCTGAGGTTGACAGCAGCGAGGTCTTCACCACCGACGACGAGGCAGAGACCGAGACTACCTACGAGAGCCCTGCCATCGTCCTCGCCGATGCGTGGGTCGGAACCGTTGGCTCTGTCTCCCTCAAGCCCGAGGGTACTAAGGCCCACATCGAGTTCATGGAGCGCTACAGGGCCCAGGCCAGCACCGTCGGAAGCTGCGGCGCGTCCCCCGCTGATGTCACCGATTCGTGCACGTGCGCCACGGACACGGATGACTTCGACAACAAGCTGTTCGAGCGCGATCATGACGAGGACGCTGGAACCGCCTCCAAGTGCGTCGGCTACGACTATGCCGACGCTGACCACATGCCCAACAGCTACACGTACCTCGCATACGACGCCGTGTACGCATTCGCGAAAGCCGCGCACTACATGATCGAGGATGGCCAGACATCCTTCATCGGCGGCGCCTACGTCGACGCGCTCAAGTCCATGGATTCCTTCGAGGGTGTCACTGGCACTGTCAAGTTCGAGAGCAACGGAGATCGCGAGGTCGGCGTTGGGTTCACCATCAGCAACTACCGCTCCGTAGGAGGGTTCGTGACCGTGGGCAACTGGCAGAAGGACACCGGCCTTACCTTCGCCACTGGCGAAACCGCCACCACCATCGTTTACGCCACTGCGGATGGCCTTCCGCCCCCCGACGTGGTTTTGCCCCGCTGCACCAATGCTGACATCATTCTCACTGTCGCCAAGTGCAAGTCTGACAGCACGAGGTTGGCCACGTTCAGCATCGCGGTGGACGCGAACAACGAAGCTGTCTGCAGCGGCGGCGAGACCCCTCAACCCGAGTCGACCGTTACTTGTGAGTACAGCCCCGCAGACAGTGGCGCTGGTGTCCTTGCTTCTCTTCTTGGCATCGTCGGCTGCGGCATCTGCATGGTCTTCATGGTCTGGGTCATTCTGAACACGAGCAACAAGGTGATCAAGGTCGCCCAGCCGGTGTTCTGCATCTCGTTCGCGTTCGCAGCCGGCATCGTGAGTCTGAGCAACGTCTTCTTCGTCGGCGAGAACTCCGACATTAACTGCGTGCTCAGGCCCTTCATTTTCAACGTCTTCTTCGACATCATGTTCGGCAGTCTCTTCTTGAAGACCTTCAGGGTCTACAAGATCTTCGGCAACAAGAGCCTGAGCAAGGTCAAGGTGAGCAGCTTCGACGTCTTCAAGACGTACGGCGCCGTGATCAGTGTCGACTTGGTCCTGCTGATTATCTGGAAAACCACGGAGGGCATGAAGCAGGTCGACGTCGTGAACACCATGTACGGCAACTGGGAGTACACGACGCAGGAGTGCAACAGCGCCGACGTGTGGTCTTTCGCGACCACCTTCTTCAAGATCCTCATGGTCGTCGCGGGCGTGTACTTGAGCTACATCACCAGGAACGTGCCCGACAAGTTCGCCGAGAGTAAGTGGATCGCCATGTCCATCTATCAGGTCGCGCTTCTTGGCATTGTTGGCCTGCTCGTCCAGAGCTCCGCGCCCGACAGTCTGCTGCTCGTGCAGGCAATCTGCGTGCCCGTCGCGTGCGTCATGACGTGCGCGCTCGTGTTCGTGCCCAAGTGGCTCATGATCAAGAACCCCCAGGCGTACGAGGACAACCTCAAGACCAGCCAGAACACCTCTTCGGGCAGCGTCAGCAGCAGCGGCGGCACCCACACCGATGCTGAATACAACGAGTTGCTGTCCAAGATTCAGGAACTCCAGAAGAAAAACACCAAGCTCCTGGAAGGCGCGCAGTAAGAAGAGTGAACAGGTTTGAGGAGGGGAGATTTTGTTAGGATGATTTGAGAGAGTTTGAGAGAGCAAGTCCAGTTAAGTTAGAGTAGAGGCACGTTATTCAAAATCGATGCAGGGGTTACATTAAAAATCAACGCAGGGGTTGAAGCAGGGAAAGTGTTCCCTACTACCGCGACTGGATATTCATGAGGAGTATCACCGAGGGCTACTCCAGGGGCGACACCTCCCATCCACGGGGGGGGGGAGAATTCCGCAGTAGCTAGAAATGAGTTAGTGGAATGTGAGGAAGGAGTCAATCCAGAGCACTGCAACTGTTAGCGCAGTCGACTCGTTCTTGACTCGCAATCAGGACGATGTCGACTCCGACGAAGATGACGAGGACGAGGATGAGGATGAGGACGAGGATAAGGACGAGGACGAGGACGACAGTGAGACAGACTACGTCCCCTCCGAGTCCGACGGCGCCGAGTCCGACGATAGCAAGGGCAGCGACTGTGAGGGCAGCGACTGTGAGGGCAGCGACTGTGAGGGCAGCGACTCCAAGACCATGCCGCAGTTGTGCGCCGACAGCAGTGACGAAGAGGACGAAGAGGACGAAGACGTGTTCGTGCCTGTCGTCACTACGCCGGTGGATTTCGACGCGATTCGGGCGAATCTCCTCGCCATGGATGTCGCCATTGCGGTTGCTGCCCGCGGGCACTCAGCTGCCGAGCAAGACTACTACGAGGACCTCGTCGACACCGACGCTCCCGACGATTACTCGAGCACGGCGAGCCGCCACAGCGCTGGGCACTTCAGTTTGGTGTCCGACCATGGAGTGGACAACGACGCCGCTGACCACATGGACGTGACGGTCGACATCACGAACGTGCTCGCAGACAACTCCAACGTTCCGAAGCGGGCCGACGTGGGCACCGTCGCCGACTACATGCGCCGCATCCAGGAGAGGCTGAACGCTGCCGCCGGCCTCAACCAGCACCACCCTGCTGGCATCATCCCTCTCGCGGACACTGCGGCCGTGGAGCTCATGAACGTGCTCGGCGACGAGTCTGACTCCGAAAGCGAGGACAGCTGGATGGAGACTGATGAAGAGAAGAGCCCCAGCGCAGGTACTCTAACGATCGACTTCAAGGTTTTGAAGAAATTCAAGCTCGTTTACCCCAATCGCAAACTGGACATGGATAACTCGTTCAGGTACCTGAAGAAGAAATGCCTGCGCTCGATTAAAGCTTTCGACAAGCCGAAGCAAGGGATGCTCCCGACGCACACGACGACCAGACAGGTGATTAAGCAGCACGACGGAGCTGCTCTTGCTCGCATCATGAAGCGCGAGGTTGGGGTCTTCGACGTCGAGGACTTCAATGCACGCATGAAGAAGCTCGGCGAATGGATGAGAAAGGAGAAGATTCCCAAAACGGCGACGGAAATCTTCGCCGTCACCTATCTCCACCTCCGGCTTCTCGCGGGGGGTTGTCCGTCAGGTGCGAATTGGTACTTGGATTTCCTTGCTGCTGGCACGCTGTGTGGCGCTGGCGTGCGCCGCAAGTCCGCCGGGTCCCTCACCTACGCAGACGTCGGCAAGTACTTCGTGCTGCCAACAGGGCGTCGTGAGTTGACCGCCCAGTTTCGCCACATTAAGAACTTCGACAAGTTCGTGTATGTGGAGAAGCCTTTCGAGTCTTCGCCTGAGACAGGGAAGCGTTCAGCGTTCGCCACTGACAACGAAGTCGACTTCGTCACGGTTTTCGAGCAGAAGATTTTCGAAAACTTCGGCGTCACTTTGCCGGAGTGGTTCTCGGACAGAAAGGCCGCGAATGATCGCCGCATCGAGTTCGCCGAGAAGAAGGTGATCGGAACCTCGCTCGATTACCTCGGTAGCATGCTGAAGAAGTACGCCGTGCTCGTTGGCTTCCCCGAAGACCTCTCCTACCCCTTCCAACGATGCTTCAGGCACGGGATGGTCAAGCGTGTCAAGTGGAACATCGCGCACGGCGAGTCGAGCCATGCGGCAATGTTGGCCATGGGAAATTGGACGAACAAGTGTGACGAGGAGAGGTCGACGCCCAACGTGCAGTACGGGGGGCTCGCCGCCTCCTCCCACGCAGTCTACCACAACTCTGGACAGGCGCGTGAGATGCCCGTCTTCGAAGGCACGCCTTTCGAGAAGCTCCAAGCCGAGATCAACTACATGAACGTCGGTCCTGCTCTCTCCCTGAAGAACCCGCGCGACCTTCCCTTCGATCTGGCTGACGCCGATCTCCTCCTGACCATGCTAGTTACGAGCGCCAAAAAAATGAGCATGAAGTTGACCACGGAGATTGTCGAGCAGGTCTGGTACCTTGCTGGCACTCGCATCGTCAAGCTCTCGCCCGCCCCCCTCGACGCGACCACCGTCAAGATGATCTACAAGCCCGCCGTTCTCGCTACCGTTCGCGGCAGAACAAGGCAGAGTTGCATGGACACGTACGCTGGCTTCGTCAAGAGGTTTCTGATGACCCCGGCCGCCTTCAAGACGTACGTCAAGAAGCACAAGATCACTCCGACGATGCCAGAACGGATCATCTTCATGGCGAAGAAGGTTACGAAGGCCATCAACAAGGTCAACAAGTTGGCGACGAACGCTGCTGCCATGGAGGCGCACCTGAAACAGCACCACAAGGGCGAGGTTGTCAAGAAACCGAGCACTCTCGTGCACTCCGCCCTCAGGTTCCTCTCTTCCAACCCGGTGTCGACTACCCAACTGGAGAAGTTCCTCATCACTAAGAAGAAGGCGCTGCCGGCTCTCGATACCTGGACCAGACCCCTTAAGAAGACGGTCGTCATCGGCCACCATCGTGATCGTTGGTCACCGATCATGACGAACCAGATGATCAACTTCGTCAAGAAGTTCCCTGAGGTGTCGGAGTTCTGCTCGGCCAAGGCGAACCTTGTCTACTTGGAGATCCCCGAGGTTGAGGCCGCCGGCTTGACTCAACTGCAGGTCAAGGACAAGCTGAGAAACGTCGTTAAGAAGCTGAGAATTGAGTCGCTGAAGAGGTCGAAGCTTGTCCAGGACGCCGAGAACATCAAGAAGTACACAGACAGGGGCAAGAAGAGATCCACCGTCGACAACATCGTCGCCGCACCCGACTTCCCGGACGTCGACTACACCGAGGTCCTCGGCAACCGGGTGCCGAAGAAGTCCAAGAAGGACAACAAGAGGAAGGAGAATGTTCCCACCTCCGGTCACGCCTCTGGACCCCCCCCTGTCCGTAGGGTTCCTTGGCGCAGCCAGCTCGCCCCTCCTCGCTCTCAGGAACTCTTCCAACGGTTCCAGTTTGAGGCTGGTCCGGAGAGGGACTGGCTAGACAGTACCCAATCAGAGCCGGAGCCAGTTGGGCTAGGGTTGGGTGTCTTCCAAGGAGGCTTCGATGGGTACGCGGGTGTTCCAGCACCGGGTCGCTACAGTGGTGTAGGGAAGACGTTGGGACTTCAGGGTATGCTGGGTCCCTTCGAGCATCTACTTGAAGGCTACGAGGCGAACTGGGCTGACGGTATGGGAGATCCGAACATCAATCTGAACGATTTGGAGTTCTCGGTTGGCGGCCTCTTCCATCCCATGATGGTCCACCAGATCCCCCTTCATCGCACAGTTACAACAACGCTGGGCCACGCCAGTTGCGGATGGAGATGCGTCGCTTGCGGCTTCAAGCTCGTCAACGACGCCAGGCCTGCGACGATGATCAAGTACACATGGTTACAGGAACGGGTTCCAAGCCGCGAACCAAACGTTGCTCACTACGTGTGTGCTCGTGCAGGCACCATGCGCTACAGTTACATGAGGTATCAAGCCGTGTTGGTAGCCCGTGGGGAGCAGCACTGGGGAGTCTCGAACAACGACTATACGTTCCAGGGGGACCTCGGTCCCGGTCCTCTGCGTTGGACGTTGGCGGAGGATTACGACCTCACCGTGGGAGTATACATCCACACCAACGGTGACTTCGCCGCTGTCATTGACTGGACTGACGTGTTGTGCTGGATCCTTCTATGCACAGGCAAATCAGAGGAACAGATGGGTTAGGGTTAGGGTTAGATTTCTCCAGCCGACGCCTTTCACGCGGCGAGATTTACGAGCTCAGGCAACTGAGTGACC
>Ga0307985_10002408_pt1 | contig 10472 bp, 10 predicted proteins | sample EllFjometageno80_FD_203155 | JGI IMG/M metagenome (GOLD analysis project Ga0307985, IMG submission 203155) | Marine microbial communities from Ellis Fjord, Antarctic Ocean - #80 | ecosystem: Environmental > Aquatic > Marine > Unclassified | place: Southern Ocean | collected 2014-10-09 | reverse complement strand
CTCCCGCCCCTCCCCAGCAACAACCTCCGTATTCTCTCCACAAGCGACAAAAACACCCCCTTCCCCAAAGCTCGCCGTATAAACCCTTCCCCCTCCAGCAACAACATCGCGCAGGCTCACCCCCTTCTTCCTAACTCCCAAGCTCGTCTCCATCGGGTTACTCTTCCCTCCCTTACTATTTGCCACGCAATACCCCCTGTCACTCACGGCGATGATGTAATCAGTGTCCACACACGCGCTGTTGTACACGCCGCGGACGATCACGACGTGTTCAGTGGGAGAGTGGGGGAGAGGGTGCGGGTGGAGGGAGGTGAGGTTGCGGATGTAGCTCAAAGTGTCGGTGAGGCCGGCCTTGGGATAGCCCTGGTCTTCAGCAAACACTGGCAATAGTTCGGGGAGGAGCGTGGCGTTGAACTTGTCGGTGAGGCAGTAGCGGCCGAGGGAGAGGAAGGAGTGGGGGGAGGGGAGGTAGCTGAGGAGGTGGAGGTGGAGCTCGGGGGGGAGGAGGGTGAAGGTTGGAGAGTAGCGGGAGTAGCGAGTGGGAGGGGGGAGAGGAGGAGCGTCTGCAGCTGTTGCAGCTGTCGCAGCTGTCGCAGCTGTTTCAGTAGCAGGCTCCGTCTGCTTCCCTTTCCTGGCAGTGTTTTCGGGAACGTCGCCAATCAGATGGCTGTAAACGAGCGCTCCGTTCATGCAGATGTACAAGACAGCGCCTGTGGGCTTGTACTTTGCGCCGCCTTGCGAATGCGTCATCGGAGAGAGGGAGGGAGCGGTGTTCTTTGCTTTGGATTTGCCGGTTGAAGGGGCATTGGAGCCACTGTTTAGGGAGTCGAAGAGCGAAGGGAGGTCGTGGTCCAGCTTGCATTTCTTAGCCTTGCAGAAGCCAGTGTTGAGGAAGTACTCACTGCAGACGCACACGCCGCTCTCGTCGCTCTCCCAGACTTCGCACGTCGCGTTCGCTTGAATGTACGACTTGAGTTTGGAGTTCTTCGCTGCTGACGCGGCCGAATTTTTAGCTGCAGCCTTCTGGTTTAACATGGCCTGAACATGCTTCTCGGGGGTTCCACTGACGCGGACCATGCGAACGGCCTTGGAGAGTGCCGAGTCTTTGGACAGTGGCGAGTCTTTGGGAGAGTGGCAAGGCGTTGGAGAGTGCCGAGTTTCAAGTGTAAGTGAGTGAGTGAGTGAGTGAGTGAGTGAAGGCAGCGAAAAGGAAAAGCGACAGAACGGAACTCAATGCGTCAATGCGGTAGCTACCAGTGCGTTTTGCGGTGAAACGCGCAAACTTGACTACTAGCTTGCCTTCAGCCCTATCTCATATCGCCCTAGTTCTTAAACCCCCACTCCGTGTAGAAGAACTTCGCGCCTAGCGGCTCAAGCTTCTCCTTGAGCTTCTCCAACTCCTCCTTCGGTCCATGAACCTCCAGCCTCAAATGTTCGCTCACAGCCGCGCCCGCCGCCAACGCCGCCTGAACGTTACCGAGATGCACGAGGAGACCGGCGGCGTCCAGGTACGACTCGCGGCAGAACGCGGTGTTAGTCAAGTCGTCGAAGCAGAACGCGTACGCGTGAGTCTTCTCTTCTTGCTGTGAGCCGAACGTGGCGGCGTACGCGCCGGACCAGGCGGCCTTGAACGCGGCGGGGTCCTTCATTGTGAAGTACGGGTGGATGGAGACAAGGTTGTTCGCATCCGAAGGGGGAGTCGTCGCGTTGAAGCCCCACTCAGCGTTGTACATGATGCAACCTCGCAGCGCCACGGCGGTCTTGAGCTGCTCGATCTCACTCTTCGGTCCATGGACTTCAATGCGCTCGAGTGTGGCCGCGCCGGAACTGAGGACTTCTTTGATGGTCGCGTCCACGTCGCTGAGGTGCTGCAGGACGGCGGCGGCGGACTTGTACGTCTCGCGACAGTGGGCGCTTAGGGCGTTGTCTAAGGCGGTGTGGAAGGTCCAGGCTAAGAGCGAAGCGAGGGTTAGAAGAGTGGGTGCGCAATACTGTGCAGGGCGAGAGGATTTTGAGCGGCACGGTTTGAGCAGCGCGTTTCCAGAAGAGCATTCGCGCCGGTCATTCCCGCTTGGACTCACCGTAGTGCTCGCAATCGTCCTTGTTCTTGAAGGGGTCGAACGCTTTCATCCACAGCTCCGTGAACTTCTCCTTGTTCTCAACCTTGAAGTACGGCGCAATGGACACACTCCTGTCCGACAGGAACGCCCAGTCGGAAGCGGGGTTGGCGAGATCGAGGGTGTCAATCTGGTTCAGGACCTCAGCCACGTACCCGGCCTTCGCGGCAGCGGTGGACATGCCCTTGAGCTTGGTGTGCGCGTCGAACTTGGCGCGTGCTTCAAACTGGGCGGCCCACGGTTGAGTGCCAGTCACATCGCCGCTGTTTGCTTGCTTGTAATGGGCGTATACTTGGAGCTTTTGATCGTTGGTTGCGGACTTGCCAGTGAGCGAGGTGGCAGACTTTATGTAAGTCGCGGCGGCAGTGAAATCGTCATCGGGGGAGGCGGCGAAGGCGGACATGCTGGAGGAAAGGTTGGGTGAGTAACAACGAGGGAAAGCAGAGGATGGCAAGTAGGGTTGGGCAATCAAAGCGGGGCAAGCATTTAGAAAAGCAGTACCACAACAAGCAGCTCCACGGCAAGCAGCACCAGGGCTTTGTATTTTGTATCAGATAATATATACTCGGATGACAACCTTGTAAGATTCCAAAACATCACAGACGGTGGGGGGCAATGATCCGCTTTCCTGACTCAGTTCCCTGCTCACGCCACCTGGCGGCCTAAAAGGATCTGCCATGCGGCAACCTGGCACTCGCGGTCCCTTACCTTTGTTACGACTTTTTGGAAAGGATACCCGCGCGTGACAGATCTCGATGACAGGCAAGATTTCAACGGGGCGACGAGGCTAACGGGGCGACGAGGGTTACGCTCGGGTAACCTTTAAACTGCGTCGTTGGCGGCACAGGCTCGGCATTTGCGAGCGTCGCGCGAGAACGCGAGAGAAGTTAGCAAGGGTGGCGACGGCGAGGGCGGTTGGGTGGTGCTTTGACGGTAAATATCTCTTCAGGCCTTGTACGAAATGAAAAAAGGGCTAAATGCCTAATTTATACAATTTGTACAAGAAATGCTCAGGATCTACTTTTAGATCCAGTTTTCAACCCAAACAGAACCAACTACGGACGGCAAGCACGTTCCCGCTCGCTTCGTGACTCTTCTCCCCTCTCTCTCTCTCTCTCTCTCTCCTCTCTGCCACTCCAATCCCCCCGTGCCAACCTCAACCCTGCTCTCTAACCTCCCATCCCCCCAGCCCCACCTCCAATGATACCCAAACCAATCCTCCTCCTCGGCAGCTACGGCTGCGGCTGCGCTGCCGGCTACTCGGGCGCCAACTGCCAGACCCCGCCTGCGTGCACCGTCGGCGCCGATGGCAGCGCGTGCCAGAACGGAGGATCCGCCACCGGCACCACCGGAAGCTGCGGCTGCGACTGTGCCACGAACTTTGAGGGCGCCATCGGCCAGACCGCGAGCAGTTCCACGTGCTTTATTGCGAATTTGGTGGATAGTTATGCTGATGGGTGGGGCGGAAACAAGTTGGTTTTAACGGAACGACGTGACTGGCGAGGTTCTTTTCGACAACATTGGGGCGGAGTTCACTTCTGGGTCAAGTCGGACTGAAGGCCCGTTCTGCTTGGCAGGCTGCGGGTGCTGGAAAGCTCTGTCGGGCGGAGGAAGTTTCCAGAATGAGGTGTCGTGGAGCTTGGAGGTCGACGGGGAGACTATTGCCGAGGTGCCTAAGGTGGGTAATTTTGCGAAGTTCTGTGGGGGCGTGTGCTCGACCTCTTGCGGAGTGGGCGAGCAGCCGAACGCCTACGACATCGGCAGTTGCGAGCTCTGTCCGAAAGACTCGTACAGCGACACTACGGGCGGCGAGTTATGCTCGGCCTGAAGCGCGAACATGGGCACGGTTGGAGAGGGGAGCGCGTCGGCCTCTGACTGCATTCAGGGCGAAGCTTATGACGGCGACTCTGACTCTGGCAATGCCCTTTTCTGCACGTTGTCCCTGTCCCTGGTGAGCGTGGGCTTTGGAGAGGACTGCACTGGGAGCAGCGACGGACCTGACTGTGTGGTTGCGGACGGCACCGGCCCTTGCGCTGTCTACGGCACCTCAACCTCGGACCACAACATCCCCTGCCCGGCCGCGTGCCAGTCGGAGATGGACGACGCTTTCTCGTCGTGCAAGGACGGGGATGTCTTGCCCGGCCTCGGCACGTACAACGAAGCGCTCTGGGTGGGGATTTTCGGGAGCAAGACCGCGTGCGTCATGCCGACTGTGACCTGCATGAACGTGTTCACGGAGATCGCATTGGGGAACGCAGGGATGGGGCCCTGTGCAGACGCGGGCATTGAGTGCAGCGACGAGTGCAATGAATTGATCGCGACGTTCACCAACGGCATGTAAGTTCACACAAACGCTGATGACACATTGATGACTGCTCCTAACCCCTCTTATCTACTTACCTTAGCACCTGCAAGGAGGACGAGTAATCACGAACATGTACGGGGACTGCGACAACGACGACATGTACATGTACAAGTTTTTGGCTGGTGTGTTGGCGTTGTTTGTGGGATTGGTGTGCTGCTGTTGCTGGTGCTGCAAGAAGGCGTGTTGCAAGAAGACGGCTGCGGAGTTGCGGGAGTCTATGCAGATGCAGCTGCAGTACGGGGCGAGCGCGGAGTTTGAGATGCCCACGACGGAGAACCCGATGAGAGATGGAGGGAAGGCTGAAGGGGAAGCGGGGGAGCACCCTTTGCCGGCTGGCTGGGAGGCTTGTAAGATGGAGGATGGAACGCCGTATTACGTCGATAACAACACGGGCACCACGCAGTGGACGCCGCCCGGAGCGGTTTACAAGTAGAGATAGAGGGGAAAGAGAGTGAGCTGGTGAGGGGGGTGTAACTATTAACATAACAACAATACACGCTCGCAATACACGTCTGTCTACAGCACTGGCGGCAGATACGGGTGCATTGAGTATTTTCTGCAGACCGCGAGCTCCCCTACTCTGCCCCCCTACGACGGCCAACAACCTCAACTGCCCCTATCGCTCTTCATTTAATTTCACTCCATATCCTCTTACAATCTCGTTTGACCCGCGTCGCCTGCAACCAGCCTTAACCTAGCCTACGTGCACAACATGCCCCCCAAGGGAAAGAAGAAGGCCGCCCCTCGTGCCAAGGTCACGCGAAAGAAGGCCGCCAACCCCAATGCGTCCGTTAGTGAGAACATGTCCTCCACCCTAGCCTCTCACGACAGCCTCCTCACCACCATAACTTCCACCCTCTCCCCAATCAACGCTGACTTCTCCCACCTTCCCCTAAAACCCGACCACCCTTCCCGACCCATGTGGGTTCTCCCCTCCGGTCACATCTACCTCGACGCCACTCACTCCACCTACGCAGCCGCCTACGATTTCCTCGTCGCAATCTCCAACCCCCTCTCCCGCCCGGCAAATATTCACAAGTATGAACTCACGAGTTACTCACTTTATGCTGCTAGTAGTATTAACTTCACGGCGAGCCTTATTGTGGAGACGTTGGAGAGGTTGAGTAAGATTCCGCTGACTGCAGCTTTGAAGGACTTCATTGTCAAGTGTACTAGCAGGTATGGCAAGGTGAAATTGGTGTTGAAGGAGGGGCGGTACTTTGTGGAGGCTGGAGTCGAGGATGTTGGGATATTGAGGGAGTTGTGCTGTGACGAGCAGATTCGGGTGGCGAGAGTTGTCAGGAGTGAGGTTGACGTTGAGAGTGAAGGCCTTAGTGAAGGCCTTAGTGAGGGCCTTGGTGAAAGGCTGAACGGGATCGTTGAGAACCAGAGTGAGTTGATTAAGGAGGGTTTTACGGTTAGTGAGACGCAGGGAGAGATGGAGAGAAATTTGCTGGTGAAGATCGAGGAGAGTGACGAGGAGGAGGTGAGAAAGAAGAGCGAGCGAACGCGAGAAGGTGCTGGGACGCGCCACAAGCGCCCCCCACAGCGCGGTCTGATCGGCCTTTCTACGCAGCTGGCAGATCGGAGCGCCGACTATCTCCCTTGTTCACACTGCGTGTGCGGCGCTCACAGCGCGCGTTTACGCCCAGCGGACGAGCCGACCAAACACGCTGCCCCTTGTACAAACCGACTTATAAGCTCTGGGCCATCAATAAGTACCCTCCTGCGTGTGTGCCCCCCTTCTAACCCTCCCTTCGCTCGTCTCGTCATCGCAGGACAGCGATGAGGACGAGGTTGGTGAGGAGGGTAAGAGGAGAAAGGTGGCAGAGAAAACCAAGACGGTCGCCTTCGAGATCCAGCAGCCGCTGCTCGAGATCGTAAAGAAGCGCGCCTCAGTCCTGGACTGCCCGCTAATGGAGGAGTACGACTTCCGCTCCTCCTCCCCCGCCCCCCTCCCCAACTTCACGCTCCGCCCCCTCACCAAGATTCGGAAGTACCAAGAACGCTCTCTCTCTCGAATGTTCGGCAACGGTCGGGCGAGGAGTGGCATCATTGTGTTGCCGTGCGGGGCGGGGAAGACGCTGACGGGTTGCACGGCGGCGCAGACTATTGGGAAGAGTACGATTGTGCTGTGTACCAACGCGGTATCGTGCTTGCAGTGGAAAGCTCAGTTCGAGCTGTGGACCACTATTGGCGATGGTCCGAACGAGAACGACGGTCGGATTGCGTGCTTCACGAGCCAGATCAAGGACAAGATGAACAACACTGGCTGCGTGCTCGTGACGACGTACACCATGCTCACGTGGGCCGGCAAGCGCGCGCCCGAGACGGAGAAGTACATGGAGGCGATCCGCGCGATGGAGTGGGGCTGCATGCTGCTTGACGAGGTGCACGTGGTGCCGGCCGAGACGTTCCGGCGCGTCATTGCGACTGTGAAGTCGCACACGAAGCTCGGGCTGACGGCGACGCTTGTTAGAGAGGACGACAAGATTGCGGATCTCAACTTCCTCATCGGGCCGAAGCTGTACGAGGCGAACTGGATGGATCTCACGGCGCAGGGCTACCTCGCGAACGTCAAGTGTTTAGAGGTCTGGTGCCCGTTGTCCAGGCCTTTCATGGAGGAGTATCTGAAGCCCGACGCCGACATGCGCAGGAAGCAGCTGCTGTACACCATGTGTCCGAGCAAGATTAGGTGCACGGAGTACCTGATCAAGAAGCACGAGGCGCGGGGGGACAAGATCATCGTGTTCTCCGACCTCGTCTTTACGCTCGACTTCTACGCGAAGAAGTTCGGGCGACCGGCGATCCACGGCGCGACGCCGGAGCACGAGCGCAACACCATGCTGGGGGAGTTCAAGGCCGGCGACATCATCCAGACGCTCTTCCTGTCCAAAGTCGGCGACACGTCCATCGATCTGCCCGAGGCGAACGTGATCATCCAGATTTCGTCGCACTTCGGCTCAAGGAGGCAGGAGGCGCAGCGGCTGGGTCGGATTCTTCGGCCCAAGGCAGGCACGGCGACCGACGGCACCAACAAGGACAGCTTCAACGCCTTCTTCTACACGCTCGTCACCACGGACACCTCCGAGATGTACTACTCCACGAAGCGCCAGCAGTATTTAGTCGACCAGGGCTACACCTTTCAGGTGATTACGGACCTGCACGACAAGGCGCACAAGGCGGCTAAGGAGAGCGATCCGCCGGGCCTGTGCGCGACCGACAAGGAGGAGAGGGATCTCCTCAGGGATCTGCTTAGTCACAGCACGGATGCGGCGCAGATGGAGAAGGCCGAGAACGCGGTGCTGACGAAAGAGTCGGCGGAAGGGAACCTGGCCATTCAGAGATCGGGAGGAACGGGCATGGCGGGCATGGCGGGAGGCGCCGGCATGAGTTACTCGGAGAGAACAATTTCTAGGGACACGCCCAAGAACAAGTTCTTTCGCGCTAGGAGGAAGTGAAGGGGATAAGCTAGGTTGTTTGTTGCAAACAAGGGGCTAAAGGCAAGCTAGTAGTCAAGTTTGACTCGAAACCCATTGATTCGATTCTATACACCACACGGCAGTTTCACTCTCCCTGATCGAGAGAGAGGCGTGGAGGAAAGCTTTCGAACAAAAAACGAACGAATAACAACAACAGGCCTCTCTGAACAGCAGGGTACGTGACACGCCACTCCCTTCTCTCTCTCCCCCCCCGTCCTCCACCCACGCGTTGAATACCACCCCCGCTAACCCTCCCCCTCCTCCCCCAGATGCCCTCCTCCGGCCGATCAAAGCCCCTCTCCATAGCCGAGTACGAGCAGTACTCAACTGCACCGTTAGGGACCGGGCAGCCGACATCACGCGCCAGTGAGTACAACCGCAACTATTCGTCCACGAGCATCGCTGGGCACCTCAGCAACTCTTACGGCAGTCATCCCCTGGCACAGTCCACTGGCACATTCCCTCACGGCAGCGGCTACAGCTCAAACTACCCGTCCGTCGACAACATGTCAGAGATCCGCGCCTCCCTCGCAAACCCGGCCAAGTCCATCTGGTCCGCCGCCCGCGAGACGTCACAGAGTCTAGAGTTCGACGTCTACACCCGCAGAAGCAACCAACCTTATCAGGAGAATATGTATGTGGATGGCAATGTGAGGAGCAGCAGTGATGGTGGCGAAGGAATGCCGCAGCAAGTGCAGCAGCAGCAACCGCAGGTTGCTGCCCCCACAGCCAAGCTGACGGTTGCGTTGGAGAGGCGGCTGGCCAAGTTGGAGGCTGAGAATGACAAGTTGAGGAACAACCAGGAGAAGTTGATGCGGGACAAGGCGAAGCCCCCGAGACCCCCCAAAGCCACCTCCGGGACGTCCAAGACTTTAGAGACCGCAGAGGACGACTTGGACCACTTGAACGAGACTGAAGCGCTCCAGGCAGTCCGCGTGAGTGTCGAACAGAGTCTCTCCAAGCTTAGCCGCATGGAGAGTGAGAAGCGGAGCGCCTTGAAGGCGGCTAAGAAGGAGCTGAGGGACAAGAACGAGGAGGTTGCGAGGCTCTCTGCGGACGCTAGGAAGGTTGATAGTACAGTCGCTGAGATGGGTGGTTTGTTATCCAAGCAGGCAAGCGCCCTCCCTCCCCCTGTCAAGAGGAGCAAAAGCCCGGCGAAGAAGAACAGGAGTCGCACGCCGAGCCCGACGAAGCTGCGCGTGGACACCACGAACAGTGTGTCGTTTGCGGATACTCGGGGGGGGTTGAGCCCGAAGAAACCTCCGGGGCAGAATGGTTACACGGCGCCCCCGCCGCCGGAGATTCCGGCGAGGAGGTGAGGAAAGACGAGAGCTAAAGGGGGCAGACTGCAAGATGAACCGCGAGCGCTCCCCACCGACCCATGTGTGTGCTAACCCCCCCCCCTTAGTACCAAGGCGACCGAACTGAGGGAGAAGAAGAGGGCGGCGGAGAGGAAGGCCATGCAAATGAGTATTGACGAGGGGGGCGACGGGATGATTGACCAAGGGTTGAACGGAGAGTTTGGACTTCTTGCGGGCGCTGATGATCCGAATGCGACGCAACCCTACACCTGGATGGGCCCTCCCTTGCCTGATCCCACCCTTGAGATGAGGGTTAGCAGGCAGAGGGATGTGGGGGTTGACGAGGGGGAGGTTATTATGAGGAGGAGTAAGGACTTTGATGCGCTTTGCAAGGCGAATGTAGATGACGAGGGGAACTTGAAGGGGAACTTGGTGGTTGAGGATAATGTTGCGTTGGACTGGAGTATCTTGATGGGGACTAATGATAGGAAAATTCGGGAGGAGGCGGGAGAGTTGAGGAAGAATGATCCGACGTTTGAGGAGGTGATGGGTATTGCAAGTCATTGCAGGGAGAGAGATCGCCCTAGCAAGGGCACGCTGGCGATTCTCAAGGAGGCGGAGCTGCTGGCGCCCCCGGTTGAACCTAAGGGGGACGAGGCGACCTTCAAGAAGAAGGTTAGCAAGTTGATGTTGGGGTTGATGAACGTCCTCGAGAGCAATGCGGAGAAGCAGGTCAAGTATGTCTCCTTCGAGCAACGCTGCAACCTGCACAAGAAGGATTTGGAGGGTATTTTGGCGAGGAGGGCGATGGCGACTATGGCGTACCGTCACGGTGCGATTAACTCGCCTCGGCTGAACGAGAAGAAGTGGCTGTCGTTTATGCGGGCGTTCTGGAGCGAGTTTCCGCTTCGATTCCCAGTGACGGACGTGGAGGTTCAGCACATGTGGGCGATTTGCGACGCTGGGGACACCAGTTTGTTGGCGGAGATGGTGTTTGTGAATCCGTACATCGAGAGGAACTCGTTTGGGTTTGAGTTTACGCAGACTTGCTGGGGGAGGCCGAGGGAGGGGATTATGAGGCTGAGGAGTGCTGGGTTCGAGACGAAGATTACTGAGGACGAGGTAAGTCCAAGAACACGACAGGCGCGACCACGCCCCCCCCCCACACACACCTCTGGCCCAGAAGTTAAGAGCCGAGCGCTCCTCA
>Ga0307985_10002401_pt1 | contig 10484 bp, 4 predicted proteins | sample EllFjometageno80_FD_203155 | JGI IMG/M metagenome (GOLD analysis project Ga0307985, IMG submission 203155) | Marine microbial communities from Ellis Fjord, Antarctic Ocean - #80 | ecosystem: Environmental > Aquatic > Marine > Unclassified | place: Southern Ocean | collected 2014-10-09 | reverse complement strand
CTATAAAACTAGCACCAAGCACACTGATTTTATCAATCATATTTTCTTGTAAAGTTATAACCATATTTTCTAGTTCGTCTTTTTGTTTTACTAGATGATCATTAGATGTTTGTAGTGAATCTACTTTCTTAGTCAAAGCGTCAACTTCGTCTGGATTACGGCCTATTATAGTGTATATTACAACGGATAAACTACCTACCACCATTCCTGTGACTGTCACGAATATGTCTTTATTGACTGGAGGGATTTGATTAAAACTTAAAAATAATAACAATAATATAATTAAAATAAATATACCTGCCGCACCGGCGTAATGTCTTAAATCGTTTTTTGCTTTTAAACTCATTTAGTTTTTGTTTTTAAATTTAGATTCAAACTTACTTTTAAACTTACTTTCAAATTTTGATTTAGATTTACTTTTTTCAAATTTTTCTTTTTCAATATCAAGCTCCCAAGCTGACCACCCTAAAACTAAAGCTATTCTTTTATAATATTCTGTGTTTTCATTTCCAGCATCTACTATATTAGTTATCTTCTTAACAGCTCTATCTAAAGGTAAGTTTGTTATTGCAGATACTACATTTCCACTCGCTAAATAAGCTGGATTATCTATAGCCCAACCTTTAGTCATCATCTCTTCTTTATTCCAAGAATAAGATCTACCAGCAGATTGTAATTTACCTATTTTAGATGATATAGGTGGAGATATTTGTAATACCCCTTTGACTACTGCGTCTTGATATTTAGGAGATTTCTTATCTGCTTCTTTAGCTAATTTTATAGCTGTATTTTTAACCACAGAAATAATAGCACCACCAATTCCTATACCACGCAATATACTATCTGACATACTATTTATTATGTTGAAGTATTTTTCGTTACGTTTCTCTTCTTCTTCATCATCATCACCAAATCCTATAGCGAATAAAGCCTGTTGTAAAGCAGAAAATAAAAGGTTTTGTGCTACTCCGTAGTATATAATCTTAGATATGTTTGTTTTAGCATCTCCTCGACCGTTCTTAAGATCGCTAGCGGCTTTCTTAATTAACCGTGCATATTGTGCTGGCGTGTTAGCAAAAGCTAATACTATACGTCCTAATGGACCAGCTTGTTGTTGACTAATTTTATCAGGTCTACTTGATTGTTGAGACTCTTCTGCGATTTCTCTAAAATCTCTAAAAGCTTCTACTTCGGCTTCAGCTTCAGTTAAACCTTCTTTTTGTAAAGCTTTAATTCTGTTTCTATAAAAAGATGCTCCACCTGATGCAATTGCAAAACTATCTGCTAATTGAGTAGGTAAAAAACCTATCTTTAATAAACCAGCTATTACATTTCTAGCACTATTGCCAGGACCTTCAGCCATTTCAGCAATATCAGCTTCGTTTACGTTTAATTTTACACCACTACGTCTATCTAGCAAAAACGGTGAATTAAATAATTTAATAAAATCTTTCCAATATTGAGGTTGATTAGCAAAAGCTTGACCAGCTTTTAAAACATTATTATCACTAAAATTAATAAAATTGACAGCTGATATAGTTTGCAATACAGCTGATCTTGTGTTAAAAAACATAATAGCACCAACAGAATTTGTCAACCAATCAGTAAACCTACCTGTTATAGTGTCTGCGCCAAAACTTCTATTTCTACCTGTCTTCATTCTAGCTAAGATATTCTCCATAGCTACACGATAAGGTTTACCATAAGCAGCTTCTAACTTGTTTAAATTAGGCTCTGAAAATATTTCATTTACATTACGCTCCCAAACTTCTAAATATTTACTTCTTTTTGTTGTGTTTAGCGCTTTTAAAAAATCAGTATCAATAGTTCCTGCTACCCATCCAGCGTCAGGCTTAGCATAATCATCTCCTTTATTTATAGCTATTAGTTCTTGCGCAAATATAACTAAATCTTTATCTTTAGAAACAAAATCTATTAAATCTTTTTGATCTTGATTTGACAATCCAGGAACTTCCATACCCTGCTGGTTCCATATGTAAACTCTAACAGCTTGCTCTTTGGTAAAAGGTTCTCCTGGAATTTTTTTACGCAGATCTTTAGGTATTATTTTTAAAGCTTTTTTTAGTTCTTTAAAATCCTGCATCATGGCAACTCTGTCATTTGCCATATTTTCCATTGCTCTTGCGAATGGATTAAGCAAATGAGCTTTGTACCACGCCATTTGAGCATCACCTGTAGATCCTTTGCCTAATGTAGAATACAATAAACCTACAAAATCTTCAGCAGATGGCGGGATAAAGAAGTTAAATTTACCTTTACTAGCGCCAGCAACTTCAGCTTTAACTCTTGCATAAGTTTTATTAGACGATATACCGGTCTTGTTTTCAATAATGTCATTGAAGTCTCTACTTAAGTCTAAAGATTTAATTGAATTTAACTCGGAATCAACATTTTCTCTGTCAAAATCTTTCATCCTATCTAAGATCATGTTATTTGTAAAGTCTTTTTCAAGTCTTTGATCTTTTGGCAGTTTATTATTGTTGCTTTTTGAAGCTTTACCTTTAGAATAAGCAATTTCATTTACTCCTGACTCAGTAGAAGGACTATAATCTAAAGCTTTTAAAGAATCTTTGTTAAATTTAATTTGAAACTTTTTATCATTATTGTAGTTTTTGTCTACAATATATCCAGTAGATAACTGATATAAAGGCAAGTCAAATTCAAATTCAGCATTTTGATATCTTATTATAGAAGCTTTATTTGTATCCCAATAGAAGGGCATGAAGTCTTTATAATATTTATTAACTATATCATCAAAAGCTTTAGGAAGATAAGCGGTTCTATAATTGTCCATTACATCGTCAAAGCTATTAGATTCTTTTTTCTGCATTATATAGTCTAATGCAGATAAATTAACAACTAAAGCTGGTGTCATGTGCTCTAAAACTCTTACGCCTGGTATATTTATAAAAGGAATAAAATCTAATATAGCTGATGTTCTAGTTAATCCTGATGGATTGTTGTTCATAGCCATTAACATCGCAACAACTTGAGTGTGAGTCATTTCTCCGTTTTGATAAGAAACTCTTAATCCTTTTATTACTTGTCTAAAAGCTTTATTGTCCTGTTGGCCAGCTTCTACTATTTTAGCTCTTTTTTCAGCAGAATACATTTCACCGCTTTTAGGTGGTTTAGATAAGTCTGTTGTGTATATATCTACAAAATTAGGATTATCTTTTAAACCTAAAGAATTTATCCAAGTATCAACTTTTGCAGAATTCTCAAATATTCCAAATCTATTAGTTGGAGGTACAAGTTTACCTGCTTTATTGTTTTTCTTAGGAATTTTCTTATACACTAACCTTCCGTTAACAGACGTTAGATCGCCATTTCCTATCTTGGCTGGAGCTTTTAAACCTCTTCCTATAAATCTCTGTGTTTGCTGTTTAGACCAACCTATGTTTTTTAATACAGAACCTAATTTATTTTGTAAATCTTTAACAAAAATATCACTACTTAAGTCTGGCTTGCCTTCGAAACCAGTTAAAGCTAAAACCATTTTAGCATAACTATCTAAAGCATCTACTTTTGATAAAACCTTATTAGTTAAAAAATCTTTTAACGTGTATTTTCTTCCATCAATTTTAAACGTAGGTTTTATTACTTTCTTTACGTCTTCATCTAATTTTTTATATTCATCATTATAAGCATTGGCTATTGTATTTTTTTCTCTGCTGGTTAATAAATTATCATTAGAAAATACATATTCAACAAAAGAATTAAAATTAATTTTACCGTTTATAGAAAAATCAGCTAATCTTTTGTCAGAAGCCTCTAATGCCTCTTTAATAGCCGTTTGTTGATCAGGATCTTTTCTTTCTATAACTTTAGCAACTGCTTTACTAAAAGCTAGATCAACTGGTCTACCTATAGCATCTGCAACTTTTGCGGTTGACTGTTTTTTATCTATAAAGTCTCGTTTATCTGAAACTTCTTTAGTTTGTATAGTCTCAGGAGTAGCGTCAAAAGCAAACTCTTCAGCTAGCGTTTCAGCTAACGCATCTTTTCTAGTACCTTTTGTAGACGTGCCAACATCTATACCTAAAAAGTTTTTAATAAACTCCGCTTTAGATATTTTTTTCTTTTTAAACACAGCGTTACCTTGAGCTGTTTTCTCTCTTACTTGCTTACCATCTTTGTTTAATACTGGTTCTTTAAAAGCTTTAAATCTTTTATTTATAACCTCTTGAGGTATAGCTTCATATATAGCTTCAAAGTTATCTCTTAAAAACGTTTCATAAGAATCTCTAGTTCCTAAAACTTCTTTAGCTATAGTTGTTTTTAATTCAGTTCTAAAAGCTTTTCTTAATTCTTCTTTAAAATCTTGTTTATTTTCAACAGAACCTAATTTAGTTCCAAAAGTCTTAACAACAGCATCTCTTATCTTTTGAACAACAGCGTCGCTTATTGGTATAGAATTTCTTAAGCTTTCTTTAGGCTTTATTGACTTTTCTTTTTTCTTATCAAAATCAACTGCAATTTCTTCAGTAGCAACACCTTTAGCTTCAGTTATATCGTCTGTAAATTCTTCACCTAGTATTCTTTTAGACGCTTCTATAGCTCTAGCTGGTAAAAACTTATTTATATAAGCAGCTAATGGAACACCAGACTCAGGTTTATATTCTTTAATTAAATCTAATATACCACGTTTACCTGTTTCTACTTCGTCAGTAAGTAGCTGTCTGTCAAACCCTGGAGCTTGAGATCTTTTTTCTACTATCTTGCTTGTTATAGGTTTAAACTGCTCTATAATATCAAAAGCAGCAGCTTCACCTTGCGCATCGTATAACTCTTGAACTTTAGTTGATGCTTCTTCGGATCTAGAGTCAGCTTCACCAGCAACAACATCTGCGCCAGCCATATCTATAACACTTTGAGAAAGTTTACCTGTTTTAATACTTTTTTGATAATCTCTTAAAAATGATTTTAATTCATTTTTTTCTACAAATTTAAGATTTACTTTACCATTTGTTACTTTTGAAATTATCTCTTGAACAAATACACCTATTTTTTCCCAATTACCTTCTTTTTCTATTAAATTTAATTCATATATTTGAGTTAAATACTCATCAGGTCTACCCTCTAAATATTTAGAATCATAACCTTTTTCATCCATTTTAGATTTAAGATCTTCAACTTGACTTGAAGTGAAAGTAGTACCTAGCCAAGTCTCTATACTTTCTTTTGTCATTGACTTATCTAATACAGCTTTGTTTAAGATTGCATGTAATAATTCATGTGAAGCTGTTTTAACTTCGTTACTATTATCTAACACCGCAGTATTCAAGTATATTACTCCATCTTTTAAAAAACCATAATCTTTTTTTACATCAAAATTATCTGTGGCTATTTCTTTTAATTGATCAGGAGTTAAGTCGTCTTTAAGTTCGTATTTTAGTTGTTTCGCTAATTCTTTAGTGGTTAAGGTATCGTCTCCTCTTTTTTCAGCTGATTCATCTAATTCTTTTCTAGCTTTTATAGCTTTTTCAAATTCTCTTTGCGCTTCGTTTTTTACGTCACTTATATTTTGACTAGCTTGATCTCTAGCAGCTTCTAAAGACATAACCATTATTTTTTTAGTTTCGTCTGTGTATTTATTAGAAGAGTTTATTTCGTTGATTTTCTTTTGAGTTTCAGCTAGTACGTCCATGTCGTTACCAACATTTTCCTTGTCTGTTTCACTCAAAAAAGCCATAACCCCTTTATTTTTAGTTATAGTTTCTTTTAACTTTTGTTTAAATTCTAACTGTGTAGCATTTATAGTGCTAATTTCATCTTCACTTAAATTTTTCTGAAACTTGCTGTTTTCTAAATTATTAATAGATTGTAAGTAATAATCAATATCTTGTTTTTCAGCTGCGCTTCTTATTCCAAAACTAGCTTTAAGCGCTTTACCTCCACCTACAGAAGCTCCACCACCAGCAAAACCTTTTAAAAATGCTTCTGCGGCTTCGACTGTAAGTAAAGACTTACCAGCGTCTATACCAGCTTCTAAAGAAGATTTACCTTCAGCTAGGCCAATGTTAAGGTTATCTAACCCCAATTGGACCCATTCCGTCATTCCTTCTTTTCCACCAGCATTTATCATGCTAACTAAAGTTTTAACAGCTCCGTTGCCTAACGAGTTTATACCCGCAGCAACTTTTTTAAGCCCATATCTTTCTAAAGAATACCCAAGTACTCCTATCGTGGCTGGTGTTAAAAATTCAGCTTCACCTTTTTCTATCAACTCTCCTGTTGTTATACCTGCTTCTTTCGCTTTAGCATCATTAAAGCTTTTTACCGATCCTCCTACCATGTCAGTAAAAAGACCAACTCCAAGAGTACCAACACTAGTAAGCGCTGACGCTGCGAAACCTGAAAGAGAATCAAAAACAGCTGCTACTCCTCCTATAACTGCATCAGCTCCTTTTCTTTCTCCTAACTCTGTAAAATTTATTACACTATTTGAAAGAGAATCTATTCTAGCTATTTCTTTAGTAGAATTAGCTAGCATTTTATCGTAATCTTCTTCATCAAAAAGAGGCGAAGGAATGTAACCTTCTTTACCTATGTAACCATACAACCAAGCGGCTCTATCATCTACTGTAGATAATTGAAGAAAAGCATTAGTAAGACTATTTTTAGCACTTTGAGTAGCTGTTAATTCTTCAGGATTTTCAGCGTAATATTGTCTTTCTTTTTCTCTTATCTCTCTTGCCTTTAATTCACCGGCAGAAACTCTAAGATTTTCTTCGAATTCGTTTATACCAGTAAACTCTCCTTCATCCTCTTTCATTTGAGTTTCCTGTTCTTCGGTAGGAAACATATCCGGATACATTGCTTGCATGATCTCTTTAGCTGCAATGTTTTGTTGCTTAAGTTCTAGTTCTACTTGCTTTTCAGCAGTAAATTTAGAATCTGGATCATTGTAAGGAATAAAATCGGTTTCACTAGCGTCAGACTCAGCTTCTGTTGGTACATCCAAAGAACCAACTTCCGATGGTGATTCCGTAGTTTCGGACACTTCGTTTGCATCCACAGACGTGTCCTGATCTGTGGGAGTTGTCTTTCCCTCTTCTAGAAGTTTTGCTTCTGGAAACGTTTCAAGAAAACCATCTATTTCCTCTTCGGGTATATCGTAAGCTTTGTTCTGTACTATATATTTTGGCATCGCAACTATTATTTAATTAAGAATTTATTGTACTTACTTTGTGATTCACCTTTGCTACTTATTTGCTTTTCAATATTTTTAAATAATTCTTTAGCTTCGGCTTTAGATACGCCTTCTGCCTCAGTTATTTTCATTATAAAAGTCTTTAAGTCTGCTCCGTCTTTAAGCTGCATGGTTTTTGTCCCATTTTGTCTTTGAATAACTATTTCATCAAGTCCTCCTACTTTAGTAACGTAATATCCTAGTTTATCTAATATACCTTCAAACGCTTCACGATCTTTTGTTTCAGCTTTACCTATATTTAGTTTACTTCCTTCGATAACAGTGTTACCCGTTTTAAAATTCCTACTAGCTCCAAGCTCGTTTATTGAATTAAGTATTACATTACTTTGCTCAGTTGCGTTTGATCTAGATCTTTTGACTGTGTCTGAAGTTTTTTCAGATCCACTATTAGAAAGCTTAACAACTCTAGGTCCGCTTTTTCTACTAGAATCAATCATCATGTTTAATCCTTGTGCGTTTTGATAGCCTTCAACTTCTTTTTGATCTGTTATGTTGAAATTTGGTAATTTTTTTCTACCATATTCTATAAAAGCAGACGTAAATTCTTTAGTAGATTCATCTCCAACGCCAACACCGGATCTACCTAAAGGCTCTTCGTTTCCTAAAACTTCCATCCATATCTTATTAGCTGTATTGTAGTCTTTTAAATAAGATGCGGCTTTAGATTTTAAACCTCCAACAGCAGCTTGAACAACTTTAGCTGTATCTACAGGTGTTATAGTTGTTTCTACGTAAGAACCATCTTTTCCTGGAGTTGATTTTTCAACATAAGATCCTTTAGTGTTTAAGTATTCTTTGTTATATCTTCCATTAGAACCTAAAATAGAAAACTGTGTACCGTCTTCGTTTTCTCCACTAGGTTTATCAAACACTGAGTAAATTTCAGTATCAATATCAGGAACTAATCCAGCGTCATAAGTTAAAGACTGACTCATAGGCACAGAAACTATTTCATCTCCATAAGAACCTCCAGTATACTGCAAGTTCCAAGTACCATCTCCATTATCAATATATTCTTCGATTGCGCCTTGACCTAAACCAACTCTAACGTTCATTCTTTTTATAAAAGACTGAGTATCTGACCCAACAACAGACATTCCACCTTGTTTTCCAGGAGCCTTCCAGCCTTTAATTCCAGTACCTATTCTGTCTTGCTTGTAAGTTTTATCAGCTTCACCTCCAGCGTTTATACCAGCAACTAGATTTTGATAAGATTTTTGTATCGTAGAATATTTTTCTAAAGCAATTTGTTGTGCTTCTTTTGTCTTGGCATTTTTAACCTGCATATTAGCCTCTGCCATAGAGTCAATAACTCTTTTACCTGCGGCAAACAAACTAGGATTGTTTATTCCATTCTTAGCCGCTTGCGCGTTAAATGCAGCTTGATTTTTTATTATATATTCAGACTGCGCTGTTAATTCAGCTTGAGCTGTTTTTTGCTTTAAAGACATGTTTTTATTTGCCTTTTCAATACCGCTAGCTATACTTTTGCTTACTCCAGATATAGCATTAGCCCATATTTGACCAGACTCTCTGTCTATTACAGTAATTGGATTTTCGTAACTCATGTATATTGTTTTTTATTTAACCCTTTGCGCCTATAAGTGAACCAGCTATATTACCAACTCCTTGAATACCAGCGCCTATAGCAGCGTTTTTATCTGATCTAGCTTGCGTTGCAGCTTGCTCTTGACCTGTTATCTGAGCTTGTTTTCTGTTTAATTGAGCAGTTTCTCTTTTTTCTTTTTCTCCGTAAACAAATTTTTGACCAGCAACATCAACTTCTTGCATTCTGCCTGCTTCACCCATTAACGTGCTTTGTACTCTTTTAGCTTCTGCAAGTTTTGTTTGTTGTAAGTTCTGCTCTCCATCAGCCCGTAGTTTTTGGTTATTAGCTTCTTGAGATTCAATGCTAGCTGATATACCTTTTTTGCTTTCTAATGCCATTCTAGCTAGAGCAGTTGCACCACCAGCACTTGCTCCGGTAGATCTAAGAGTGTCCAGCGTGTTAGCTAAAGCTATATCAGTTTGCTCTGCTTGCATTTCTGCACCAGCAGTAGATACGCTTAAGCTATTATAAGAATTACTAGCTATAGAACTAAGATCTGAAACCATTCCAGATAAATCAGAAACCCCTTCGTAGGGATTAATAATTTCTTGTCTAGAATTTTCTAAATCTTCAAGTTCTGCCGTTAGTCTATCTGCTTTAGACATAGCTCTTCTTTCTTGCTTTTTTGATTGCGAAGCACTGTAAGCAGTTCCCCCGATGGTCGCTGCTGCTCCTATAGAAGCTGCTACTATTACTCCTGTTGTTATTATTCCCATACTATATTTTTTTCATTAATTCAAAAGTAGGTGTTGGATCTTCTGTCCATCCTAATTTTTTCATTGTTTTTCTAATGCCATTACTTTTACCTATAAAAAGCATGTATTTATAACCTAATTTTAAAGCAACTTTTTGAGCGGTATCAACTAGTTTCTCTATCATTGCTTCTTTATCTTTTCTGTATTCAGGATCTGATATTATAAATTCTAACCAACAGCCTTTTGAGTTAGTTTGAAATAAAAATCCAGCAATAACTGGTTTACCATTTTCTTCAACAATAAATCCTCCTGTTCCATTTTCAGGCAAACCATCTTTATCTACTAAAGGCCATTTATGGCCAATCCACCAACTAACTAGCATATCCCAGTCGTCAGTAGTTATTTGTCTAACGTTTAATTCCATTTAATTTAATTTAATATGATGACTCTACGTAGTCAGAAGATACAGCGAACAATTCTTTAGCACCACCAACATCGGTAACTAAATCATTAGAAACAGTAACTGTAGCAAAATACCCTTTAATACCTGTCATATCAGCACCAAATAATACTTCGCCAGCTGTAGCCACGCTTGTATTAACTAAATTAGCCATATACTTGTTTTCTTTTCTATAAAATCCAGCATGATTTAAGGGAGGTATTAATGTTACTCCAGCGCCAAACTCATTACCATAGTCATCATAAGAGCCTTCGTTGTAGCTGTATGTTGCTGGCTTATTTAAAACAGCTGTAGTATCTTGTGTTCCTAATCCGTATTGATCTCCTTCTCTGAAAGCCGGAGTACCAACACTATGCACTCCCGTTATATCTGAAACAAAGCTATCAACTTGCCAACCATTGCTTCCTTCGTAATTAACCGTTTTAAACACTTTAGCCATGCTTACTTTTGGATTAAATACGAATTTTATACTAGATTTAAATT
>Ga0307985_10002397_pt1 | contig 10494 bp, 8 predicted proteins | sample EllFjometageno80_FD_203155 | JGI IMG/M metagenome (GOLD analysis project Ga0307985, IMG submission 203155) | Marine microbial communities from Ellis Fjord, Antarctic Ocean - #80 | ecosystem: Environmental > Aquatic > Marine > Unclassified | place: Southern Ocean | collected 2014-10-09 | reverse complement strand
CTCCCCCATCAGCGCCCTCATTTCCGCAATCGCGCCCTCCCTCTCCTTCTCCCGTTTGACTCTCCGCCTCTCCAGCTTGCGTTCCTTCTTCTTCCGCTCCTCCTCCCCCACCGCAACGGGCTCCAGCCCCAGGCTCTCGCGCCACCTCGGAATCAGCATGTAGTTCTTCCAGCTCTCCGTCTCCTCCAGCTCCCTTCTGCCCTGACTCACCACCAAGCAATGCTGATACTGCTGCTTGAACTTATCCCTGATCATACTCATTGTCTTCTCTCTCCTGCTCTCCATGCCCTTGACAACCTCTCGTCCGTTGGTAAACCCTGCCTCCCTAGACTCGTTCTTGACCGACACGCACAACTTAGTCTCATCTCTCCCCAACAAGAAGCACTGAAACACAACCAGACCCACGACCCACGCGTCGACGATCATCTCCCACGGAGTCCTGTGCGTGAAAATGTCCTCGTGGCTCTTTCGGAGCCCCAGAAACACCTGGTAGCTGTTCACGCCCTCGCTGCTCAAGAAGAACGGAATCTGAAACAAGAGCCGCATCGAAATGCTCATCAGACCCCACCCGAGAATCGGATGCCACATGTCCCTGTCCCTCCCCATGTGCATCTCCGTGCTTCCGAAGAACTTGACTCCCTGCCCGATTAAGTGCTTGCAGACCACAATCAGAATCAGCGGGGTGTACATGAACGTTGCGAAGTTAAAAACCAGCGTACCAGCCAACAGTACCAGAACCGCCGTCACGTACGGCCAGCACACGAAGAAAATGAACGCCACCAAGTCGACCAAGTCGTCGCGCGTGATAGGATCGACAAACTTGTTGCTCAGCAAGTCCCCCTGATAGTCGAAGCTCGGGTTCTTCAGCTCCACCCAGGCGTTCGCCAGCACCAGCAGCGTCAGAAAGTCCACCGTCAGGAACTCTGTGAATGTGTAGGGGATGCAGAACGTCGCCCAGTTGCTGTACGTGTAGTCGTTCTTGTAGGCGTAAGTGCTCGTGACATTGCTGTAGGAATTGAACATGCCGCACCACGTGCCCCCGAACACCGTCACCATCAAGTCATCTTGGTCCTCCTCATCTTCCGTAATGAACGCCGGGTGCAGCCTCAGTATACTGAAATACTGCGAGAACAACGTCACAAGAAACACACTGCTGATGAGCACCCAGTACTTCTTGCAGTCACTCCTGCTGTGAGTCAAGCAATACGTCGCGCAACCGAAATAGACGCATCCCAACAGGTCGCTGTGATTCATGGCGCTGATGAACATGAACAGAATGCTAATCTCCAGCGCCTTCCCTTGAAGAAACGTGTGTGTGATGTACCTGCGAAGGGGAGGGCGTGTCAGCGAAAGGCAGCGTGCGAAAGAATTAATTTACTCGCTCTGCTCGAGACCTTCATTCGCGCGCATAGGCACCTTTTGTTCACACATGTGTGTGGGCGCGAATCGCTCGCTCTGAGCAGCTCAGCGCGGTTCTCATCGCCTCCTAAGTTCTGGGCCAGAGGTATGGGTGTGGCGTGTGTGTGGCGTGTGTGTGGCGTGTGTGTGGCGTGTGTGTGGCGTGTGTGTGGCGTGTGTGTGGCGTGTGTGTGGCGTGTGTGTGGCGTGTGTGTGGCGTGTGTGTGACGCGTGTGTGTGGCGTGTGTGTGTGGCGTGTGTGCGAGCTCACTTGAACTGGGTGTTCACCGTGTCTGCGGTGGCGCTGGTGCTCCTCTCACTGCGACCGGACGCGCCCAAAGTCGCTCGCCTCTCATCCACCTCCCTCTCCGCCTCGGCGTCGAAGAACTCGTCGTCGCTGCTATCCCCGTACTCGCCGTCCACCTCCACAGTCAAATTGACCATCTCCACCCCCCCACTGCCTCCTTTCGCTGCTGCCTCCGTCCTCCTCCTGCGCCTCTTCTCGTGGTGGATGTTGCCCGCTACAAACCCGTATATCGCCGCCAGCCACAAGGTGGTCGTGAAGCCCACAATACTGCTCTCCATGTTCGCAACGTCGACCCCACTCGTGGCATCGCTGAAGGGGTTCGGCACCGCCTTCTGAGGTCGCTTCAATCCGTACCAGAACGCCCCGGCCGTCGCGAGCTTGTTCAGCCACGGGAACTGGAATGCGAACGATGTAGCCGCGAACAGCATACTCATCAGACCTGTGGCCCGCCACAACCTATCCTTAACACGAGGGTCGCTAATCAACAAAACTAACGCTGTGATGAGCACCCCCGCTCCGCTCAGCGACACGGATCTCAACGCGGCCACGAAGCAACTAAGGCCCATGAAGAACGGTATGCTGTGCTTAACGGGAGTAAGCAGCGTGAAGGCCTTGATCTGGGACTGCCAGTAAGTTTCGTAGCTCTTGTGAGTCTTGTAGTTCTCGTGGGACAGCGTCTCCTGGAGAATGCAAGTGCCTGCGAGCGCGCGTGTGAGTAAATGAACGGCGAGCGAAGGTTGATGGGAGAGGAACAAGGCGAGAGAGTGAGTGCAGGTTGAGCGAGCGAGTACAGGCGACTAGTACAGGTTGAGCGAGTACAGGTTGAGCTCGTAAATGAGCGGCGGGCTAGGGTTGAAAGGAGAGCTTGCTTCGCTAGCGCGTTTCGCTCGTCGAAGAGATATGCTCGCCTCGCTAGCGCGTTTCCACACTGCTTATGTGTACGCTCGCTTCGCTCGCGAACGTACACATGATGAGAATGTGGTACACCTTTGTGCTGTCTTCCTCTAACCGCAAATTCGTAGTGTAGTACTTCCGCTCCGTCACCCAGGTTTCGATCAAAGACACGTCGAACAACTGCTGCAGGTTCAAGGCCAACCCGGCGTACAGAATGGTCAGCTTGCGCAGAAACTTATAGCTCTTGTTGAAGTTTTCGCTGATCTTGCTTCTCGGCTGGAGACAGAACATCGTCGGCAGCAACAAGAAGAGGAAGAAGTAGCCGCCCGTGATGGCAGAGAGGGGGGTGGAGAGCGCCATGCTGGACAGAAGGAAGAGGAACACTGGAAGAAAGGAGAGGCAGTGTTAGAGAGAGGCGTGGGAGAAGACAGGGAGGGATGGTCGGGTCGGGAGCACTATTCGCGTGCCATCGTGTGCGCCCCCTCACCGGCAGGCAGCACCATCAACGCCGCCATCACCAACGTCCCCGGCCCCTTGCCCGTCTCCGGGCATAGCTGCGGATTGTCCTTCGGCCTGGCAAATAGACGGAGCTGCCTCACGCACAGCATGTGCAGCAAAAAGGGCACGCTCAGAGTGCCCACCAAGCTCCACCTCTCCCCCGCCCCATCCAAGTCCGGGTTGAGCAGCCCGATGTCTTCCAAGTTCTTGCTCACCGCGTCGCTGTTCCTGTACTTGTCCAACAAGCTGAACTTCCAGAAGTACTGAACCAGGATGAACAGATCCACGTACAAGGCCAGGAAGATGAAGAGCTTCCCCGCGACCTTCCTCGCGAACGAGAAGATCCAGAAGATGATCAGAAAGGGCGCACTCAGCAAGCTACTACTGCTGATCCCCATGTAGTAACACGATGCCATCGTAAGAAGAAAGGTGCCATTCACACTCTCGAAGTGCTTAACCAATTTCGACGCCAACAACTGTGCACTCGATTCAGCCTCCCCCTCCACGTGCTGCACAGCCTCTTCCTTCTCCCTCTCCTTCTCCTTCTGAACCCTCACCATGACGCCCAAGATGAAGACTGCGAACAACAGCGCGGTGGCCGGCAGCCAGCCGTAGTCAAAAGCGCTCATGCCCGACAGCCCAATCTCGTCCGCAGTCGTATTGAGCTCAACGCTCGGCAAGAGCTGGGTGATGGACGCGTACCCGTACCTCGTGATGCTGTACAGCACGGTGTAGATCTGGACAGCCGGGGTGCACCTGCTAAAGACCAGTTGCTCGTTGATGGAGCCGGAGAAGACGATCAAGCAGAACACGAAGCCTGCAATCAAAACGGAGCAAGGGTGAGCCACACACATGCCACACACATGCCACACATATGTGTGAACAAGAGGGGGGGGGGGGGCAGTGTGAACAAAGGGGAGAGCGGTGCGAGCAGCGAGCAGCGAGCAGCGAGCTAGAGCCGGTCGTTTCGAGCCGTGTGTTATCAAGGAGTCGTTTTTGAGCCAGTCGTTTTATGGCGGCGGTCGAGCCGCTCAGTTTGAGCCTCGCGCTCTCGCCGCGCGTTCTCGCTGCCGTTCTCGCAGCGCGTTGTCGTTTGCATGTCCTCTCACGACCGGTCCGGAACGACCAGCCGGCCCAGAACGACCGGCCCAAATCGCAACGCTGCCAAAAGGTGCTGTTCAAACCGCACCGCTCAAACTAACAGCTCAAACACGCCGTCCATTCACCAATACTCTCGTCGTGCATTTCATTCGCTTCCCTCTTCAACCCTCGAGTCGCCCTTGAACCCTAGCTTCGTCCTTCAGCACTCGCGTCGCGCTCGCTTCGCGTCTCACCTAGGACCGTAGGCCGTTCCAGACTGATAGCGATGTAGAACGCGCAGCACACCCAGATGCCGTAGTTCTTGAGAACCGAGAAGATGGATTTCGACAGAATCCCCAGCAGCAGCAGCAGGGAGCGGCTCAGGCGCGAGAGCGAGAGCGAGATGAAGTCGAGCGTGGAGTTCAGCCTCGGCGTCCTGGCCGGATCGATGTTGAGGGAGAACTTGATGGTGGAGGTCAGCCTGGCAGTGGACCAGATGTCGGCGTCAGGGTCCGCCTCGTCTTCCAAAAGCGTAGCGAGTGTTAGATCGAGACAAACGGTGTGATGACAGAAGGCCGTGTTTGCGCTGCCGTGCCGGTCGCTTTGAGCCAGCCTCGCTTTCGCCCTTCTTTTTCGAGCGGGCGAGCCGGTCGCAAGCAACAACCGGTGTGAAGACAGAAGGCCGTGTTCGCGCTGCCTGCCGTGCCGGTCGTTTTGAGCGGATCTCGCTTTCGCTCATTCTTTCTCGCGCGGTAGCTCGCGTGCCGGTCGCTTTGAGCCAGCCTCGCTTTCGCCCTTCTTTTTCGCTCCGCTCACCATCTTCCTCTTCCTTCTCCTCGCGTTCGGTCGAGATCCGGATGGGGGAGGCGGGAATCTCGTCGGTACCCGCGGGGCTTGCGTTCACGGGCCCCGCACTCTTCTTGCTTGGCGAAGAGATGGAAATGTCCCCCGCGGAATTGAGTGCGTTGGCCTTGGAGGCGGACAGCAGATGTAACAACGCAAGGGCCGCCATCTGGATGTACTCGAAGAAGTAACCCACTGACCGGGCTTCCTTGAAGAACACCAGGCCGATGTAGTGGTCCATGAACAACTGGCCGTCCTCGACGTCGCTCGAGTGTGGGATGACTCGATTCAGGAACTCGTTCACGAGCGTGAATTGGTAGACGTAGGAGAGGAAGAGGAGGGAGGAGGCGAAGACGGACAGAACAGACAAAGAGGTGGGCGAGAAGAGGAGGGACGTGTTCTTGGCGCTGTTGTCGCGGGCGCTCGCGCCGCTGCTCGGAGTGCGCAACAGCTTGGGGTTGAAGGTCTCGCTCAGGAAGAGTAGAAGCGTGTAAATGTAGAGCGGAAACGTGAGGAGGGAGGGGTTGATTGCGCACGAGAACGAGAGGGACAGGGTGAAGGTGCAGAGCCAGAGGGGGGAAAGGTGTCGGTGCGTGTTGAGGTTGCCGCGGGGGGGCAGCAGGGAACTCCTCTGCAGCAGTCCCCTCTGCAGCAGTCCGCCGGCATTGTTGGGGGCCAGATTTTGAATGGGGGAACGGATGTCACGCTCGGACTTTATCGCCCAGTAGTCGTGGGTGAAGAACGACAGGACGCTCAGCAGCAGATGCGGGAAGAAGATCGAGATGATGGGTAGGAAGGTGAGGTTGATGTGTGGGTACAGGTCAAAGCCTGCGGTAGAGAGGATCTCCAAGGTTGCGGTTGGTAATGGGATGTTTAGGATGAGGGGGAGGATCTGAACGAGGAGAGAGAGAACGGCGAGGGATGTTGCGTAGACGAATAGGAAGTTGAGGGTCGCCAGGATCCTTTTGGTGCGTAGTGGTGAGTATGGGGAGAAAGTGAGAGGAGTCAGGTGTAGGAAGAGTAGAAGGTAGATGGATGCTGTGAGGTTGAATAGAAGTGAGGTCAGAGCAAACAAAGCCAGGAGGGTCAAGAGCAAGAGGATGAGGTGTGCGTGCGGGGCAGGAGGGGCACGAGGGGCAGGCGCACGAGGGGCAGGCGCAACCCTAGCAGCTGGGTGGGGGACTGGGTGGGGGACAGTGGGTGACGGGAAGAAGGTCCGGTTGGAGGCTGCGTTGGAGGGTACGGCCCTTTTAAAGTTCTGGACAGATCTGCTAGAGGCGCCACCGGCCAGATTGCGAGACGACATGGAGGGAAGAAGGAGAGGGAGCAGGGAGCAGGATGAGCTGGGAAAGAGGTGCAAAAACAGACAAAAACACACAATTGAACGTTCTTCAAACACCTCGCACATAAGACAACCCCAGGGCTTTCCGGCCCTGGCCTCCTCGTTTTAGTTAAAAGGCTGCCCCCCACGTGCCAAACCCCGCTCAGTAAGTGACGGCGAGAGTCACGCCCGCCCGTTCATTGATGTTCAAATGCGAAAGCGCCGATCGGAGGCACCATTTCCCGTCTCCCCTAACCCTAACCCTAACCCCCCGTGTCTCCATGTGCCCCAAATACTAAACTACTCCTCTCCCCCCTCAGCTTCCACAAGCAATGCAAGCTTCCGCCAGCTCCTCCCAGTCACTCTCATCATCCCGGCCTCTCCGTGCCTCACTGTCCTCCCTCTCCATCGCCAACACCCTCTCCGAGCTGGACCTCCACGCCGCCAGCATCAGCAAGCGTCAGGTTTTTGCCCAAGCCATTGCCATTGCTGTTTTTTACGGATTCAAGTGGACTTTAGCCGCCAACGTCCCTGCCGCGGCCATCATATTCTACGTCATCTTCAGCCCCGTGATCTTGAACTACTACCTCCCCACACAGCTCGCAGCCTTTAGCTTCCCACAGCACAACCAGTCCAGGTATGTGTGTACCAGCAACAGTGTATTTCGAGTGGCTGAGCTTCTATTTGTTTCATTCTCCCCTAGCTGCCTATTCGGCACTCCTGGCTCCTAACCATCACCCTAAACACACACTCCAGGGCGTTCAAGATGTCGCTAGTGGTAACGGTGGTCTTGAGCATGGTGTTCTTGACCGTGATGGGACTGGCGGGAGGGGAAGGCAAACAGTACATGATCGCTAGAGGCTTCGCCGTCGGCTTCTTCTCTCTCAAGCAGTTCTTTCTGGCGCGAGAGTTCGGCGCCAGTAACCAAGAGCCCCGCCCGCCGCCTCCGACGTACGTGAGCTACTTCATCTACCCCCTTATATTTTTCAGCACTGTCGCGTGGTGGGTGTCGGGCTTCTCCGTCAAACTTTTCGGCCTCTTCAGCGCCCTCGGGATGCTCACGTTGCTGTTTACCGGGGCATTCATCCTGCTGAGGTTCGACAAACCTCTTGACAAGAGTAAACGAGTGTGCGAGGAATCGGGCAACCCGCTCGTCATTTCGAAGGATGGATACTTCTTCACGCTGATGTATATCCTAGTTGAGGTCACCGGCGGGTTGTCTGGAGTCCTGATGCAGGGGTCGAGAGAGAGTAGGTGAGAAAGGCGGCGAGAGCAATAAGCAAAACGCGTGCGAACTGCGAGTTTTCCGCGACTGGCTGCCGGAGGCAGCGAAAAGCGCTATCCGAGCCGGCCGCTTGTGAAATGGGCCGTTGAATTGCGCGTTCTGGGCCGGCCGTCAAGCGCGACCGGCTCGCGAGCAGCGCATTCTGGGCCGCGACGAGACTCGTATAGGGTGCGTTCTTAGCGGCTCTCATGTTCAGAGCCCTCTTTTGTTCACGCGGCGTGTGTGGCGCCCTTTGTTCTTGCGGCATGTGTGTGCTTGTGCCCCTCCTAACTCTCGCTTCGCTCGACTAGTGCGTTTGCGAAGAGCATTGCGCTCCAGATTTTCAGCACGGCCGTTGTTGGCCTCGCCCAACCAGTTGCGGTTCGGGCGACCGACCGCATCCGCTTCAGCGTCCTCATGCTATCCATCTACATCGCGATCGATCTCGTGCAGTCCATTCTCTACTTCGATGCGGATCTCTACTCGATGGACTTTGTTCGCATTGTTCTGGTCCAGGAAATTTCGGGGCTAGTGAAGAACAGTGGGCTGTTGGAGTTCATGGGCTACCTGTTTCGGTTCAGGAAGCAGAACCCGTACAGATCGATCGAGAGCGTCCAGATGATGCTGAAGAAGGGTTTGATCGACACAATGAGCGAAATTTTGAGCGTCGTCATGATCACTTGCATGTACGTCGTCGAGAGCTTCCTGATCACCCACAACGTCGCGCGTCCGGTCATTGTCACCAAGTACGGGTTGGTGAACGGCAGTAGCAGTGAGTTGAACATGACTGACGTTGAATGGGAATTCGAGTGGCCGAAGTGCTCTGTCACATGCGCGGGATGGAACGCCGGCCGAGGCCATGCTCCCGACGAAACGAAGAACACCGGAGACCTGCTGCTGTTTATGGTTATTCTGCTGGCGGTAAGAGTCGCCTTCATGCTCGCAGAGCGCACCATCTTGCTGACGGTGCAGGCGAAGTTGAGTAGCGGAGATAGTTCGGTTGTGGGTATCGTTGAGGAGAAGGGAGAAGAGAGCGACACGGAAGCGGGAGAAGAGGGCGTGGCGGACTTAGCGGCTCAGGAGGCTTCGAGAGTGTTCGAAAAGGTCAGCCCGCTTCTTATCGCGTGCATATTGTATGCGGGGATCCAGGGAGCTACCTTCGGGATTATTACGGCGAACTGGAGCGGGATCAGCGACGCGCACACGGGCGAGGCGAACGGGATAGTGATGGACATGAATGTTAAGTAAGACGGGGGGGGGAGAAAAGGTGTGTCAGTTGTCAATAAACAGTTGGGTCCCATTATCATTGACATTGATTAGTGACGCCACACCTTGATGGTCCTGTCCTTGCTTCCGCTCGCCACCGCGCTGCCGTCCGGGCTCCAGTCCAGGGCGTAAACCTCGTCCTCGTGTCCCGGCAGCGTCGCCTTGGCCTTCTTCTCCTTCTTCTCGATGTCCCACAGCTTGAGCGTGCTGTCCTTGCTCGCACTCACCAAGAACCTCGAGTCGCTGCTCCACGCGACGCAGTAGACCGCCGCGACGTGTCCCGTGAGCGTGTGCAGGAAGTTGCCCGTGACGCCGTCCCAGATCTTAACTTTCTTGTCGAAGCTGGCCGACGCGAAATACCTCGAGCACGGCGAGAAGACGATCTGATTCACGGCCTGCTGGTGCCCCGTCAGGCGCTTGACCGGGTGCTTCGACTCGGTCGGGTTCCACATGAACAGCGTGAAGTCGTCAGATCCGGAGACGAGGCGCTCGGGGCCCTTCTCGGCGATGATGTTGTAGCGGTCGGTGGCCGCCTGGAAGTTGCAGTTGGCGTCGGAGACGTCGGTGGACAGCGAGGTGCCGGTGTGGTCGAACTGGCCCGTTCTGCACACGTAGTCGCTGGACAGCGCCAGCGTGTTGACCCTGTGCCCATGGCCGGTGAGGGTCCTCACGAGCGTGCCCGCCGCGCTCTCGCCGCACTTCTCGGCGCCCCAGACCTTGATGGTCCTGTCCCTCGACGCGGAGTAGATGAGGTTGGACGCGCCCCACTTGGCGCACTCGACGCTGTCAGCGTGCCCGGAGAGCGTGACGAGGCAGGTGCGCAGCTGGGAGTTCCAGATCTTAACGAGCCCGTCCTTGCTCGCCGTGAGGAGCTTGTTCAGGTTCTTGTTGCAGTGGTGCGGCTGCCAGCTGATGCTCGTGATGTACTTGTTGTGCGCCTTGATGGGAGCGCCCTTCATGGCGAGGAGCTTGACGTCCCACAGGATGAGTACGCCGCGCTTGTCGCCGGTGGCGAACATGGTGCTGCTCGGGGACCACGAGGTGCAAAGAACGTGGTCCTTGTGACCTTGCATGGTCTTTTTGGGGAGCTGGGTGTTGACGTCCCAGAAACGGACCGTCGTGTCGCCGCCGGCGGAGACGAGGTTCTTGCCAGTCGGGGAGTAGGACACGTGCAGGACGGCGTCGGTGTGGCCGGGCATGGTGGCGGAGCAGCGAGTGACGGGCGTGACACGGAAGACAGAGAGGGGCTGGTACTGGATGGTGAGAGTGGTCTCGAGGGACATGTTGGGGCCGTGACTCTTTATTGTCTCGAGAAGATCGGTGGTGATCTCCTTGGGATCGACGTCGGGGTCGCTTGAGTGTAGGTAGAAGGCGTAGGGTGTTTTATTGGCAGAATCATCAGAATTGAGAAGTGAGTTGATGACGGCGTTGATCTGTTCCACGGACGAGCTGATGGGCAGGTCGACAGAGGGGAGAGCTCCGTCGTCGTTGTCGGCCGAGTTGTTGTCGGCCTCGAACTGGATAATAACGGATGAGGGGTAGACGTTCTCGTCAAGCTCAGAGGCAGGTCTCTTGTAACCCAGGACATTGTCGGGATTTGTGGCACCAACTAGGGAGCCGCCC
>Ga0307985_10002396_pt1 | contig 10495 bp, 5 predicted proteins | sample EllFjometageno80_FD_203155 | JGI IMG/M metagenome (GOLD analysis project Ga0307985, IMG submission 203155) | Marine microbial communities from Ellis Fjord, Antarctic Ocean - #80 | ecosystem: Environmental > Aquatic > Marine > Unclassified | place: Southern Ocean | collected 2014-10-09 | reverse complement strand
GGGGCATGGGGTGCTGGGGCATGTGGTGCTGGGGCATGTGGTGCTGGGGCATGTGGTGCTGGGGCATGTGGTGCTGGGGCATGTGGTGCTGGGGCATGTGGTGCTGGGGCATGTGGTGCTGGGGCATCTGGTGCTGGGGCATCTGGTGCTGCTGCTGGTGCTGGTACTGCTGGGGCATCTGGTGCTGGAGCATCCCGCGCTTCGGCATCTCGTGCGCCGCCTTCACCTGCTTCGGCTGCCTCGACTGGGGCGCCTTCTTCTTGCCCTTCCTCACGCCCAAATCCTCCTCGCTCGTCGCCCGAATCTCCTCGGCCAACTGAGTGTCGAGGTAGTGCACGAGGACTAGCGAGAAGTTAGTGTCAGTGCCTTCCTCGCCACCGGCCTTTATCGTGCCGGCCTTCACGGCGGCAATGATCAGCTCCTCCTCCAGGTTTGGCAGAACATGGTAAACGCGCCGGTGGAACGTCTCGAACTCCTGCGAATGAACATAGCAGCCACTTATCCTGTTGACGCCATTGGAACGGAGCTTGACATGGTCTTCGCGGACTTTGTGGCTGTTCTTCTTCTTCACCCACATGTGGTTGTCGTCCTTGTAGTTGCGGGTCGTGGAGCGGTCAAAGACGAGCAGAGCGCCCGATTGGGGGGGGGGCTGGGGGGGAGTGTTCTCCACAATTACATTGGAGTAAGAGGCTTTGTTCATAAGCACGTCCTCAATCTCGGACACGCTATTAGGGATAAACACACGACATACACGTGTGAGCAACACGCAGATTTGATTTTTTTAAATATACATGAACAAGAGGGGGGGGCATGGTCCAGAGTGTCAGATAGATAAATGGGGGCGGGTGTCGACATTATTACCTGAGCCATCGCTGCAGCGCGACTCTGGAAAGCTGGGTGAAGCATCGAGTTCTGGCGCTAGGGGGGGCGGGACCGTCCGGCGATTGGTCATCCATGAGTGGACGGCTTGAGGATGGAAGGGTGACTGATGAGGACAGGGGTAGGCGCATGGGCACCTGGCGCGCGTTTTAAATAATAGTACAGGCTTAAACGAGGGGGTATTTCCTTACGTCTTCACAGTGGGGGGTTACGTCCGCAAAAATACGGTTAGTGGTTTGGTGCCTCATTTTTTGCGGGCTACCAACACCAGGGGGCGCTAGTTTAGTTTAAGTCCACACCTTACGCGCATAGCCGAGTTTTAAAGTAGCGCCCCCGGCTTATGATAGAACGTGGCAGAAAACACGTTGTAGATTTTTGCTCCCCTACAGCGGTGCTCATCTGCAACTGTGGAGTTCTCTCGCGTTTCGACTTTTTAGCATTTTCTCCACTAAAACCTTCAACGCGCACGATTTGTGCGAAAAAAACGTTGCGGGGGTAAGCACAGAGGGGGCGGGAATGTTCTCAAATGGCTATGGGGTAATGGCATTCGTAAATTTAGCAATTGAAAGGTAGTTTGGCACGCTAAAGATGAATTTAGGAAGAATCAACACATTAGAAATCAGTCGGTGCGCGAGATTTTCAAAATTTCAATTTTGAAAAATATTTTTGTAATATTCTTGTTCAGTGCATCGAGTTGGACACTTTAGCAACTTGGAATACCCCCAACGGAGGTCGTCTTCCTTAAACCTGTTCATGCACGATTGAGCTTGTAAGTAAGTAGTAATCCACTTTGTCCTCGGCGTTTGCAACTAGCGTGTACTCACGTAACACTACAACTACACCGGCGCGTCGTACAAGTTGCCGATCTCCCAGAGTCCCTTGACGGCCGCGTTCTCCGGCGGGTACTCGGTGAAGGGCAGCTTGGCGGAGAAGACGGAGATGGCGTCGAACAACCAGCTGTGGCCGCACACGCGCACGTAGCTCGAGCCGTCGCCCATGACGTTGTTCACCTCGTTGAGCAGGGTCGTGCTGCCCAGCCCGCCGGCCTTCTCCTTAGACCCGTCGCTTTTCTTTCTCAAAGACGTGTCCTCCACGATGATGATGCGGTTCACGCGGCTCCGAGCGGCGGTCGCGCTGTTGCGGCCGCGAATGAGCTTCACCGCCGTGTCTGCGGACGAGACGACGCTGCCGCCGAGCTCCTGAATGATACTGCTGATCTCCTTCTTGTCGGGCACGCTGCAGGGGATTGGCTTGGGTTAGCACGAACAGAGGGCGCGGGACACAAGATGATCATCTCCCAGCGCTCTCACCCGTTCGCCTTGCTCCACTCGCCGACGAGGTACACGCCGACGCCGCAAAACGGCCGGGCGGCAGCGCCGTGGGACGAGAGCAGGGCGGCCGCGCGGTGCACCGTGAAGCTATTGGTGAGAGAGGTGGCCGCGGCGGCGGCGGAGTCGCCGAGCGGGTGCTTCATCGGGAGGGCGGAGCAGGTCTGGGCGGCGGTGAGCGGGACGAGGGACTGCGAGCGGAGACACGCGTCCAGCCAGGCAGGCGTGATGATGGGGAGGCCGCGGATCATTGCCTGCATGCATTTGATGGTGCGCATCTTCGTCATGCCCGAATGAGCACCGCTACTCTCAGCAAACACCAAGAGGGTGTTCTTCTGCGGCGCCACACACATGTGTGAGCCAAGGGGGCGGCGGTGTGGACAAAGGGGGGGCATCCGAACGAACCCAGTCGCTCGTGCTTGCGCTCGACTTACCTGCATCTCGCGCTGCGTGCGCAGGACGACGTGCTGCGTCTTGAGCAGGGTGGCCAGCTTGTTTACCTTCTCCTTCGAGGCCTCGTCCAGGCCGGAGGTCACGACGCTGAGCAGGGCGGGCGAGGAGTACGCGGCGGAGAGGGCGACGTTGTACCGGGTCAGCGCGGACGCCGTCGCGGCGGCGGGGGGGAGGGTGGGCGGAGAGGGGGCGGGGGCGGGAGGGGGGGAGCGAGAGGAGGAGCTGCGGGAGGAGGTTGTGGTCGTCGTGGTTTTGGGCGCCGCCTTTTTCGGCTTGGTCGCGGGCTTCGAGGCGGGCTTCGAGGCGGGCATCGAGGCGGGCTTGGGCGTCGAGTGCTGCTGATGAATCTTGGCGAGAGACTTCTCAGTCCTCTGTGTCGTGCGCTGCTTCTTCGGGGGTTCAGCCTTGGGCTCTCGTTTCGTCTTGCGCTTGTTTCCGGCTGGGGGCTTGGGGTTCGGATCGGCGTTCTCCGACACCCCGGGCGTCGACGAGAGGCGGCGGGAGGAGCGCCGGGATGCCGCTGCAGAGTTCGCATCCGCGGCGTCGTCGCGCAGCTCCGCAGCGAGCTGAGACACAAACCGAGACTCGACGTTCCTCTCGCGGCCAGTCCCGATGATGTACTGCACGTCGTACGTCACGACGTCACCGGCGGTAGTGCGGAAGTCAACGACCCGAGCAACGCCGCCCGGGAAGTTCGAGCCGGGCTGGGTCCGGGCCTGCACCTGCACCATCGAGTCCACCGGAAAGACGGCGCGGCTGGAGGCGTCGTCGATGACAGGACTCGTGCCGGCGAACGGGTTCTCTTCGAACTGCGAGTGGAGGGCGTGGAGAGTGGCCGGCGGCGGCGGAGGCGGAGTGGTAGGGGGAGGGGAGGAGGAATCGAGGCCGATGGAAGAAGGGAAGAAGGAGCCGGCCAGAACGCTGGCAGCGTGCTGCGTGTTGAACTGCGACGACTTGATGGAGGAGGGCGTGGACTGCGAGGGGGGGGCGAGGGGGGCGAGGGGGCCGGGAGCGGGCGGGGTGGAGGCCGGGGCGGGATCAAGCTGCATGGGAGTGGCGGCGGCGGTGGTGGTGGTGGTGGCGGTGGTGGCGGTGGTGGCGGTGGTGGTTTGGGGGAGGGAGAAGGGGGAGGGCGAAGGGGCGTCGGAGAGATCGAGAGCGGCAGGCGCTGCCTTTTCGACAGCAGCATCAGTGTCCTCCTCCTCCTCCTCGGCGACGGCGGCGGTGTCGTCGCAGACAGGCCGGCTGCCGGCGTCGAAGCTCTCCGCCTCGTCGACCGTGGCGGTGAGAGGGAAGGGGGAGAAGCCGGGGGAGAGAGAGGCGGGTTTCTCGAACATAGTCTCCTCGACGACGGACTTCGAGGGAGAGCGGGGGGAGCGGGGAGATCGGGGAGATCGGGGGGAGAGGCTGTCGGGCTTCTCTCTCATCGTATCTTCGAACATCGTCTCCTCAACGACGGACTCCTCCGTTTGCGCGGGCTCTCGGACGGTCGGCTTAACGATGAGCGTCGCAGCGGACGACTCTTCCGCGGAATCAGAATCTGACTCGCACGCGGCAATCGAAGCCGGAGAGAGATATTCGGTCTCCGGGACGTAATCCTTGTCGTCCGTGGGGGACGAAGGAGCACCGTAGTCGACCGTCTCGTCCGCAATGTCTTCGTCCACAATGTTCTCGTCCTCAACGTTCTCGTCCTCAACGTTCCCGTCCTCCTTCGTCGGTTGCGTCTCCTGACTAGTCGCCTGTAGCCTCTCATTGATGCCCAATATATTCTGCTGCTGCCTCAGCTTATACTCCATCCCGTAATCCACCTTCCCCCCCCCAATCTTTCCCTTCTCACACCCCTTCACGAGCGCTGTTGTCATAAAACGACTCGTCTCGAGCTGCTCCTCCTGCTGACTCATAGTCACCTCATCCTCAATCTCAAAGTCCGGCTCCGGCTGCGTCATTCCACTATCAGCCGTCCAAACCGTCGGCGCCACTCCCACGCTCTTACACATGGATCTATAACTCCTCACAACAGCGGTAAGATGCGGCGTCTCCACAATACTCCTCTTCGTCGCCGTCTTCTTACAAACGGGACAGCTCTTCGTGTGGCACAACGAGTCGGTTATACAGTCGACGCAGAACGCGTGCACGCATGGGAGCTGGCAGATGTCAGACCCGGCTGAGCCGAGGGTGGAGAGGCAGAGGGGGCAGCGGAGGGCGAGCTTGACGGACTCCATGGTGGCGTGGAGGGACATGGCGGTGGTGGAGGGGGAGGACATGGAGGAGTGAGGTGTGGGGGGATGATAAGGGGACGTGGCAGATGGGGTGGCGGAGGTTGGCGCGAACAAATAAGCGCGAACGAGCTTCAACACGCTGCTGGTAGAGAGAGGAAGGAGGTAGAGGAGGCAGGCAGAGGAGGCAGGCAGTTCGAGTTTGGTGGGTGTGGCTGTTCATGCGACGGGTGCGTGGCGAGGCTCCACAAAGTCAAGCCCCGGACAATAAGACAGTAAGACAAAAGCGCCGAAGCTTTACACATCACGCTGACAGCAACCCTAACGGCTGGTGCGATCGGGTGTGAACTCGATGTGTCTTGGGCACCTAATTAAGTTTAGCAAGGTGAGCGTTTCATCTTACATTAGCGTTTACCCCCCTCACCCCATCGAGACGTCGCTGCCGTTACTAGCATCCATAAAGCTATCGCTCTCGTCAAGCAGGTCGCTGTCGTCTCTTGCTGAGGTGGGGCTGAACATGTGCGAATTGCTCTTGTTGCTCATCGAGGTGGACAGATTCAGACTCGACTCACTCCCCCCCCCCCCCCCCTCCCCGCCGTCATCAGCCAGACTCTCCCCGATGTCAAGAAAGCCGGGCTGCGAGAAAGCGTCTAGCAGCGCCTTGTTGAGCAACTCGCTACTCAGCGCGTCGTCGGGCTTCACGGCGAGGGCCTCATGGTAACCCTGAATGGCCGCGTCGAGGTCGCCCTGGAGGTGACGCGAGTAGGCGAGCGCGGCCTTGGTACTCGCGTTCGAGCTCAAAGTGAGCGCGGCCTCTAAGCAAACGCACGCCTCTGCGTACCGGCGGAGCTTGCGGAACGCGTGCCCGAGGTTGTTGAGCGTGGGCTCCCAGTATGGGTCGGTGATGAGCGAAACGAGCCCGGCGAGGCTCTCTTCGTCGAGTGTCGTGTCGACCTCGTCCTCGCACTTCAAGCCGTTCTGCGTGCAACAATCAACAGTGTGAACGAGGGGGCACAGTCACCGTGTGAACCAGGGGGGGCAGGGTCGGTCCGAATGCAGCCACACGCCCGTGTGAACAGCGAAATACAATCTATGTCATCAACGTCGAACCAACTCAAACTCCCCATCGCCACTTGTCCAAACTTACCTCGACCTTCCGGCACAACCGCAGCGCGTTCCAGAACCCCATGGCCGCCTCCTCCCAGTTTCCTTGTCGGAACTCGACCACGCCAAGCTCGTTGTAGGACAGCGGGTCGTGCGCGGCGAGCTGTGCGGACAGGAGGAAGTGCTTGGCGAGACTGCGTGAGAAGAGCGCGGGTTAGTACCATGTTGGCCGCCCACCCAGACACACACACACCTCTGGCCCAGCCGGTCTCGCTCAGCCGGTCTTGCTCAACTGGAGGTGGTTGTTCCTCTGCTGAAAGCCTGGTTTACGCATAGCGCTGAGGAGTCGCCATGTATATATCATACCACCACGTACCTCCTGTTGTTCGTCTTGATGTGCTCCATGCCGAGAAAAAGGAGCGGCACGTGGCTGCCAGCGTACAGGCGCTGCGCCGCCCTGTACGCGCTCATGGCCTGATCGCTCTCGTCCTGCGCCGCGAACGAGTGCCCGTACGCGACCCACGCCTCGACGAACCGCGGGTTGAGCCTGCTCGCCTTGCTGAAGTGCCGCTGGGCGACGTCGCTCTTGCCGATGAGAAGGTAGTACGAGCCGACGGCGAACCACGAGAGCGCGGACCTCGGCCGGGAGTCGACGAGCTGGTGCGCGTAGTAAAAGAGCTCGCTGGCGCGGCGGAGGTCCACGAGGCAGCAGATGTGCACGCACGCGGCGCCCTCGCAGAGCGCGTCCTGGCGGTGGGTCAGCGCGCACAGCGAGGCGGCCGTCGCGACGCTCCCCGCGTTGTAGTGGGTAGTGGCCAGAGCCGACAAGACCTCGGGAGAAGTGCCCATTTGGTGAACAGTCTGAATGCGCTGGAACGCCGCGGCCTTGGCCAGCGACTTGGTGTCCTCGTGCTCCTGCCGCCACGAACACGATGTGAGGGGAGGACACACGAACACGAACACCGTGTGGACAAAGGGGGGGGTGACGTGAATGTGTGCTTAGTGTGTGCTTTGTTCGCGCCCGCCCCGTGCGCCGAGACTCACCTGGATCTGCTCCTCCTCGTCATCCAGTTCAAAGTCCGCCGTGAGTTTCGTCAAGTACAAGTCTTTCAGCCACTCGTTCTCCCTGAAATCGATCTCTCTCACGAACGCGAGCTCCTCCCTCTTCGTCATCATGTGCCTCTCCACGAGGTGCTCGAACGCTTCGACGCAACGTGCGTCGATGAGGAGCGCGGACTTGAACCAGCGAATGGCGCGGGGGGTGTTGTCGAGCTCTGCGTACGCGATGGCGCGCAGGCACGCGAGGCGGGCGAGGGGATTCACGGTGTTGCTGTAGTCCGTGTTGGGGGGGGCGAGGGAGCCATCGTTGTCGGTGTTGGTGGCGGGCGGGACGAGGGATTGGGCGATGGTCAGGAGGGTGGCGTGGTCGCCGTCGGCGACGGTGAGAGTCGTGTGGGGAGGATGCGCGTCGTTGTAGAGGGGAGTGCCGGGGGGGGGGGTGAGGTTGGAATGGGGGCGATTTGCGGGATTGGGGTCGGTCAAGTACGTGAACGTGAACACACTCTCGAGCAGCTGCCCGGCTTCTTCCACGGCACCCGCCTTGAGGAGGCAGTTGGACGAAATGAGAGCGGCCTCGATGCACATGAGGGTAGACGGCCAGACCTCCGTGTTGGATGTGTTGGGCGGGGGGTTGAAGTCGAACGACGTCGAAGTCGAGCAGCCTGCCGAGCCAAACGAGGCACCGAAGGAGGCGCCCAGGTTGCCCATGTGGGACGCGCTGCCCAAGTGGGACGCGCTGCCCATGTTGGACGCGGGTAGGGGGGGCTCGTTGCCAAATTCCGCACCAAAAGAGGCCGCCTCGGCCCCATCACCGCTCCCTGATTGCTCCCGGTTGCCCAGAAGCGCGTTGCCCACGCCAACCTCCGTCCTAGTCGCCGTAACATTTGCCTTGCCGTCCCCGTCGCTGTTACTGTACGCCGCCGCGGCGTAGATGTGTCCGCCAACGTGGCAGTGCGGCTGCAGCGGTGTCTTCGTACGAATGAGCTTGACCTTGGGTTGTCTCATGGTGGCGCCGGCGTTGGGCGCTGCGTGGGTCGTGCCGGCGGGGACGGCCGTCTCGAGAGAGAGAACGGCGCGCCGGAGCTCGCCGCACATGACGTGGGACTTGGCGAGGAGGAGAGTGTTGAAGTAGCCGCCGCCCGCGACTGCTACGAGCTTGTCGGCGAAGAACTGGGCTTGCCGAGGCTGGTCGCTGATTATTGCCGACAGGGTTAGGGCACGGAGGTGGCTCGTGGTGGCAGTAGGGTCAGTGGTGGGGTTGGTTTTGCTGCTTCTCGGAGGTTTCCTGGAGCCAACGCAGTTAGAGTTGGCGATCATTCTGTTGGTCGGTGGAGGCGGAGGAAGACCTGAGGAAGATTTGTCTCTGTTGCTCTTGGCGCTTCCCTTCATACTGCTGCCCTGGGATGTGCCAAAGCTCAAGGACTGAGCGTCGGACCGGTAGGAGAGGTGGGACTGGTCGGACAAGCTCAAGGAGAGATCAGGCGAGTCCATGAGAGGCTGGGGAGGAGGAGGGGGGGACTGTGAAAGATACAGTTAGCAAGAGCAGGTTGGAAAGAACAAAGGATGTTTTGGTTTTCGCGCTTACCCTGGAACTCAACGCGCTGTTTTTTGGACAGAGGTCAAAACATAATTTTGAAACTTCTTTATTGAATCACTTGTTTTCCCCAATTAGGTGTGCTCGAGGTGTCTTACAAAATGTTCGGGACTTGCTCCAGAACTTTTTTTTGCGATTCACCAGCGGATTAGGGCCTATTTGGGCATTATAGGCTTGTTATTCGAGTTTATTGAGTTTTTGGAGGGTCAAAAAATTATTTTGAAACTTCTCTATTGAACCACTTGTTTCCTCCCAATTTTGGTGCGCTCGGTGTGACTTGCGAAATGTTCTGGAGTTGCTCGGAACATATATTGTTTTGCGATTCACCCGCGGATATGGGCTCATTCTGGCCAGACTCACGGGGACTCACGCCAATGCCACGATGGACTGCATGTGGACGGCTAGTTCGATCGGGTGTGTTTAGTACATGTTCACGTGACCACCCACGACTACAGTGTACGAGCCGGCTGTATTGCGTGCGAGGTCTTTAGGAGGCAGGCGTTGGCGTTTGCCTTATTAGCCAAACCCTGTAGACATTCAAGGGGCATATTTGCACGGACACGGCCGCAGATCGGTCATGGCGATCCCCGAAGCCCTCGCCCCCCCCCCCACAGCTTCTCGACCACAGCCTCTGGCTCGTGCCCCGCTCCCCCTGCCCGGATTAAACAGCTAGAACAATATTTCAAAAGGTATAATCCGGAGGGTATGCCTCCATTTGACGACAACGCTGCCTTCGGCGCGATGATCATGTGCTCACAAGCCAGTGCACGGCGCCGCGCTTGCTTTTCGACTTGTCCAACCAAGTCCTCTCACACGGCCGCAAGAACCACATGACGGCAAGTGCACCACATTACACTTGAATACCATGATGACGCGGTGAGGCCGTCGTCGTACATCAGCGAGATGAAGGCGCTGTGGAGGGAGATCGAAAGCGTGCACAAGCAGGCCGGCGGAGTCTTCGGCGATGGGTGGGAGCTGGAGTTGTGGAGGACTACGGGGAGGATAGAGGACCCATGGCATTGACATAAATCAGCGAGTGAAGGGGGGCTGAGAGGGCCGCAGAGCGCATTGAAGATCGGCAGTATCACTGGGGCGTGCTAGTGGGTGGCAGTGGGTAACTCGTTAGTCGCGCTGTCGCGCTTGCAGTCGAACGCCGGCCGATGCCATGGGCTGTGCGAGAATAAAGCTTTGGCAGGGCTGTAAGTAACACCGTCAAAGCCACTAAGATTGTGCCGTTGTACCCTTCCACCACTCCATATATGTATGTCTCGCCGCCCCGGTAGTCGAGCCAGCCCTTTTGCGTAGTGATAGCCGTCCTTTACAGCCGAAGCAGTCGTGTTGGACTGTTTGTGGACACGTCGAGTTCATGTAGAGCGCAATTCAAGCGCTCTCTAGTCTTATTTCTAGCTCCCGGGTCATTGGTCAGCTGGCTGACCGGTAGTGAACGATAATATTCACCATCAGGGTTAGTACTATGCGACCCCAATGTCTGTCATCTCGATTTGGCTGGAGTCGTCCATAGAAATAATCGCCGGGTTTGGCTGTATAAAGCTGTTCAGTGTCTTATATTATTCCCCTCGATGTACTCGACCTGCCTAAGCAGTGTTTCTCTACATTTTGCAGCGGCCTTCCCCCCCAAAACTGACAATCTGTTAGGGCTAGGGTTAGGGGTATGGTGGTTAGTAGGGAAAATTGAGGTAACCTTTCGTAAACTACTTGGGTGTTAAGTCGCACGCAGTAGTACTAATTCGACCCCGCTGTACACGATGGCACTATTTAGAATATTTTTCTCGGCGAAATAAGAAACTCCGGACTCTAAACCTAATCTCAATCTCAACCCTGGTCCCAACAAGCTCAAATTT
>Ga0307985_10002393_pt1 | contig 10501 bp, 8 predicted proteins | sample EllFjometageno80_FD_203155 | JGI IMG/M metagenome (GOLD analysis project Ga0307985, IMG submission 203155) | Marine microbial communities from Ellis Fjord, Antarctic Ocean - #80 | ecosystem: Environmental > Aquatic > Marine > Unclassified | place: Southern Ocean | collected 2014-10-09 | reverse complement strand
TACAAGATCACGCGCGTTTCGTACAAGCTTAGGACTATTAGCTAAGGGAGATTCTAGCTTCCGCCGACGGCGCCGTAGCCCGGGATGCGCTCGATCTTGGAGAAGTCCCACTCCTTGTTACACAAGGGGCAGACACTCCTCGTCTTGAGCCAGCGCTGGATGCAGTCCAGGTGGAACACGTGGGAGCAAACGCCGAACGCGATGCTGAGTCCGTTGCCGTTGTTGGGGGACGGGTTGGCCTGGTATTCGATGGAGGGCTCGTTGAGGGAGTTGCGGCAGATCGCGCAGGTGTCGGCGCAGATGTCCCAGGACCACATGGCCACCGCGTTCCACTTGCGGATTTCGAAGGCTGGGGTGTGTTAGAGGGCGCCACAAACACAGTGTGAACAAGGGGAGGGGGGGAGTGGTCCGCATGCTTCACCACTGGCACCATTGTCGCCCTTTTAGTCGACTGGGGTTAACGCATAGCGCAAGTCGCAGTAGAAAAGGAAAGGATGGGCACTTTATATTTCATCACTGAAGCAGTCATTATCCCTTCTTGCTGGTTTGCGGACTCACGGGGGTTGGCAGGGGCGCAGGCGGCTCCTGCATCGGCAGGAGCGGCGGCAGGCTTGCTCTGTGGGAGAGGGTTAGAAGTTTGTGCGTTTCAGAAAGGCGCGGGGGAGATTGGGTTACCTCGTCAGTCATTACTATGTCGGTGGTGTCGGACATGTCTAGCGGCGAATCTAAGGGGAGGGTTAGGGTGGCTGGGTAGAGTAGGAATGAGAGTGACTCAAGATTATAATTAAAGGGGGGAGGGGGGGGACGGGCGAGTTGCGCGAATGACAGTTTCAAGCGGTGATCAGAGAAGAGCGAGAGGCTATTCGCTCGCACGCGTTCGAGTCAATCACCGGCCGTACCCTCTCAGCAAAGTGTGCGGGAAACTCCATTTTTAATCCAACGCACTCGACTTCGAGGTCGTACGCCACACGTTCCTCCGTGCTCGCCGCGCTGCAATCGTACTCTCCGGCAGTGCCTCGCCTTCCTCTGCTCGCCTCCGGCCTCAGGAAGGCCCAAACCAACCGTTCGTCGCTGCATGTGCCCCACTCGTTTTACAATCGCGCCGATCTCTTGCGTCGCCCACTCTACAGCCGCAACGACAGGCCTCGAGCTCGCCCTCTTAGGCCAACTGCGCAATCTTAAAACAAGAACCGCACGAGTGAATAAAACTGGAATAAAAATTAGGGCTCTAAAATTATCGTGAAGCAAGCAAGTTCTAGTTCTCATTGAACTTCTGTCGGTTAGGGAGAACGGCCACGCGACTGCCTGTTCTGCTTGAAACTCGCCCGTTCTCAGCTCGCTACCCCCACCATCCATCCCATGAACCTCCTCACTCCCCTCCTCCTCCTCCTCCTCCTCCCCTCCCACAATGCCCTCCTCTCCCCCCTAGTAACACAGACACAGTCCAACGTCCTGGCACAGTCCAACGTCCTGTGGTTCAAGACCACGTCTGTCATGGACGACCTCCTCACAAGCGTCCTCAAGCCCGCACTCCTCCCCCCGCAAACATACGACGACGACAGCCCCCAAACCTTAGACAACATGAAACCTTGGGACAACTTGCCCCCCCCCAAACCTCCCCAAAACAACAACCAGTACACACCCGTGCTCGGATCGGACGTCACAGCCGCCCTCAACCAGCTCGATCTCGAGCTATCCTCCTACCTCCCCGAACCCGCCGTCGTCCTCGTCTTCACGGCCATCCAGAAAGCCACCAACTACCTATCCAAAAAGCCACCACCAACCCAGACAATCATGTCCGTAATCTCCCTCCTATCCATCCTCGCCACCTCCAAAATGCCCACCCCAGGCCTCATCGGCGCCGCATTCCACCACGCCAACGCCACCGACATCCCCGTCGCTTACTTCCCCGCCCAATCCCGCAAGATTCTCAGCAAGTTAGCTGTGCTAGCGGACATTGAGAAGACGAAGGACGAGCTTCTTGAGCCTAGGAGTACGAACTACGAGTACCTTCGCAACCTTTTACTGACACAAACATGTAAGTCCACGGGAAGCCAAGACTGCGACCAACCCGAGCCGCGACTGCGCCTCACCGCTTGCCTCAACGCGACTGCGACAAACCCTCTCCCCTCTCCACCTTCTCTGTTCAGGCGTGGACTCACTCATGCTATGCTCAGCCTCCCACCCCGCCCTGACCATAACCTGCGCCACCCTCCTCCTGAAGCTCCGCACCGCGCCCTCCCCCGCCCTCGCCCACCTCGCCCTCCACCTCTTCTCCCCCCTCGCTTCCCGCCTCGCTCTCGGGCTCATGAAGGATGATTTATTGGAGGCCGCGTTCCAGGTGCTTTACCCTCGGCAGTACGAGAAGTGCCAGAAGATTCTGAGCGCCGCGGAAAGACCACAAGGTCTCGCCGCGGTCCTCGACTCCGCCACAGTCGAGATTAAACGGAAGGTGAGTCGCCCTCAGCAACAAACGGAAACCGCTTCAAACCAATCCGATCGCAGAGTCCCGCTCTCCCGCACCATTTGTTCACATCAGCTTTCCCTTTGTTCACACATGTGTGCGCGTGTAGTTGTTCGAGGACGACGCCTTCATGGCGAACATCGCCACGTTGAGCGTCACTGCGCGCCGAAAGAGCAACTTCAGCCTGTGGAAGAAGGTGGTGAAGGGCGGGCGGGAGGGATTCGACGATGTCCCCGACGCCCTCGGGTTGCGTGTCGTCCTAGAAGCCAAGAAGTTGTCGCCGGACGAGACTGAGACCGAAACGAGGTACCGGGAGGCCGCACTGTGCTACTACGTGCAGGCGTCCGCGATGAGCGTGTTTCAGGAGCAAGGGAAGCGGTTCGTGAAGGACTATATTGACAAGCCGAAGGTTAACGGGTACAAGAGCTTGCACGTGGGGCTGGGGGTCCTGTGGCATGGCAGGATGTGGCCGGTGGAGTTGCAGGTGAGGCCACGCCAGGCAAACGCATCATTTATGTTCACACACTCCTTCCCCTTTGCTCACACACGTGCGTCGCAGATCCGCTCTGCCGAGATGCACCGCGTCGCCGAGTTCGGCATCGCCGCGCACTGGCAGTACAAGACGCGCGAAACTAAGACGAAGGCCCTTGCCAAGAGCGACTCGACAATCGACGCCTCCCTCGTCTCGTACCTGCAGGGCCTTCGCGACCACGACGCCGCGACCACCGACGTTCCCCCGCCACCCTCGCCACCCACGTCTTTTACGAGGGACGCCGAGCTGTTGCGGCAACTGAACGAACAGGTGAGAACGCGAGCGGCCAGCAGAGCAAAGCGAGAGCGGCAAGCCAAGCAAGATCGAGAGGCAACCATTGGCACGCTGCGAACGTTCGCTCCCCTTTGTTCACACCGCACGAGGCCTTTGTTCACGCGTGTGCGTGCCCCAGGAGGAGCTGCGACGGTCGTACTTGACAGCCTTCAATCTCGACCGGATTGCCCTTGTCCGCGAGAACCTGTACTGCTTCGTGCAGGACAGGAACGGCAGCGGGAGTCTGGTTCGACTGAACCCTGGCAGCACGGTAGCAGACGCGGTTAAGAGTGTGCTGGGTCCCAGCGACACTGCGTCTTACACGGCGTCTGTCAATGGCGACGAGGTCGACGAGCGGGCGAGACTGCACAACGGCGACGTAGTGAAAGTGGGCGCATCAGGCAACGCGCGCTTGCACATTTTGAAGCGCGGTAAGAGGTTTGAGTCTCAGCTTTCGAGAGGATGGTTAATGCTATCGCGTTCTCGTTTTTAAAGTTAGCCGCTGTCTATTATGAGCTTGCTCCAACGTCCCTCACCCTCACCCTCCGCCACTTGGCAGCGCCGTCCACAACGCGTATCTGGAACACCTGCACAATCCCCCCACTATACCCATCCCTCCTCGTCGCCGCAGCAACCGCTCTCTCCGCCATGTCCACCGCCTCCCCGTGCGTGCAAACCACGGCGGCGTTTGTCCGGTACAATCGGTACAGCGGATCGTTTGCCATGGCGGCTTGGACAGGGAGTTTGTTGCGCGCGTTGGCGGCGACGATGGCGCGATCGAGCACGCCGGTAGCGATCTCTGCGCCGGAGCCGACGCAGGTGACGAGGATGCGCTCGCGGACGCCCGTGTTGTCGACGTAGTAGATGGTAGGTAGGAGGTGTTGCGAAGTGGGGTCGAGTTTGGGGACGGCGCTGTAGAAGCGGTCGGTGGGTGACGCGAGGTGGTAGGGGAGTTCGGTGAATGTGCAGATCATGGTGCCGACGGAGAGACCGCTCTGCGAGTTTGGGTCCGCTGGGAGGCGAGAGTAGCACGCGTCCGAGAGGAGAGTGGCGAGGCGGTCGCCAGGGACTTTGTGTACTTGGGGTATGTGGTGGGAGAGGAAGTCAATGAGGTACAGGCAGTCAGCGGCGCCGCCGGCCATGGTGCCGAGGGCCGAGGCGGAGATTGGCAGGACTTTGAGGACTGAGGAGGAGGCGACTGCGGAGGCTTGGGAGGAGCGAGAGTCTACACAGAGAATTATGCAGGGCGAGGGGCAGGCATTTTGGGGGTCTGGGGGTGGGAGATACGTCAGCGATAAGGTTGTTGTGGGGGCTGTGGGACAGTAGAGGAGTGCTAGTACCAGGCTAGCAAGTACCAGAGCTAGCAACATTGCCTCGTCAACTCTTAATGACAGTCAACACGTTCGTGAAGTGTTATTTGTTATTTATCTGCTTCAGCCATGCTCAACACCGCAGCCCACGGTGAGTGCACGGTCTACCCACATCGCCCCGCTAACTCCTCCCAGCCATGCTCTTATATGTTTGCGTCCTCGTGCTGCTCGCCGCTGCCCCCTCCTCCCCCGCGTTCGCGCCCAGCTCCTCGCTCAGCCCCTCCTCGCCCAGCACCGCGCTCGGCGTCCGCGGCGGCTGGCTGCATCAACCAGGAGCACTTTGTCAAGGCGACCGTCAGCGTGTGGGCTCTCTAAACCCGCGCGGGTGCTTCTCGTACCCTCCAAGATCCACGAGGATCACTTCGACGAGCCGGCCACCGCGATGACCGACTTCTGGGCTCGCGGGACGGTCGCGCCGACAGTCGTCGCGCTCACGGCGCTCGTCATTTCGAGCTGGCGCTCGGACTGAGAGTTGCGACCGGGCTGCTGTACCGTTCAACACCAAGTTCGGCATCGTTAGCAATCATCTGAAGCCCAAGTATCGTGAGTATGACATCGCGAGGAGTCTAAAGAGGGACGAGCTCTATATGTAAATCCCAGACTCTTGGGCGCCATGACGCTCGCTGTTCGCTCGCTGTTGACGATGCATGTGCTTTCCTTTGTTCACGCCGCCGCCCAAACACATGTTAATAACGCTATGAACTACGTGCCGGAGGGTCTCTTTTTCGTGCTCATCCTCGCCGGCCTCGCCGCCCTCTAAGCACCCCAGTGTTAGTAAGTGTAAGTTCATCCACAACGCGTTGTCCACGAGTTACTTCTCCCACCCTGCAACCACGGCCCCCTCCCTCACCCACTGCTTCGTCTCCCCGGGCTTGACCTCGACCACTCTCCCGCTCCTCGGATCCACCCTCATACCCGGCATGGTCTTGCTCTTGTTCTCGTACTGTATCGTCCTCGTTCCGCTACCTACCTCACCCCCTGCCTCCCCCCTCATCCCGACCAGGCCGATAGGCGCCGGCCCGCCTGCCGTGCCTGCCCGATTGGGGTCCCAGCCCTTCCCCCGCGGCGGTACAGGCGGCGCCGCTTTCGCCCCTCCCCTCCCTGCTCCCCCTGTCCCCCCTGTCCAACCAGCCCCGCCTCCCCCACCACCTCTCCAAACGTTGTTATAACTCCCCCCGCCGACTACCGTGTCGCCGTCGATCGCGTCCTTGAGAACGCTCGCCGGAACAAGCCCCGTCTCGCCACTCCTCGCGTTGACCCCCACAACGTATCCTTCCCCTCCGCCTGCATTGCCGCCTTGCAGGAACACGTCGTCACCTTTCTCCACGCTCATCTCGCTGGCATCCTTCGCGCTGTAGCTCTCGACGACCCGCTTCATGCTGCTTCCCGCCGGCCCCTTCATCCCTCCCCCCCCTCCCCCCTTGCTCGCGGAGCTCAGCTCCTTCACGCCCATCTGCGTCTTGATGGCGATGCCCGCGGTGGGATCCGCTTGCACGGCGGTCGCTACAACCACAGTGTCGCCCGGAGCAATCACCGCCTTGATGCTGTCTCCTGTCTCCCCTTCCAGCCGAACGTTCTTGGAACCGGCGAAGTTCATGCTGAATTCGTAGTCCTTCTTGCGGCCGTTCTCAATCGAGTACATGAAACCCAGCGGATTGCTCGTCTTCTGCTTCAAGAGGAACAAGTTAGGCGCGAGTTGCTTCCTCTCCGGCGCGCCGACCTCAATGCTCTTCCTCCTTCCCCTCGCTGGCGCCGCCGTCTTTTCCGGCAGCCCTCGCCCCGAATGCGGCGTCTCTACCCCGATGCTCACTCGAAGGCTGCCCGCCTCCCCTCGGCACTGCTTCACTTGCGCCAAAACACCCTTGCTGTTCGCCTGGAAAGTCTTCGTCACCTTCAATCCACCACTGGGAAGCACCGGCTCGACAAGATCGACGCCCATGCTGCCCGTGAAGTCCACACTCACCGTGATCTCGTCTCCGTTTTCGTTCGACACGTAGTAGATGATGTCCAGAGCGTTGTCAAGCGACTTGGCGCTGATCATCTTCACACCTGGCGCCAACAAGTCGCTCTTCTCAGAGCGCTGGCTCCCGAACGCGCTCGCCCGCGCGCCAGTCACAGCGCCACGTTTGATTCCCGTTGAGTCCTGCACTTGCTTGTGCAGGGAGGAGGAGGTGGTCCCCGTGTAGTCCTCCGTGGTGTTGTCAACTGATCCCCTTCCAGCGGAACCCGCCGTCCTCAGTCCCGTCGTCCTCAGCCCCAGGCTGTTCGTCTGCTCTCTCTGTTGTTCGTTCTTCTTGATGTTCAACTGCCTCGCGAAGTCCTCGTCAATGTTGCTGTCAAGCAACCTGTCGTCACTCGCCCAGCCAGGGGTGTACTGATCTGATACATTAGACACAGGTCCTCTAGGGGGAGGGGGGGGGGCTGCCGCTTGTTTCGGGGGTGGAGGCGGGGGGCGGCTCGACGGCATGGCCGAGTGCGGTGCCCAGATGCCGGGCAGCAGTGTGGCGATCTCAACCCATCCTTCCATGGAAGAGTTCCAGCAGAGAGTGGATTCATCCACACCTCCAGACTTGTACAAGCCGTGAAGCATCTGCAGCGAGACGGGATCCGACTGCTCGCCGTCCGAGTCGGCGTAGAACCATTCTATCGTGCTCATGTTGGAGTATGTGTGTACCTGCGGCGTTCGCGAAAAGAAATGCCACAAGGAGAGGAACACCCAGGATCTGCAACTGCCGGCCTCGCCAATCCCACGCGGCGCAGCCAGACAGACGAGTGTGGCATTGTGGTATCTTGAAAAGCTATTCCCCGCTACTGTTATCCCCTCACCCTCACCCCCTCTCTAGACGCGCGCCGGTCCCGCCCCTGGCGGCACCCAGTGCGTGCTGCCGGTGTTGTGGTCGACGTAGTACGGCCTTCCGTCGGCGGCCTTCTTGGCTTCCCAGCCGGCCGGCAGAACGAGACTCCTCATGCTCTTCTGGCCGCCTTGCATCATCTGCTGCCGGGGAGCCTTGTACTGCGGCCGCGTCCACTGGGTCTTCTTCGTTGCGTGGTTGACGAAGTACGACCTGCCGTCGGGGCCGCACTTCTCCTCCCACCCGTTGGGCAGCGGCGTGTTCGCCTGCTGCGCCATCTGCTGCGGCATGCGCTGCTGCTGCTGCGGCATGCGCTGCTGCTGCTGCGGCATGCGCTGCTGCTGCTGCTGCGGCATGCCCTGTTGCTGCTGCGGCATGTGCTGCTGCTGTTGCGGCACCCCCTGGGGCATCCCCCCCACGGCCATGGGCCTCATGCCGGCGGCCTGCACGGGAGCCATCGCCATCTGCTGCTGCTGCATCGGCATCCCGCCCCTCATCTGGGCTTGGTTGGGCATGGTCATCTGGACCTGCCCAGGGTGAACGCCCTGCTGCTGCATGACCTGCTGCTGCGGCATGAGCTGCTCGGGCTGGTAGAACTTGCACTCGCCGAACATGATCTCCTTGGCTCCCGGCTGGTTGGCGAACGGGCAGTCGTGGTCGCTCATGACGCTCAGCGTGTTCGCGTCCAGCGGGTTGCCGTCGAAGTCCGTGGGCCTGCACGGGATGTAGCTCCTGGGGAGCCTGCTCACGTCGCACACAAAGAGCGGGTTCACCAGAGTCGCCCGCCTCATTCCAGGCACGTACGCGACCACGCCGGTCAGGTTCCTGAACTGGACGGTGCTCGCTTCGCCGACCTCGTCGACACTCTGGCAGAACAGCTTCCCGCAGCAGCTCTTGATGCTCTTGAAGAAGCCCAAGATAATGCCAAAGGCGAACAACAGAATGCCGACGGTAGTGTAAGCGCCAACTATGGTCGCCTGGTCATCCGTCCACCCGTTGACCGGCTCTTGGCATTGGAAAAGGCCGCACGCAGCCTTGTCATCGGCCGTACTGTACGGCCAGTTGCTGAACATGACCCTCGCCATGATCAAGTGCACCCACACGCACACCATGATCATCTTTCTGCTAGCGGTGGCCATCTCCTCGTCGTACATGGGCGGCCTCGACCACATCCTCAGCAGGCAGTACTTGTCGACCAGGTACGTGACGGCCATGGCAGCGGCGGTGATGAAGAGACTGGAAGGCACCATGACGCTGAAGAACAGTCCGACGAACAGCGTCTTGATCATGTCCGTGTACCTCTCGGCGAGGTTCCAGTACGCGCCCTGGAACAGCGTGTTCATCTGCGACTGCGTCTTCTTCGTGGGCCCGACGACGTAGTGCATGACGTGCTCGTAGATGTTCAGAACCCTCATGACCGGCGCGGTGACGGCGTCCGCGATGAGCAGGCTCTGGATCTGGGTCAAGTTCGCGACCCCGAACTGGTCCGTGAAGTCGGTCACGGCGTAGATGAGCACGGCCGTGTTCAGGCAACGCGCGATCATGAGCTTGCGGAGCATACTCGTCTGAACGTCGCCCTCGTCGATGTGCACCTCCATCTTGAGCGTGATCATCTTCAGGACGGTGGGGAGGGCGCCGTTGAGGCCGGACACAAAGAACGCGGAGACCATCGTCCCATAACCCGCTTCTTGGCCGGCCTGTTCCTCGTTCTCGGCGGCGGACGTGGTCATGGACTGCAGGATGGCGTAACTGATGCCAAGGATGCCAGCGGTGAGCACGTAACTCTTCACGAACCCAAGCCAGTACTCGAAGAATCCGATGTGCAAGTTCTCGTAAATGACCTGGGTGGTATGTATGTGTGAGGGGGCGGTGGGGTAAACAAAGACAGCGCCGTTTGAGACTCACCTCACTCGGCTCCACCGGCTGATCCACCTTCAAAACATGTTCCTTGAACGTGCTGTGGTTGTGCACGCTGAAGCACTGGAAGTTGAACGTCTCCTCGAGGAACCCAGTGGCGCAGTCGCGCAGGCAGCGGCGCTGCGACGCCTCCGTGTTGAACGTCACGTACACCTGCCTCGGCTTGTAGTGCACTTGGGAGAGCTGCTCAGCCTTCGCCACCATCTCAGCCTTCTTCTCAAGCAGCGACTCCTTGGTGACAATCCCGCCCATCATGGACTTCTGTTTGGCGACCTGATTCTCGGACAGATCCGACTGCCTCACGACCTCCTTCCCGGCCGCCAGGAGGCAAGCATCCTCCGCATCCTTGCTGGCAATCACCTCGTCCATCTCCCTGCAGTCCGCGAGCACCTTCAGCAGCGGGCCGTTGTCGTACGCGACTGTCACGAACACGACATCCCCCCACTTGTCCTGGAAGAAGCGGCGGTACTCGTCGGGGTTGGTCACGGTCGTGGGGATGTTGCGGACGCGGACGGAGTAATCCGTCGGCGTCTGCTGCCCGAGATCGATCTGCTCGATGTTCTGGCTCTCGAACCGCTTCAGCAGGAGCACAAAGAGGCCGAGGATGCAGCAGGTGATGATGTCCGCGTTACCCTGGTCCTTGAAAGTCAGGTCGTCCCTGCTCGCACCAAGGACCGACCCTTTGAGAGTGGCGGTCACGTCGCCCGGGTTGAACTTCTCGTTGGCGCCGATCGTGTTGAGGTTGACGCACGCGCAGACGGAAATTACGACGCACAGTAGCATCACCTGGCGGAAGTAGAGCGAGACGCCGATCCCAAACTCGTCGAGTTGCCTAAAACTCCCAAAGATACTGTACTTAACCGCCGCCTCCCCCGTAACCGGGTCATGCGTCTCCCCGACTTTCGCGAGTCGATACCCCGTCCCGTACTTCCCACTCTGCTGCGCGCCCGCCCCATCCCCTCTGCTCAGGTACCCTTGTGCATTCACGGAGAAACCGGTGCCCTTGGCGACTTTGATGCGGCGGGGGATGCACTGGTCGTAGAACTCCCATGCTTTCACGAGGGTAGGGGGTTCTGGGGGGGGGGAGTGGGTA
>Ga0307985_10002391_pt1 | contig 10509 bp, 9 predicted proteins | sample EllFjometageno80_FD_203155 | JGI IMG/M metagenome (GOLD analysis project Ga0307985, IMG submission 203155) | Marine microbial communities from Ellis Fjord, Antarctic Ocean - #80 | ecosystem: Environmental > Aquatic > Marine > Unclassified | place: Southern Ocean | collected 2014-10-09 | reverse complement strand
GTAGTAGCACGGCGAGCAGTGGCAGGGCAAGGTGTGACAAGGCAATCAGTGACGCCGGGGCTTCGCCTCTCCAATCGCCATCGCCATGCGGCCATGTCTCTTCACTCACTTGTTCACGTCGGCGTGAACGTTGTGCTTCTTCGTGAGCGCAGTCAGCGTCTTCCCTCCCTTGCCAATAACCGCGCCGATCTGGTCCTTGGGTACCTCCACGGTGAGTGTTGTAAGGTCGGCCAACTCGCAGTCGAGGGATTTGGCGAGCTTGAGCTTGACGAGCATGGTTGCGACCTCGGTGATGGCGGCGTCCTTCGTTTGGAGGGAGGCGCGGAGGGAGACTGTGTCGGTCTTGAGACGAGTGATGGAGGCTTGGTGATCGGCGAAGGTCTTCAACTCCCTCACTCCATCACTCAACTTCTTAATCTCCTTCAAGATCCCCTTCTCGTCCTGCAAACTCATGGATGTAGTTTGACGCTTGTTCTCGAGCTTCGTAATCTCGTTAGTGTACTTCGCTGCATCGTCGTGGCGGGGGCGGTTCTTGGGTTGAGACTTGAACAGTGCTTGCAGGGTGATTTCGTTGGAACGGAGGGTTGTCTGAAGGGTGAAAAAGAGGGTTAGAAGGGGTTATTGGGGCAATTAGTGCAATGCAGGGCCAAAAGCAGCCAGATCAGACACTAAGCACCGACCCTCGCCGATGCTGGGAGCTTGCGTTCGCTGGTGGTGCCTTAGTTGCACAATAGCAGTGTCTTCCGCATTTAAAAAAACATGGGCTCTTCCGGGCCCCCGGTAAAAGTTTGAGGGGGGCAAGGGGGGGGTGATATCGGGGGGGAGGGGGTGCGGATGAATATGGGGGGGGCGTGGAGAGTCAGGTACGTGGTAACATCTCTTAAAGATAGCTTATGAGCTCATATGTTGTATACTGGGCAGGATGTTTTGCCAACACGGATAATGTAACTCGAGGTAAAGGTGATGGTGCGGAATCGCGGTCAACACTCACGAAGGAAGACTCCTTATCGGTTCTAAGCGCGGCGAGGCGGTCTGTGAGTCGGTCGATCATGTCCGTCATAATGCGTTGGCGAACTGCGGGGGTGGTGGAAGATGGTCAGTCAACATCGCAATCTCAAAGTATCTCAAAAGAGCCCGTGAAAAGTGGGGACCGCGAAGAAGGGAGGTATGAGGTATGTGGTGTGTGCGTGGTGTGTGAGCAATTAGGAGTGAATGACGGGCAAGCTGGGGGGAGTGCAACGTCTTTTGACTGTCATTGGGCTTCTTGCTGTTCCCGTTCCGCTCCTTCACTTTCTCCGCAATTTGTTATCAGACCGTTTTACGTTTAATAATGACTTATGAATACGTGGCGACGATGAATGCTCCGCGAGCGACGACGAATGTCACGGAAAGGGCCTAGCGAGACGTCGCCCAGCGTAAGGGCATGTGTGAATGGTGTGTGCACGCGCGACTTGCATCAGGGCAACGCAATTTGTGCCCTGTATTTGAGAAAGTACGTCTCGCTCACACTTTTGCGACTTTTGAGACGTTGTAGGACAAGCAGACACAGAACCAAAAGGTAACACCAAGCTCTCCTTCTCACACGGATGAACTGACTTTGTTCACTTCGTGTGTGTGGGCGCTAACACCCCCTCTGTCAGCCCTTGCACAATGCACTCCTTCACCCTCTTAGCCGTCGCCACCATTACCCCTCTCACGGGAGCCTTCTTCATCCGCCCTACTCCCTCGTTCACCACCACCGCACTCCCCGCCGTCGGTATCTTCTTCGGCACGTCCACTGGTAACACGGAGGACGTGGCTATCGCGATACAGGAAGCTTACCCTGAGGCTGAGGGACCGTTTTCAATTGATGAGTTTGAGGGGGAGTTGGAACAGAAGTTTAAGAAGTACGTGCTTGAGCGGAGCGACGCGAAGATAGTGGAGACAAACGAGCGAGCGAGCGTTGACTCAACGCATGTGGCGCGCCGACGCCCCACAGGCCCTGCGTCAGCATCGAACATCTGTACAAACAAACCTCAAACCTTTCACATTCATTTCATTTCATGTCATGTCATTCGTAGCGCGCGCGCGCGCGCGTTCGGGGGGTCGGCGCGTCACAACGCGAGCCGCGAATTCCCGAGACGAGCCGTTCATTTACACACCCTCACCCTGCTCCCCTCCCATCTACTCACGCTCGCTTCGCTTCGCTCGCAGGTATGATGGACTTATTGTGGGGACGCCGACGTGGAATACTGGGGCGAGTACGGAGAGGAGTGGCACGGCGTGGGATGAGTTGTACTATGGGGAGATGGGTGGGTTGGGATTGAATGGACAGAATGTGGCCGTGTTTGGGTTGGGGGATATGGCCAGTTATGGGGCGAATTACGCGGACGCGTCTGGGGAGTTGTTTGACGTTTTCGAGAAGCAGGGGGCTGCGATGTATGGGCAGACTGAGGTGGATGGAAGTTATGAGCACACGGCGAGTAAGGCACAAAGGGGGGACAAGTTCGTGGGGTTGATGTGCGACCAGATGAACCAGGATGACCTTACGGAGGAGCGCGTGGAGAACTGGGTGAAGCAGTTGCAGGCCGAGGGATTCGGGAAGGCTGGAGGTGGAGTTAGTACGCCTGCTGTGGCTGCGCCTGCTGTGTCTCAGCCGGCCGCTGCGGCTCCTGTCGCCACTCGCGGCCCCGCGATTCCTGTGCAGCCCGGGCAGGAGGACCCTGCCGTGGTCGCGCCGGTGGGCGTTGGGGAGTGGAAGACGTACTACAACGCTGAGAAGAAGGAGACGATGTACGTTGATCCCGAGGGAGGGAGGGAGGCGTACTACGTGAAAGACTGATTCAATGGTCAACAAAAGGGGGAGGGAGAGGGAGGGAGGGGAGCGGACGGTGGACTGTAGTGTAATGTGTATGAGAGGGCGGGCGACGCTGACGACGATAAATGCTTGGCTTGACTTGATGGATGTTTGGCTGAGTTATGTTGAGCACTTCGGCACGTCGCTTCGCAGACACATTGTGCTATAGCAATAACATACTCTCTTAGCGCTATACCTTCGTATCTAAACCAGTCCCCTCTCGCTTCACCGCCTCCCCCCCAGTCCAACTCTGCAAGCGACGGCCACGCCGCCCGCGAGACCGGCGAACGCCATCATGCCGAGACTGTGCGAAGCGAGCTTGTCGATGGAGGAGGGGGTGGGAGGCGGGACGTTCTCTAAGTTGCTGGTGGAGAAAGAGGACTGAGGAAGGTCCGACAGTGGTGGCGCAGGGACTGTGGCCGTGGGGGCAGTGGCCGTGGGGGCAGTGGCCGTGGGGGCGGTGGCCGTGGCCGTGGGCGCTCCGAGTTTGGTGAATCCGTTCACGCCATACACGAGCTTTACGCCGTCCTTCAGGATCAAAGTGGCGCCGTCGAGAGCGATCCCTTCCAGCCCTCGCTCGATATGCTCCCCTTTCTCGTCGCTCCACCCCTTGCCTTCCACCTTCCCTTCCTTCCTCTCCTGCTTAGGCGTCTCGGGGATCTGGAACTTCTTCACAGCCGACATGCCAACGTTGAGCCTGCTTCGCTCTTTTGGCATGGCCTTGATCGCGCTCGGCGTGCGCAGGTGCACGCGCTGCGTTTCGAGACGCTTGATACGCTGCTCGAGGAACTTGCCGTATGTTCGTTCTTGCTCGATTTTGTGCGAGGCAATGAGGGACTTCCATGACTGGAAGGTGGAGTTGAGGGTTTGGAAAGCCTTGCGCTGTAAGAACCGAGCGAAGGTTGCGGGAGGAGGGGGCGTTGGGTATGATTTGTTCGAGGCAAGAGAGAAAGACACGTGAGGACTAGCCGGAGCTGCCATTGATTGCGTTGCCATTGATGGAGGCTTTGGGAGAGAGGGTGAGAACGTGAGGGGACGGTGAAGGGGGGGGGAGACGCAGACGGAAGAAGTGCCATCATAAACAGTGGTTGGCAGAAGGGGGGGGGGGCTAATGAGCAACATTGGAGTCATCTTACGTGGACGAAAGAAGGCAAGAAGGTATGATATTAAGGTCCAACGTCCATAAACATCGATGGCTTGAACGAGGCCTAGCTCGCAGGGTGAGTGCATTGCAAGAAGGGTTCGTTTAGCGAAAGCCGTAAAAAACTTAGAGGAGTCGGAGTACTAGGCGAACTTGAAGAAGCGCGACCAGAAATATCGGACAGGAAGAAGAGGAGCAAAGAGATGAAGAAGCGGCCGAGCAAGGGGCAGGTGAAGATGAGTACACTGTACTGTACACGTAGTGTCAATTTGAGGCGAGCCCGTTGGGCAGACAATAGACTCTGAGACCATCAACACGGCGCTGCAAACCTACAGTAACTAACTAACATTCCTCTCTATCGCAACAATTACCCTAAGCCGTCTTCTCCTCCTGCTCTCTCCCCCCCCCCACCACCGCTCCCTTCTTCAGGTTCTCCTCGTCGTCCCAGAAGGCCTCCCTCGCGAAGACCCGCTCCAGAACGGGCATGAACTCCTCCAGCTCCATGCTCTTGTACTCCGGGTCGAAGCTGGGCGCGTCGTACTTCCTGCAGAACTCGGCGCACATCTCCCAGCCGCCCTCGGGAGCCGGTCCGTTGTGTCCGCCATCCTCCCCGTCCAGGTACTTGTCCCTCGCGTTCTTGTCGAGCCCAACGTGGTCGTAGTAGTAGTAGCCCTGGAAGAGTTCGTGGTTGCACAGACTCCACCACATGGCCCTGCTGATGTACGGCCTCAAAATGCCTGCAGCGACGTCGCCGTGGTTGCTGGGTGACAGCAGTTCGCCGATGTCGTGCAGCAGCGCGCACGCCACCATCTCGTCGCTAGCCCCGTCCCTGTACGCCCTGGTCGCGGTCTGCACCCCATGCTCGTACAAGTCGACCTTGGCGCCCAGCTCTGCGTGCTGCCCCTTCTGGGCCTTCAACAGCCCCAACGACCTCTTAGCCAGGTGCGCCGGCGAAGAGTACTCGGCGTACAGCGGGCCCATGAGATCCATGTCCTCCTTGCTGGCCTCCGCCAAGCTCGTGAATTTCACTTTGGCTCTGTTGTCCAGGCTCCTCTTCACAACCTCCTCCCTGATGGGCGCCTCGACAATCTCAACGCCCAGCAAGCGGGCGCTGGGCTCGACGCTCTCCCTCCCAAGCATAAGAAACTTGGAGAAGAGGGAGTCGCGATCCATGTAGCAGCCCTCCAAATGGCGGCTAGTGTTGGCGGTGTTCTCGAACGCCTCCCTCCCATGCATGACTCTCCCGTTGTCGACGATCAGCATGTCGCCGTCGTTCAAGCGCCAGCTCAAAGCGACCTCCGGCGAGTGGATGGCTCTCAGCCACTCCTTCCTGGCCTGGTAGAATAGCTGGGCGTCGGCGGGGGTCAGACTCGGCGAGTAGTCAAGACGAGCGGAAGACGCGATCTTGATCATCTTCTGGGTGCTCGGGTCGGACGGGTCCCCGGTCAACGGATCCGTCTGCACGCGAGCGAAAGAGTGAGCTTTGTGAATGCGCTTGGGGCGGTGTTATGGAAGCGAAATGGGGAGGCGCGCTGTTCGGCGAAACAATTGCTGCTCGAAACGACCGGTTCAGAACGACGCGTTCAGAACGACAGGCTCAAACGAGGCTCACGAGCGGCTACGAAAATTCTTTGAAGAGCACTGTTTGCGAGCGATTTGCGCAGAGTGATCCGCGTAAACCGTGCAGGACGACCGCCTCAAACACCCCTTTTGCCGTGAATGTGCGACTCACCTGCAGAACGCTCACGAACCTAATTTGCTCCACGTCGTCGTCCTTGTACTGAACCCTGACCTTGGTCGTAGCCAAGATGTTGAAGTACTCGGGGTAGTCACGGCGCAAAATCTCGGCGGCGCAGAAGCCATCCGCGATGATGCTCTCGCCGCCCTTGTCCTCGGGCGCGGCCCTCACGCAGTGCAGCAACTGGTACTGCGGGTACGGATCTCTGTACGGGTTGTCGACGTGCAGATCAAGACGCTTGTTGGAGTACGCGACGTCCTGGACGCTGATGCCTTCCTCGTCGGACATGCTGTAGTCGGTGCCGACGGACTTAACCGAGAAATAGAAGCCCCAGTTGGTGTTGCGGGCCAGGCCGAACGTCTTGACGAAGTTCCCCAGAGTCTCCTCCTTGGCGGGCGTGTTCTTGATCACGCAAGCGCCGTGGGACGCGACTTGGGACAGGAGCTTGTGCATGTCGAAGTCGGGAGATGAGTAGTCGAAGTAGAGTTTGTCCATGGGCATGTCGCTGGTGCCCCAGACAGTCAGGGCGGGCATGGTGTGGGGGAAGGTGGGGTCGAGCACCTCGGTAGCCAACATGTCGGGGGAGGCAAAGGTCGTGGTGTGCTCGTCGGAAAAGGTCACGGCGAGCTCTCCGGCGGGGGAAAGGGAGGCGGACGAGAGGGAGCACTCGATGAAATCGGTGGGCTCAAAATAGCGCTGGCCTGTAGAAACGAAAGTGTGAACAAGGGCGCGATGCGAACAAGGGAACATAATTACTGGTAGAGCTCAGCGCACGGTGCGAACAAAGATGGTTCCGAACTGGGCGTCCAGAGTACTGATGCGACCCGCGTTTTGCATAAGTAAAGCTCTGCGCAAGGAAAGCTCTGCGCAAGGAAAGCTCGGCGCAAGGAAAGCTCGGCGCAAGGAAAGCTCAGCTCGGCTCTTGTCGCTTCAGACGTACCGGTGGGCTGCTGGGACAGCAGAGGGTTGGTGTCGCGCTCGCGCAGGAACAGGGGATGCACGAGCTTCTTCATTGTCTGGTCGTTCTGGCTGATGGTGAGCTCGAGGAATTTGGCGGTGGGCACCTGGGCATGAGGGGTACTAGGGTTCTTGTTCAGAGTGGTGAGTTCCCTGAATGTTCCGAGGGGAGTAGGCGCGTAGAGACGACGCGAAGAGCGTCTCATCATGAAGAAAGTGCTTTTTGTGAGCATTGTGAAGATGGGGTAAGGGCGAACGGGTGTCTGGGAGGGATGGTTAGTCAATCTGAGAAGACATGAATACCATTTCCGGTAACAAATGGAGGGGAGCAAGGAAAGGAGGCGGGGGAACGCTTGCGAGAAAGAGGTGCGCGGAAATGAGCGTCGAGCGATCGCGGGCGGGCGTGGTTACAAATCCGCGGCGTTCTTCACCTACTTTAATGGTGATTCTGCGCACGTGTATGATGCGGTTCGTCTTTTTCTCCTTGTTCAAAGCGCACGCACATATATGCCCGCATCGCTGTTTTCTCGCACACTCGCTGATAACATGTTGCCAGCGCTTTGGATAAAAATGATTGACCTTGTTATGGTGATAACTCCGGCCTTTCCATGATCCTTCTTCCTCCCCCGCCCCGTCATATTCTCTACAGCGTCGCCACGAACTCCTTGAGCTTGTCCCCCCAGTCACTTCCCTTGAGCCAGAAAACCGGCGGCTGCCCGACCTCGCTCTGGACCTTGACTTCCGTCCCGCACTCGTACTCTTCCTCTCCCCACAGCCCCACCCACGCGCCCCCCTCCTCCCCGCACAGTGGGAAGTACACCGACTTGCTCACCGCCCCCGCCTCCACGACGGGCGCGACGAGGAAGTCGTCGCCGAACATGAAGTGGTTCTTGATGAAGTTCTCGTCCCACACCTGCTCATCTTCCCCGAACATCAAGAACGCGCTCCTGACCACCGGCCACCCGTTCTTCTCCGCCTGCTTGAACGCCGCCATCCTGTAGTCCTTCAAGAACGCAAAGACGGCCGTGAACTTGGCATACCCGGGCAGCACATCGTCGTCCCACACCTGCGCGTCCTCGTCCCTGAACGAGCTCCCGACGTGCGAGCGGTACATGCTGCCGCTGAACGCCTCCATCTCGATCCACCTAAGCAGTAGCTCCGAGGTCCTTCCGTAGTGCGCGAGCGGGTAGTCAACAATGGTGTACCCTCCAATGTCGGAGTGCTGGATGCTGTGCCCGCTAAGCCCGCCGCTCTGCTGCGAGATGATCACCGTGTTCAGCCCGTCCTTGTCGTCAAACGTGACGAGCTGGTCGCCGAGCCAGAACACGTCCGCAAAGTTGGGACTGCGGTTGTACCCAGACCTGCTGAAGTACACGACCTCGCGCTTGTGAACGGGGTCGCGCCTGATCTCGTCCACGGCCTCCCTGTTCATCTTCTGCCACCAGACGGGGAACTCGTTGTGGTGCGTGGAGCCCGCCATGCCGTTGGACATGACCGCGTCGAAAGGCACGGCCTCGCCGAAGTCGCTCATCCACCCGTAGCTGTCGGCCTTAACGACCATCTCCTCCTTGATGATGTTCTTCATCCACTCCGCAGCGTCGGGGTTGGTGACGTCCAGGCACCCGAACTTGATCGACCCCGAGAAGAACGGGTAGGTGTCGTTCTGATCGTTCTTGATGAAATACCCGAGCTTGTCCCCCTCCTCAAACTGCGACGGAAGCTGGTCGGTGGTGTCGTCGTCGTCCTGAGCCTCCAAGTTGCTCTGAAAGTACGGGTTGATGTAAGTCATCATCTTGACCCCCTGCTTCTTCATTGCCTTGGCGAGCCCGTCCCAGTCCGGGTACGACTTCTCCGACAGCCTCCAATTCCACTGCAGTCGATCGCCATCGTAGCTGTGGTGAAGCCCCGCCCAATCCTGCAGCCACAGTGCCTGCACCTGCACCCCAGCCGCGAGAACCTTGTTGACGATCGTAGTCACCTCCTCCTGACCGCCCTCGAGACCGAGGATGGTGCCCTCCTGCGTCCACTTGGGCAGGGGCGTCATCCGCCCGGTGTACTCCGTGAGCATCTCAACAAACTCCATGGGGTCGCTAAAGCCGTAAAGCCTTCCAAAGACAGGATAGTCCCACACCTCAATCTCAACACCCCCATTGTTAATAGACGACCAGTCCCACACACTAGCCTGTGTGTTAAACAGAATAGCCCCCCTGTTCTTGTTCGTCATGAATTGCGGCTTGCACGCGTAGCTAGTGTGCCAGTTTCCCCCAGCGCCCTTGGCGAACGTGTTCAGGAACCCCGTGATGGGCTCCAGCCCGCGCCCGATCCCCTGCTCCGAGATGATCACCGGGAATACCTTCCCCTTATGGTTGATGGACGTGTACTGCAGCGCGAGCGAGGCGAGTGTTAGAAGAGCAGAAAGAAATGCGGCGGTGAACGCAAGGTGATGAAAAATCAATATTGATGCTGCAAGCGGCGCGTTCCTCAAGCGTATTGGGGACCATGAAATCTCGCAACTCGCTCGTGTTAGAAGCCCCGTCCCTCGTTCCTCACCTGCAGGCCCATCCCGAACACCTTCTCATCTACGTCGCTGGCAGCGCTCAAGTAAACCCGGTTCGCGTACCCTTCGGCGACTTCGGCGGTGAAGTCGAGGGACTCGCCGGACTTGCGCGACGAGTTCAAGATGGGGTTGGAGAACGTGTACGTGAACGGGACGGTGGTCTTGTCGCAGAACGTCTGAGGGAGTTAAGAGTTAATGGCCACACACACACACCTCTGGCCCAGAACATATAAGTCGGTGTGAACAAGGGGGCGCACCACACACACACACACCTGGCCCAGAACTGACAAGTCGGTGTGAACAAAGATGCCCACCTCCAAGCCACCCACCAGGCGTGTTTTGATCGCTCATAGCCCTTTCTAGCCATTCGTGTCGCCTTTCTCGCCGCTCGTAGCGCATTTCGCGCATGCGAATAAGAGGGGGGGGGGGGGTCGCGAGCGTGGAATGAGCGACGTCAAGAATGTTGAAGAACGGGCACTCACACGAGTGAAATGAGTAACAAGCATGTAAGCGACGTCAAGAATGTTGAAGAACGGGCGCTCACGCGAGTGAAATGAGTGCCAAGCATGTGAGCGACGTCAAGAATGTTGAAGAAAAGGCGCTCGCGCGAGTGAACTGAGTGACGCAAGCACGTTCGGGCGCCTCGCGAAGTATTTCTTCTCCTCACCTGATACAGCTCGCCCGTGATCTTGACCTCGTAAGTCTTTCCCATTTTCTTGGTTTTGGTAACATCGGTTATTCTCAAGCCGTCAGTCTTGGTGGACTTGTCGATCGACTCTTTCATGTCGAGGAACGTGTCGATGATGGGCCCTTTGGTTACCTTGGCGACGGCGACGGCGAGGAAGGGGAGGGGGGACTTCTTCTTCCAGGGGATGATTGGGGAGGAAGAAGGGTTGTTGTGATGTGTGCGGAAGGAAGCGTCAGTGTAGTCGGGCTCATCGGCTGTGGTCTCATCGTGCGATAAGCGGCGCTTGCCCACATCTTGCTCTTCTTGGCTCTTCCATACTACAACACCCTGAGCAGTGGTGACAGACAGTCGAGGGTTGGGAACGGTGTTTGTCTCGTCAATGCTTATGACGAAGTCGCCGAGCTCGTACTCTTTGGCGAACGCGCGCGCGAGGATGAGGATGAGGGAGAGGGGCGAAAGAATACGCATTTGGGGGGAGGGGGGGGGGCAGGAGAAGTTAGGTTTCTGAGCGAGGACCTGACGGCTTCGCATCGCTTCGCAATTGGGAGTTTCAGTTTCAGGAGGCGCCACTGGGGGGGGGGGGGGGGGCCCC